>SMUY01144410.1_pt1 | contig 11502 bp, 6 predicted proteins | sample 2456441 | NCBI WGS metagenome assembly SMUY01 (sample SAMN11095931, study PRJNA526329) | marine sediment metagenome | biome: Marine sediment; feature: Surficial sediment; material: Deep marine sediment; isolation source: Hadal surficial sediment | place: Pacific Ocean | collected 2014-11 | depth 0-1...
AAACTTTCGTAGGAGTGGTACTCAGTGCGTTCGGACCTTCTTGACCGTTGCGGGAGAACGGCCAATCAGTTCCGCGATGGCACTGGTGGTGAAAGCACGGCTGACGCCTGAACAGGGGCCGCATCTGCATCCCGAGACGGTGCGCAGGCTCACCTGTGACGGGGCATTGGTGTCGGTGCTGGAAAATGGTCAGGGTGAGGTACTGAACGTGGGGCGCAAGACGCGGGTCATTCCAACGGCCATACGACGAGCGCTGAGAGCCCGCGATGGGGGCTGCCAGTATCCGGGTTGTTCCCAAAGCCGCTACGTCGACGGTCACCACATCGTCCACTGGGCGGACGGGGGTGAAACGAAGCTCGATAATCTCATTCTTATCTGTCGGCGACATCACACATTAGTGCACGAGTTCGGTTATCGAATCATAAAAACGGCAACCGGGTTCGAGTTCGTGAAGCCAGGCGGTTAGGCCACGAAAAGCTGACGACACTTGTCACACGGCCGCCAAGATCGAGGATACGTTACCTTTGTGTACCGTGGTGGTAGCTAACCGAACGCCCCAAAGAACCGTGTTATCTTGTGCGGCTTGCTCGAGTGAGGTGACTTCATTGAAAGATGTGAAACACGCGCGACTGACGTTTCTCTTTTTGTCTGCCCTTGTCACCACTTTCATTTGGTTGCCAACCCTCGCACAGGATGGTGTCGGCATGGGCGAGTGGAGACACCACGGCGCCGATCACAGATCGACAAAGTACTCAGCCTTGAGCCAGATCGACGCGAGTAACTTCTCGCAACTTGAAGTGGCATGGCGCTGGGAGTCTGCCGATTTCCGAATTCCTGAAGAGTTGCTCTTTTACACCGGCGATTACCGCGCTACTCCTTTGATGATTGGTGGGCGGGTTTATACGGCAACCTCCCATGGCCAGGTTGTTGCGCTCGACGCCAAAACGGGTGTGGAGATCTGGATTTACGATCCCAAGAGTTATGAGCTCGGCAGACCGAATATGAACCCGCTGCAAACACGCGGTATCGAGTATTGGACAGATGGCGAGAAAGAACGCCTCTTCATCGCGACAATCGGTAAGCAGCTTGTGTCGATCGACATCGAAACCGGACGCCCGGATCCCGAGTTCGGTTCGAAAGGCGTCGTCGATCTCGCCCACGATCTTGGTCCTGGTGACTTCGATATCGAGAATATCACTCACGGCGCACCCCCCATCGTTGTCGGCAACACCGTTATCGTTGGTTCGAAGATATTCGATTACACGTTGAACAACAGCAGTCCGCCTGGTCACATACGGGCGTACGATGCGCATACGGGAAAGTTCAAGTGGCGCTTTCATACGATTCCGCGTCCCGGGGAGAAGTTCAATGAGACCTGGGAGAACGAGTCGTGGAAAAAGGCGGGTAATACCAACGTCTGGTCGATGATGGCTGCAGACGACGAACTGGGTTATGTCTACCTACCCACCTCGACCCCAACGAACGATTACTGGGGTGGTATGCGCCATGGTGACAACGTTTATGCTGAGAGCCTTCTCTGCCTCGATGCGGATACCGGCAAGCGCATCTGGCACTTCCAGACCGTTCATCATGGTGTTTGGGACTATGACGTTGCTTCAGCACCCAATTTGATCGACATCGACGTGGATGGCCGATTGATCAAAGCGGTGGCGCAAGTCTCTAAAACCGGATTTACCTATGTCTTCGACCGCGCAACCGGCGAACCGGTGTGGCCGATCGAGGAGCGGGACGTGCCACAGAGCAATGTGCCCGGCGAGAAAACCTCAGCCACCCAGCCTCACCCTGTGAAGCCGCCTCCCTTCGAGCGTCACGGTATCAGCGAAGACGACCTGATCGACTTTACCCCTGAGCTTAGAGCCGAAGCCCTGGAAATCGCGAGTCAATATGTGTTGGGCCCGATCTTCACACCGCCAATCGTCAAAGGTGAAGGCGGTAAGCGTGGCACGATGGTTGTGCCGGGGGCGGGCGGTGGAGCGAACTTTCCCGGCGCGTCGGTAGATCCTGAAACCGCTATCCTCTACGTAGAGTCGCAAACGCGGCCGACCGGAATGGCTGTGGTGGAACCGAAGCCGGGTACGTCAGACTGGAAATATGTCATCGCCTATCAGAGTGCCGCAGGTCCACGTGGACTGCCACTCCTCAAACCTCCCTACAGGCGGATTACGGCAATCGACCTCAACAGGGGAGATCACGCCTGGCAGATACCTTTCGGGAGCGGCCCGACGGACCACGCAGCGATCAAACACCTCGAGCTAGGTCCTCTTGGCAGCCCCTACACCGATGTAGTGGCCGAGGGTGGAATACTCGTCACCAAAACGCTCCTGATCACCTACCTCTCGAAAACGGATGAGCTCGGCGTCAAAACACCCGGCTCGTTCCTCCGTGCTTACGATAAGGCGAATGGCGAACTCCTGGCAGAAGTGGCGGTTGATCAGCGACTGCACGGTGCGCCAATAACCTACCTGCACGAGGGGCGGCAATACATCGCAGTTGCTGCTGGTTCGAGTACGGCGGACTCTGAGTTAGTCGCGTTTGCGTTACCAGCGGGTCGTTAGTGCCCTGGCGAGCGGCACCAAACGGCTGTTCACGCCTATTGCGGGCAGGGTACACTCTAAGTAATCGTCAGAGACATACAAATGGCGGAACATCAAGAGGGCCGCGTTAGTGAACTGACCATCGTCAACTACTCGGCGATGTACATGCCCATTTCGATGGTGCTGCTACCGTTTGCGGTTTATGTCCTTCCTTATTATGTCGAACTTGGCATCAGCCTGTATGCCATGTCTGCGATCATCTTCGCCGCGCGCTTGTCGGATGCCTTTACCGATCCGCTGATCGGGGTCTTGAGTGACAAAACCAAGAGCCGCTGGGGTCGGCGTAAGCCGTGGATTGTCGCTGGTGCACCCGTGCTCATGTTGTCTCTCTATATGTTGTTTGTACCACCGGAGAGTCCTTCCGTTTGGTATTTCGGGTTCTGGGTTGTAATTCTCTATCTCGCATTCACGATTGTCGATCTGCCGTATTTTGCCTGGGGTGCCGAGCTTTCACCGATATACGAGCAGCGCACCAAAATCACCGCTCGGCGTGAACAGTTTCATTTTTTAGGCACCATCTCGTTTAACCTCTTGCCGATTGCGGCTGCGACGGTGATCTTTTTTTCGCGTGCAGACTTCAGCTCCGTCACAGAGCTAGTCCAGAACTTCGCCGGTGATTTCACGAACATCATGAAGGAGCGTGCAGGTCACATCGGCGTAATCTTGAAGTGGCTCGCCAACTTTGTGCTGGTGCTGATCCCGGTCACGTTTTTGCTGGCAGTTCTTTTTGTGCCAGAGCCCGCCCAGAAAGTCATACCAAGGCGCAAGCCCAAGTTTATTGCCGGTCTCAGGGTAGTTCGGCGTAATGGCCCATTCGTGCGGTTAATGGTGTGTTATACCGTTAGCGTGTTGGGTTCGGCTATGACGGCCGTACTCTCGTATTTTTTCGTCAAACATGTGATTGGCGCCGGTGAGCTTTATCCCATCTATCTGCTGGTGTACTACGCGAGTTCGGTGCTGGGTCTGCCGCTCTGGACGCGGCTGGCAAGCCGCATCGGTAAACACCGCGCGTACATCGTGTCGATATTCTGGTTTGCGTTCTGGGCTTCGTGGATTCCATTCATACCATCAGGGGAGTTCGGTTTTTTCCTTATAATCATGTGTTTCAAAGGCTCGGCGGTTGGCGCGCTGCTTGCCATACCCGCAGCGATGGCTGCCGATGCCGTGGACATTGATTCGGCGCGAACCGGTGAACAACGAGCGGGTCTGTATTTCTCCTTTTGGGGTATGCTCAAGAAAGGTGCCAACGCGCTAGGTGGTGCGATTGGGTTGGCTGCTGTTGCTTTTGTCGGTTTTGATGCTCTTGCGGATCCGGATCTGGCCCGTACGGCAGAGGGCAACTCCAGCAGTTCTTTGATCATGCTTGCAGTGCTCTATTCGATCGTGCCCGCGGGTTTCAAGTTAATCGCGTTGCCTTTCATCTGGAAATATCCTCTCACGGAGGAGCGCCAGATTCGGATTCGTGCACGGTTGGAACGTCGCGGCGTGAGTGTTCAGGCGCAAGCTAAAGAAGCATAAAAGACTCCGGCAAATGTTTGGTTACCTAGATCATGGCATTTTGCCGTCTTTGAACTTTCTCCCTACAGACTGCGACTATCCCCGTCGTCCTGATGAAAAGCCAACAGCGAATCGCCATGGTCGAGTATCATTGTTGGCAAAGTGCCATGGAACGATCACTGTCATGTACCGTGCCTCTCTGATTTTCGCCACGGCTTTCGTGTTATTCGGCTGCAGCCAACCAGCCGACTTTGTGAGACCTTTAGGGCCGGGTACCGACTGGCCAGCTTATGGATCACTGCCAGGCGGTAGCCACTATTCGTCTGCCAATGAGATTACTCCGGAAAATGTCGAGTTTCTCGAACTCGCGTGGGTTCACAATTCCGGAGACTTTCGCGAAGGGCGCACCGACCCGGAGAGTCCCCTTGGCGGTGTTGCGCAAAGTGCGTTTCAAGCAACCCCCATTCTGGTCGACGATACGCTCTACTACTGCAGCCCGTTCAACCGTGTTTTTGCCTTAAACCCGGCAACTGGTGAAGAGATCTGGATGTTCGACCCCGAGGTCACCGTCGATAAAGAGGTGCTTGCCCAGTGTCGCGGTGTCAGCAGTTGGAAGGATGATCAAAGAACAGAAGGAGTCTGTGCACATCGCATCATCACTGGAACGTTGGATGCCCGGTTGATTGCGCTCGATGCAGAAACTGGCAAACGCTGCCCCGACTTTGGTCGTTTGGGTGAAGTCGATCTCACCATCGGCTTGACCGAACATGGGGCACAGGAATATTCGGTAACGAGCCCGCCCGCAATTCTTGGTGATCTCGTCATAACGGGTGCCTTTGTGCTCGATAGCGCCAGGCGCGACGTTCCTGCAGGGATCGTACGTGCTTACGATGTTCGAACCGGCGCTTTCCGTTGGGGCTGGAATCCGGTACCGCCCGGTACCGATCCGGTCAACAGCGATGGTGAGTACGTGTCTGGAACAACCAACGTATGGTCCATCATCTCGGTGGATGAAGATCTTGGCCTCGTGTACGTCCCCACCGGCAACTCATCCCCGGACTATTACGGCGGAGATCGCGGAGGAAACCAGGATTATTACTCGAGTTCGATCGTCGCGTTAATGGGCGAGACGGGAGAAATATTCTGGCACTACCAGACAGTACATCACGACATCTGGGACTACGACATTCCGTCACAACCGACACTGGTTGATCTCGAAATCGATGGCACCTCGATACCCGCGCTCGTGCAGACCACCAAGATGGGAATAACTTTCGTGCTCGACCGGGTAACCGGCGAGCCGGTGTTTCCCGTCGAGGAACGACCTGTGCCGCAGACGGGGGCAGTGGAGGGCGAGTATCTGTCCCCCACTCAACCATTTCCCACAAAACCGGCGCCAGTTCATCGCCTGGGTGTTACGCCCGACGACGCGTGGGGGTTCACTTTCTGGGACGAAGGTGTTTGCCGCGACAAGTTGAATGAGCTTGTTACCGGGCCCATCTACACACCGCCATCGGCAATAGGTACCGTTGTTTATCCTTCGCCGCTAGGTGGCAACAACTGGGGGACTCCCGCGGTGGATCTGGAACGCAAGATCATGGTGGTGAACACCAATCACCTTCCCTTCCTGATACGGGTGGCACCTCAAGCGGACTGCACATCTGAAAACACGACTTTCCCGCAGCGGGGGTCCCCGTATTGCATGCAGGGTGGCATCGTCAACTCACCGTTGGGCGCACCCTGTACCGCACCACCGTGGGCAACGTTAACGGCGGTAGATCTGGAAACTGGCGAGCACCTCTGGCAGCGTCCGCTTGGCACCTTCGAGGATATGCTACCGTGGCCATTCTCCATGATAGAAGGCAGTATCACGTTAGGTGGTCCTGCGGTAACGAAAACCGGTTTGATTTTCATTGGTGCAACGGTCGACCACTATCTTCGAGCCTACGACATCCGAACCGGAGAGGAACTCTGGAAGGGGAGGCTGCCGACCACGGCCAATTCTATTCCGATGACGTACCGGTTGGGAGACGATGGCCCGCAGTTTGTCGTGACAGCAGCGGGGGGACATTGGAGTGCATTGTCTCCACCCGGGGATCATTTAATGGCGTTCAGCTTGCCTCGGTAAATTTTTTTGGAATGGGCGTATGACGCTCGAGGGGATTTAAGATGCAATTCAGATGGATGTCAGCGAGCGTTCTGGCGATGCTGGTTTCAGGCTGTGGAGGCACCGACACGCAAACCGACTCCGTAGCCGTACAGGAGGAAAAAACTGTGATGGAAACATCGCCCGTAGAGGGTGTCACTTTTCGATTCATTGAAACCAACGGCATTCGAATGCACATAGCAGAAATGGGGGATGATGGTCCGCTTGTGCTTCTGGCCCACGGATGGCCGGAGTCGTGGTACTCCTGGCGACATCAGATACCGGCGCTTGCCAACGCGGGTTACCGGGTGGTGGTGCCTGAAATGCGCGGGTATGGCAAAACGGACGCCCCTGCGTCGATTGAAGACTATGACATCGTTCATCTTGCCGCCGATATGGTCGGCGTACTGGATGCACTAGGTGAGGAAAAAGCGACCATCGTTGGCCATGACTGGGGTGCAGTCGTTGCCGCGAACACCGTGTTGCTTCACCCGGAACGATTCTCGAGTCTGGTGCTCATGAGCGTGCCACATCGCGGCAGGGCTGCCGAGTCACCCATGGAAGCAATGCAGGGGCGCTTCGATGATAACTTCTTCTATATTTTGTATCACAACGAGCCTAACGGAGTTGCCGATGCTGAATATGACGGCAATCCTCGTGGTCTCCTGAGCAGGTTGTATCTCTCTCCGGGTTCACCCCGCGAAGCGCCGGAGGTCACTGACCCTAAACGTTCCGCCGGTGGATGGATTCCGCGTCTTGGCGCCGCGCAGGGATTACCAGGCTGGTTGACCCAGGCAGACCTCGACTATTACGTGGCTCAATTCGAGAGTTCTGGATTCCGTGGTGGAGTAAATTATTACCGTAACATTCAACGCAACTGGGAAATCACCGCACATCTTGCTAACCGGAAGATTGAGGTGCCGACGCTTTTCATCGCTGGACAGAAAGATGTGGTTATTGGTGGCGCGACAGCGCCAATGTTAACAACCATGATGGAAGGGGTTATCAACGATCTGCGCGATGTCGTTCTCGTGCCGGAAATAGGCCACTGGATTCAGCAGGAAGACCCTGCCGCGACCAATGAGGCTCTTCTGGGTTTCCTGAAAAGCCTTTGAGTTGCCGATTGTGCTGCTGGTCAAATACGCCAGTTTTGGGTTTTTTTGCGTAGTTTGAGCCAAAGTCTATCTGTTAACTATTTGATTTTATTGTCTTTTGTTCGTTGGTCCACAAATTGCACATTAGCAAGGAGGTATAACAAAGTAACAAAAGAGGCCATTTATGGATTTGATCGGCTCACTCTTCGCACTTGTGGCTGTGCTGGTTTGCATTGCAGTCTGGTTGTTACCGATTTTCTTGATCGCAGGTTCCGATCGAACTCATGGCAAAGAAAAAGTGGCGTGGATCCTCGCCGTTATATTTATCTCCTGGTTCGCCTGGGTGTTTTATTTGTTGTTGGCACCGTTGAAGAGATCAGACTCATACGAGTCCTATCGCTAACAATAAAAAAGGGGTCAGGTTAACTTTAGTCCATCAGGGTTTGCATAAGAAAAACTAATTCGAGTGCAGTCGTATGAGCCTGTGCTAACGGATCTGCTCCGCCGCCGTGGCCACCTTCTGTGTTCTCGTAGTACAACACCTTGTGCCCCTGGGATAACATTTTTGCAACCATGCGGCGAGCGTGACTTGGATGAACCCGGTCGTCCTTCGTATTGGTCCAGAAGAATACTTCGGGATACGTAGCGTCAACCCGGACATTCTGCCAGGGCGAATACTGTGCGATGTATGCGGCTTCTTCAGGGATATCTGGATTACCGTACTCCGCCATCCAGCTAGCGCCGGCAGACAGCTTGTGGTACCTCAACATGTCGATCAGGGGGACCGCGCAGATGACCGCGCCGAATAGTTCCGGCCGCTGCACCATCACGGCTGTTACAAGCAATCCTCCGTTGCTACCACCTCTGATTGCGAGCCTGCGAGGGGAGGTGATCTTTCTATCGATGAGGTCTTCGGCAACTGCGATGAAATCATCGAAGGCTCGCTGACGATTTTCCTTTAGCGCGGCTTTGTGCCAGCTCGGCCCATATTCACCCCCGCCACGCAGATTTGCCTGTACAAAAACACCGCCTGCTTTTAACCATTCGATTCCCATGACAGACAGGTAATCGGGTGTCAGGGATACCTCGAACCCCCCGTAGGCATAGAGGTAGGCTGGCGCGTTTCCATCCCGGACAAGATCTTTTGAAGAAACCACATAGTATGGAACCCGGGTGCCGTCTCTGCTGGTCGCAAAATACTGTTCACTCACATATTGGTCACTGAGGAATTTCTCCGGCAATAACTTGATAACTTCCGGCTCGCCACCCTGACTCATCAGGTATAACCGCGATGGTGTGAGGAAAGATTCATAGTTAAACATCGTTAAATCCCCGATTGGATCGTTGGTGACGAGGTTGATGCTCCCTTTGGCAGGCAAGACAACTTTTTTCTCTATCCAACCAAGTTCCCGGCTGGGTCGGAGTTCAAGTAGGACGCCATCCACGTCTTCCATTAAAGATACATAGATAAGGTCTTGGCCGAGCACCACTCCTTTGATCGCTCTTTTATCCGTGGAACCCAATATCGTTTGCGGGTTTATTGCTTTGCCCTGATTGAGGGACGCTTTAAAATCTATGCAGATGAGACTTCCAGCCTTGAACGTGTGTCCATCGACCAGCCAATCTGTTCGAAGTGAGGCAACCAGCTTGTCCAGGAACACGCCCTTGAATTCGGCATCTTCCGGCAACGGTACTTTCTGCAATTGTCCATCTGGCGCCAGGTAGTGGTTCTCTTCGAGGAAAAATTCCGGCCGTCGACTCAAAAACGAGTACGAGCCTTCCTCGCGATGGATGGTAACTGGGGAGACCGCCATGTCGGTCTCACTTGCTGTGAACAACAGCTCGGCGTCTTCGAGCTTTGTGCCACGGCGCCACTTCTTGATCATGCGCGGATAACCAGAGGTCGTCAGCGAGTGTGGTCCGAAGTCGGTTGCCACCAGCAGATAATGTTCATCCAGCCAAGCAACCTGCGTCTTTGCAACTGGCAGGTAGAACCCATTGGCAACGAAACTGCCAGCATGCACGTCAAATTCCCGGATTTCGACAGCATCGCTGCCGCCTCTGGATAGATGAATGAGACAGAGATGGTAGTCGGGTCTGAGACACGTTCTCCCTTTGTATACCCAGTCTTCATTTTCTTCCTGGGCGAGCGCATCAATGTCGAGCACTGTTTGCCAATCTGGACTGTCAGTCGCGTAACTTTCGAGCGTAGTTTGGCGCCAGATACCTTTGACGTGTTCACCGTCCTGCCAAAAGTTGTGAGCTTGGCCCTTTACATGCGTCACGTAGGGAATGCGATCATCAGCGGTGTAGTTATCTATTGCTGCCTGCCGGAGTGTTTCGTAGCGCCGATCACCCTCCAGTCGCGCCAGAGAGAGTGAATTTCGTTTACGAACCCAGTCCAACGAAGCGCGCGATTCGATTTCTTCAAGCCACAAATAGTCGAGCTCTGGCATCGTTTCCTCTATGTTTGTGATTGCGCAGCTAGCGAGCAGCACACAGGCGGCCCCAAAATTAATCTTCATCTGCTGCTTCCTTCGGCGCTAAAAAGAATATCGCTCTACGCTGTATGTGGTCCACATTACCAGGAGAGTCGGACGAATGTTTTGTTGGTAAACGAAGATAAGCTCTCTCACAGCGCCGACGGGTACTTGCAATTTTACTTATCGATCGTTCCACGCGATCTGATATCTTAGGCAACTATGCGAAGTACCTCCTTGTTTCTCTTTATGTTGTTCTTGTGTGGCTGTTCTCCCGTGCAGGATACAGACTGGCCCGTCTATCTCGGCGATTCAGGTCGCGGACATTACTCCGAATTGGATCAGATCAATCGAGACAATGTCGGCCAGCTCGAGGTCGCTTGGGTTTACGACTCAGGCGAGTTGCGAGGTAGTGGGTCAGGGTCGACCATGTATACGAGCCCGCTGGTTATTGACGGCGTGCTTTACGGTATGTCACCCAAACTGGTTGCGTTTGCCTTAAACGCGGCGACGGGTGAGGAACTGTGGCGTTTTGACCCGGATATTGAGGGTGCCCAGCGCGGGTTGATGTGGTGGCAGAAAGACGGGCAAAAACGCCTGTTTTATACCGCTGGTCGTATATTGCTCGCGTTGAATGCGGTTGACGGAAAGCCGATCGAAAGTTTTGCTGAGAAAGGCCGGCTCGACCTCACGCCGAGCGGAGACAAGACGGGTTATATCGGTGTTACGGTACCGGGCGTCGTATTCGAAGACCAAATCATACTTGGGTTTTCCACTACGGAAGGTGCCGATGCGTTTCCAGGCTCAATCCGCGCCTTCAGCGCCATCGATGGTGAGTTGGTGTGGCAATTTAACACCATCCCGGCGCCGGTAGATCCGGGTGCCGAAACCTGGGCGGAGGGATCGCTGGATCGAGCGGGTGGCGCGAACGTATGGAGCGGGATGGCCCTTGATGAGGAACGTGGCCTGTTGTTCGCACCGACCGGATCTGCAACACCGGATTTCTACGGTGCCGATCGATTAGGGGACAATCTTTATGCCAACTGCTTGTTGGCGATCGATGTGCACACGGGAGAGCTCAAGTGGCACTATCAGGTTGTGCGCCATGATCTTTGGGACCGCGATAACCCGTCACCGCCAACCTTGGTGCAACTCGAGCGCGATGGCAAAACTATCGACGCGGTTTCACTGACAACAAAATCAGGCCATCTCTACGTGTTCGATCGAGAGACTGGTGAATTGATGTACCCCATAGTAGAGGTGGAAACTTTACCAAGCACGTTGCCGGGAGAAGTGCCCGCGCCGATTCAGCGGGTTTCGACCGTCGCCTTTAGTCGGCAAAAATTTGAAATCACAAACCGCAGTGAAGAGGCGACAAACTACGTCAAAGAGCAAATAAAGGATTGGGATCTACGGCCGTGGGCGCCACCCAGAGTCGGAACCGTACTTTTTTATCCCTGGTACGACGGTGGTGCTGAGTGGGGTGGCTCCGCATTCGATCCGAGCAACAACCGCTTGATTCTCAATGCGCAAGAAGCCGCAGGCGTTCTCAAGCTCACCGAAGTCCCCATCGGTTTCAGTAACTACGGAACCTATGCGGTAAATTGCGGCAGTTGTCACGGCTTGGAGTTGGAAGGCACCGAGACTGGACCAACCCTGACCGGCGTGCT
>SMUY01071896.1_pt1 | contig 11497 bp, 14 predicted proteins | sample 2456441 | NCBI WGS metagenome assembly SMUY01 (sample SAMN11095931, study PRJNA526329) | marine sediment metagenome | biome: Marine sediment; feature: Surficial sediment; material: Deep marine sediment; isolation source: Hadal surficial sediment | place: Pacific Ocean | collected 2014-11 | depth...
CTCCATGCTAACTTGCCACAGTCTGGCCGCCATGTCCCTGTCGCAAGACGCCTCTGACGAGGGCACCGCCCTACGGTCAACAAAGTAGTGGCCCGTTACTTCTTCTACGTCCGTCGACGTCGCCAGGTAGACGCTGGTCTGAGCTCCTTCCTGAGGGGTCATGCCACGGAAACGGAGGAGAAACGCCAGAATACGGCCGATCACGCCATTCCTGGAAATCAAGTTAGTGGCCACAAGCCCCGGATGGAGGGCATTCACCGTTAATCCAGTACCCTCCAGCCGCCGCGCAAGCTCATAGGTAAAGAGTAGATTGGCAAGCTTGGACATACGGTAAGCCCTGGTGCCGAACCTGTAGCGGCGATGGCACTGAAGGTCTTCAAATTCCATTACCGTATTCTCATGCGCGTTGGACGATACGTTGATTATGCGCGCCTGTGCGGTGGACTTAAGCACGTCCAAAAGCAGGATCGTAAAGAGGAAGTAGCTCAAGTGGTTCAGGGCGAAGGTCATTTCGATGTTGTCTATGCTTTGTCGCCTGGACATGAAGATAGCCCCAGCGTTGTTGACCAGGACGTGAAGATTCTGATGTTGGTCCTTGAACTCCTGGGCAAGCCGACGGACTTGCCCCTGCGACGATAGGTCACCTAGCAGAGAATGGACCGAGTTGTTGCCCGTCTCAAGTTTAATCTCGTTAACCGTTGTTTCGATCTTTTCCCGGCTTCGCCCCACAACGACAACCGTTGCACCTTGCCTGGCCAGCTCCCGGGCTGTTTCCCTTCCGATGCCCGACGTGGCTCCGGTGACCATAGAAACTTTTCCGTGCATGCTGGCCAAGCCCGGATTATCTAAAGGCTCAGTCATTTGTGCGCTTCCCCATACCCGAACCCGTCACCCGGCGACTGCTCCACCGTTGACGTGGATCGTCTGGCCGGTGATGAAGCTGGCATCTTCAGAGGCGAAAGAGGCACAGGTCTTCGCGATTTCTTGGGGCAACCCCAGACGGCCCAAAGGAATACCTGCTGGCCTTAACGGGGCAGTCGGTCTTTCACTCCTCTCCCGTAATGTATCAAAGGCACCCGGAACTATGTGGTTCACAAGAATTCCGTGGGGTGCCAACTCTACGAATAAGGCTCGCGTCAACCCGAGTGCCCCCCATTTTTGAGGCACAAACGTGGGGCCATTCAGCCCGTCCATTGAAGGTGTTGAGGCCCGAAACATTGATTATCCGCCCTTAGCGTTTTTCGATCATGTTCGGTACCACCGCTTTGCACAGGTAGAATGGACCATCCATATTGACCCCGACCACTTCTCTCCACTCGTCGACGCTCAGATCAGTGATCGGTGCGGCCCTGCGCAGGCCAGCATTATTGATCAGAATGTCAATCGGGCCGAGTTGGGCGGCGGCCTCCGATACAATCTTATTCACCTGCTCCTGATCGGCCACATTGGCGACGAGGGCGATCGCCCTGGCGCCGAATTCTTGAGCTTCCCGAGCTACTGACTCTGCTTCTGCAAGATTGGTGCGAGCATTGACTACGACGTCGGCACCCCGCCTAGCCAATTCCAGAACAGTCGCGCGACCAATGTTTCTTCCGGAGCCAGTGACCAAGGCGACTTTTCCTTCAAGACTCATAGCATCCATTCTCCTTTACACCTGCCAATAACTGTCAGAGGATCCCGGCGTCAATTGTACTCTTGAGATCTATGAGGACAAGGGGACTATTTGGGCGATAAGAATGGTTGGCCAAGGGGACCGGGCTATCTGGCACCAACCAACGCAGATCTCTCATCCTTGGTGGGTACTAAGGTCCACAGGGCTGTCTCACCGCGTTGGCCAAGGGTGGTTTTCTTATTTGTTCTCTGATCTCTCCTTCTGAACTTCTGCTCCGTTTCTCTTACTATATAGGGGATAATCTCAGAAGAGGCAAGGGATGAGAGATGAGAGAGAAGGGCAGAAGGCAGCTGACAACTGACGTCGTACCCTGACGGAAAACTAGACCCAATGGCAACAATGATGAAAGCGGAATGGTCAGATTCACGCGCGCAGTCCAAGTCTAGGGGGTGACTGGATGGCGCCCCCAGAGTTTGGCGAGCGCCTGCGCCATATCAGCAGCCGCAGCCAGTTTCTCAAGGTGGAGGAAACTACTTAACAAAGTATCTGATCCTCCTGAGATAGCATTACCCGAGGTCAGGGCCTCAACTTCGCTGCTACAGTGCAGGCAAAGGCAATAAGGGATTCGTCAGACCCACTTGCTCCGATCAGTGACAAACCCACGGGCAGGCCGTCTACCTCGGCCACCGGAAGACTAATCTGTGGCCGGCCAGAGGCGCCGGCGGTACAGGTCAGGAGAGCCATACGTTCCTGGAGTACTCGCAAAGTGGATAGTCTCTGACCGGTTGGAGGTGCGGGGCTTGGTGCAGTGGGCAGGCAAACAACAGTGCCCTCAGGGCACACCGAATCCATCCGTTTGATGATCGTTTCTCTAACAGACTTTGCTGTTGCCACCTGGGAGTCGGAGACGTCCCGTGCAGTCAAGTATCCGTCGCTGACCCTAAAACTGAACCTTGGGTTGACCTGATCGATCCAATCCCGGGTTGTCTCCCATCCCTCCCGACTCGCGAGCACCTGCTGCTCCACCCAAGATTTCAGGCCAGACGGGGCGATTCGAAGAGTGGCTGAATCACCAATGAGTGAGGCTATTAGGTTGACGGCCGGCCTCAGTGCATCTGCTACTGCTTGATCGGCTAATTCAAAGGCATCCTCGGCGATCACTAGCCGGAGTGGCTGTTCGGTTGCGATTTCACTTCCAAGGAGCACCGACCCGACGCGAGAGAAGACCTCGGCATCTCGCGCGAACCACCCAATGGTATCGTAGCTGGGAGCCTGGAGTAATATGCCATCAAGGGGTATCCGGCCATGGGTTGGCCGGAGGCCGTAAATACCGCAAAAGCTTGCCGGTATGCGGACCGACCCGCCCGTATCTGATCCGAGCGCGAAGTCGACAAGCCCTCCGGCCACGGCAGAGGCTGAACCACTAGAGGATCCACCTGGGACCCTGCCTGGAGCACGAGGATTTACGGGCGTACCATCGTGGGCGTTTTCGCCAAAAATCCCTCTGGTTAGCTCGTCGGTAATGGTTTTGCCAACCATGGTTGCCCCGGCATCCACCAACCCTTTTATACACTCTGCGGTTCTCTCTGCGGGTTCATGGGTCGCCTTCCAATCGGGATTACCACCGCCAGTTATATGCCCCGCAACATCGAAAATATCTTTGGCGGCGAAGGTGAGGTCTGAGAGGACCCCATTGGCAACACCTTGCAGATTAACAGTGGAATCTTTGCAAAAGGCGTTCAAAGGGTCATCGCTGATGAAATGAGATTGGTTCATGAGTTACTCCATAAGCAGACTTTGAGTACGCCGGTTCCAGTTCACATGGCGGCCTAGTATAGCCCCCGGAGGTTCAAATCAACACCCATTGGAACGGGACTGCTGCTCAGTGCAGTCCAGTAAGCACACATCTGGGGGCGGAAGCTCAGGACTTCTCCGAGGCCGCTGGAGGCCCTGGAACAGACCAGCACAGGCTCGATGGAGATAACGCGACGGCGTGGCATGTGAGTCTTTGCACGGTGCCTCCTAGGAACCCTGGTACCAAGCTGTCCGGTAAGAGGAGTCGTGTTAGTGGCGGGAGTGCTAACCAGCCGCGGCAGCGACCTGACACCTATATGAGCATCACTTTCTCTTAACGCTTAAGTGCTGACAGAATCTAATAGCGTCGACACAACGGAAGAGCTACTCTAATAAGGGAAGCGATATGACGATCTTCACTGTCTCCAGACTAACCGTAATCACCTTGCCTACCACCGGGAAAGTGCGACATGGACAGAGGCCCCGACCGAATGCAAGACTACCCTCCTATATCAGGATAATATACAATATGTGGTGCACCTCTATCTCAATGTTACACCATATAGAATGCATAATAGACCCAACTAATGGGAGAGGATTATGGAACCAGCCGTGAAAGCCACTAATAGCGTTATTAAGGGCTCTGGCCTGCTCAAGGAACCACAGCGGTGGAGTGCATGCGATACCGCTCCTATCCATTACCTCAGAAAGGATGGACCTAATCAGCCAGGTCTTGCCCGTTCCAACAGGACCGTTGATGATGACTAACCCATGCTTTGAGGTTTTCAGCACCTCTATGAGTGCTCTGGTCTTTTCTACCACATCGGGGGTGTAGTTATGGACGATGGAACCCAGTGAAACTTGCTGAAAGGACTTATAGATTACCTCCTCATCACCAGGGCTCTGAGGGAATGCAAATGCCACGTGAACTGATTCAACTCCTCCAGCCTGTCTTGGGCTTAAGAACCCCAGGTCATTGGCCGTTTTAGCCACCTGGTCGATGACACTGGCGTCTGTAGCTGTTATCATTGCCTCGAAACCCATGACCCTACCGCTATCGTCTTTTAAGTCCACTGTCAAAAGTACAGCCCAATCCACGTGGAGGAAAAGTGCCGTTACATCTCCCTTAGAGGCATCATCAAGGGAAATGGTGTCTACGGGACGGAGGACTTCTCCAAACCTTCGTATGAGGTCCGCTCCAATGACTTCACAATCGGCTGACTTGCAACGTACCCGGCCGACCGCGGGAGGATGAAGAAAAAACGCAAGCTGCTGGAAGATGATGCCGCATTAAGAAAGCTGTGGGAAGCTGACGAAACCGTAATGCTCGACCTCCAGGCGAATAGCGTTAAGGCCAACCGGCGGCTTTGGGACGGGTATGATTGGGCCCGTTCGGGTGGCGGCGAGGAGTGGACGCTGGACGCCGAGAGTTATTTGGGGCTCGATCCTCAACGATGGAAATCGCGTCTGATTGACGCCATGATGCTCAAATATGTTAAGGAACACTCCTCGATTCTTGAAATTGGCCCTGGAGGAGGACGCTGGACCGAGCATTTGCAACGGCTCGCTAATCGGCTTGTCATCGCGGATATCTCGCAAACCTGTCTGGACATCTGTCACGAGCGTTTCCAGCTATGCCCCAACATCGAGTACCATCTTATCCAAGCATCGCTAGACTTCCTCGCGAGCGACAGCATCGACTATGTCTGGGCGTACGACGTCTTTGTTCACATCAACCCTACGGACATCGGGGCGTATATCGATGATATTCGCCGCGTATTGAGGCGGGATGGGTACGCGATAATACATCACGCTGGCAAATACTCGAACGAAGAGGACCGAATGTCGAACTTCCGCACACTTGTGACCGGTGAAATGTTCGTGAATCTAGTGACGGACCACGGCATGAAAGTCGTTGAACAGAACGACGCTCTCCCGCACCTACCAGGCGACTTGATAACCGTATTCTCTCAATAGTCGGACGGTCCCATCACTCTGTATTGGACCAGGAATAGGACAACCATTAGCTTCGCAGGGTTTTACGACATCCTTACGTAGCCCCCTTTAGCCGATGTCCACCGAATGCATTCCCTTACCGGCGTCAGCTATAAGTAACACACCCAGCCCGCGTACATCGTAGAGTTCAACTCTCGAGCCTGTCTCAGAAAGAAATCCTCTTACGTGAAACGTCGAGATACTGATCTGAGATTGAGCTTCGCTCATATGTCGCGGTTGTTATCCGCCTTCGGAGTGTAGAATGTGACGATAGGCGAAACTCGCCGCGACTTCTGAGACGGGCTCACTACCGATTTCCCCGTCCAAACCGATTCTCATGTACTTGCCTAATGAGGTGTAGGGTGTGGTCGCTCCAGGACCTCTTAGAGTACCTGGACAACTATTAGGTATGGTTGTCCGGTATATCGCAGAACTACTTTTTGCTGGGTCCGGCTAGGATGGTCGATCCCCGCCTACGTCACAAGCTGAGACCTATTTGAACGTATTATTTAGGAGTTCTATGTGATCCACGGAGAGGCTCCAACCTGATGCCGCACAGTCTTCCTCTACGTGCGCTACTGAGTTGGCTTTGGGGATGGCGATCACGGCCTTCTTATGGATGCACCAGTTCAGGGCTACCTGAGCCGCTGTTTTGCCGGTCTCGGCAGCTACCCTCTTGACGACTCCAGCGCTATCTTTCCTAAAGATATTATTAATACCTTCGGCCAAAGGACTGTAGGCGATGACCGTAATCTGGTTCTCCTGGCAGTATGGCAATAGGCTGGCCTCAATGTCTCTCTCCACCAGACTGTATTTCACTTGGTTAGAAGCAATTCTGCCTTTGGAAAAGGCGCTCTGGGCCTGCTTCAACTGGACGACTGAGAAATTGCTGACGCCGACGAACCTTACTTTACCTGCATCAACAAGTGACTCCATGGCACCCATGGTCTCCTCGATGGGAATATGAGGGTTTGCCCAGTGCAGCTGGTACAGATCGATGTGGTTGATCCCTAATCGCCTAAGGCTTTGGTCTGCTGACCGTATCAGGTCGTCTTTTCGGAAATTACTAGGAGAGACCTTGGTAGCGACTATCACCTGGTCACGAATACCCCTTATTGCATCTCCTCCGGTAGCTTCAGTTCCGTAGGCCTCGGCTGTATCGATAAAGCAGGCCCCCATTTCTATACCTCTCCTTAGAGGTAATGCACCCCCTGTGTAAGCCCAGGTCCCAAGGCCTATCTCAGGGATTAGAAGGCTGGTGCTCCCAAGGTGTTTGGATTCCATGTGAATTACTATCCCGTCACCTGTTTATCTGGTGGTTGTTTTTCGTCGCCGTGAATATGATTATAGCCTTAGCGATGACGTCGTGTCGTTAGGCCTCTGGTGCCCTACCCTCCGGAGCTGATGGACTCCTACCCGGTCTCAACGATAGTGAACTCGCCCAAGAACCGGGGAAGGAGATCATATAGCCCGTCACCGTTAGGGTGGGGAGCTGAACCGTACAGGGCTTTTGAGCCGCCGGGGCACCGTCTCACAAGGGGGGAGTCACAACCCAGAGAGGTTCTGGTGCCCGGCGACCAGTGTGAGGGAAGAGGAATCAGTGGGAGCCGCCTTCCCCCATTACTGTCGCTAATTTTAAAGCATAGGCTCAATCTGGAAGCCGTCCAAAAGTACCATCATTCCTGGGTATTTTCTCCCTCACACGACCTGGTCCCACCTCAAGGTGACCCACTTGCCGTCCTCCAGGGCGATGTGATAACCAGGCGATACCTCATCGGGGTAGTCGTAGCTCTTCTGGCAAACCACACTGTCTACAGTCCCCCAAAGGCCTTCAAAGGTTCCTGATATGACTCGGACCGTGTCCCCCCTGCCGTAGCGGTATCGGATGTCTTCCCACTCGCCGCCGGGCAACTTCTTGAGATACCATGCGTACTCCATCTCCGGGAGTCTATTTGTTCATGTGGACAAGGGCAACGGGCGGTGTCAGCTAGTTGTGGTTAAGTTGGTCACCCTTCACAACCAGGACACCTTGGACCACCATCTTCACGTGGGCAGCTTCCTTGAGTAAGGATACATCCTCTAGGGGGTTGCCGCTGACCGCTATTAGGTCAGCAATCTTCCCCGCCTCAATGGTACCCAGGTGGTCCTGCATCCCTAAGATCTGAGCATTTGTCCTGGTGGCGGAGATTATGGCGGCCATAGGCCCTATAATCTCGGCCTTTAGCTCTATCTCCCATCCCCGGTTGGGAGCACCAGGTCCGTAAACGTCAGAGCCCGATGCGATGGCAACCCCGGCCTCCAGGGCTATTCGGACGGCTTCCGGTGCACTGTCCCTCACCAGTGGGAGCTTCTCCGCAACAAAGTCTGGAAGTTTTCCTTCCTCGACTCGTTGTGAAATCATACGTACTACCGAAAGGGTGGGGACCAGGTACATCCCTTGCTGGCGCATCATCTCCGCCGACTCATGAAGGTGCCATGCTCCACAGAGGCTACTCCTGCATGAGCACAGTTCCTGATTCCCTCCGGGGTGAACACGTGGGCCATAACGTACTTCCTAACCGCTCTTGGGGGCCTCGTATACCGCCGCCGCAAGCTCCTCCACGGTGAACTGGGGCACGTCTACGGCATCGGTAGGGGACATCACTCCACCCAGATTAGGGTGTCGCCAGGAAACGGTATTCAGGCTTATACACCGGGGTGACCTTTCAGGGGTGATGATCACAAACAGGTGGCTAGTACCCCTGGAGGAGCTGGAGGTGTTCGCAGAAAACTACGTGGCCAAGAAGGGCAGACCCAGGACCAAGCGTAAATACACAAAGAGGAGTCCGAAATGGAGCAAAAAGTAAGGGCAGCACTGTACGCTAGGGTCAGTACCCAAGAGCAGGTCGATGGGTATAGCCTGGATGCCCAGGAACGGGCATTCCGATCCCTAGCCGAGAGCAGAGGCTGGGACGTATATCAGGTTTACCGAGAGGAGGGTCAGTCAGCCCACGTTGATGACGTTAATAAACGCCCTGTCTTCAAGGAGGCCATCGACGATGCCCTGTCCGGGAAGTACGACGTCCTGGTGGTCCACAAGATTGACAGGTTCTCTCGCCGCCGACGGATCACGGACGAGTACTTTGAAAAGCTCCATAAAGCCGGCGTCGGGTTCTTCTCAATCAGCGAGCAGATGGACTTCTCCACGCCAATGGGCTCCTTCGCTTTAGGTATGTTTGGCGGCATGGCCCAACTGTACAGTGAGAACCTGGGCGAGGAGACCAAGAAAGGGTTAGCTGAACGCCGGGCTCAGGGCCTATACTGTGGGTCTCTGCCCTTCGGCGTAATCAAAGGCGAGGACCGGAGTCCCAGCTCCTCATCCCGACACTCACCATGGCCTCGTCATGGCTTTTCAGGCAGCAGCCAAGGGGAAAAGCAACCGGCAGGTGGCCCAAACCATGAACGGCCACGGCTTCCGCACCGTGGGCACCCGTGGCGGTGGCCCGTTTACCAAAGACACAGTGAGAGGAATTCTCCGCAACAGGTTCTACATCGGCGAGATACCCGACGGAAAGGGTGGTCGGAAACCTGCCAAGCACAATCCCATCATAGACCCCTCTCTTTTCAATCAAGTGCAGGCGGCAAGGGCCAGGAAACGCCGGGGACCATTACCCATGAGGAGGAGCGCCACAACCTACAGCCTGTCAGGGCTGACAAGTGCGTCCAATGTGAAGGTCCCATGTGGGTTCACCGGGACAATACTGGTCGCCCCCGCATCTTCTGTGGTTCCCGAAAACAAGGGCTAAAATGCCAGGGCAAGGCCACATACCTGAGCGTATATGAAGACCAGCTGCTCAGATATATGCAGCAGTTCGTAATCCCAGATGATTATCAGGAGAGGATACTGGCCTTGTACTCATCGCTGTCAGCACAAAGGCAGGAGGCCCAGGTCACCAAAGTTCGACTCATGGGCCGCCTTGACCGACTGAAGAAACTGTACCAGTGGGATGATATCTCCGAGGCTGAATATCTGGCAGAGAGCAGGGAGATCAAACAGCAGCTAGAAGGAATCGTGGAGCCTGAAGAAGATGAGGAGGTGCTGGACCGGCTACGAGCTTTCCTAACAGACATAGGCCTTGACTGGGAGCGGGCCACCCAAGAACAGCGGAACCGGTTAGCACACCAGCTTTTTGAGACAATCTGGGTCCGGGACCGCCAAGTGGTCAGTGTACGCCCAAGGGCGGAGCTAAGGGCCTTTTCCCAGCTATCCGAGGAGTGTCAGGGGAAAAGTCTATCATGGGGCTCCGACAAGAGTTGAACTCTACCATGAACACGGGTTGGGGGTGCTAATAATAGCTACTGCCGTCAACGTAGGGCGTTATTCGTTGGCTACCGCCTAATCCCTGAACTTTCTTTTTCTGGCCATTCGGCAAATCAACCATGGATAGCACCCCTTAGCAAACCCTCGAGCCTCGCAATAATCCGCGAGGTTTGTGGCCTCACAACTGATGCGGGTGCTCCTCCTGGCACTGACCGGGGTCAGCTCTAACCGAAGGCGAGCCTATTTTCTTGCCCAGGTTAGGTGGCATAGCGACTGTCGGGCTGATTGTGGACTTAGTGGCCTCTGGAGCCATACGGCGAGCGTGTCCGGCCTTTGGCCTCCTTGCCAGAGGTCTCCGAAAGTATTCGACCCAAGAATGTTAGCGACAGGACTATTTCACTACCCAGGTGATGACCTTGGGACGGTGCTAATATCATCCATTTATCCTAAACTTGATTTGGAGATATCAAGGGTCTGGAAAGAAATTCCTCCATATCCTGAAGACTTTCGTAGGCCTATTACCATACTTCCCGGCGTTTGGTAATCCAGATTAATCCGAGGAGATTTGAACTTGGACCTTTTCACCATCCAACTCAACCCCCGGAACGCGGACGCCTTCACCAACCGGGGCTACGCCTACAATCAGCTGGGCCAGCACCAGCGGGCCATCGAGGACTACGATGAGGCCATACGGCTTGATCCCCAGTATGCCTTAGCCTTCTTCAACCGGGGCTACGCCTACCGTCAACTGGGCCAGCACCAGCGGGCCATCGAGGACTACGATGAGGCCATCCAACTCTATCCTCAGGATTATTATGCCTTCACCAACCGGGGCTACGCCTACAATCAACTGGGCCAGCACCAGCGGGCCATCGAGGACTACGATGAGGCCATACGGCTCAACCCCCAGGCTCCGGATGAATACTACAACCGAGGCAACATTTACTACCAACTGGGCCAGCACCAGCGAGCCATCGAGGACTACGATAAGGCCATACGGCTCAACCCCCAGAACGCAGATATCTACTACAACCGGGGCTACGCCTACAAGCAACTGGGCCAGCACCAGCGAGCCATCGAGGACTATGATAAGGCCATCCAGCTCAACCCCCAGGATGCCTTAGCGTTCACCAACCGAGGCTACGCCTACAATCAATTGGGCCAGCACCAGCGGGCCATCGAGGATTACGATAAGGCCATCCAGCTCAACCCCCGGGATGCGGATGTCTACTACAACCGGGGCAACATCTACTATCAACTGGGTCAGCCCCAGCGAGCCATCGAGGACTACGATAAGGCCATCCAGCTCAACCCCCAATATGCTGGGGCGGACGGAAACCGCGCGGTCGTTCTGAAGCAGGTGATCGAAGAACTGAAAAAGCAACGGTAACATGTTTCGGAATTCGTCAGACTGGAGGAATTTGGGATCACCAGTTGAACCCGAAGGTGATGGGAATCAGAGTCGTCAATCGATCTGTTGATTTGCCAATTGTGCCCTCTTGGATAGTCGGACTCAATGCAGCCCCCTCCGCCCGCTTTGTCAGTAATTGGCAAGCGCCTGAAACGGTTACCCTTCGTCACGTGGACTGTAACTTTCTATAGACAAGTGGTAAATTGAGCGCGATAGGCGGTGTTCCAGGAGAAACCTGGGGACGTTGGAAGATCCACTTTCAAAGGAGAAAAAGTAATGGGTGATAAGGGTGGTAAAAAAGATAAGGCCAAAAAGGAACAACAGAAACATGCAAAACACACTCTAATGGAAAAACGTAAATTGAAAAAGGAAAAGTAGATTTAAG
>SMUY01277184.1_pt1 | contig 11492 bp, 8 predicted proteins | sample 2456441 | NCBI WGS metagenome assembly SMUY01 (sample SAMN11095931, study PRJNA526329) | marine sediment metagenome | biome: Marine sediment; feature: Surficial sediment; material: Deep marine sediment; isolation source: Hadal surficial sediment | place: Pacific Ocean | collected 2014-11 | depth 0-1...
GACTAGGCCAAAGTCTTTCGTAAATCTACACTTAGCTTTATATTAGCATCCCATCAATGGAACTGTTTGCCCCGGAAAATCCCCGACCGATTCACTTCATGGGGATCGCAGGTGCGGGAATCGGTGCCCTTGCCCTCGTGGCCCGGCGCCGGGGGATTGCAGTCACCGGAAGCGACATCGATCTGACGAATGCCACCGACGTTATCGCGGCGGGGATTGAGGTGCATGCCGGTCACGATGTTGCCCAGGTGCGTGACGCGCGAGCCGTGGTGCACACCTCGGCGGTCGGGTCGGCGCATCCGGTGCTGCAAGCCGCGGCCGCGGCCGGCATTCCCGTGTTTCGCAGAGCAGAAGCGTTGGGACTACTGGTGCGCGATGGGTTCGTAATAGCGGTTGCCGGTACGCACGGGAAGACCACCACCACCGCCATGGCGACGGAAGCGCTCGCCGCGGCGGGTAGGGACCCCACCGGAATCCTTGGTGGCCGCGTAGCATCGTGGGGCGGAAACGCGCGCATCGGAAGCGATGAGTTGTTTGTGGTCGAGGCCGACGAGTACGATCAGTCCTTTCTGGCCCTCGATCCCGACGTCGTGGTCGTGACGAACATCGAAGCCGAACATCTCGAGTGCTACGGATCCATGTCCGCGTTGGAGGACGCCTTCGAAGAGTTCGCCGGGCGGGCGAGCCACGTGCTTGTGGGTGCGGACGACGCCGGCGCCGTGAACCTGGCTCGCAAACTGGACGTCCCGGTGTGGCGGGTTGGCACCGCGCCCGACGCCGACGTGCGGATAACCCAAGTGGAGCAGCACCCTCGGATTACACAGGCGGATCTTGCCTTGCCCGGTGGTCGGGTTGTGCGGCTGGAACTGCGGATTCCAGGCATGCACAACTTGCGCAATGCAGCGATGGTCGTGGGAGTCGCCGCAGTGGTCGAGGCCGATGTCGATGCCACGGTTGCGGCGCTCGCTTCGTTCGACGGAGTGGGCCGGCGTTTTCAAGTCTTGGGCACCCAGCGGGGTGTGACAGTGGTGGATGATTATGCGCACCACGCCACCGAGGTGTCGGCGACGATTCTCGCCGCTCGGCAGCGGTTCCCCGGCGCCCGCCTCGTGGTGGCGTTTCAACCCCACCTTTTCAGTCGCACGCAGCGCCAAAGTGAACAGCTCGGCCGGGCGCTCGCCGACGCGGATCTGGTGTTGGTGACCGACGTGTACGCTGCGAGGGAGGCGCCTATTCCAGGGGTTACCGGCCAGTTGGTCGCAGAGGCCGCTCGACGGGCGGGCGCCGAGGTGATGTGGGTACCGAACCGCGACGATCTCGCTGCCTCGTTGGCGGATGTCGGGCGTGAAAGAGACGTGGTGTTCACGCTTGGTGCCGGTGACATAACTGACGTCGCAAGCGAACTGCTCCATCGATTAGCCGACGCGGCCGCATGAAGCGCCGCATGGTTCTCTTCCTCGCCAGCGGAGCAGTGGCAGTGACTGCGCTTCTGGTGACGCCGCTCCTGTTGCGCCGTCTTGATTTCTTCCGGGTGCGACAAGTGGAGCTTCTCGGCGTGCGGTACCTATCTCCTGATGCGGTCCTGGAGGCGTTGGCGCTGCAGCCGGATCAGAACCTGTTCGACGACTTGAAGCCCATGGAGGAGCGAGCCCTCCGCGTTGCGGGTGTTACCAGCTCCAGGGTGGTGCGACGCTTACCAGGGACGCTGCGCCTTGTGGTGACCGAGCGGATGCCGATGGCTTTCGCACCGGGGCCGCAGGGGTTCGTGACGCTTGACGCGCGGGCCAGGCCGCTGCCCTACGACCCGACCGAAAACGGCTTGGATCTGCCGGTCGTGGCCCACCCGGACACCCAACTCGTCGCCGTGCTGGGAGCGGTTCGCTTCGCGAATCCGGATCTGTACCATCAAGTGGGTTGGGTGGATTTCGACCGCGGTGGGGGCATCGGCCTGACCGTGGGTGATCGGCGCATCCTCCTGCCCAATCTGCCGTCGTCCGATCTCCTCGATGCGGTGCAGGCGGTTCGGCAGCACCTGGCGGCAGGCCAGCGTGAATACGATGAACTCGACGCCCGGTTTGATGGCTGGATCATCGTGCGACGGAGTGGCGCGTGAAGGTCGAAGGTATCGTGGCGGGGTTGGACCTTGGTAGCACTCGCACCTGTGCTATCATCGGGCAGGTCACAGGCGACGTGCGGGTGAGTGGCGTGAAGGTGCTCGGAGTGGGTGTGTCGCGGGAGACGGGCGTCCGGCGCGGTGTGGTGCGGGATATAGAGGAAACCACTCGGTCGATCGTCGACGCGATGCGCGACGCCGAGCGCATGGCGGGCGTGCAGGCGCCGGATTTGTATTGCGGCATCGCGGGGGAACACATCCAGGTCAGGACTTCCGACGGCCTGGCCTCCGTGACCGGTGAGGAAATCCTGCGCGCCGACGTCGAGCGCGTGAACGAGGTCGCAACCGCGATCAGCCTGGGACCGGAACGTGATCTGCTCCACTCCATACCGCAGGAATACAAGGTGGACGCTCAGGATGGCATCAGCGACCCGGTGGGGATGACAGGACTCCGCCTCGAGGTCCAGATGTACCTCGTTTCGGTGCAAACCGCCGCGGCCCAGAATCTCCGCAAGTCCGTGCAGCGTGCCGGGTACCGGGTCCAGCAGCTCGTGCTCGAGCCGCTTGCCAGCTCGCTTGCCGTGCTGACCCAGGAAGAACGGGAATTGGGGTGCGCTCTGATCGACCTCGGCGGCGGATCTACCGGCGCCGCGATCTTCAAAGATGGGAAGGTGCAGCATGTGATGTCCCTGCCCTACGCCGGTTCGCACCTGACCAGCGACATTGTGCAAGGACTCAGTGTGACACAGGTAGACGCAGACCGTCTGAAGGAAAAGTGGGGGGTGGCGTACACGCCGCTGGTGGATCCCGACGAGTCGATCAGTCTTCCCAGCACCCCCGGTCAAGGGGTACGGCAAGCAAAAAGGGAACTACTTGCCCATATTATTCACCAGCGCTTGGACGAGATCCTTGGTTTGGTCCAGGACGAAATTGAAAAACGAGGCTTTGCGGGCAATCTTCCGGCTGGGATCGTCGTAACCGGAGGGGGCGCACACCTTCCGGGCATCGTCGAATTAGCGCGCGAGGCGTTTGCGACTCCAGCGCGGGTGGGGATGCCGCACCAGGGTATTTCCGGGTTGGTAGACAGCGTTCAAGCGCCGCGATATGCGGTGCCGGTTGGCTTGGCGTTGTTCGCGGCGCACGACACGTTGCAGAGCGCGGCGGATACAGCATCCGGTGTGGAGCGACTGATCAGTCCGGTGAAGCGGTGGTTACAGGACTTCTTCTAAGAGGCGCAAATGGTTTTTGAACTCGAGGAAGCGATTTCGCTGAACGCTCACATGAAAGTCGTTGGTGTGGGCGGCGGCGGCGGCAACGCGGTCAACCGCATGATTGCCGAACATCTGACGGGTGTGGAGTTCATCACGGTCAACACCGACGCGCAGGCATTGATGAACACCAAGGCCGACGTAAAAGTCCAGATCGGTAAGAAGCTCACCCGCGGGCTGGGTGCTGGGGCGCGGCCGGAGATCGGCCGGCAGGCGATCGAGGAGAACAAGGACGACGTGCTCCATGCCCTCGACGGGGCCGACCTCGTCTTCGTGACGTGCGGCATGGGGGGCGGTACGGGCACTGGCGCAGCTCCGATCATCTCACAGCTAGCGCGTGACGTTGGGGCGCTGACCGTCGGGATCATCACGAAGCCGTTCCTGTTCGAGGGTCGAAAGCGGATGCGTCAGGCTGAGATCGGCATCGCGGAAATGCGCAAACGGGTGGACACGATGGTCGTCGTTCCGAATGAGCGCCTACTCGCAGTAGTCGGCAAGAACGTCCCCTTCCAGGAGGCCCTCAAGAAAGCCGACGAAGTCTTGCTGCAGGCCACTCAAGGCATCTCGACGCTCATAACGATCACCGGCATGGTCAACGTCGATTTTGCGGACGTGCGGACCGTGATGCAACACGGTGGCGCTGCGCTCATGGGCACCGGCATTGGGCGCGGCGATGACCGTGCGCTCGAAGCCGCGCAGGAAGCCATTTCGAGCCCGTTGCTGGACAACGTATCGATCAACGGATCGACCGGCGTTTTGGTGAACATCACCGGCGGTGAAGATCTCACGCTGGGGGAAGTGAACCAGATCAGCGAAATCGTTCACGATGCCGCCGGAGACCAAGCGGAAATCATTTTCGGCGCCGTCAACGATCCGGCTATGGAGGGAGAAATCCGGGTAACGGTCATTGCGACCGGCTTCGATAAGACCATAGAGCAGCAGGAAAGCGCTCTGGGACGTGGTGGTGTTCCCGGCGTCCTCCAATTCCCCCAGCGCGCGTCCGGTTCCCACGCGGTGCCGCCGTCACCAACGGCCTCAGAGGGACAGGCGGAAGGCGAGATCCCGGAGATGGAGATCCCGACCTTCATCAGGCGGCAGATGGACTGATGCGCCGTCAACTGATCCGCTTCGGGATCCCGGGGGCCGTGGTTGTGGCGGTGCTCGTCGCGTGGAGCGCGGCCTCGGCAGGATTGGCCCGACGAATTCCGGTTGCAGCCCCAATCGTGGTCACGACTGCGTACGTCGTGCAGACGGACAACTTGCGCCGCAACGAGACGCTGTCTCACATGTTCGCGCGGCACGACATCGCAGGCGTCGAGCTGTTGCAGCTGCTGAAAGTGGCGCGCGAGGGCGGGCTCAACCCACGTGGCATCATGCCGCGCCAGCGTTTTATGCTGCGGTACGTGGTTGGAAGGGATTCTCCCGACCGCGTGACACTACGCATCAACGACGATGAATTCCTGCGGTTGGACCGCGATGCGGACGGCCAGTGGGCGAGCACGTTGGATCCTGTGCAATGGACGATTGTGCGGGAGCGAGTCACCGGCTCGATCGGTTCGTCCCTGAACAACGGGATCCACCGGGCGATCCCGGATTCCATCCTTCCTTTCGGTGAGCGGGATCGGTTGATGTGGAACGTCGCGGAAGATGTGTACGGTTGGGTCATAGACTTCTATCGTGACATTCGTCCGGGCGATGAATTTCATATCCTGTATGAGCGACTGATCTCGTCGGCAGGGGATGTCCGCTACGGCCGCCTGCTGGCCGCAAGCATCGAAACCGGTGGAGAGCCGAACACGGCCTATGTGATCTCGGACGAGAGAAACCACAACGTGTATTACGATGCCGAGGGCCGGTCGCTGCGCCGCGCGTTCTTACGGTATCCCGTTCAGTTTCGGCGGATCTCCGGTGGATTCGGACGCCGCTATCACCCCGTGTTGCGTCGCTACCGCGCCCACCTGGGCACGGACTACGCGGCCGTTTCGGGCTCTCCGATCCGAGCTACTGCGGACGGCGTCGTTCGGAGGAGCGGACGGTGGGGCGGTTACGGCATCGTTGTGACGATCCGCCATCCCAAGGCCGTCGAGACCCGCTACGCCCACATGAGCCGTGTAGCCCCGGGTATTCGCCCGGGCGTGCGCGTGACACAAGGACAAACGATTGGATACGTCGGGATGACTGGACTCGCGACGGGTCCGCACGTGCATTACGAGTTTCTGAAGAATGGCCGTCAAGTCGACTCGCGCGGAGTCGATCTCGGTGATGGTGACCCGGTATCCGACGAATTGCGTCCGGAGTTCGAAAAGGCCAAAGCGACATTAAACGCGGCTCTGGTTGCGGATGGCGCGGCACGTCCAGCGGTGGCGAGCAACTAGCGCTGCGGATTAACGCCCGGCAATATTCTCAGCGACTCGGCCCCGCCGCCGGGTCGTTTTCGTGTGACGCCACAGGAGGCGCCACGACCGCCGCCTCGATGGGCGCGGGGGTCGCCCGTGGTTAGATTGACAAGGATGGCAGTCCCACTTCCTAACGGTTCTCGCACTGTCGACGTTGGTTTGCCCACCTCCCACACCGTTCCCAGTTGCCGCGGCGCCTTTAGCGACGTGACAGGGGCGCTCGAATGATCGCGGCCATCGTTGCGACCGTTGCGAGTGCCGTGGTCGCCGGCGTCGTGTATCTCGGCCGCGAGCGCCTCGGGCCCGAGGGCCTCGCACTCGCGGCATTGCGAACCGTCGCGTTCGGAGCGCTCTTTCTGGTGCTTTTCAACCCGGGTTGGCTGCGCCGCGCCGCGCCGGGGGCTCCCACCGTCCTGCTGGATGCATCGTTGAGCATGGCGGCTGGTGGCGGACATTGGCAGGAGGCGCTGGACACGGCGCGAACCTTGGCGCGTGGTCAGGGTGGGCCGGCGGGCACGATCTTCCGGTTCGGTTCGGGACTTGCCGTGTTCGACAGCACCACCCCCAGTTATGGCACGTCGCGTTTACGCGACGCGTTGGAGGCGAGCGTCGCACGCGGCGGAGCCGTATATGTAGTCTCCGATGGTGAGATTCCCGACGTCGCGACTCTGCCGCCGAGCCTCGCCCACCGGGTGAATGCCGTCGTGCTCCCGAGGGACACGGTACCGAACGCGGCGCTGTTGGATGTGGTGATGAGCCGACGGGTTCCGCGCGCCGACTCCATCGCGGTGACGCTCGTCATCGGTACATGGGGCGACGTGGACACCGCTGCCGCCATCGAGGTGTTTGTGGGAGAGCGCCGCTTGCTGCGTCGTCGGCTGGCGTTGCCGCCTGCGCCGGGGACGGCGCGCCGCTCCGTCACGCTGCCTCCGGGGGTGCTTGCCACGGGGTCCCACGTGCTGCGGTTTCACTTGGACGTCGCCAACGACGGAGAGAGCGGTGACAACGAGCGCCACCGGCCCATCACCGTCACGACGCAGCCGGCCATTGTCGTGATTGTGGATCCCGCCGATACCGAAGGTCGGTTTCTGGTCAATGAGATGGCCGAGGTGGCCCGCACCAGCGTGCGTGGGTTTGCCAGGGTGAGCAGCGGGCTGTGGATCGATATGGGATCGTTCAGCCCGGTCGGCGAGGCCGCGGTTCGCGCCGCCGCGAGGGCGGCGGCACTCTTGGTGATTCGGGGGCGCGACGCGCTTGGGCTTGCCGACGGGGCGGCCGCGGTTTGGTACTGGCCGGCGGCGAGCGACCCAACTACCGAGTTCTTCGAGGGTGATTGGTACGTGACGCCGACTCCCCCGGCGTCGCCGGTCGCGGGGCGGCTCGCGGCGGCGGCTTTGGATTCGGTCCCCCCGCTGACGGGCATCGTGCGGCTGGTCCCAGGAGATGGGGAGTGGATCGGGTTGACCGGACGACTTGCGCGGCGGGGCGCCGACCGACCGTTGTTGGTGGGCCGCGATTCGGCGGGATCACGCACCCTTACCACTGCCGGATTCGGTTTGTGGCGCTGGGTGCTGCGTGGCACAGCGGCCCGTGAGACCTACCGCACTTTCATCGCGGTCGGGACCGACTGGCTGTTGCAAAGCGAGGCCGTCCGGCATGACGCGGTGCTGACCGCCGATGACGTGACTCAGCGCGGTGTGCCGGTTGCTTTCAGATGGCACGATGACGAAGTGCCGGATTCGGCCGTGGTGACGTTAGCCGGTGCAGATTCTACCTTCGCGACCGTGCTTCACTTCGACGCGAGAGGAGTTGCCTTGGTCTTGCTCGATCCGGGGACGTATCGGTGGACGGCGCGCGGGGTGCGTGGTGCCGGTGGTGTGACCGTCGTAGAAGGCTACTCCGATGAGTTTCATTTGCGCAGGGTAACCCTCGTGGCTAGCCTGAGCGAGTCCGCGTTCCAATTGATCGTGCGCCGCGCCCGCGAAATGTGGTGGCTGTACCTCCTGGCCATGGCAGCCCTGTTGCTCGAGTGGGGTTGGCGACAACGCCGAGGGTTGCCGTAAGACATGGGACTGTGGAGTCGCATCAAGCGTGTCGCTCTGACCGATGTGGCCGTGCTGGTCAAGGGGATCGACGACGGGATGCTGGAGGAAGTCGAGAGGGTGCTGCTGGAAGCGGACTTTGGCCCGGCCACCTTCGAGCTGGTCGAACGGTTGCGGGACAAGATGACGCGCGGCCAACTCAAGACGGAGGCGGTGTTTCGCGAATGGCTGCTCGATGACATAGCGGGGATGTTTGATGGGCGGGCCGCGGACGAGTTCAATTTCGGGGACGGGACCGGACCTGCTGTCATCCTCGTGGTGGGAGTCAATGGGGTAGGGAAGACAACGCAAGTGGCGAAGCTGGCGCATCGGATGGTGACGCGTGGGAAGACCGTGTTGCTGGCCGCGACGGATACGTTTCGTGCAGCGGGTTCTGAACAACTGACAGTGTGGGCCGATCGACTCGGCGTTCCGGTGGTAACCGGTGTGCCCGGTGGCGATCCGGCCGCGGTTGCCTACGATGCCGTCGAGGCCGCCACGGCGCGTGGCATCGACGTGGTGATCGTTGATACCGCCGGTCGACTGCACACGGAAGACGACCTTATGGCCGAGCTGAGCAAGCTGGCTCGCGTGATCGGCAGGCGCCGCGAGGGCGCGCCACACGAGAGCTTCTTGATTTTGGACGGTACCGTGGGGCAAAACGCCTTACAGCAAGGCAAGGTTTTCTCAGGCTCCGTCGCGTTGACCGGTCTGATCGTGACCAAACTGGATGGCACGGCCAAGGGTGGTGCGGTGGTCGGGCTTCACCGGGAGATCGGAACGCCGGTGCGGTTCCTCGGGGTCGGCGAAGCAGTGGAGGACCTCGAACCTTTCGATCCTCGGCGGTTTGCGGAACGCCTCTTGGGAGATTGATGCCGCTCCGACTGGATACATCGGTTCAGTATCTCAGGGGGGTGGGCCCGCACCGAGCTGAGACGTTTGCACGACTCGGGATCCACACGGTCGAGAACCTCCTCTACCATATTCCCCACCGCTATCTCGATGCGACGACGGTCACACCGATCGCCCGAGCTGACGTAGGCACAGAAGTCACGTTGGTCGGACGGGTGGTATCGACCGGTGTTTTGCCCACACGCCGTCGGTTGCGCATTTTTCGGGCGGTCATTCGCGACGCATCCGGGCTCATCGAGTGCGCGTGGCCAGGTCAGACATTCCTCGATCGGTCGATCAAAGAAGGTCAACTTCTGTTGGTGTCCGGGCCGATCAAGCACTACCACGGACGCCAGATGGTTCCGCGCGAACAAGTCATTCTCGCGGGCCCGGATGACGCGGATGACGAGGACACCGACAAGGGATTGGTGCTGCCGGTCTATCCGGCCACGGAGGGGCTTTCCCACCGACAAATCCGTCGGCTCATCAAGAATCATCTCGAGGAATTCGTAGCGTTGGTGGACGATGTCGTGCTGACGAGTGTTCCCAAGGAGTTGAACCTGCCGTCGTTGCGCGATGCCTTGCTTGCCGTGCACCGTCCCGCAACCACCAGCCAGGCCGAACAGGGCCGCCGCCGGCTCGCATTTGACGAGCTGTTCGACATGCAGCTCGTAGTTGTCCGGGCCCGACACCTCGCGAAATACGCCGTCAAGGGCATTCAGCACGAGATCAAGAAACAACTCACCACCCAGCTCAAGGAGGCGTTGCCCTTCGAGCTGACCGGCGACCAGCGGCGCGCGATCCGCGAGATAACAGCTGACATGACGGCGCCTCACCGCATGCACCGCCTCCTCATGGGCGACGTTGGTTCAGGCAAGACCGTCGTGGCGCTCTTTGCGATGCTTCTCGCAATGGAGAACGACAGCCAAGCCGTGTTCATGGCGCCCACTGAGTTGCTCGCCGAGCAGCATGCCGCGACGTTGACGCGATTCCTTGCACCGCTCGGCATCGTGCCCGAACTGCTCATCGGCCGCCTCTCGGCATCCGAAAAGGCGGCCATTCGGGATCGGATTGCCACCGGCGTGTCCCGCATCGTCGTGGGGACGCACGCCTTGTTTCAGGAAAAGACACGGTTCCACCTGCTGGGATTTGTCGTAGTCGACGAACAGCATCGCTTTGGCGTCGAACAGCGGGCTGCGTTGATCGAGAAGGGAGAGGCGCCCGACGTCTTGTTGCTGTCGGCGACGCCAATTCCGAGGACGCTGGCGCTCACGTTGTATGGCGACCTCGATGTCTCTGTCATCAAAGAGAAACCGGCGGGCCGGCAGGCAGTGCGCACGTCCATCCGCAGCAGTAAGAATCGCAGCGCCATTTATGCGTTTGTTTCCGAACAGTGCGCTGCCGGACGGCAGGTGTACGTCGTCTATCCGGTGATCGAAGAATCGGAGAAGGTCGATCTCAAGGCCGCCACGACAATGGCGGAGCGGCTGCGGGAGGATTTGAGCCCACTCCAGATCGGTCTGGTGCACGGCCGGATGAAAGCCGAGGAGCGCGAGGCGACCATGCGAGCATTTCGTGACGGTGAGATTCCGGTGCTCGTTGCTACGTCGGTAATCGAGGTCGGGATCGACGTGCCCAACGCGACCGTCATGGTCATCGAGCATCCTGAGCGCTTCGGTTTGGCGCAGCTCCATCAGCTGCGCGGACGCGTGGGTCGCGGTACGGCCGAGAGCTACTGCATACTCGTGGCCGACGCTGGGGCGCGAGATCGGCTACGGAACTTTGCCCAGACGAACGATGGTTTCCGCATCGCCGAGTTGGATCTGCAGGAACGGGGGATGGGACAGCTCGCCGGCGCCCGCCAATCGGGCGGCATGGCGGTGAGCTTCACGGATTTCACCAAGGACGAGGATCTCATCATCGCGTCACGCAAGGCGGCCCTCGAGATTATCCGACTGGATCCGCTGCTCGATCAGAAGAAGAACTCAGCGTTGCGCACACGCCTGCAACAACGGTACGAGCGTGGGATGGAGCTGTTTCGAGTTGGGTAGTGAGTAGTGAGTCGTGAGTTGATAGCTGATAGCTGGCCCTACTTCAGCATTTGCAGCGCTGCTCTCACTTGCCGCCTCACTTCCTTCCGCGAAAGAAAGGTGTGACACCGTCGGTTGGCGTGCTCTACCGCCCTCACTGCCTGTCGCTCCAAAGAGAACCACGGGACCCAGCGGTGGGCGCCCGCGTACCATGTCTTCTCGACGTGTGGCCAGCGACCTCCGCTCCACAGCCTGACCCGAGCAAACCAAGCCCGCGGGGGCAATTTCACGTCGACGCGCGTGTCTCCGTAGCGGTAGATGTCGGTTCGAGTCGAGTGGTGCATGGCTTTGGAACCCCGGCTTCCGGTAACGATTCCCCAGGTCTGATGCTCTAAAATAGATAATAATAGTGCACAGAGACGGCACAGGCGACACATACTGAACTTCCCTTTGCAGGCTCGAAACCCGATATTCGGGAGTTGACGATCCTTATTTCCGCTAGATCTTCGGAGCTTTGCATCATGTCAAAATTCGCCCGTATGCTACTCGGTGCTCTACTTGCCACCGGTTTTTCCGTGCCGTCCGCGGTGGCTCAGGACGCGTTGCAACGAGCGCTCCGCGTGACGCGTTTGGAAGCGACACCCAGGACGATCGTGGTGACGCAGGGTGAGCGGGCGCGCCTGTCGATCGCCGCCTACGACGCGGCGGGGAAC
>SMUY01080652.1_pt1 | contig 11483 bp, 12 predicted proteins | sample 2456441 | NCBI WGS metagenome assembly SMUY01 (sample SAMN11095931, study PRJNA526329) | marine sediment metagenome | biome: Marine sediment; feature: Surficial sediment; material: Deep marine sediment; isolation source: Hadal surficial sediment | place: Pacific Ocean | collected 2014-11 | depth...
GACTATGGCTGAAGGCCCTGTCCTGGTAAATATCTTTGCGCGATTTGAAGGAGAAGACCTGGAGAGTTTTTACGCCGCTTCAGCAGATACCAGGATCACAGGACAGAAGAAGGTCACCATCAGACTGATCGAGACATGAAGATTAATTGAATTTCATTAAAGAAAATATGCAATGGATAATCCTGAAAGAATCGATAAAATAGGTTTGGTTGGGCTCGGGTTCATGGGTCAGGGGATCTCGGCCTGCCTGGTAGCATACGGATTTGATGTAACGGCTTATAGTCGAACCGCTGCCAGAGAGAAGGAGGCCGTGCAACATATCGAAACAATCCTGAGAAATCTGGTGGGCCGGGAGATCATCGCAGAGTTTGAAATAATAGAGTGGAGAAGCAGGTTCAGGTACACGGGAAAACTTGAAAACCTGGGCGACTGCGATTTTATCATCGAAACTGTGGGTGAGGATACTGATCTTAAAAAGTGGGTTTATCAGACACTCGAAAGTGTAATAGGTCCTGAGGTAATCCTGGCTACTAATACCTCCGGAATTTCAGTTTCTTCACTCCAGAAATTCCTGACCCATCCTGAAAGGTTTGTTGGTATGCACTGGGCTGAACCGGCCGAAATTACACGGTATCTTGAGATCGCTCCAGGGAAGGGAACCACGCAAAAGACCCTTGATACCACTTATGAAATCGGCAAAAGATGCCGTAAAGAACCGACAGTACTGAAATTTGAACTCCCCGGCCTAATCTCGAACCGACTGATGTATGCCATGATGCGGGAAGCAATTCACCTGGTAGAATCAGGTGTGGCTGATATTGAAACCGTTGACCGTTCCTTCAGAAATGATATCGGATGGTGGGCCACTATGTGCGGACCGTTCCGGTGGATGGATCTGACCGGGCTGGGTACTTACGCCAAAGTGATGGAAGGCCTGTTTCCCGAACTGTGCAACTCTACGGATCTTCCCCAATTAATGAAAGAAAAGGCTGCATCAGGAGACCTTTTCTATGATTACTCCGATCACAGTATTGAGGAATGGATGGAAGCTTGGTCAGAATTTACCCATGACATCAGAGATATTTCAACAAAATACGACAAGAAGGTTAAACTTTGAATAAGTTGATCAAAACCTATATACTTAGCCTGATATTTTTGATTTTTTTCATGGTGTTACCAGAGAACAAAAATTAACCTCAAAACAGATCATTGAAATACCATCAATCCAGCTCTGGACCCTGCCACTTGATTGAGCGTATCGGACTGATTCGGCAAAAACAACAGATCCCTGAGTTTCTTATCGGCGCCGCCATGTTCACCGGTACTCTTTGGTATTGTCCAGGCTTTGGTGTCTTTAAAGCTCTTGGTAATCCTGAAATCAGCAGCACCATCAACCTCCCAGGGTTGGCGGTGGTAATTCCTAACTTCCAACCTGCCTTGTTCACAATTAAAAGCAATCATCTGCCCCTCATAAGGCATATAGGCATTCAGGCTATAGCTCAAAATCACTTCATTGGCGTATTTAACTTCAACCGTCATGGTATCGTAAGTATCGATATCATTATCCCAGACACATCCATCCCTTAAATATCCATCTTCATTCTCTCCTTTCAGGTAAAAGTCTTTGCTTCCGTATTTATTGATATCCCAGTAGAAGTCACATTGTTCCTTAAACTGACAAGTCCTGCAATTACGGGCCCGGAAGGAGTGGTTTTTCCCATAAAATGCCACTTTACCAAAAGCATTAACCGTCTCTGGTGACCAATGGCGCTAGTAGGGGAGCGACAGCTACTTTTGAGGTTTTTTCGATAAATTTTCTCCGGTCAATTACTTTGCCTGATTTTTTCGTTTTGATGACTTTAGTTCTTCTCCAAATGAAATAAGAAATGTGGCCAGGGTAGCCAAGACCATACCTGCAATTACCACATTATTAGGGACATGACCATAAATCATAAGAGATATAAATACCGTTAATAAGGGGGCGGCAGAGTTTGTTAGCGGGCTTACAATGATTGCTTTACCGTAGCGGAATGCAAATACCAGCGTAAGAGCCCCAAAAGCGTTGAGCAATTGTATACCCGCTGCCAGATACATACCGTCCATGCCGTAGTTAATGGGCAGTGAAAAGTCTGTCATCATTAACGCAAGTGGGATCATAATCAATCCGGTAACAGTCATGTAGAAGAATATTTCCTCCGCTTTCATAGTCTGGTTGGCGATTTTCATAAAGAAGGCTTGTATCCCCCAGGCTGCAAATACAATCAATGCAAATATCAACCACAATGCCCCACTTCCAACCCCGGATTCAGGAGAGACATAAGATAGTAATGGAATTGACAACATTGCCAAAACTATTCCGATCCAGACGATTTTGTTGGTTCTTTCTTTGAGGAATACCATAGACAAAAAAATGGTGATTACCGGGGATAATGATATAATGGGAAAGATCAGGTAAGCCGGGCCCAGATTAAGGGCATTTGTAAACAAAATCAACTGGCCTCCAGCCCCGGTAAACCCAATTAAACAACCATAAAAAACAGATTTCCTGGTAAAGTTTATTTTCCAGTTTATCCGCTTGAGGCTGATTACTGCGGGTATGATCATGGTTAATGCCCATACCGAAAACCCTAAGGTGGCAGGCAACCCGTTCTTTTCAGGAACCTCAATAAAAGCCCCCCAAACTCCCCAAAATAAGGTGGTGATACCTGCAAAAACCAGCCAATTTCTGTTAGATGAGTGCATATTTTTTTATACTTTTTGATTTATTCCATAGATCATCTCCATTTTACCGGTAACCAGTTTTGTAACTGCTTCTGTCGCGGCTGGAAATACTATTCTCAGGTCAATTTCGGAGTTGTTTGCTAATGTACTTTGCAAGGTCTTCATAAATATGTTCTTAATCTCAGTGGCGAGATTTACCTTACAGATACCCAATGAAATACTCTTTCTGACATCCGGTACAGGTACACCTGAACCGCCATGTAAAACCAGGGCAGCGTCTGTTACTTGTTCAATCTCAGACAGTCTGTCAAAATCCAGTTTGGGTGCCTCTTTATAAAAACCATGTGCGGTGCCAATTGCTACAGCCAGGGCGTTGACCTTGGTATTTTCTACAAAACTTCTGGCATCTTCCGGATTAGTATACGCTACTTTTTCAGAGGACTGCCCTAACTTGGCAATATATCCAAGTTCAGCTTCGACATTTACATCATATGCCTTGGCCAGTTCTACTACCTTGCAGGTCACTTCCACATTTTGCTCAATCGGCAATTCACTGCCGTCGATCATCACCGAATCAAACCCGGCTTTCAGGCATTGTTCAACCAGTTCTATAGACCCTCCATGGTCCAAATGAATCCATCCTTCGACCTGGTAAAAGGACAACGCCGATCTTCCCAGCGCCACAGCATTCTCCAGTCCCATATAGTTAATACTGCTTTCGGTTAGTTGAAGTATCAACGGGCATCCATAGTTTTTTGCTGCCACCAGTACCCCTTTTAGGGTCTCGAAATTATAGTAGTTAGTTGCCAACAATGCATTCTTGTTTTTTCTTAACTCAATGAATTTCTCCTGTAGTTTCATGTCATGTTTTTATTAGAGGGCCACACCGAATTTTTCAAGAGCGATTTCCTTTAAAATGCTATGATCAAGAAATGCTCCGGTCCCTCCGACTCCGGTAGTGTTGAGGGCGCCCATCAGGTTGGCGAATTCCAGACACTCATTCAACGGCTGGCCTCTAACATACTTAAAAATAAAGCCTGCATTGAAGCTATCACCGGCGCCAATGGCATCAACTACCTGATCATTGCTAAACGGTTTGCCTAGGATCTTTTGGTTCTCCGAGAACAACATGGCGCCATCTTCGCCACATTTTACCACCAGAGTTTCACACAAGTCAATAAATTTTTCTGCAGCGCTGGTTATATCATTTACTCCTGTCATGGCGATTAGTTCACCGGCATTGGGTAGAAATACATCCACAAACGGCAAGATGGCTTTAATGTCCAGGTCCCATTTTTCTTGTGGGTCCCACTGCGTATCCAGGGAGGTGGACAACCCCAGGTCTTTTGCTCTTTGAAAAAGCGTTGCCAAATCATTTCTTATTCCCGGTTGAAGAAAAGGAGAGGAAAAATGGAGGTGTGCGGCTTTTTCCAAGGCCTGATTGCTAATATCATCAATGGTTAGATGCTCCATTGCGCCGGGATAGGTAACCATGTAGCGATCCTGATCATAGTTTAAAGCGATAGATGCACCTGTCTTGAATTCTGAGGTTTGAAGTATGAAATCAGTATTTACCCCTTTGTCCCTTAATGAATTTAACACCGTATCAGCAAATGAGTCTTTCCCTATTTTACCTAGAAAAGCCACCGACGCTCCCATAATTGATATGTTACTGGCAAAAATAGCAGTGGAACTGCCAAGAATAACCTCAAGTGATCGGGCAATTATCTCCTTGCCTAATTCGGGCTGCTGTTGGATGTCATTTAGGATAAGGTCAACGTTGAGTTCACCAATTGCAAGTATGTCAAATTTTTCAGTCATAGTTTGCCGCTGGTTTATTTACCCTAATTTGAGGAAGCAGAAAGTCTATATCTTTCTTATATAACATTCCCAATTCTTTCCTCAAACAATTGGCTGCACCAAATGCCACGCCCAATTTTACTTTATCCAGATTATCATAACCTTTACATATGGCCAAAGCAATTCCGGCCACCAAGCAGTCGCCGCTTCCTACGGTAGTCAACACCTGATTTAGTTTAACCTTCGCGTGGAAGATGTCACCACTAGTTCCTAAAAACAAGCCTTTTGCACCTTGGGTTATAATCTGAAGATTCGTATGCTCACTTAAACGTTCCATGATCTGTCCAATATCAGAAGTGCCGGTGACTTGTTGGCTTTCATGCTCATTTAGATGGATTCCCATGGGTTTGGCCTCCAAAGCCTGTTTTAATGCCTCACCTGTGGTGTCAATCAGGCATTTTTTATCATAAGCGTGTGCTCGATGGATCAAATTTTTATAGAAGTCAACCGGACATTTGGGGGGCAATGAGCCGCTTAGGACTACTATTGACGCTTCTTCTAGTTTAGATTCGAACGTAGCATAGCATTCATTCAAATGTCCCTGTTCGAGGGCTGGCCCTGTACCCAGCAGCTCAGTTTCATTGAAAGGCCCATCTTGACTGATTGTTATGCAAAACCTGTTCCATTGTTCCAGAAAGGGTCCTATACATTCAATGCCTTGTAAGGTGCATTGTTGCTTGATCCAGGTTCCGGTTGGACCGCCCCAGAAGCCTAGCAGGCAAACCTTTTCGCCGTATTCGGCTGCAGCCAGTGCTACATGTACTCCTTTACCTCCTGGATAGTGTTCCTCGGAATGGGCTCTGTTGCCGGTAGCGGGTGCGAATTTGCCTACTTCCATCAAGGTATCGACCGAAGGATTAGGACAAATGACTAGAATCATTTTTGTCCTTAATTAAATATCCCATTGGGAGAGTAGATATTTACTCCCTGGACTACTCGGTGAATTACACCATTGGTTGATGGATTGTCTGGTCTAAGTCCGTAGTTAAGTGATTTGTGGAAACTTAATATTTGAATGGGCAAAATATATGCAACTGATAAAAATTCCTCAATGATGCTATTTCCTCCTGTGAACAAAATCTCAGTATCAGTATCAACGCCGGATCCCAAAGCACTGGGAGCAATAGCAATACTCCATAAGGGGTTTGAATCTGCTCTAATGGACTTGATTAAATCAATTTCATATTGATGCACATAGGAGTTGTTCGATAAAAAATACACCATTAGGGTGTTTTCATTGACAACTGCCTTAGGTCCATGTCTGAAACCTAAATAACTGTCCATGGTACTTACCACCCGGCCCCCGGTGAGTTCCAACAATTTCAATGAAGCCTCACGCGCAGTCCCATAAAATGGTCCTGATCCCAGAAAGACCGCACGATCGAAGGGTTTGTTGGAGATATCTACCAAGGAATCATTATAACCTGAGATAACTTCGTTTCCACACTTTGCTAATAAATGTACCTGTGCTTCCAGAGTCTCAATATTTTGATAGTTTGCTACCAATATTCCCGCCAGCAGCATGCCGGTGTAGCTACTGGTCATAGCCAAACTTTGATCATTGGATGCCTCCGGTAATAGAATGGTAAATTTTGCAGACCTAGTCTCAAAATTGTATAAGGCCCCCTGTCCGTCACAAGTGATGATGACATGTACGCATGTTGATGCAATCTGGTCACAAAGTTCAGCAGCGGCAGTGCTTTCAGGACTGTTGCCAGACCGGGCAAAGGAAATCAGCAACACGCTGTCCTGTTTACTTATGAAGTCCAAAGGGTGTGTGAGCAAATCCGTGGTAGGTACCGGGAATGTTTCAATTCCGAATGTTCTATAAAAATTCCCTTTTAGAGAAAGGCCAATAAACGCGCTGGTACCTGCTCCTGTTAATAAGATTTTATTGATATCGCCGCAATAAGACGAAATGAAGCTTTTGAGATCATTACATTTTTCCTTAAAATCATCAAATATGTCAAGCCATAATTCCGGTTGTTGCTTAATTTCTTTTGCTGTGTGAACCGCAGTGGTAGATTGTAGTATTGTTATTTCAATTCCTAAGTATACCATGTCAATTACAAAGATAAAAAACTTTTGATACTTTCGTATCCTTTTTAATATTCGTTATGAACTTTAGTGGTATTTTCGATGCATTTTAATAAATTTATACGTTTAATAATTTCAGAGCCATGGCTAATAAAGATAGAAAGAGTACCGTAAACCGAAGAGCAGAAATACTTAAAGCCTTATCAGAAAATGGAAAAGTTTTTGTCAAGGAGCTCAGTGAAAAATATCAAGTTAGTGAGGTGACCATCCGCAATGATCTGGACAAACTGGAAAAAAAGGACCTACTGATAAAAGCCCGTGGAGGCGCCATAAAAGTTGATTTTCATGTTCGAAATGACCACAGGATTTCAGAAAAGTACCGTATAAACATTAGGGAGAAGGAAAGGATAGGAAAACTGGCTGCGCAGATGATAGAGAATTATGAAACCATAATATTGGACTCTGGATCAACCACTACAGAATTAGCTAAGAACTTAACTAAGTTCGAAGACTTGACCGTGATAACCAATGCAATTAATATTATCAATATCTTGATTAACATACCCAGTATAAACGTCATGGTTCCCGGAGGATACGTGCGAAAGAAATCTACTTCATTAATTGGACCGCTAGCTGAAGAAAATATCAAGAAATTCCATGTAGACAAAGTATTTCTGGGCGTGGATGGATTTGACTTATCCAAGGGACTTTATACCCCCAACCTGGAGGAGGCACATTTGAATCAACTTATGATCACGCTGGGAAATGAAATTATAGTGGTTACCGATTCCAGTAAATTCAAAAAGAAAAGCCTGGCATTTATATGTGGGATTCAAAAAATACATAAAGTCGTTACCGATGACGGCATCGAACCTTTGGTTAAAAAGCAGTTGGAAGATGAAGGAATTGAGGTTTTAATCGCCTGAAACGAATTCATATGCGATTATTGTTAATTATGATGGTTATAAGTGCCATCACCACTATCCCGCTTAAGGCCCAAAATTGGCAAACTAATATTGATCAGGCTAAGGCCCTGGCGGCTAAAGAGAACAGGAAAATAATACTGGTGTTCCAGGGTTCTGATTGGTGTGCCCCCTGCATAAAACTGGAAAGAGAGATCTGGAGTACAGATGAATTTAACGATTATGCCAAAGACCATTTTGTAATGCTTCAGGCAGATTTTCCCCGAAAAAAGAGCAATCGGTTATCAGCAGAACTTCAGGAGCACAACAACAAGTTAGCTGAGAGATATAACCAGAACGGATATTTCCCATTCGTTCTGGTATTGGACAAGGAGGGTAAGGTGCTAGGTGAAACCGGCTATAAGAAAATTAGCCCTTCGGAGTATATTGATTTATTAGAGTCTTTCAAAAGTTAACATTGAATTGGTCCCTGAAAATTGCATTCATCCTGCTATTGCCGGCAGGGGTCGTTGCCCAACACACCTATAAAAGAACGGTAAAGTTAATGGGCAGCCGCTGACCTGTCGAAATTCACAGCCAATCAATTTGGCTTTGGAGTATCTTACACGGATATATTTACCAGTTTCCATATAAGAAAATTTGGTTTGAAAAGCATTGATCTCAGGTATAACCATTACCAAAGAGATACAGGCCTTAAATCCAGTATTATTGCTGTTGGATTTAAGTTTGTAATGGATTGATCGATTATTGTGTATAAATACATAAATCATACACAAAATGATTCCATATAAAACGAATCGGCACAGATGTTACTTCAACAATGCCCCTAATTCTCGCCAGGTGATCAATTGAATATTTTCATCTTGGAGGATCTTTCGACAGGTATCACTAGTAAAAAAATCAAAATCCTGCTGACGCCAATCGGCTCCATAATTAGTGCGGTCATTCGTTACCGCCCTCATTTCATCATTGTCATAGGCACAATGAAACAACAGTACGCTAACCCCAGCGGGTAAAGAACGCAATGTATTACTGTAAAACTCTTTCATTCCATCTTGATAATTTTTAGGAAAGGCCATGGGTACTTGATCCACCTGTAAAGTGTTTTCCGGAATAGTCGGTTTTACCCCTGGAAACTTTTTCATAAAGTCGGAATTTATCATAACCGGCATATTATATTCCTGACCCATTTTGATATAAACTGGAAAAAACTTTTCATTGAACAGGCTACCCATGTGGGAATCCAGATGAGTAGGTTGTAAACCAGCTGCCAGATACCGTTCTATTTGGGCTCTGATTTCTTTTTCTACTTCCTCAACACTGGCATGTGAAATCACATCCCTTACATTACTATAAAAGTATCCCTGTTCATTGACCAGACCGGGTACTTGCTCTGCAACAGGCCCCCATTTCAGAAGGCCCCATTCTGCAGTTAAGGTCAGATGTAATCCGAGGTCGGCTTCCGGATGCTGTCTGGCCCAGACAACAAATTCACTGAACCAGGGAGCTGGTACAATAACACTTGCCGAATTAACCATACCTTTCTCAAAAGCGTCGAAGGTGGCCTGATTTTCAGAGTGTGCGATACCCAGATCATCTGCGTGCAGGATCAGCAGTTTGGCATCTTCCGGATAGCCCAGTTGCTGAACCAGGGATTGTGCCTGGATTGAACAGACACAGATTAAATAAACTACAATAATGCTGACGAGTAATTTCATAGTAATACTATCTGAGTACCAACATACTATTTTCTGTCAATACGCTTTAACAAAATGAACCGGATCAAATTCAAAAATAGAATTCACCAAGTTTACCTCTTTTTGCATATAGTGGATGGCCATGGCTCTTCTCCATAAATGGGAAGTATTATTAGAAGATTGATGCATGGTTCTACCGTGGTGCAAGTTGATGCCTCCTTTTTTAACCGGAGCAGCAACCATGGGGACTTTAGCAGAATCGAGTATTTGATAGTTGAACGGCTCATCTTCAGGGGCCTGATGTTCAATTAACCTTCCCTGGTTGGATCCTTTACCATAATACAAACATCCGTTCTCCAATAGGGCATCGTCGAAAGCTATCCAGGCGGTAATGACGTGATTACCTTGGTCCGGCCCGAAATAAAAATTGTCCTGATGAGTTGGTTTAGGCCCCCCGCCTTGCGGGGGTTTAAAAAATATCTGGCTGAAGAAGGCAATTACCTCTTTGCCAATTAATTCTTCTACAATAGAAACTAATGCCGGGGATAGTGCGATATCTTTAAACAGTTGTCTTTGGCTAACCGGGTTGTCAAGCTTTCTCACTTGATTCTGAATAGATGTACTTTTGTCCAAATACCACATTTTATCTGCTTCAGATAGGTTGGTAATAAATTCTTCCTGCCATTGTTGTGCTTCATGAATAGCCAGGTCCATCTCAGAAGGCTTGAAAACATTTTCAATGGTTATATAGCCATCGTTTTTGTAGCTGTTTATTTGTACTGTGGTCAATTTCACTATTGAAATATTTTCTGCTTTAATCAGAATGGAGTTAAAGTTATCAAAAAACCTTATTTTAGATCACATAAAAATTCAGATATATGAAATCATACCAGTACCTCCTTGTCTTTTTATTGTTTATATCCTGTACTAATGAATCTTCTAACCAGGAGCAAACAGCAATAACTAATCCTGGCTCCGGCAATATGATCAGGGAGATCAATCATAAAGAATTGCCGATTGGTGCCAAAACTATAGCGATTGTGGGCGCCACTCTAATCGATGGTACTGGTAAACCGCCCTTGTACAATGCCACGGTAGTAATTAAAGGAAACTCCATTTTGGAAGTTGGTCCTTCCGGTTCACTTTCAATCCCCAAAGAGGCCGAAATTGTTGACGGTAAAGGTTTGACCCTTCTTCCGGGTTTAATTGATGCTCATTTTCATCTCAACAACAATGAGCTTCCCAACCTGGTTTTGCAACGTGGAATAACCTCCGTTCGGGACCCCGGTGCCTGGATTGAATCTTATTCCGCAGTTAGAGATTCCGATATTACCCCACCCAGACTGTTCCTTACCGGCCCCCATTTGGATATGCCACCTCCGGCTTACCCAAAAAATTCCTATTTGATCAGGGACCCGATTGAAGCTCGTTATGCGGTAAATAAATTTGCGGACCAGGGGGCGTCGGCCATAAAAATCTACATTCGATTGCCAGTAGCAATAATCAAAGAGGTTTGTGCAACAGCCCACCAGCGGGGTATCCCGGTTACTGCCCATTTGGAAATAACCAGCGCCATGGAAGCAATAGCAGCAGGGGTTGATGGCATTGAACATGTGACCTCTTTTGGAACCGATTTGCTGCCAACATTTGAAGCCCAGCAATACGAGCAATCAGTACTGGAAGATAACTCCGCCAGACGTGAGGGAAGGTATCAGGTATGGAACGCCATAGACATTGAAGGCGATAAGGTTGATTCTTTGTTGTTATTCCTGAAGCAGCACAAAACCGTGGTAAGCCCCACTTTGGGGGCATTTGAGTACCGGTTCGGCGAAGATAAAACAGATAGTATAAAAGTCAGGGCTTTTGAAAATATGATGATATTCATCGGAAAAGCTCATAAAGCAGGGATCCCGACGGTGGTCGGATCTCATTCCTCAGTGCCCTATGCTGAGCGCGGGTGGGCCTATCAACGGGAAATGGAACTGTTGTCTGAAAGCGGCTTGACCAATATGGAAATTATTGTAGCAGCGACTATGGAAAATGCCCGATTTTTTAAAGTGGAAGACAGATTGGGGAGTGTTGAAGAAGGTAAACAAGCGGATCTTTTGTTATTAGAGGGAGATCCGATTAAAAAATTAGACGCTTTTTATAGCATTAGTAGAGTAATGTTAAATGGAGTTTGGGTTAGTAATTAGTTATGAATTATTGGTTATCAGTGAGTTATATCACAAATCATCAATCATTA
>SMUY01142125.1_pt1 | contig 11481 bp, 7 predicted proteins | sample 2456441 | NCBI WGS metagenome assembly SMUY01 (sample SAMN11095931, study PRJNA526329) | marine sediment metagenome | biome: Marine sediment; feature: Surficial sediment; material: Deep marine sediment; isolation source: Hadal surficial sediment | place: Pacific Ocean | collected 2014-11 | depth 0-1...
ATGACCCAGCCGTAATTCGGGATGAAACTGTGCAGCCACCTGAAGCTCCATAAAATAAACTTTCCAAAGGGCCTAAAAATCGACGGACCCAAATCAATGATTTGTTCTAATTCGAAACCATAACTTTTTATAATATCATAATCCAGGGGTCCAAAGTATAACGTATAATTGTCTGTCTTTGACTGCCTTTCATTAAAAGGCATTTTTAAATCGAAGCCGTATTTTTTCCAGGGCTCTTCTTCGTTGGGTTTTTCTACCTGCTCGCCGATAAATCTCACGCCCTGACCTTTAACGCCTTGCGGAATGACCGCCACTGTGAAATATTTTGTTTTAATGGCGACCCAGTCCGTCGGATAAGAACCCAACTGCTTTTGCTCAAACCTTTCATCGACATTGAAGTCTTCTTTATTGTCTCCCTGTAACGCATAAGCTTTCGCGTTTTGCATATCTGCTTTCAGGTCGGGCTCTGTGGATTCAACGCCCGATCGCCAGGTTAAATAGTAATAAGATCCGTCGATCAGATCGCCGACGTTTCTTAGGTCTATTTTCATGGAAATATCATAGCGATCCTGGTAAAAAGTAAACGTCTTTTTAATTTGTCTGTATTCATCAAGGTTTAAAACAAACTCGAGAACATCGGATTGCTTTCTCTCGCTCAGCGTGACCTTTTTTTTGTTCGCCGAAAACAGAAACGAACTCGTGTCTAAAGTGTCTTCCTCGGTTGGGAGCAGAACCCCGAGGTTCCCCTGTCCGTCACCGCCAATAAGTTCAACGTACGAGCCGTCCTCAAGTAAATATTTTTTTAGAACAAAAGACTTAATACTTGCGCCCCGAGTTGAAAAGACGGCGGTGTACAAGCTCGTTTCAACGGTGATCTCTTCGCTGGTGGCCGACCGGGCCAAAAGTGCGCCATATTTAGATTCCGGAACTTCGGACGTTGCTTCCCGCATTTGGGAGGATATAACCGCGGAGCTCTTTTCCTGGGTCCGGGATGGGGATTCCGTCGGCATGTTTGTTCCCGCCGGTTGCTCTTCCGTCGGCAACGATTTCGACTGTGGCAAAAATCGCTCCTGGTAAAAATCCGTCTGGAGAACAATCAGGATTAACCCGATTATTAAAAAAGCTACAATAGTCTTTTTATCAAATTCCATAATCTTTCGAAACCTTATTTTATCGGATCATAACCACCCGGGTGAAATGGGTGGCATTTGGCTAAACGCAGAACCCCCTTCCACGCACCCAGAAACAAACCAAACTTCCCAATAGCCAGCAATGTGTATTCAGAACAAGAGGGATAAAAACGACAAGAAGATGGAAAGACGGGAGAAATAAATCGTTGGTATATTTTTATTACGGCTATGCCGAGAGATTTCATCTTCAATTAATAGGCTTTATTTTTTTTAAAAGAACGACGAACTCCTCACTTAGTAATTCAAAGTTCGTTCGTTCGAATCCGGGTTTCGCCTGGAGGATAATATGAGTTTTTTCCGGTAAACGCTCTTGATTTAATCTTAATATTTCTCGCAGTCTTCTTTTGGCAAAATTTCTTCTAACGGCGCCGCCTATTTTCCTGGAAACAGTGAATGCAAACTTACTCTCTTCTGCCTTTTGGGTTAGTAGTAAAAAGTGTTTGGAACTTACCCGGCGACCGTGGTTGAAAATCTCGTTGAATTCGTTTCTTCCACCAAGAATTCTCCGCTTCTCTAAACGGAACCCTTTCATAGAAACAACGCTAAGTACTTTATTTATCTATCGCTTACGGTTAAACTTTTTCTACCCTTTGCCCTGCGTGATTTTAAAACCAGGCGTCCGGACTTCGTTTTCATTCTCTCCCTAAACCCATGTTTATTAACCTTCTTACGGTTGGATGGCTGAAATGTTCTTTTCATTTTTTACCTTGATAAGTCACTAATGATGATTCGTTTCTACAAAAACTTCAAAACGTATTAATTTTTTAGATTAAAGTCAAGGCAATTCTCTTTTGAAATTCTCTTTTGCACACGGGTTCAGGCTTGATTCAGGAGGGAAATAATGGCCGCCCCTTGGCGTTGTGTTTGGTTTATAAACCCCTCCTTTTTTTGATTCTCTTTACCCCAAAGATTGCTTACTAAAACCTCTTAACTCAAAGACTCGTCGACATAAGTTGTTACGAAGCCTTTATTTTTTCGCTTGACATTAAGGCCCTTTTTATTAAATTTCAAGCACCCTACCTACCGGCTATGTCATTATAATAACTTGTTGATAAGTATAAATTGTTTACCTTTCGTTGTTGAAGCAGTGACTTTTTTTTAACCGGCTTTTTCTTTTTTGTGTTTTGGTTTTTGTTCAGAAAACAGCCGTAAGTCAATTAGTTTTTGTTTGGAAATCATCCGGCTTAGGGAATGTGAATAATTTGTGGATAACCTTGACTCTTGATACGTTTTGTTTGGCGGTCCGTGGTAAATTTAACCGTTTATCATATTAATAAACATTTTTGCTTCATCAAATTTTTAAAAGAGGGTTGGTAAAATGTCTCTTTCTCACTCGGCGGCTTGGGATCAGTTTTTGGGTTTAATTAAGGATAGCATCGGGTCTCAGAGTTTTACGACCTGGTTTAAACCCATCAATCCCGTAAAACTAGAGGAACAAAATTTACTTGTTGAGGTTCCGAATACTTTTTTTTCTGAATGGATTGAGGGCCACTACAGCGTTTTAATGGATCAGGCTTTACTGCAGGTCCTAGGAAAAAACGCAAAACTATCCTATGCTGTCGCGAATGGTTCAGGCGACGAGGTCATTCCAATTCCATCTATTTCTGGAAACCAGGTGGGTCAAAGTTACCAGAAAAGCAACTTGATCGAGCGGTACACTTTCGAGAACTTTGTTGAGGGTGCCAATAATGATTTTGCACGGGCCGCAGCAATGGCCGTTTCCGAGTCGCCGGGAAAAACCACTTTTAATCCCTTTGTTGTTTATGGCGGGGTCGGTCTGGGCAAAACTCACCTGCTTCAAGCAATTGGAAATTTAGCTCTCAGGGAAGGCAGGCTTAAGCGTGTTTTGTATGTTGATAGCCAGATGTTTACCATAGAGTTTATAAATTCTATCCAGACAAACAAAACTACCGAGTTCAGTGCTATTTATCGAAATGTTGATTTGTTAATAGTAGATGACATTCAATTTCTTATCAACAAAGAGAGAACTCAGGAAGAATTCTTTCATACTTTTAATGCGCTTTATAATTCGGGCAAACAGATTGTCCTTTCCTCAGACAGGCCGCCTAAAGAATTAAACGGAATTGAGGAAAGATTACTTTCCAGGTTTCAGTGGGGATTGGTGACGGATATTCATCCTCCAGACCTCGAAACCAGAATTGCCATTCTGCAGCAAAAGGCCGATGAAAATGGCGTCGATCTTTCCGGGGATATAATAGAATATATTGCTACGAATGTGACATCTAATATTCGTGAGCTGGAAGGATCTTTGTTCAGACTTTTGGCTTATTCTTCAATTAATAGTCAAGACATTACATTTGATGTGGCTAAAAATGTTTTGAAAAATTTAGGATTGGGAAAAAATAGAACAATCAAAATTGAAGAAATTCAAACACTCGTCAGTGAGCACTTTGATTTACCTGAGGATATGCTGAGAGCAAAAACACGAAAAAAAGAAATTGCTTATGCACGGCAAATAGCAATGTACCTCTCAAAAGCGATGACCAAGAGTTCTTTAAAGACTATCGGTCTGCATTTCGGCGGCAGAGATCACAGTACGGTTATCCATGCCATTCAAACGATTGAAAAAGAATCTGCAAAAGAGGTTAAAACAAGAGAAGATTTAGACTATCTAAAAAGGAAAGTTGAAATGGCAAGTGTTTAGTTTTTTTTATCTATTTAAAAATGTTAATAAACCGAAAAATAAATTTGATAACTTGTGGATAAAGAGTTGATAATTTCTAAACAAAGTGGCCACCGCCTGAATTGTTAACAAACGGCAATATTTATAAACATACATATAACAAATTGTCCACACTTTTTCTTTTTTTGCTAAACCTTTATCTCTATGTTAATTTAAATTTTACACCTTTGTATTAAAGGGTTATCAACATATCCACACCCTCTACTATTATAATAAATAATATATCTTGAAAAAGATTAATAAATGTATTACATTTTTAGTTAATAACTTCGAGGCTCTTTATGAAATTTAAAGTCAATAAAAAAACGTTTCATCAAGCCATTCAAAACATAATCGGGGTTGTACCGATTAAAACCACCATCCCGATTTTGGGCAATATTCTTCTGGACCTACAAGGCAACGAGCTAAGTTTAACTGGTACGGATCTTGAAGTTTCTATATCAACCAGGATCGAAGTGCAAGGTGAAACGGACGGCGCGGTTGCGGTTCCGGCAAAAATACTTTTTGAAATTGTTCGCGAACTGCCAGAAATTCCAATGGAATTCGCCTGCGACGAGGAGCATAAAATCACCTTGAATACCGAAAAAGGATTCTATAAATTATCCGGTGAGTCTAAGGACGATTTCCCGAAAATCTCTGTTGAGGAAAGCAAAGGTTCTTTTTCGATCGACTCAAAGAAACTCGATGGTATGATCAACAAAACAATTTTTGCGGTTTCAACTGATGAATTAAGAACGACCCTGATGGGCGTTTATCTCAAAATCATGGCCGATGAACTACGGATGGTTGCGACAGACGGACACCGGTTGGTGAAGATAGTCGATAAGAATTTTTCGTCAGATTTAGAGCAGGAAGCGATCATCCCAACCAAAGCTTTAAATTTAGTATCAAAAAATTTAAACGGCACCAAGGAGATTAAAGTTAATTTAAGCGATGATCATATTGTTTTTGAGCTTGACAAAACCACGATTTACAGCAAAGGAATCGAGGGCCAATTTCCAAACTACGAACGAGTCATTCCCACAGAGAATGACAAAGAACTTACCATCAATAGAGAATTGCTAAGTTCATCGGTACGCAGGGTTGCTATTTTTTCAAACTCAATCACTCACCAAATCCGATTTTCCATGACCAAAGGAAATGTCAAAATTAAATCTGAGGATATTGAATTTGGCGGCGAGGCAGAAGAAACCATAGATACGGATTATGACTATGATGATCTGGATGTCGGGTATAATGCAAATTATTTATTAGATATTCTACGGCATTTAGATACGGATGAAATAATATTAAAGGTTAAAGATCAAATAAGCGCCGGAATTATCTATCCAACCAATCAAAAAGAAAACGAAGATATTTTGATGCTGCTTATGCCTATCCGCTTGAACGAAGATTAAATTAAATTTTGAATGCATCTTGAAAAAATTTTAATGGTTAGTTTTAGAAATTTTAGCGCAGCAGAGGCGACGTTTTCATCGGATCTAAATTTAATTTACGGACTGAACGCTCAGGGAAAAACTAATTTTTTAGAGGCAATTTATCTTATCTGTTTGGGGAGAAGTTTTCGGGTGGCGAAGAATCAGGAAATGGTAAAAAAAGACGAGTCGTTTTTTACCATAGACGGAAATTTAACTTTAGATAATCAAATTAAAAAGAGAACAGTTCTACGATACATAAGGGATGGAAAAAAAGAGATAAGCATCGACCGGAAAAAGTTAACCAAACACTCCAAAATTTTTGGTCAATTTCCGATAGTCGTTATGGCGCCGGATGAATTTAAAATAACCTCGGGTGGACCGTCGGAGCGCCGCCGATTTATCGATATTTTTTTATCCCAGGTCAGCCTTTCTTACCTCACAAATCTTCAGGAATACAACAGAATACTTAAACAGCGAAACAGAGTTTTGCAACAGATTCGCGATGGGCAGGCGGTCTCGGAAACCTCGATTGAGCCATGGACGCAGAGGCTGGTTGAAGTTGGCTGTGAAATTATAAATGCCCGGAACATTTTTATTCTGGAGTTTTCCGAAACCCTGCAAGCTATCTATAAAAAATACACCGAATCCCTGGACATTTTAAAAATATTCATAGAATCAACCGTCACCCTCCGGCATAAAATTTGTGAGAAAGAAGATTTTTACGGTGCCTTTAAGTCAGTTAAAAATAAAGAAAAAGTTTTAGGAACCACCCTGGTAGGTCCGCATCGGGATGATTTGGTTTTTAAAATAAACGGAATGGATTTAAGAAAGTACGGATCCCGGGGCGAGCATAAATCCGTATTGGTCGCATTGAAAATAGCAGAGTTTAGATATTTGAAACTTAAGCAGGACGAAACACCGATCATGCTGCTGGATGATTGCTATTCTGAACTGGATAATTTAAGAGAAGAAAAAGTTTTTAAATCTCTAAAAGACCTGGGTCAGATTTTTATGACCAGCCCCAGAGAAAGCATCCTTGATAATCAACGGGGACAATTTGATAATTTTTCTAATATATCGAGGTTTTACATCGAGAACGGAAATATTGAGCATAAAAAAAACTAAAAAACCAAAAGCGCTGAGTCACTCGATTACCAGGTTACTTAGAAGTTTGGGAATTGAGGAAAAAGTGAAAGAACACCAGGCCATTAACGAGTGGAGTCGGATCGTTGGTGAAAATGTCAGCAAGGTTACTAAAGCTCAAAACGTGGTCAACGGCATCCTGTTCGTCAAAGTAAAAAACAGCTCGTGGCGAAACGAGTTGATTTATATGCGGCGGGAAATTCTTATCAAAATAGACAAAACAGTTGGCAGGGGAATCATTAAAGAAGTTAGGTTTATTTAAAAGGTGAATTAGGAATGGCTGAAGAGAAAAAGCAAGAAACAAAGAAACAGGAGAAATATACTGCTGAACAGATTCAGGTACTAAAGGGTCTTGAGGCGGTCCGAAAACGCCCGGCGATGTATATTGGCGACCTATCCTCCCGTGGTTTGAATCATTTGGTTTATGAGGTTGTTGATAACAGCATCGACGAGGTCATGGCTGGACATTGCAGCAAAATTGATGTGACCTTGAACAAGGATGGCAGCGTCACAGTGACCGATGACGGTCGTGGAATTCCTGTTGATATTCATCCAACAGAAAAACGGCCGGCGCTCGAGGTGGTCATGACTGTTCTGCACGCTGGCGGTAAATTCGATAAAGACAGCTACAAAGTCTCAGGCGGACTTCACGGCGTTGGCGTCTCAGTCGTGAACGCTTTGTCCGAATGGTGTGAAGTCGAAGTCTGCCGGGATGGCAAGGTCTATTTTCAAAGATACAAAATCGGAATTCCGGAGACCGATCTGGAAGTCATCGGCACGAGCAAAACCACCGGAACCAAAACAACTTTTTTCCCAGACAAAAGCATTTTTAAAACAGCCGAACTGAGTTTTGAAGTGCTCTCGGAGCGTATGCGGGAGCTGGCATTTTTAAACAAGAGTTTGGCAATTAACATTGCGGATGAAGCCTCGGGCAAAAAGCATATGTTCCTTTATAATGGCGGTCTCACCGAGTTTATCGATTATTTAAATGAAAATCGCACACCGCTGCATAAAACGCCCATTTTAGTGAGCGGCGAAAGAGATGATATCTCTGTTGAAATCGCAATCCAATATAATGACTCCTATATTGAAAACATTTTTTCTTATGTCAATGATATTAACACAGTCGAAGGGGGAACTCATTTAGTTGGATTTAAGGCCGCACTTACCCGTACTTTAAACAGCTACGCGCAGAAAAACAACTTGTTGAAAAAAGAAGATTTCACGTTTACGGGTGAAGATGTTCGAGAAGGGTTAACCGCTGTGATTAGCGCGAAAGTAATGGAGCCGCAATTCGAAGGTCAGACCAAAACCAAGCTGGGGAATAGCGAAGTTAAGGGTGTGGTAGAATCTATTTTCGGTGATAAGCTTGCTTCTTTTTTAGAAGAGAATCCACCGATTGGCAAGAAGATAATCGAAAAATCGTTAACCGCGGCCCGGTCTCGGGAAGCTGCTCGAAAAGCCCGGGAGCTTACTCGCAGAAAGAGTGCACTCGACGGCGGAACCCTGCCCGGAAAGTTAGCTGATTGCTCCATTCAGGATCCGGCGCAATGCGAAGTTTTCCTCGTCGAAGGTGATTCGGCGGGTGGCTCAGCAAAGCAGGGACGGGATAGGCGCTTTCAGGCCATCTTACCCTTAAAAGGCAAAATTCTCAATGTTGAAAAAGCCCGCATGGATAAGATTCTTTCCAACGATGAAATCCGTACAATTATCTCAGCGCTTGGCACCGGTATCGGGGCCGAGGATTTTGACCCGGATAAACTGCGCTATCATAAAATAATCATTATGACAGATGCCGATGTTGACGGAGCCCATATTCGCACACTTCTTCTGACTTTCTTTTTTCGCTATATGCGCAGCCTTATCGACAGGGGGCATATTTATATTGCCCAGCCGCCATTGTATAAAATAAAGAAAGGTAAAGAAGAACACTATGTTTATGATGACGAAGAGAGAGACGTTATCCTGAAACGAATGGGGAACAACGGCGCTACGATTCAACGCTATAAAGGTCTTGGTGAGATGAACCCGGACCAGCTTTGGAAAACGACCATGGATCCCGAGCTGCGAACGAATTTGCAAGTGACCATCGAAGAGGTCATAACGGCGGATCACATATTTTCAACATTGATGGGGGAGAATGTGGAACCGCGCCGAAAATTTATCGAAGAGAACGCACAATATGTTAAAAATTTGGATGTTTAACATAAAAAAAAGTGATTGAGTGCCCTGGTGTTTGGGGTGTTAAAGTTTGGCCTCCGCCACGTTATTTCCTTTCTAACACTTTAAAAACAATGAAACCCGAACACTTTTATTTGAGACAACGACGTTTCTAAAAAGTATAAACCCTTGGAGACACCCTAAAAGATGAACCAACGAGGCCGAGTTATTCCAGTTTTAATAGAAACCGAGATGCAGAATTCATATCTCAACTATTCGATGTCTGTGATTGTGTCGAGAGCGCTTCCGGATGTTCGGGATGGACTGAAACCGGTACACCGGCGTGTGCTTTACGGAATGTCCGAACTCGGTTTACGTCCAGGCTCCGGCTATAAAAAAAGTGCCAGAATCGTGGGTGAAGTTTTGGGAAAATACCATCCCCACGGCGACACCGCGGTTTATGATAGTATGGTTCGTATGGTGCAGGATTTTTCTCTGCGCTATCCCCTGGTGGATGGCCAGGGAAATTTCGGTTCGGTCGATGGTGATTCGCCGGCAGCCATGCGGTATACGGAAGCCCGCATGACAAGGATTGCCCAGGAAATTCTGCGCGATTTAGACAAAGATACCGTTGATTTTGTCCCGAACTTCGATGAGTCCCTAACCGAACCGACGGTCATGCCCTCGGTGCTTCCTAATTTGCTGGTCAATGGTTCTTCGGGAATAGCGGTCGGTATGGCAACCAACATCCCGCCGCACAATTTGGGCGAGGTCATCGATGCGTTGGTGGCCATGATCGCTAATCCGGATTTGACGGTAGAGGATTTGATGACTCATATTAAAGGCCCGGATTTTCCAACGGCCGGGATTATTTATGGCGACGTCGGAATCGACGAGGCCTACCGGACCGGACGCGGGCGGGTTGTAATACGCGCACGCGCCAACATTGAAATTTCTAAGAACGACCGAGAAAACATTATTGTCAACGAGCTGCCTTATCAAGTCAACAAAGCCAGGTTGATGGAAAAGATCGCCGAGCTTGTGCGCGACAAAAAGATCGTGGGTATCAATGACATTCGCGATGAATCGGACCGGGATGGCATGCGCATATACATCGAGCTGAAACGGGACGCGCCGTCGGCAACCATTCTCAATCAACTTTTTAAGCATACACAAATGCAAACCACTTTTGGGGTGAATATGCTGGCTCTGGTTAATGGCGCTCCGAAGGTGTTGACTCTCAAAGAAATGCTCGGGCATTTTATCGAGTTTCGCCACGAGGTCGTTGTCAGGCGCGCGCAGTTCGAGCTTGACAAAGCGGGGAAACGCGCCCACATTCTCGAAGGGCTGAAAATTTGCCTCGACAACATCGATAAAATCGTTGCGCTGATTAAGCAGTCAAAGAATCCAGAGGCCGCCAAAGAAGGCTTGATGAAACAGTTCAAGCTTTCCGAGATCCAGGCCCAGGCGATTCTGGATATGCGCCTGCAGAGGCTGACCGGTCTTGAGCGGAAAAAAATCGAAGATGAATACCTCGAGGTTATCAAAACGATGGAGCAGCTGAAATCCCTGCTCGCCAGCAAAGAGAAAAGAATGCTGTTGATCAAGGAAGAGCTGCTCGAAATCAGGGAAAAATATGCAGACGAGAGAAGAACGGAAATCATCCGGGTAACCGAGGAATTTTCCGTCGAGGATATGATCGCCGAAGAGGATATGGTGATCACAATTTCTCATGCGGGCTTCATAAAAAGAATTGCGGTTACCACTTATCGCAGCCAATTACGCGGCGGCCGGGGCATGACCGCTGCTTCAACCCGCGAGGAAGATTTTGTCGAGCATCTGTTTATTGCTTCCACGCACCAGTATATGCTCTTTTTTACCACCAAGGGCCGGTGTCACTGGTTGAAAGTCCACGAGATTCCACAAGCCGGCCGTGCCACCAAGGGCCGGGCTATTGTGAATTTGCTGCAACTCTCCAAAGAGGAGGGCATCGCCGCTTTCATTTCCATCAAGGAATTTGACCCGGATTTATTTCTGGTCATGGCGACCAAGCTTGGCATCGTGAAAAAGACCTCGCTGGCGGCATACAGCAGGCCGCGCAAAGGCGGAATTAACGCCATTGGTATCAGGGAAGGCGATGACTTGATCGATGCCAGAATATCGAACGGAAATCACGATATCTTACTCGGTACCCGAAAAGGGATGTCGATCCGTTTCCATGAAAAAGAGGTTCGCGATACGGGCCGCACCGCCTCCGGCGTCAGAGGCATCCGGATTGGCAAGGATGACTATGTCGTCGGCATGGTGGTTATCAAGCGCGAGGGCACGGTTTTAGTTGTCACAGAAAAAGGACTTGGCAAGCGCACTGATTTAAAAGAGTACCGGGTCAGCCATCGTGGCGGCAAAGGTGTCTTCACGATTAAAGTCACAGAAAAGACCGGCGAAATGGTTGCTCTGAAAGAAGTTGTCGATGAAGATGACATTATGATCATAACCGATAAGGGTGTGGTGATAAGACAAAGCGTCAGCCGCCTGAAAACCCAGGGCCGAAATACCCAGGGATTCCGTTTGATAAGACTCGACGCCGACGCCAAAGTCGCAGATATTGCCCGGGTGGTTAAAGAAGAAGAGAGTGGTTAGAAATCTTTGACTTAATTTGGCCTGTCTGACCCCGGTCCGCAGCCGGGGCTAACCGCCGCCGAATGTCTATATTTAGACCCCCCCCATAAAAAGAATGTACACATAGAGAGACTTTTCTCTACAGGTAGACAAATTTCAGAATTCAGGTCTATACTTAGACCGTTTGCGGTGATGTTGATTCGGGAGGTAATCAAAGGGTTCGCTTGGTTGGCAAGGATCAAACCAG
>SMUY01283129.1_pt1 | contig 11469 bp, 11 predicted proteins | sample 2456441 | NCBI WGS metagenome assembly SMUY01 (sample SAMN11095931, study PRJNA526329) | marine sediment metagenome | biome: Marine sediment; feature: Surficial sediment; material: Deep marine sediment; isolation source: Hadal surficial sediment | place: Pacific Ocean | collected 2014-11 | depth...
ATCAAGGAAGCCCAGGAGTTCATGGGTGAGGATTTCTGGCCCTATGGGTTGGAGCCCAACCGCAAGACCCTGGAAGCCTTCCTGGGTTATCATTTCGACCAGGGCCTGGCCGCGCGCCAACTCAGCATCGAGGAGATCTTCGTTCCCTCGACCCTGAGCCAATCGCGCATCTGAGCGGGATCAGATGGCGTTAACCTTATGTCCGCTTATGACCCAAAGCGGACGTTAGGCCCGAACGATGGACTTGATCTTCGCGCGGCGATGACCAGCGCGCTTGGCGATCTCATTGTCTTGGTCCTCGATGGCGGAGCAAACCAAGATTCGCCGAAGGACTGATCGAGCAGTTCGCTTGAGACCCGCCGGTTAGAGGTCACCATGCCGTCTTCGTAGACTACATTGAACGCCATTAACGCGGCGCTCTTGCCCTTGGGTTTCTTGCGACCCATAGTTTTCTCCAAAGTTATCGAATGGTCAGAATTATCGCGGAGGACAAGCCACATACGTCGCTCGGGCCGTGGGGCGCGCAACCCTACCTTGCCGACGTGGGCGGTTCCGCTGACGCTTGGGGCGGCTTCGACCTTTCTGCGCCCGCTTTGGTCTGCCTACGCTGGATGGCCGCTCGCCACTCGCAACGGTAATCGGCACACGCGTTAGTGCCTCGATATCGCGCAAGAAAGGGTACTCCGCCGCGTCGCAAAAGGACACCGCTGTGCCTTCGGCCCCCGCGCGGGCCGTGCGACCTATGCGATGCACGTAGCTTTCCGGCTCGTTGGGCAGCTCGAAGTTGATGACATGGGTGACCCCGGGGACGTCGATCCCGCGCGCGGCGATATCAGTCGCCACCAAGACGCGGGCCAAACCCTTGCGGAAGCTTTCCAGTGCCTGCTGGCGCTGTCCCTGGGACTTGTTGCCATGGATCGCCTTAGCGGCAATGCCCGCCTTGACCAGGCTATCGGCAACCATGTTGGCGCGGCGCTTGGTGCGGGTGAACACAATCACGCGCGAAAGACCCTTGTCCGCCATGAGGTCACGCAGGAGGCCAAATTTTGCCCTCCCGTCCACGAAATGAACACTCTGGCGGACCGACTCGATGGTTACGGCTTTGGGTGTGATGTCGATGCGGGTGGGTTTGTGGAGCATGTCCCTCGAAAGGCGCTCAACCTCGGCCGGCATGGTGGCGGAAAACAACAGTGACTGCCGCACGTCGGGGAGCGCCGCGACGATCTTGCGCACGTCGCGGATGAAGCCCATATCGAGCATCCGGTCGGCCTCGTCCAGCACCAGGCATTCGATTTCGCCCAGGGCCACGTGGCCCTGGCCCATAAGGTCCAGCAGCCGCCCCGGGGTCGCGACGATGATATCCACCCCGCGACGCAACTTTTCGACCTGTCCGCGCTGGGACACGCCTCCGAAAACCACGGCCAGCCGCAATTGTGTGCGCGCGCCGTAGGTCTTGAAGCTGTCGGCGATCTGGATCGCAAGCTCGCGGGTCGGCGCAAGGACGAGCGCGCGTGGCACACGGCGGCCGTCATGCGTTGCCAACAATTGAAGGATCGGCAGCGCAAAGGCCGCGGTCTTGCCAGTGCCAGTCTGGGCTATGCCGAGAATATCACGGCCCTCCATCACCATTGGGATGGCCCGGGCCTGAATCGGCGTGGGGGTATTGTAGTTTCTGGCGGCGAGGACACGGCACAGGGGCTCGGCAACGCCAAGTTCCGAAAAACTGGGATGATTACTCAATAGTTTAATCTTTCTACGCGGGCGAGCACGCGGGCGCCCAACACGGGGCAAGCCGGCACGCGCCACACCGGGCACTTTTGCCGCTTCCACGCGCATCTGGAAACAACGGGGATAAAGAGAGGGAAATCCAGAAGCAGACTGCTTCTTTTGCGAAGCCTTTTGCGCAACTTCTGGAGATCAGTACGAGGCTAAAACGCCTCTTCTAAAGCGTTATTCCGCTTGCAAATTGACGGCCTTGGGGCCGCGCGCATCGGGCTCGATGTCGAAGTTCACCGTCTGGCCCTCATCGAGCCCGGACATGCCGGATTGCTCGACCGCGGAGATATGGACAAACACATCCTTCGATCCGTCTTCCGGGGAAATGAAGCCGAAGCCGCGTGTCGCATTAAAAAATTTCACAGTACCTTTAGTCATTATCTTACTTTCATAGTTATTAGGCCCGGGACGCCTCTGCGCCCGGGGGAAAAGACCGCACAACAAATTCAGGAGGAGGTTTCATCCGCCCTTGGGCGGGTACATTCGCTAAACCGGCTGCGGAGCCGTCACGGCGGCTATATGGGCCGCCCCGGCACAGATTGCAAGGTATTTGTGGCCAAGGCTTGTGGTCGGCCCGCACGGAATTGCATACCTCGCTTATGTCCGCTTTTGGCTAAAAGCGGACATTAAGTTAACGCCCCTCAGGTTATCCCCCCACGGCAGCGGTGCCAGACTTCCAGCGGCCCGCCGGGGCTGACGCCCTTGTATGCCTCCGCCGCCGCCGCTTTGCCAAGGGTGGCGTGGAGGGTGTCGTCGTCGATGAAGACCATGGACACCGTCAATCCGGCGCCCGCTTCGGGTTCGGGAATTCGGTAGGCAAAGGAGTAGTAGCCGTAATCGCCCTGAATCCGGTTCCCTCCAGGGGTCACGAAATTGGGCCCTTCGATGGAAAAACGCCTTCCATCGGCATGGCACCAGTCGCCGTCGATGGAATCCGCGCGCGCCGGCCCGCCTAGACCTAAGAAAAAGCCCGCCAATACAAGAACCAACATCCATCGCATGACCAGCCTCCCTCCCCATCCATCCGGGCGGCGCTCAATGGACCCGGCGCCCCGGCGGCGCTAGAATAACAAAACACGCCCGGCACCGGCGGAAAACCATGTCCATGGCCGCGCAATAGTGGCGCCATGGCGGGAGGATGGGACCACCATTATGGCCTATGACAAGGGTGAAACGCTCGACGCGTTCAACGCCGCGTTGGCCGCCGCCCATATGCGCGGCCAATGGCTGTCCGACGAGCGCCGAGATGCCGGCGCCGGCGGCGACTGGCGGGGCGACGTCTGGGAACCCCACACAAGGGGCCGGCCGCATATCTGGAAGTGGCGGGACACCGAAGCCCTGATCGAGCGATCGGGCGCCGCCGTCAAGCAGAGCTTCACCGCCCGGCGCTCCCTGATGTTCGTCAATCCGGGGCTGGAACGCTTCACCACCCATACCATGAATGTCGGCGTGCACATGATCAAACCCGGCGAACTCGCCTGGGCCCACCGCCATACCATATCGGCCCTGCGCTTCGTCATCGAAGGACATCCCGACCTCTTCACCGTGGTCGACGGCGCCCGATGCCCCATGCAGGACCGCGACCTGGTGCTGACGCCGAACTGGCAGTGGCACGACCATCACAACCAATCGGGGGCCCGGGCATTGTGGCTCGACGTGCTCGACGGGCCGCTGGTGGGGGCGCTCAACCAAGTCATTTTCGAGAACTTCGGCGAGGACTGCCAGCCGGTGCGCAACGATGTGGAGCCGACCCGGCTGCGCTATGCCTGGGCCGACATGAAGGCGGAGCTGGAAGGCACCGACGGCGCCGATGCCTCACCCTTTGAGGGCATCATCGTTCCCTACCGCGACCGGCAGACCGGCGGCCCCGTCATGACGACCTTAGAGCCCGCCATCCAGCGTCTGCCCGCCGGTTTCAAGGGGGCGGTGCGGCGTCAATCGGCCAGCGCCGTGCATTTCGTCATGGAAGGCACCGGCCGGACCGAGGTCGACGGGGAGACCCTCACGTGGGGGCCGCGCGACTGCTTCGTCATCCCGGCCTGGTCGCGCCATGCCCATTTCAACGAGGCCACGGACGCACCGGCGCTGCTCTTCCGGGTGACCGACCGCCCGGTCCTGGAGGCCCTCGGCCTCTACCGCGAAGATGCCGCAACCGTCGCTTGCCCGTAAAATAATCTGGTATAGTGAAAAATCCGATGGACGGGAAAGCGAACCATGGCCACCGCGATCGACCTTGAGAGCATCCGCGACAGCTTCTATGCCGAAGTCCGCGAGCGCGCCAACGCGCAGTTCGAATCCGAATCTTACCGGCGCATCCTCGGGCTGCCCCTGACCACCGAACGGGCCCGGAAATACGTGCTGCAGAAAGGCTTCTGGAACCTCAACCGCCGCGACTGCTGGGCCTTTGCCCAGGCGCTCGCGCCCATGGACGTGAAGGCGCTGATCTGGGACCACGAGCTCGACGAGTTACAGGGCAACGAGGCCCGCGGGGTCGAGGACCACTATTCCCTCCAGATCCGCCAGGCGGCGACCATCGGCCTCACCCGCGACGATTTCGAGAATGAAGAGCCGGCCGACGAAACACTGACCTGCGTCTACGCTTGGATTCACCTGTGCCGGGACAGTCCTTGGCTCAAGTCCGTCGCCGCCTGCGCGGCGCTCGAGGTGTCCAACTCCGCGGATTGGGTCACCGGGGGCGGCATGTCGTACCGCTGGGCCAAGAAGCAGGAAGCCGAACTCGGCATCCCCTACGACGAGCAGGTCAACGCCAAGGAACACGCCGAAGTGGACATCGAGCACGGCAATTTGCTGGCCAAGGTGGCGACCGCCCATTGCGATACGCCGGAGAAATTCAACCTCATGCTGGAAGGCCTCAGGGAAAGCTGGGCGCTGGACCGGGCCTGGAAGGGCTGCCTCGCCAATATGATGGCGGCGCTGCCCGACCCCGAATAAGGCAACGGGCAAGGCGCGCGCTCCATCCCATGGCCGAACCTAGCGGAGACACCACAGAGCAGTACCGCAAGGACCGGGTGCTGCTGGATCCCTACCTCGACTGGGCGGCAGGGGAAGGCGTCCCGGTGATCGAGGATTTCGGCGTCGACCTGCTGGCCGCCGAGACCGCGCCCTGGGACCGGTTCGGGGTCGACGGCGCCATCATCAACCTCAAGGGCCGGGGAAACTATAGTTCCACCTTTCTGCTCAAAATCCCCCCGGGCGCCTCCTCGGCGCCCATGCGGCACCTGTTTGAGGCCGTCTATTACGTCCTTAAGGGCCACGGCTCGACCAGGGTGGAGACGCATAACGGCGCCAGCCATAGCTTCGAGTGGGGACCCAAGGCCCTGTTCGCGCTGCCGCTCAACGCGCCGTACCAGATGTTCAACGGCTCGGGGGCCGAACCGGTCCGCATGGCCGCCACCACCAACGCGCCCATGGTGATGAATCTCTATCACTCCGAACAATTCGTGTTCGGCAACGATCACTGGTTCGCCGGCCGCGAGGGCGAAGAAGGCCGCTTCGCCGGCGATGGCGAGATGACGCCGATCCGCCCCGGCCGGGTCCTGTGGGACACCAATTTCGTCCCCGATGCCGGCGCCTTCGAACTCAAGCCGTGGGAGGCGCGCGGGGTTGGGTCGGGCAACATGCAGTTTATCCTGGCCGACGGCATCATGGGCGCCCACGCCTCGGAAATGCCCGTGGGCACCTACAAGAAGGGCCACCGGCACGGCCCGGGGCTGCATGTCTTCACGGTGCATGGGAGCGGCTACACGCTGTTGTGGTACCAAGGCGATGAAGACTTCCAGCGGGTCGAATGGCGCCACGGCATGGTGTTCGCCCCGCCCAATAAAATGTTCCACCAACATTTTGGTACTTCGAATAAGCCCGCCCGCTATCTCGCTGTCGGTCTCGGCTCGAAACGCTATCCCGTCGTTCAACTCCGCCGCGCCGGCTCCGAGAACAACCGCTCCGACGTTTCCATCAAGAAGGGCGGACGCCAGATCGAGTACGAGGACCAGGATCCCCGTATCCATCCCTTGTGGCTGCGCGAGTTGGCGGTTACCGGGGTCCCGTCCCGGATGGGCAAGTTCTTCGACGAGGAAGCGATGCTCAGGGAACTAAAAACCAGTGCGGCCGAGTGACCATCCGATGAACGCCCAAGCACCGCACACCAAGATCATCGATATCGAAGGCAAGTCCAACGACGAACTCCGCTTCATGCTCGACCCCTATCTCCAGTGGTGCCGTGGCGAAGGGATTCCCATCCACGAAGAATTCTGCGTCGATCTGCATACTCTCGAAACCAAGCCCTGGGCGCGCATGGGCATCGACGGGGCCTTTGTCCACATGTTGGGGCGCGGGGATTTTATCTCGGTCTTTCTCTACGACATCGCCCCCGGTGCAAAGAGCGCCCCACAGCAGCACCTATACGAAGAAGTGATGCTGGTCATCGAGGGCCACGGCAGCGCCAAGATCGAAACCCACGATGGACAAACCCACAGTTTCGAGTGGGGCCCCGACGCCTTGTTCTCCATTCCGCTCAACGCGCGCTACCAGTTGTTCAACGGATCGGGCACCGAGCGCGCGCGCATCGCCTCGACCAACGACCTCTGCGTGACCATGAACATGTTCCACGACGAGGGTTTCATATTCGAGACGCCGACCCGGTTCCCCGAACGGGAAGGTCCGGGCGACCCCGGCTGGTTCGCCGGCGAGGGCGAGTTCGTTCCCTCGACCCGCGGCCGCCAGATGTGGGAGACCAATTTCGTGCCCGACGTCACCGCCTTCGAGCTCCGTGACTTCGCCAGCCGCGGCGCCGGCAGCAGCAACATCCAGTTCTGCCTCGCCGACGGGGTGCTCCATGCCCATACCTCGGAGATGACGGCGGGCACCTACAAGAAGGCCCATCGCCACCCGCCCGACTACCATGTCTTCATCGTTTCGGGACATGGCTATTCCCTGTTCTGGTACGAAGGCGAGCAAGACTACACGCGCTTCGAGTGGGCCCACGGTTCGGTCTTCGCGCCAACCGACATGATCTTCCACCAGCACTTCAACGTGGCCCGGACCCCGGCGCGCTATTGCGCCACCGCCATGGGCTCGACCCGCTATCCGTTCACCGCCGAGAAACGCGAACTCAAGCTCGGGGTCGATGTCAGCGTCACCAAGGAAGGCGGCTTCCAGATCGAATACGAAGACCAGGACCCGCGCATCCACCGGCTCTACTTGGAAGAGCTCGCCAAGGCCGGCGTCGCCTGCCGCATGGGCGAATTCATGGATGAAACGGTGCTGACTTAGGGCGCGCCGCGGAGTAGCGCGCGCCGGATTCAAAGCCCTACTGCTCCTTCAGGAAATCGAGCTTGCCGGCCCAGCGCTTGCGCACCTCCGCGGCATAATCCTTGTCGACCGCGTTGACCTTGGGAAATTCGTCCTTCCAATGGTAGGGCCGGACCGCATAGATGATAATGCGGGAATTGGTCATGTCGTCGGCGTCGCGGCGCTCGGGCGGCAGCATCGGGTCGATGTAGCCGGTCCAGCAGCCGTCGATGATATCGGTTTGGGTCTTGGGGTCCCAACGGGTCGCCATGGCCCACATCACTTCCGCCGAATTGGTGATGTCGATATCGTCGTCGACGATCACCGTCATGCGCCCGAGGTAGGCCCCCGCCCCGCACCCCACGGCCACCAGCCCGGCCATCTTGGCGTGGCCCGCGTGCAGCTGATTGAGCGAGATCACGTCGATGAAGCGCGGGCCGCCGCCGGGCATCTTCCATACCCCGGTGATGCCGGGCACGCCCGCCGCCTCGAGCTCGTCCCATAGGGTGGCGGCGCGGAACAGCGCCGAGCCGGCGGTGCCGTACCAGCAGCCCGGCAGGACCGGACGCATGGGCGGGGCGCCGACGATGATGGGATCGTCCCGGTGATAGACCGCGCTGATTTGGAGCACCGGCTCGGGACGGGAATTCGACGCGTAATAGCCGGGCCATTCCCCGAACGGGCCTTCCGCCACCGAAACCTCACTGGGCGGCGGCATGATTCCTTCGAAGGCGATTTCGGCATCGGCCGGAAAGGGGATGCCGGTGTGCCTGCCCTCCAGCAACTCAATGGGCCGCCCGATACGCGCGCCGGCGACGGCGAATTCCGAGACGCCGGGCGCCACCGCCGACCCCCCCACGGCGCCATGCACCGGCGCCTGGCCGACGGTCACCACCATGGGGCAGGCCTCCCCGCGGTCCCAGTATTTCTTGCGGATGACGTCGCCATGCTTGCCCGGCTCGATAAAGACCGAGAGCGTGGTCTTGTCGTGAATTTCGACCCGGTAGGTGCCGGCATTGACCCAGTCCGAGTCTGGGTCCTTGGTGATCACCAGGCATTCGGTGCCGATGTAGCGGCCACCATCCCCCTGGTGCCATTTGGGAGCCGGGAACTTGAGGGTGTCGATGTCGTCCCCTTCCTGGACGTTCTCCAGGACCGGGCCGGTGTTGACCCGGACCGGGTCGATGGGATCGGGGATCTGGTGGCGGTGTTTGCGGTAGACTTGCACCCGCTCCAGCCCCTGGCCGGTGTAAAAGACACGCGAGGAGCGGACATTGACGGCGACCCTAAATCCCTTGGGATAACCCTTGATCTTGTCGAAAAGGATGACCGGCGGATCTTCCTTTTCCAGGGCGAGTTCATAAAGGGTGCCGATTTCGAGTTCGGGGTCCGCGCCCTCGACGACCTCCAGGTCGTCGATCTCGCCCGCCAGGTCCAGGCACCTGCGAAGATCGCCCAAGGCCTCGAGGCGCATGGCCTCTTCGTTACTGGTGGCCATTGAGATTCCTCCCCTTCATTTGGCCTCTCGGGCCCCCAAGGCGGCACCGGCCGGAGCCCGAGCCGGCGGGATTTCGTGGGGCGCAGACTATCATTGCCGATGATGGAGGTACAATCCCCCCGGCTCCCCGGATTTTCCATCCTCCCCCAAAAATCAAGCCGGATTTTGGAATTCGAAACTCTTTTGCTTTCGAGGCCGATGGAATATCCTTACTTCGTCCCCGCCGCGGGTCGATCCCCTTGGGCCGCCACCATGACGCTGTAACCAACCGAGAGAACCGAATTAGAGGAGTCAAACATGGCAACCCAGGGTGTCGATGACAGCGCCATCAAGGAACTGGAAGAGGAACTGACGGAACTGGCCAACGCCCAGTTCGAATCCGACGCCTACAAGCACATGTTCTCGGTTCCGTTCTCCCTCAAGGGGTGCCAGGAATTCTTCAAGCAGCACGCCCAGTTCAACCTCAACCGGCGGGACTGCTGGGGTTACGTGCAAGCGCGCTCGCCCCTCGAGATCAAGCATTTCGTCTGGGACCACGAGACCGAGGAGCTCGACGGGGTGCCGCACCGCGGCGGCCTCAACCACTACGAACTGGCCGTCAAGCAAGGCGAGAACTGGGGCCTCACGCCCGAGGACTACTACAACGCGCCCACCCTCGACGGCACCCTGACCTGTTGCCAGGCCTGGATTTCGCTGGCCCAGAATCCCCCCTGGCGGACCTCGTTTGCCGCCTCCTCGGCGCTGGAATATTCCAATTCCGACGACATCGTGCGCGGCGGCGCCATGTCGCGGCGGATCGGCGAAAAGCTGGAACGCGAGCTCGGCATCCCCATAAAGAAGCAGTATTCCAACGAGGAGCACATGGTGGCGGAAGTCGAACACGCCCAGATGCTGATGCGCGCCGCCAAGCTCTACGGGGAGACCGCCCAAGACAGGGATCAGCTTCTCGACGGCGCCAAGAAGACCTGGGCGGTCGATCGCGTCTTCCGCGGCTTTCTCGGCGACCTCTTGGAGAAATACGCAGACTGACAGAGACCGGGGCCGGCCGGCTTCCGTTTCTCGACAAGGGGGCCTCGACAAGGCAGGGGATTAATGGCTGACGATCTTTTAAAGGCGTTCGACGAAAAACTGGCCAAGGCCAATATCTACGGCCAGTGGACCACCGAGCAGATGCTCCAGAACGCCCTGGACGGGCCGCGTCCGGCGGGCGACGCCTGCCTCTGGAAATGGGCGGAGATTCGCACCCTGCTTGACGAGGCCTGCCAGGTGATGCCGGAAAGCTTTACCGCCCGGCGCGCCTTGATGTTCGACAATCCGGGCCTGCCCCACGGCACCACCCAGACCATGGTCATGGGCATGCAATTGATCCGCCCGGGCGAGATCGCCTGGACCCACCGCCATTCCGCCTCGGCGCTCCGCTTCACCATCGAGGGCGCGGCCAACCTCTACACCGTGGTGGACGGCGAACCCTACCCCATGGAAGACAACGACCTGGTGCTGACCCCGGGCTGGACCTGGCACGACCACCACAACGAATCGGACAAGCCCGCGATCTGGCTCGACGTGCTCGATGTCCCCCTGGTGGCCGCCCTGAACCAGGCCTTCTACCAACCCTTCGGCGAGGACCGCCAACCCTTGGCCGACGACGCCCGGGCGATGACGGCGCGCACGGGCACCTTGCGGCCCGCCTGGGAAGCCCGGCCCACGGCGCGGGTACCGGTGCGCTATCCCTGGAAGGACGCCGAAGCGCAGCTCAAGCGGCTCGCCGGCGCCGACGGCAGCCCTTACGACGGCGTGGCGCTGGAATACGTCAATCCGCTGACCGGCGGCCCCACACTACCGACCCTCAGCTGTTGGCTGCAGTGGCTGAAGCCGGGCCAGGAAACGAAGCCCCACAGGCGCACGTCGAGCGCCATCTGTTTGGTGATCCGTGGCGAGGGCCGTACATTGATCGACGGCATCGAGATCGACTGGGGGCCGCGGGACGGCTTCTGCATTCCCAACTGGGCCTGGCACCACCACGTGAATGGGTCGGCCAGCGAGGAGGCGGTGCTGTTTTCCGTCCATGACATTCCGATGCTGCGCGCGCTGGGGCTGTACCGCGAGGAGCCGGAGGATTCCCTCGGCACCGGGGTACTGGCCCCGGTCCCCGGCGACATCGCCAAGCAGACCAAGAATTGAGGGGGAATGGCCACATGACGCGTTCCCACAAGGACCTCCGGGCCTATATCGACGTGCTGGAGGAGGCCGGTAAGCTGCGCCGCATCACCATGCCCATCAACAAGGACACCGAGCTTCACCCCCTGGTGCGGCTCCAGTTCCGGGGGCTCGAGGAAAAGGACCGCACCGCCTTCCTGTTCGAGAACGTCTATGATGCGACCGGCCGCAAGTACGACATCCCGGTGCTGATCGCCGCCTTGGCCGGCTCGGCCGATATCTACGCGCTCGGCATGGGATGCAGTGTCGAGGAAATTCCCGACCGCTGGAACCAGGCGCTGGACAACCCCATCGATCCGGTGGTGGTCGATTCCGGGCCCTGCCAGGAGGTGGTGATCGAGGGCGAGCGGATGGAAAAAGAGGGCCTCGGCCTTTTGCCGATCCCCATCTCCACCCCCGGCTTCGACAACGCGCCCTATACCTCGGGCTCCCACTGGGTCACCAAGGATCCGCACACGGGCATGCATAATCTCGGCAATTACCGGGGCATGGTGAAGGCGCCCAACCGCATCGGTTCCCTGCCCGGCATGCTCGGTGTCGGCATGCGGCGGCACATCGACATGTGGCGCGAGCTGGGAGAGCAGCGCCTTCCCGCCGCCATCGTCATCGGCGCGCCGCCCCATGTGACCTATACCGCGGTCACCCGCATCCCCAACGACATGTGCGAA
>SMUY01162321.1_pt1 | contig 11450 bp, 7 predicted proteins | sample 2456441 | NCBI WGS metagenome assembly SMUY01 (sample SAMN11095931, study PRJNA526329) | marine sediment metagenome | biome: Marine sediment; feature: Surficial sediment; material: Deep marine sediment; isolation source: Hadal surficial sediment | place: Pacific Ocean | collected 2014-11 | depth 0-1...
CCCAAGACCGCCGAGGAGGCCGACCAGGCCAACTTCGGCCAGGAGCTGAAGGAGCGGGTCATCAAGCGGGCCGAGCTGATCCGCAGCCGCTGGAAGGAAGCCGAGCCCGCCGCCGAGAAGCCGCAGCAGCAGCAGCAGAAGACGGCGGCGTAGGGGAGAAGGCTTGGAGGCTTGAAGGCTTGCGAGGAGCTTTCAGTTTTCACTATATGACCGTGCGCGATTCTGCGCTTCTTCGACGCTCAGGCCGGAGATGCGGTCGCTTCGACGTCATAGAGCAGTAGAGCAGTAGAGCAGTAGACCGCAGGCGAGCAAGCCTTCCCGTCTTTCTACTGCTCTGCTGTTCTACTGCTCGCCTGCTCTAGATGACCGTGGACCATCGTGCACGGTCATCTACGCCGGCACCGCCTTGGGCGGGGACGGACGGGAGGACGACGGTGACTCGGATGCCTCGGACTTGCCCGAGGGGTAGCTGATCCGGGCGTGGTGGATCGCGCAGACGCGGGTGATGACCGACTCCTCGATCAGCCCCAGCTCGCGGAAGGTGAGATCGCACTGGTTGAACTGGCCGTCGCCGAGCCGCTTGGCCGACAGTTCGCGAACCAGGGCCTCGATCCGGGCGGGGTTGGGCTCGGTCATCGCGCGCGTCGCCGACTCCACCGCGTCGGCGAGCATCAGGATGGCGGCCTCCCGCGTCTGCGGCTTCGGGCCGGAGTAGCGGAACTCCACCTCCTTCACCGAGGCCTTCTCGTCCTCGCTCGCCTTGGTGACGGCGGCGTGGTAGAAGTACTCCACCAGCGTCGTCCCGTGGTGCGACTCGATGAAGTGCTGGAGCTGACGGGGCAGGCTGTACTCCCGCGCCAGCTCGACGCCGTCCTTCACGTGCCCGACGATCACCAGCAGGCTCATCGGCGGCGTGAGCTTGTCGTGCTTGTTGTACCCGTCGGTCTGGTTCTCAACGAAGTACTCGGGCTTGTTCATCTTGCCGATGTCGTGGTAGAGCGCGCCGACGTAGACGAGCAGCCCATTGGCGCCGATGGCCTCCGCGGCGGCCTCGGCGATGTTGGCGACCTGGAGTGAGTGGTTGTAGGTGCCCGGCGCCTTCTGCTGGAGCTGGCGAAGCAAAGGCTGCTTGGGGTCGCGCAGCTCGGCGAGCGTCATGCCGGTGGTGATGTCGAACATCCGCTCGATCGAGGGCATCAGACCCAGCACCACAAACCCCACGCTGAAGCTCGCCACCCCGGCGCTCGCGGCGTTCTTGGCGATCTGCGCCCACACGCCGCGGGCGATGTCGGGGTCGAGCGGAAACTGCAGCAGGCCGAGCAGCACCGTGCCCCCGCCGATCACCAGCGCGGTCACCGTGGTAGCCCCGATGAGCCCCTGGCGATGCCGCACCTCGCGAAGCTGGGCTATCGCCACCCCGCAGCCGGCGAGGAGCAGGATGAGCATGCCCACGCCCTGCTCGAGGGCCAGGGTCACCAGCAGGCACTGCAAGGCGCTGAGGAAGGCCGCCAGCCGCTGGTCGTAGGCGAGCAGCAGCACGATCGCCCCCAGCAGCGTCGGGGCGACCGCGGCCGGGTACAGGAGCTTCGGAAAGGCCTCGGTAAGCAGCACGGTGATCGCCAGCATGCCGATCATCAGCGCCGCGATGGCCGCGACCCGCAGGCCGTTGCGGCTCACCCGCGGGTAGAAGATCGTGAGGTAGCCGCCGAGGAACATCGACACGATCGCCAGCAGGCCCATCATGCCGACCCGCGGCAGCCAGATCGCGGCGAAGCTGGCCATCCGGCGGTACTCCTGCGACTCGCGCTCCAGCTCGTGGAACCGCTCGAGCGACAGCTTGTCGCCGGGCCGGTAGATGATCTCGTCCCGGCGGTGCTCCTCCCGGACCGCCGCGACACCTCGCTCGGCCTGGTCGGCGAGCCGGTCGCTCTCCGCGTCGTCCTTGACGAACGTCGGCTTGGGGTCGACGGTCAATCGGGCCGCGATGTACTTGCTCACCCTCGTGGGGAACCCCGCCGCTTGCGCCACCTGCTTCAGCTCGCTCCGCAGGTCGTTGAGTCCACCCGACCGGATCTGGATGGCGTCCTTCCAGCGGACATCGAGGTCGCCCAGCACGCGCACCAGGGGCAGGCTGATCCGGTCCTGCTCCTGCTGCCAGGCGGTCAGCTCGACGATTGGGTGCACGAGAAGCTCGTAGTCGAGCAGGTTGGCCACCCACCGTTCCCACTGCTGGGTCGGCCGGTCGTCGTCGGCGAAGGGCTGAAGCGCTTTCAGCGCGGCCGTGTCGAGGTCGAACCGCTGGCGGATGGTCTCCTCGATCTCCTCGACGCTGCTCTGGCCGGCGACGATCCGCGGCAGGTTCAGCAACGGCCGCCGGAAGTCCTCGATCTCGTCCATCTTGGGGACCCAGACGTGCGGGGCCCGCGCGCGGGCCGCCCGCCGCGCTTGCTCGGTCCGCACCTCGTCCTGCACCTCGTAGTCGAGCCGCGTCAGCCGGGTGTCGGTCATGATCTGACCGTGCACGACCTTGACCTGGTCCCGCGACCAGATCACCAGGGCGCTGGAGGTCGCGAGGAAGGCCAGGGCCACGATGGCGACGTTGAAGAACTCCGGCCGCTGCATCAGCGCCCTGAAGTCGAAGGCCGGCTTGGGCAGGTTGCGACGCAACTCCTGACGGCGCCGGGACGAGGTTAACGAGCCGCTTCTGGGCTTGGTCGCCTTGGACATCTTGCCCGTATGCTCCCGCGTCAAAGCGTTCCCGTATAGCTGGGCCGCCCCCCTCCAGCTGAAACCCAGCAGGATATCGGCTCAACACCCATCAACAAATAGCCCCCCGCCCGCGATTCCCCCCGTTTCGGGGCCGCCTCCATAGGGCAGTGGGCGAGTTTCCCGGCGCCATCGTAACCCATTGTCGGATTGAGATCTGGTCGGATTCCAGCGGTTCAGGGTTCGGGGTTCGGGGTTCGGCCCGAAACCTGCCTTTCCGATCCAGAAAGTCCGAACCCTGAACCCTGAACCCTGAACCCAAAGCTGCACCCCCAGGCCCCCGGTGCTGTTCTCAGGGCTGGCCGAGGGCCTGCCGGGCCAGAAGCGCCGCCCCGAGCAGGGCCGAGTCGGCCTTCAGCGTGGTCATGAGCAGCTGGCAGTCCCCCAGCCGGTCGGGGAAGACGTGGCGGGCGAACCGCCGCCGGATGCGATCGAGATAGGGCTCGCCGAGCGCTTCGGTGATGCCCCCGCCCACCAGCACGGTTTGCAGGCTCAGCACCGTCACCCAGTTGGCGATGGCCACCCCCAGCAGGTCGGCGGCGTGGTTGACCACCCCCCGGGTGAGCGGGTCGCCCCGGCGGTACGCCTCGGCGAGGGGCTCCGAGCCGATGGCCCCGTCGCCCGGCGGTGCGAGGTCGTGAAGAAGCGAGTCGGGGTTGCGGGGCAGCAGCTTGCGTAGCGTGCCCGACATCGCGGTGCGGCTGCAGCGATCCTCGAGCTTCTGCTCGCCGGGCACGCCGCCGGGGGTGATCACCGTGTGCCCGATCTCGCCGGCGGTGAAGAAGCCGCCGTGATAGATCCGGCCGTCGAGAACCAGCCCGCCGCCGATGCCCGTGCCCACCCAGACGCCCAGCAGATCGCCGCGGCCGCGGCCGGCGCCAAGGTGGTATTCGCCCCAGACGGCGCCGTTGACGTCGTTGTCGAGGACGACCGGCCGGTCGAGCTTCTCCCTCAGGAGATCGCGCAGCGGCACGTCGGTCCAATTCAGGTTGGGCGAGCTGAGGATCACCCCGCGGGGGATGTCGATGGCGCCCGCGGCGGCGACGCCGATCGCCCCGAGGTCGTCGACCGCCACCCCGGCCGCGTCACACGCCTCGTGCACGCCCGCGACGATGTTGTCGATGACCTGCTCCTGGCCGCGGTGGGCCTCGGTCTCGCCTCGCGCTCGACCGGTGAGGGCCCCGTCGGCATCGACCACCCCGAACTGCATGTGGGTGCCGCCGACGTCGATCCCGAGAACGGGCGGGGCTGCGGGGGACATGGGAGCAATAGTAAGAAGAAGTGATCAGCGATCAGGGATCGGCGATCAGGAAGATGCGGGATCCCTCTGCCGGACCTTCAAGCCTCCAAGCCTTCAAGCCTTTCCAAGACTCAGGGCTCACCTTCTCAAACAACCGCTCAGCAGGCTCTCGAAGCTGGTCTGGAGCGCGGCAAGCTGCTGCGCCGGCAGGCCGTAGGTCGAGAGCCAGAAGTTGACCTCGGGGTGGGGGGCGGTGTGGCAGCCCTCATCGATCCCTGGGAGATCCTCGCCCCACCACACCCACACGGAGCCGCCCTTGCCCGGCTGGACCCGGGCCTTGGCCGTCAGGAAGAGAGCGATGCGCGATGAGGACGAGGTCGGTTCTCGGTGCTCGGTTCTCAGCCTGGCCTCGTCCCTTCAAGAGCATTGCGCGTCGCTCTCTTCCTAGCATCGCTAGTTTCTTTACCCCGGTCGCTTGGTGTGGAAATCCGTCGCAGCCTCGAACATCCGGGCCACCCGGAACATGGTTGCTTCGTCGAACGCCTTGCACTGGAGCTGGATTCCCACCGGGAGCGCGCGGCCGGCCTCCTCGGCGTGACCGCCGGGGATGGAGATCGCGCAGATGCCCGCGATGTTGGCGCCGGTGGTGTACAGGTCGCAGAGGTACATCGACAGCGGGTCGGCCTTCTCCCCGATCGCGAACGCGGGGGTGGGGGAGGTCGGCCCCAGCAGGGCGTCGCAGTGCTCGAAGGCCGCGTCGAACTCCTGCTTGATGAGGCGCCGCACCTGCAGAGCGCGTTTGTAGTAGGCGTCGTAGTAGCCGGCGCTCAGCACGTACGTGCCCAGCATGATGCGGCGCTGCACCTCGGGCCCGAACCCCTCGGCGCGGCTCTTGGCGTAGAGGTCGAAGAGATCGTCGCCCGGCTCGAGTGCGGCGCGGCGGCCGTAGCGGATCCCGTCGTAGCGGGCGAGGTTGCTCGAGGCCTCGGCGGTCGCGATGACGTAGTAGGTGGCGATCGCGTAGCCGGTCAGCGGCAGGTCGATGTCGATGATCGAGGCCCCCAGCCCGCGGTACACCTCGATCGCCCCGCGCACGGCTTCGTTGACGGCAGGATCGTTGTCGTCGCTGAGATACTGCCGGGGCACGCCCAGCCGCAGGCCCTCGACGGGCTCGTCGATCTTCTCGAGATAGTCGGGCACCGCCCGCTCGGCGCAGGTGGAGTCGCCGGGGTCGGCCCCGGCGATCACGCCCAGCAGCAGGGCTGCGTCCGGGACCCTGCGCGCCAAGGACCCGATCTGATCGAGGCTCGAGCCGAAGGCCACCAGGCCCAGCCGGCTGACCCGCCCGTAGCTGGGCTTGACCCCGACGATCCCGCACAGGGCCGCGGGCTGGCGGACCGAGCCGCCCGTGTCCGACCCCAGCGCCCCGGGGCACAGGCCAGCGGCCACCGCGGCGGCGCTGCCGCCCGATGACCCGCCGGGCACGCGGTCGGTGTCCCAAGGGTTGCGGGTCGGGCCGAACGCGCACTGCTCCGTCGACGACCCCATCGCGAACTCGTCGCAGTTGGTCTTGCCGATGATCACCGCCCCGGCGTCCATGAGCCGCTGGACGGCGGTGCTCGTGTAGGGGCTCTCGTAGTGCTCGAGCATCCGCGAGCTGCACGTGGTGTGCCCGAAGTCGGTGACGAGGTTGTCCTTGATCGCCACCGGCACGCCCGCGAGCGGACCGGGGTCGCGTCCCGCCTTGATCGCGCTGTCGATGGTCGCGGCGATCTGGATGGCCCGCGACCCGTACGTCTCGTGGAAGCTGTGCAGGGTCGCGTCGATCGCCTCGATTCGCCCCAGGCAATCGCGGACCGTGTCGGCGGCGGAGATCTCCCCGCCCCTGATCGCCTCGGCGAGGCCGATAATTGTCTCGGAATCGGGCATGCGGACGCTGAATCAGGTGGTTACGGGCCGCCGCCCTCGCCGAGCACCTTGGGCACCGCCAGGAAGCCGTCGGTCACCGCCGGCGCGATCGCGAGCAGCTGCTCGACGGGAAGGGGGTCGGCCACCTCGTCCGGCGAGAGGCGGTTGGTGAGCTCGCCCGGGTGGGCCATCGGCTCGACACCTTCGACATCAAGCTCATTGAGCTTCGCGATGTGGTCGAGGACGGATGAAAGCTGGCTCCGATACTGCTCGAGCTGCGCCGGCGACAACCGCAGCCGGGCCAACCTGGCCACGCGGCGAACTTCGTCGAGACTCAACGGTTCCGGCATCGGCGAGAGCCTACCACAAGGTCGGCGGTGTGCTCCGGGCCGCGACCGCACGCCCCCCCCTGTCGAGCCGGGAGAGCCCCCCGATCGGCCACCACCTGACCCCCAGAGGCGTACCCTTCTATCCGTCGGCCACCCTCGCCGGGTCCGGCGGGAAAAGGCCGCCCGTTGCGGCGTCGGACCCTTGCAGAATGACGCACTGACGCAATGACGAAATGACGAAATGACGAAAGAGCGAAACAGGTTGCTCTCGTTGATCACGCGGACAGCCTTCGGTCTGGGGCTGCTGCTGGTCGCGTTCGCGATCTACGTGGCGCTGGTGGCGACCAAGCCGCAGCCCGCGGAATCCGACCTCGGTGGCGGGCCGCCGCGGGTGGTGGTCATGAGGGCCGAGCCGGTCCTCGTGCAACGGCAGTGGTCGGGCTTCGGTACGGCGGTGGCGATGGACTCGGCCGACGTCGCGGCCGAGGTGTCGGCGATCATCGTCGAGGTGCCGCTGGCGGTGGTGGCCGGGGCCGAGGTCGAGCGGGGGGCGCTGCTGGCGCGTCTCGACGAGACCGACTTCCAGCAGCAGGTGGACATCACCCGCCAGGGCATCGCCCAGATCGACGCCCAGCTCACGCAGCTCGAGGTCGAGAAGACGAGCTGGCAGCGGCGCAGCCGGCTCATCGAGGAGGAGACCGAGCTGGCCCAGCGCGAGCTCGAGCGGGTGCGCGCCGCTCAAAAACGCGGCGGCGCCAACGAGTTGGAGGTCGATCGCGCCCGGCGGTCCCTCAAGCTCAACCAGCGGTTCGAGATCCTGGCCAAGGAGGAGCTCGCCAAGGTCGAGCCGCGACGCGCCGAGCTGGGGGCGCGGCGCCTGGCCCTCGAGGCCGAGCTTCGGCTCGCCCTCAAGAACGTCGAGCGCTGCACGATCCGCAGCCCGATCGCTGGGTCGCTGGTTGCGGTCGACGTCGAGGTGGGCGAGAGCCTCGCGGCGGGGCAGCGGGTGGCGCGGGTCGTGAGCCTGCGGCGGGTGGAGGTTCCCCTGCGCCTGCCGGCCAGCGCCCGGCCGACGATCGGGGTCGGTGACCAGGTGCGCCTCACCTCGGCCTCGGCGATGACCTGGTCGGGTCAGGTGGCTCGCATCGCCCCGGTGGACGACGAGATGGCGCGGACGACGACGGTCTACGTGGAGATCGAGCAGGATCCGCGCGACCCCGACCTGCTGGCCCCGGGCAAGTTCGTGGAGGGCACCCTGAGCACGCGGCAGACGCGGAAGCGGTGGGTCGTGCCTCGCCGGGCCATGCAGGGCGACCGGATTCTCCTGATCGAGGAGGGTCGGATCATCGGGCGGCCGGTGACGGTGGACTTTCGCATCGAGTGCGAGCTTCCCCGGCTCGGCCTGCCCGACCGGGAGTGGGTCGTGCTCAAGGAGCCGTTGCGGACGGGCGATCTGGTGGTGATCAACGCCTCGCGGGCGCTGCCCGACGGGCTGGTGGTGCAGCCGGTTCCCGCCACCGCCCTCTCCGGGGGCGGGGAGGCGTCCAAATGAGCCTGCCCCGCTTCGGCGTGACGCGGCCGGTCCCGGTCAACATCCTGATGGTGGTCTTCCTCGCGGGCGGGGTGGCCGCCGGGCTGACCATGACCCGCGAGTTCTTCCCGGAAACGACGCCGGACTCGGCCACCGTCACCCTGCCCTACCCCGGGGCGACCCCGCAGGAGATCGAGGAGAGCCTCGCCATGAAGGTCGAGGACAAGCTCGCCGAGCTCGAGAAGGTCGAGCACCTCACGACCACGATCTCCGAGGGCGGCGGGGGCCTCGTGGTCGAGTTCCGCGACGGTGTCGACGTTTCCAAGGCCACCGACGAGATCCAGCGGGTGATCGACGCGTTGCGCGACCTGCCGCAGGAGGCGGAGCGCATCCAGGTCTCCGAGTTCCAGCCGCGGCTGCCGGTGATCATGGTCTCTCTCTACGGCGAGGCCGACGAGGAGGCCCTCAAGCGGGCGATCCACGACATTCGCGACGACCTCAACACCCTGCCGGACATGGGCGAGATCGTCCTCACCGGCGTCCGCGACTACGAAATCCGCGTCGACGTCTCCTCGGCGGCGCTCCTCGAGCACCGGCTGAGCCTGCCGCAGGTGAGCGAGCTCATCGGCGCCTGGATGACCGACGTGCCCGGCGGGACGGTGCGGACCAACGTGGGCAACGTCAACATCCGCACGATGGGCGTCGTCGAGCGGGCGGAGGCGATCCGCGGAATCGTGGTCAGGGCGAGCCCCGACGGCCAGGTGATTCGCGTCGCGGACATCGCCACCGTGCGGGAGTCGTACGTCGACGAGCAGTTCAAGACACGGTTCCGCACACGGACCACCTCGGGCCCCTCGGCGAGCCTGACCGTCTACAAGGTGGGCGACCAGGACGCGGTCCAGATCGCCAAGATGGTCCGCGCCTACGTCCGCGGGCGGCAGCTCGCCGCCGGCGACGAGGACGCGGTCTTCGAAATGGGCCTTGCCGACCGGGTGTACGACGTGATGAACGCCTCGCGCCTCCGGCCGATGGCCCAGCGCATGTCCCGCGTGACCAACTGGTTGGCGGGGCGGCCGGCGGAGGCTTCCCGGGCCCCGGAGCCGTATCGCACGAATCGACGCAAGGCGTACAACCTCGGCGTCGAGGCGCGGACGCCGCTGCCCGCCGGATGCAACCTCACCACCAGCTCCGACCTGGCCCGCTTCATCGAAGGGCGTCTGGACCTGCTGCTGCGCAACGCCCGGTGGGGCGGCCTTCTGGTCATCGCCACCCTGCTGCTCTTTCTGAGCTGGCGCACGGCGTGGTGGGTCGGCGTGGGCCTGGCCACCGCGCTGAGCGGCACGCTGCTCTTCATGTACGCGGTGGGGATCACGCTCAACCTCCTGACGATGTTCGGGCTGATCGTCGTGCTCGGTCTCCTGGTCGACGACGCGATCGTGGTGGCGGAGAACATCACCGCCCGCCACGAGCGCGGCGAGCCGGCGCTGGTGGCGGCGATCAAGGGCACCGAGGAGGTCTTCTGGCCGGTGGTGGCCACGGTGCTGACCAGCATCGTCGCCTTCCTGCCGCTCACCTTCATCAAGGGCCAGATCGGCGATCTGCTGGGCATGTTGCCTTGGGTGGTGGCCTGCGCCCTCTTCATGAGCCTGGTGGAGTCGGTGATCATCCTGCCCAGCCACATGGGCCACAGCTTGCACCGCCGCGACAAGCGGCGCCCCGGGCGGGTGGGCCGGGCGCTGCGGCGCTTCGAGGCCTGGCGGGACCGGATGATCCTCGAGCGCCTCGTGCCCGCCTACGCCCGGCTCCTGGGACTCGCCCTGCGGCACCGCTACCTCAGCCTCAGCGCGGCCGTGGCGGTGCTCATCGTCTCGGTGGGCATGGTCACCGGCGGGCGCACCGAGTTCACTTTCATTCCCAAGTCCGACTCCGAGACGATCATCATCGAGCTGAACATGCCGGTGGGCACGCCGATCGAGCGGACCGAGGAAATCGTCCGGCGGATCGAGGACGCCGCCGCCGCCCAGCCCGAGACCCACACGATCAGCACCCTGGTGGGGGTGCAGGCGAAGGTCGACGACACCAGCGGCATCACCGCGGCGGGCATCGGCACCCACCTCGGCCAGCTCTTCGTGGAGCTCACCCCGGTCGAGCAGCGCGTCGAGTGGGGGCAACGCGAGTCCTCGGTGGTGATCGACGCGATCCGGCGGGACATCGGCCTCCTCGACGGGATCGAGAGCATCGGCTTCTCGGAGATCCAGGGTGGTCCCGGCGGCAAGGACATCACCATCGAGATCACCGGCGACGACGAGGCCGCCGCGGACACCGTGATCGAGGAGGTCAAAGGGCTCCTGGCGTCGAAGCAGGGCGTCTACGACATCGCCGACGACAAGTCGGCCGGGCAGCGCGAGGTGCAGATCAACCTCAAGCCCGGCGCCGCGGCACTGGGGTTCACCGTGGCCAACGTCGCGCAGCAGGTGCGCGGCGCCCTCTTCGGGCTCGATCCCCACGTCTTCTCCGCCCACCGCGAGGACATCGACGTGCGGGTCCGTCTCGACGAGAAGTCGCGCCAAAGCCTGCACGCGATCGAGAACATGTGGGTGATCAGCCCGACGGGCACGCGGGTGCCGCTCCAGGAGATCGCGGAGCTGGCCGAGGGCAACAGCTACAGCACGATCCGGCGGGTCAACCGCCGGCGCGCGGTGTCGGTGACCGCCGCCACCGCCCCCGACGTGAGCCCCGAGACGATCGTGGCCTCGATCCTGCCATCGATTCGGGCCCTGGAGCGCAAGTACCCCGCGGTGGGGATCGAGCTCGCCGGGCGGCAGCGGCAGCTTCGCCGCGCCTTCGAGTCGCTGCCGGTGGGGTTCATCGCGGCCCTGGTCATGATCTACGCCATCCTCGCCTGGCTCTTCGGGAGCTACGTGCAGCCGCTCGCGGTCATGGTGGCGATCCCCTTCGGGGCCGTGGGCGTGATATGGGGGCACCTGCTGCTGGGCTACGACCTCACCTTCCTGAGCCTGATCGGCTTCGTGGCCCTCAGCGGAATCGTGGTCAACGACTCGCTGATCCTGGTGCAGTTCTTCAACACCAAGCGCAAGGAGGGGCTGCCGTTAAAAGAGGCGCTGGTGGCCGCCGGCCGCCGGAGGCTGCGGCCGATCCTGCTCACCACCATCACCACCGTCCTGGGCCTCACCCCGCTCATGCTCGAGCGGTCCTTCCAGGCGGGGTTCCTGATTCCCATGGCGATCTCGATCTCCTTCGGGCTCATGAGCGCGACCGCCCTGATCCTGATGGTCCTTCCCTGCATCATCGTGATCATCGACGACCTCCAGGCGGTGGCCTACCACCTCTGGTACGGCCGCCCCCGGCCGGCCGGGCCGCACGCGGCCGAGCCGGTCTTCCCGATGCCCCTGGATGCCCCAGATTGACGTCTTGGGCCAGTGGCCCGGGGTATACTCGGCGGGTTCCACTCATCCGGTAGGGGTGGTCGCAGGTAGCAGCCAGAGCATGGAGAGGCTCAGCGCTCCGTATGGAGGTCATCAAGGCAATCCCGGTTTCGCCCGGTGTGGTCATCGGCCCGGCGTTCGTTCTGCACGACGTGCTCGAGCGGGTGGCGTATCAGACGGTCCACAAAGAAGATGTGAAGCGCGAGATCAAGCGGCTGGACCACGCCGTC
>SMUY01221867.1_pt1 | contig 11448 bp, 8 predicted proteins | sample 2456441 | NCBI WGS metagenome assembly SMUY01 (sample SAMN11095931, study PRJNA526329) | marine sediment metagenome | biome: Marine sediment; feature: Surficial sediment; material: Deep marine sediment; isolation source: Hadal surficial sediment | place: Pacific Ocean | collected 2014-11 | depth 0-1...
CGCTAGCGCTGCTGAACCGCCAAAACCTGTACTTATTTGTGCGTCAGTCCTTAGCCCCCCGCGCACCAGGAGAAAGCGCCCGCAGCCAGCACCCCCGACCGAACTCGCTTCAGCCGAAGCGCGGCGAGCAGAGCCCATCCGGCGGTTCCTGCACAGAGGTTAGTCCGCAGCCACCAACTCAGCCTCGAAAACCTCCGGATCCACCATAGGCTGCCAGAGCTGCATCGCCGGAAACGTGCTCAAGAACCACCGCACCGCCCCCAGATACAGTCCCAGGAACATGCACCCAATCAGCGGCTGCCAGATCGGGAAGACCTCTTCACCCTCGTGCCACAGCGAAGGTGCCACCAAGCCGTAGCGCTCCAACCAGAGGCCCACAACGATCACCGACGTGAAGAACGCCAGCAACTTCGGCTTCATCTTCGCTTTCCGGCCCAGCAGCCCCGCGAACGGGATCACGAAGCAGAGCACGATCACCATCAGCCAGTACGGGCCCCACGACGCCGGGTCCGACCGGGTCACGATCCACGCCTGCTCCCACGGCAGCTTGCCGTACCAGATCACGAGATACTGACCGAAGAACAGGTAGGTCCAGAATACGCAGAACGCGAAGGCGAGCTTGCCGATGTCGTGCCGCTGCTGCAGCCCGATGTGGTTCTTGAAGTCGTCGTGTTGAGTCCGCAGGTAAAGACTCCACAGCGCGGTGCAGGCGATCCCGCCCCAGAACGCGCCCATGAAGAACCACGGACCGATCATCGTGCTGTACCAGTGCGGCTCGAGCGTCATCACCCAGTCGTACACGATGACGCTCATGACGAGGGCGTACACGATGACAAACGCGGGAGCGATCGTGGTCATGCGCTTGTAGCTGTTGACCTCTTCCTGCTCCTGGCCCATCCAGCCCTGGGTGAGGCGCTCGCGCCACGTCGCTCGTGCCCGGTCACCTCCCTCGGCGCCCCTCGTGAGTCCCATGTCCGGGCGCACCGCGTGGTACACGAAGTACAGCGCCATGCCGAAGAGCAGAAGCACGCCCACAAGGTTCCGTGTGACCAGGAACGGCATGTTCAGATACGCCGCCTTCTTCTGCACGATCGGGTCCGTCGCCATCATCTCGATCCAGGGGAAGTAGTTCTCCCGGAGGAAGAGCAGCATCGGCAACATCAGCAGGAACGAGATCGGCAGGAACGCCACGAACGACTGGCTGACGCGGCGCATCGACCAGTTCCACTTGGCCTTGGTGATCCATGTCACGAACGCGAAGAGCACGCCGCCGACCGAGATGCTCGTGAAGTACAGCCAGTTCGAGACGTAGCTGATCCAGGCCGACTCCGGATCCTGGCCGAGCCGAATCACGAATGCCGCGAGGCCGACCAAGAAGAGGCCGCCCGCCAGCATCGAAGCATTCTTCGAACGCGGCAGGTACCGGACCGGAACTTCCGAGGGGACGTCGATGGTAGCCACTACTCGTCTCCTCCGGCAGGCGTGTTACCCGCCTGCCGTTGGAGTTGCCTGACGTAGTTCACGACACTCCAACGGTCGAAGTGCGTGATCCGGCTGCCGTACTCGGGCATGAGCCCGCGCCCGACGCGAATTATCGCGTAGATGTACTGTTCGCTGTACGCGGCGACCTGCTCACCAGAAACATTGTACGCCGGAAGCAGCGGGTGCTTGTCCGCGATGTACGCGTTCGCGCCGACCCCGTCCGGGCCGTGACACACGACGCAGAAGCGCATGTACATCTCCTCGCCACGCGCCATCGACACCGCATCGTTCGGATCCATCGGGTTTACGAGCCCCTGGATCACCGGCCCGCCCTCACCCGGGGTGCCCAGATCCAACTGTGTGAACCGCGGCACGTCGACGCCCTCCGGCTGTCCGAGGTTGACCTCACCCGGCGCGGCTGGATAGTTGCCCGACGCGAATGCCACAGAGTTCTCAGGCGCGCCGCGCGGGTTCTCGTACGGGTCGAACGAGCGCTGATCGCGCATGCTGCGCCCGAAGACGAGGACCGCAACGTCGTCGAGCGGTTTGCAACCGGCCAGCGTCATGAGCGCGAGGGCCGCAACGAGCGGCCGGCCGAACCGGAAGTTAAGCATCGGCCCCTCCTTCTCCCTCGCGAAGCTCGATCGGCTCCTGCCTGTTCAGGATGTCCCTCGCCTCGTCGAGGCGACCGCCCTCCGCCTCGACGTATACGCCGTAGCGCCCGGCCGTGAACTCGGGATCATAGACCACCGCGGGTCTCATATCGGGCAAGCGACTGAGAATGAAGAGGCCGATCAAAGTCGACAACGCCCCGAAGAGAATCATCAACTCGAACGCGATGATGATGTAGGCCGGAATCGAGACGATGGGTTTGCCACCTACCACCAGAGGCCAGTCCATCGAGGTCCACGTCGTGAACGCAAAACCCGTCGCGGCTCCCGTGAGGCCACCTACCAGCGTCCAGACGCGAACCGGGCTCTGGTCGTAACCGAGCGCGTGCTCGATGTGGTGATCGGGGTACGGTGAGTACGCCTTCACCCCCTTGAATCCGGCTTTCTTGAGCTGCTCGATCGCGTCGACCGTGGAGTCGACGTACTCGTACGAGGCGAGGAGCCCCGCGGTGCTACTCATGAGTGGGCCTCCGTCTGCCTACGCATCGGTGGTGGCAGGACCTCCTTGAGCTCCTGGATCGCGACGGGCGGAAGGAGTCTCGTGAAGAGCAGGAACCAGAAGCCGAACCAGCAGAAGCTGCCGATCAAGATCCCCATCTCGGTGAGGGACGGCCGGTAGATGCCCCATGCGAACGGCTCGTACTCGTGGTGTAGCGACGTGACGACGATCACGTAACGCTCGAACCACATCCCGATGTTGACGAAGATCGAGATGACGAAGAGCGCCGGGATCGAGTGCCGCACCCGCTTGAACCACAGCATGACCGGAACGAAGACGTTGCACGTCAGCATGATCCAGGTCGCCCACCAGTAGGTGCCGAAGAGGCGGTTCCAGAAGGCGGTGCGCTCGATTTCCTCACCGCTGTACCACGCCATGAAGAACTCGGAGATGTACGCGTAGAACACGATCAGCGAGGTCAGCAAGCAGAGCTTGGCCATCGCGTCGAAGTGCTTCGTGGTGAGGTACGCTTCGAGGCCGAAGGCCTTCCGGATCGGCACGACGAGCGTGATGACCATCGCCACGCCGGAGTAGATAGCTCCGGCCACGAAATACGGCGCGAAGATCGTCGTGTGCCAGCCCGGCACGATCGTCACGGCGAAGTCCCACGAAACGACCGAGTGCACCGAGAGCACCAGCGGCGTAGCGAGCGCCGCGAGGAAGATGTACGCCTTGCCGAAGTGGTGCCATTGCTGATCGGTGCCGCGCCAGCCCATCGAGATCACCTGGTACAGCTTCTTCCTCAGCCCCGTGGCTCGGTCACGCGCCGCCGCGAGGTCCGGGATCGTGCCCAGGTAGAAGAACGTCGCGGACACCGTGAAGTACGTCGTGATCGCGAATACGTCCCACACCAGCGGCGACTTGAAGTTCGGCCACAGGAAACGGGAGTTCGGGTACGGCATGAGCCAATACCCGTGCCACACCCGCCCCATGTGGATCAGCGGGAAGAGGCCCGCGGTCATCACCGCGAAGACCGTCATCGCCTCGGCTGCCCGGTAGATGGCCTGTCTCCAGGGCGCTCGGAAGAGGAATAGAATCGCAGAGATCAGTGTGCCCGAGTGCGCGATACCGACCCAGAAGACGAAGCAGGTGATGTAGACGCCCCAACCGACAGGCGAGTTCAGACCCGAGACGCCGATACCCTTGTAGAGCTGCCAACCCCAACTGATGCCCAACAGGCCCACGCCCGCCACCGCCACCGCGAAGAGTGCCCACCATCCCTTGCCGGGGGTCTCGAGGGCTCGCAGGACGTCGCGGTTGACGTCGTCGAGCCTGGTGACGTCGGGGTGGGCTAGCGCTCCGCGAGCGATTGGGTCTTTGGTCGCGGTGGACACTATTCGTGCCCTCCCGCGGGCAACTCGTGGAACGTCACCTTCTTCAGGTAGTGTACGGCCGGCTGCGTGTTGACGATTTCGTCGAGAGCCCGGTACGTGCGCTCGCTCGAAATCACCTGCGACACGCGGGAGTTCGGGTCACGGACATTGCCGAAAACGATCGCCTCGGCGGGGCAGCTCTGCTCACAGGCCGGTACGATTTCACCGTCGTTGATCTCACGACCGCCCTCTAAAGCGGCACGGTTCTCGACCTCGCGGATGCGCTGCATGCAGAAGCTGCACTTCTCCATGACGCCGTTCGAGCGAACGGTGACGTCCGGGTTCCACTGCCAGTTCATCGGCTCGGGGACGTTTTCGTCCGTATAGCGATACCAGTTGAAGACGCGGACCTTGTACGGGCAGTTGTTCGCGCAGTACCGCGTGCCCACACAGCGGTTGTAGATCTGCACGTTCACCCCTTCGGGCGTGTGGTACGTAGCGAACACCGGGCAGACCGGCTCACAGGGCGCGTTGCCGCAGTGCTGGCAGATCATCGGCAGGAAGCGCACGTCCAGATCGCCCGCCTGCGTTGCGTCGATCCGCTCGTAGTAGCGCTCGATACGCACCCAGTTCATGTCCCGGCCCATGACAATCTGATCCTCACCGACCCAGGGCACGTTGTTCTCGGCCTGGCACGCGGTCACGCAAGCGCTGCATCCCGTGCACTTGTCGAGGTCGATCGCCATCCCCCAGCGCGGACGCTCGTGCGCATCGGCGTACTCACCGTGCCGGGCGCCCTCGAGCGGGAACGCCGTGGACGCGCCGCCCTCGGCTGGCACGGGCACGAATCCACCGGCGCCCTGCAGCTCCTGGAGTTCGCCGTGACCCTCCTCCTGCTCGGCTTCCTCTGCTTGTCCGAGATCGGCGAGCGCCACGGCGGGCGCGATCTGCCGGTCGTGTTGATCGTTTGATCCCTCGATAGTCGCGATCCGGCGGCGCTCCCCGGTGGGAGTCACAGTGACGGTCGTCGCGAGCGTAACCATCGCGCCCGACGGTTGCTCCGACTCGGACGGCAGGAGCGCCAACGCGTTCACACCGCTTCCGTCGGCCCAGCGGCCCATGTTCGTGTGACCGCCGCCCATCGCGAGCGCGACCGCGTCCTCGCGGATGCCTGGATAGATCCAGACCGGAACGTCGACCGTGCCGTGCGGCGACGACACGGTGACGATGTCACCCTCGCGGATGCCGCGCTGCTCCGCGGTCTGCGGGTTCATCTCCAGCCAGGAGTGCCACGTGATCTTCGAGACCGGATCTGGTAGCTCCAGGCGCCACGCGCTGTTCGAGAACTCACCGCCGCCGAAGCGCGGCGACGGGTGGACGAGAAGCGTCAGGTCCCCACCGAGATCGAGGGTCGGTGCGTCGAACAAGAGCGCGGCGTCCGGAGCCTGTAGCTGCGCCGCCGCGACCGTCGATCCCATCTCTTGTTCGACCGCGCCGGTGCGCAACGCCATGCGCCACGCGCTCTCGAAGTCGCCAGTGGACGCATCGTGCATCTCCATGTGGCGGTTGCGCATGAACTCGTAGAACGTCGGGGCGCCGAGGTCGCTGCCCAGGCTCGCGGACAGCGCGAGCAGCACGTCACCTGTCTGCTTGGAGTCGAAGTGCGGAACCGGCTGCATGACCGGTTGCTGGAGCGCCATGACGCCCAGTCGGGGCATCGAGTCGCCCCACGCCTCGAGGAAGTGGCGGTCCGGCAGGATCAGGTCGGCCAGACCCGCCGTCTCGTTCATCGCCGAAGCAAAGGAAACCTTGAACGTCACCTGATTGAACGCTTCCACGAAGCCGGACGCGGCCGGCATCGAGTACGCGGGGTTCGTGCCGTGCACGATCGCGACGCCGACCTGGCCGACGGCCATCGCGCTCACTGCGGACTCCATGTCCGCATACGCGCTCGCCGCGGCGGTCACGCCCGCATCATAGTGGACCGTACGACCGACGTTGCCGGCGACGTCGTTCAGGATCATGACCGCGATGTTCGCCGCGGTCGCGTTCCGATGGTGACCACCCACACCGGGACCCAGTGCGAGCGTCGGGCTCTCGGAAGCGAAGCGCTCCGCGAGCTCACGGATCGAATCCTCGCTGACGCCTGCTGCCTGAGCCGCCGCCGCCGGGCTGTACGAACGTAGTACGTCGGCGTAGGGGCCCGCGGCGCTGGCATCATCCGCGATCACTGAGGCCATGCCGAGCGCGACCGCAGCCTCGGAGCCCGGTCGGATGGGAATCCACTCGTCGGCGTTCAGCCCTGTCGTCGAGAGCCGCGGCCCGAGGTATACGAAGCGTCCTTTCGAGCCCGCCGCATCCACCGCGCTCATCCGAGCGAGACCCTTGTTGTGGGCAACGGGCGAGGAACCGGTCTCGATGAAGTCGTTGCTGAACGACAGCAACAGCCTCGCGTTGGCGATGTCGTAGCGTGGCAGTCCCGCCGCGCCGTATGCGATGCGGGCCGCCTCTCGAAGCGGTGCGTCGGACACCGCGTCGTACTCGACGCGCGTACCGTTCACCGCCGTGACGAACTGGTCGACCAGATTGTTCATCGAGGGACCCATGCGACCACCGATGAACATCACGTTGCCGGTCGCGCGGATTCGCGCCGCGAGCAGCTGCTCCGCCTCGTCCCACGTACCCTGCCGAAGGCTACCGCCCTCTCGGATCATCGGGCCGGGGAAGCGATCCGGGTTGTAGAGGTGCTGGAGCGTCGCATGACCCTTGGAGCAGAGACCGCCTTGAGAGACGGGGTGGTTGGGGTTGCCCTCTACCTTTACCGCGCGACCCTCGCGCGTGCGCACCCACATGCCGCACTGCGCGGAACAGCCGCCGCATACCGTCGTGTACCAGGTCGCGACACCCGGTGTGATCTCATCGGGGGCCACTACATATGGAAGCAGGCGTTCGACGTCCTTGGTGGAGCACCCTGCGAGGGTGGCACCGGCGCCCGAGACGCCGAGGACTTTCAGGAAGTCACGCCGCTTGATGCCATCGGTCATGTGTTGGATATCTCCGCCCTCTAGTAGTGGCAGACGGCGCAGTCCGTGGACGCCTGCGGCTCGCCGTTCTCATCCGGCTGCCGGTGGCAGTCCACACACCACCCCATGTTGTCACCACCCCAGACCGGATCTTGTCCGAAAAACAACTCCTTCACTGGAACCCACCATCCGTCCGGTTTGCTCAACACTTCCATCTCCTGGATCTCACCGTGGCACTGCTGGCACTCGAGACCGGCGTTGATGTGCCGCATGTGCGGGAAGTGCGCGTGGTCCGAGATCTTGTAGATCCTGACCCACGGAATCGGCTCGTCGCGCTCCATATACCCTTGGATTTTGGCCACCTCGTCCGGATTGTTCGTGCCGGGAATCGCCACGTGGCAGCCCCAGCAGGTCGCGACGGACGGGATGCCCGCGGCGACGGAACGCTCTGCAGAGAAGTGACAGAATTGGCAGTCCATGTTGTTCTGCCCAGGCTCGCTGCCGGCGTGCTGATTGTGGGGGAATGCGATGGGTTGCCCGGACTCCAAGTCGGCCGGACTCTCGACTCCCTCTGCGCCCTGGCTACGTCCACCCTGGACGAACGCGAGACCGGCAAGCGCAAAAACGCCGGCCAGCCCGCCTATGAGCCAACGCTTTCTCATGCGGACCTTGTTCCTGAAGGCAGCAGAGCGCCCCCGGACGAGGGGCGCCGGAAGGGCCCTTCTGCGATCCATCGACTCCTTGTGACAGATCGGAACAAGCCCTAAATGCGGCCTGAAGCTACGTGAACGATCGGGGTAGGGTCAAGACGGTCGAGACCCCCTCCGAGAAACCTTTTTCTCCGCGTGGGTGTTATACTTTTTCCACTTTGGCCCACCTGATTTTCGAGGCGAGCGAACACCCCCGATGCGGGCTATCTCTGGGCCCGCGACAACGCGGGTCGGCGGATCGTTCCCGACCCTGGTACCGCACTACGTGACTTCCGATGCCTGAAACGACGGCGCCCGCACCATCGAGGGCGACCCAACCCTCGTTGGAGCTCCTGGACCGTTTGGTGCAGGAAGTCGAGAAGGTCTTCCACGGAAAGAGCGAGGTCGTCCGGCTCGCGCTCGCTTGTGTGCTGGCGCGTGGACACGTGCTATTCGAGGACGTACCGGGAGTGGGCAAGACGACGCTTGCGCATGCGCTCGCCAAGACGCTGGGCGTGGGCTTCCGTCGCATCCAGTTCACCGCCGACCTGCTGCCGTCCGACGTTATCGGAGTCTCGGTGTACAACCCCAAGACCGCCGACTTCGAGACCCGTCGTGGCCCCCTCTTCACCAACGTCGTGCTCGCGGACGAGATCAACCGCGCACCCCCACGAACGCAGAGTGGCCTGCTCGAGGCGATGCAGGAGGGCAGCGTCACCATCGACGACCAGACGCACGAGCTACCGAAGCCTTTCGTGGTCATGGCCACGCAAAACCCGCTCGAGCATCACGGCACCTATCCGCTGCCCGAAAGTCAGCTGGACCGGTTTCTGATGCGCATCACGATCGGGTATCCGGGTCCCGAAGCGGAACGGCGCATCCTGACCGAGTCCTCAGCGACCGAGCCGATCATGGATCGCCTCCAGACCGTTCTCTCCACGGCACAGGTGCTGGCGCTGCAAGAGCGCGTCGAGGACGTCGAAGTCGACGATGCCATCCTCGACTATCTGATGGCGATCGTCGAGAAAACGCGCACGTCGTCTCAACTGCGTATGGGCGTGAGCCCGCGTGGTAACATCCACCTCTTCCGCGCGGCCAGGGCCCACGCGCTGACTCAGGGCCGCACGTACCTCGTTCCGGACGATGTCCGTGAACTCGTCGTGCCGTGCCTCGCTCACCGAATTCTGCCCACGGGCACCACCGGCTCCACCCTGGACGCGCACGAACAGGCAACCCGGATACTCGAGGGGATTCTCGACGAGGTGGAGGCTCCGGTTTGACTTCCGCGCTGTTCGCTGGGATCAAAGAGACATGGCGGAAATTCCGGGCCTGGCGGCGCATCAGCTTCACGTCGGGCGGGCTCGCCTTCACGATCGGCGCCTTGGCGGTCGGCTTCGCGGCGATGAACACGGGCAATAACCTGCTCTATCTGCTGCTCGGGTCGATGCTCGGCTTCATCGCCGTGAGCGGGTGGCTCTCCGAGCAAGCGATCTCGGGGCTGCGCGTGAAACGCCACCTGCCCCGCGCGGTCACGGTGGGGCAACCGATGCGACTCGGCTACCACGTGCGCAACCTCAAGAAGCGGCTACCGAGCCTCACGGTGGAGATCTTCGAGGAGGGCCTGCCGGAGGGCGCGTTCCTGGCGTACGTTCCGGCGGGCGGCACCGCGGAGGCTCGTTCGACGAACAGCTTCCTGCGGCGCGGTATCTACCCACTTGGGACCGTGACGCTCTCGACGGCGTTCCCATTCGGGATGTTCGTGAAACAGCGGGACATCCAGGTCGCCGGAGAGGTCGTCGTGTGGCCGCGCTCGGACCGGCCGGTGCGCGCACCGTCACCTGGCGGTGGGCGCGCACCCAGGGTCGGCGTTTCGGCCCGGGGCGCCCTCGGCACCACCGGCGAGTACCGTACCCTGAGAGCCTACCGACCCGGCGACGACCCCCGTGACATCCACTGGCGTTCTTCCGCACGGCTGCTTGAACCCGTCATTCGCGAGTATGAGCGCGACTGGGCAGAAACGCGCTGGATCTGCCTCGATACGCGGACAGAACCGACGGACGCGGCCGAGGTAGCGGTCGAGGTCGCTGCGTCACTGGCCGCTCGCGCCATTGCCGAAGCCAGGCCCGTAGCGCTCGTGGCTGGAGACGTCGTCCTCGAGCCCGCCGAGGGCCCCGGTCAACTCGAGCGAATCCTCGATGTTCTGGCTCGGGTCGACTTCCTTCCGACGAACCCGGCGCCCGCCCCTCCAGTGGATCCTGCGTCGTGCATCCTCGTCTGTGTCGAGGGCGACGGCAGCTTCGGCGACGTCTTCGCGGTGGGCAGGGACGCGCAAATGCACGTCGAGGAGGCCGCGTGAGTCTGAGGTTGCTCCATCGACGGCTCGCTGTCTCCATGGGCCTCACCGGTTTGCTCGCGTTCGCGGGTGGGGCAGGCTTCGAGCCGATCTCCGCTGCGCTTGCCGCGCTCGCGCTCGCCACTGCCCTCTTCTGGCACCCGGATCGCGACCTCTCCGCGCGCATGGAGAAGGTCTTCTTACCTCTCGCAGTATTGCTCGTGGCCCGCGCGCTGATCCACGTCTTCGTCATCCAGGACGATGTGGTGATCCCGGTCGTCGATCTGCTGCTGCTGCTGCTCGCGGCGGAAGCGTTGCGGTCGCTCGACGCTCCGAATGATGTCCGACTCTACGCGCTCTCTTTCGCGCTGATCCTGGCGTCCACCGCGTATCGCCCCGGTATCGTCTTCCTGATCGCCTTTGTCGCATACATCGGTCTCGCGACGCTCACGCTCATGGTCGGGCACCTGCGCCGGGAGGCCGAGGCCCACAAGGTTCGGGAGCTTCCGCTCAGCCGAGAACTCGTTGCCACTACGGGAGCACTCGCCGGGGTGATCCTGATGGTGGCGCTCGTCGTCTTCGTCGCGTTCCCTCGCGTGTCTCAGGGATGGGCGGGACGCGGTGAGACGCTGGCTACGTCCATCGCGGGTTTCAGTGATCAGATCTCGCTCGGACAGTTCGGCTCGACGATTCTCGGCAACCCGGAGATCGTGCTCCGGGTCGAGTTCCCGGAGGGTCCGCCGGAGGACATCGCCTCGCTGCACTGGCGTGGTCGCTCGTACGACCTCTTCGACGGCATCCGTTGGGTGCGCTCGAGGGACCTCCCTCCGTCGGCGCTGCCGGGCTTCTATCGGGAACGGTGGAGCGGTGGCCTCATCGAGCAGAGGATCTTCGCTGCTCCGCTCGACGTGCGTGTGCTCTTTGCACTCCACCCTGCCATCAGCATCGAAGGGGAGAACGGGATCCAAGCCCTCTTCGACAACGCGGGCGACCACCTCTACTGGGGCCGCGGCGCGCCTTCGTATACCGCGTACTCACGATCTCAGCCGCCCGGGCCCAATTCCTTACGGGTCGCTGAGGGTTATACCCCCCGCGCCCGGCACTTCGTGCAGCTGTCGAACGATCTCGACCCACGCATCGCGGCCCTCGCGGACTCCTTGACCGCCGGAATCGACAACCAGTACGACCAGGCGGTCGCTATCCAACGGTATCTGCAAAGCTTCGAGTACACGCGTGAGCTGCCCGCCACCGCGCGCGAGGCGACGCTCGACTATTTCCTCTTCGAGCGGCAAGCCGGCCACTGCGAGTATTTCAGCACTGCGATGGCCGTCATGCTACGCACACTCGGTGTGCAGACCCGAAACGTGAACGGGTTCTTGGGCGGTCAGTGGAGCCGGTTCGGCGACTATCTGGTCGTGACGCAGAACGAGGCGCACTCC
>SMUY01066080.1_pt1 | contig 11443 bp, 10 predicted proteins | sample 2456441 | NCBI WGS metagenome assembly SMUY01 (sample SAMN11095931, study PRJNA526329) | marine sediment metagenome | biome: Marine sediment; feature: Surficial sediment; material: Deep marine sediment; isolation source: Hadal surficial sediment | place: Pacific Ocean | collected 2014-11 | depth...
GCAAGTCGATCCGCTTTCTCTACTTCGTTGTGCAACAGATACAGGCGTAACAAGCCTAACCTCGCGCGGACCGATTCGGGGTTGCCAGCTATCGCTTGCTGCAGGTACGCAACTGCGCCATCGACGTTTGCCTGCTTGATGGCCAGCTCTGCCATACCCATCAGCGCGTCCTCGTGTTCCGGGACGCGAGTCAGCAGATCCTGGTAGTAAGATTCCGCCAAGGTTACATCGTCTACCTGTTGCGCCAGACGAACCAGATTGCTCACAGCCGGGAGGAACTCAGGGTCGCGATCGAGTGCATTGGAAAACGCTGTTTTGGCCGCACTGGCGTCGCCTAAGCCAAGTGCCACCGCACCTCTCAAATTATAGCCGAGCGGATTGTCCGGACTCTTGACGATGATAGCTTCAACGGCTTCACCGGCCGCTGCGAAATCACGCTCGCGCAGGCGCATCATCGCGATCAAGTAGTCACTTTGAAATTGGCCTTGATCCACTTCGATTGCGCTGGCAAGCATCGCTTCGGCTTGTTTATCTTCGCCGGCGGACAACAGACTCAGCGCCAGCTGATTACGAAACGGCGCCATATCGGGTGCCAACTCCACCGCCCGCTCTAATGCCGTCGCTGCCTTTGCTGGATGACCCAGTCGCATCTCGCAGGAGCCAACCAAGGCGTAAACCTGCGGATCCCTCGTTAGCGACATGATGGGCTTGAGGATCTCAATTACTTCAGCAAAGTTCTCTTCTTCAAAATAGATGGTAGCCAACAGCTTTCGTGCGGATTCATTAGTCGCATTGCGTGCCAGGAATCGTTGTAAATTAGCCTTCGCCTGGCTGAACTGTTTCTGCTGGTATTTGACCACGCCCATCAAGTACAAGCTGGGACCATGATCCGGCACCGACCGTTGCACTTCCCGCAACGCCGCTTCAGCACCACCCGTATCCAATTCCTGAAACTTGACGAGCGCATCGAGGTAGTGGCCGAGGGGAAACTGAGGTGCCAGCCGCAACACGTGAGCAATCTCTTCGGCTGCTGCCACATGATCATGTTCGGCGATGTGTACGCGTGCCAATCCCACTCGCCCAAGCACTTCACCTCCTGGAAGGTCACGAACGGTTGCAAACGCAGCAATGGCACCCGCCCAATTGGTCTCGGCAAGGGCTAACTCACCCTGGCGGACCCAGCTTTCACGATGGTCTGGATCAATTCGTATCGCGTCTTGCAGATAAGATTTTGCGCCCTGCAGATCTCCCTGACGTAATGCGATTATTGCAAGCCCGAGATTCCCGTCAGCGAGAGTCAAACCCTGTTGATATAACGCTTTCGCCCTATCGACGTCTTCGCCTGAAAGGTAGGCGTCCCCGAGAACAACCGCGAGCGGTGGGCTAAGAGATCCTGTGCCTTCAAGCTCACCAATGACCTCTTGATGGCGTCCAAGGCGAACCTTGGCCTTCAGCAGACCCACCTTGACTTCTTCCGTGTCCTGTCCGAGATCCAAGCTGCGCTCATATTCCTTGAGCGCGCTGGGGAAATCACCGAGTTTGGCGTGAGACTCGCCCAGCAAGAACCGCGCATCCGCGAAATCGGGTGCTTTTTGCAACGCATTTTTCAGCTCGATGACCGCGGTTCGAATTTGTTTGGCGGCGAAATATCCTCGAGCATTCTCGTAATGCTCCTCCGGTGTGGTGCGATCACAACTGGTAAGCAACAAGACGCTCCCCAGGACCAGACCACAGCAGCAGATCTTCCTAAGCAAGCTCATTGATTGGCCACTGGCTAATAAAGGAAGCGATTCTATAGGATTGTGATTGATCAGATAGGGCACTCGATACATCCTTTTCCATTGTGCGACACAGCACACAAATCTTTATTAAAGAATGGTTTTCAGCACTTCGTTCGAATACCCACTTTCATTGCCTGTTGAATTCAGGGCGGTCACCGCAAAGTAGTATGAGCCTGGTGATACCGTAATATCCCACTGAGTCGTTGTTGCGGAGTTGATGGTGTGGCTACCGCTGTAGTTGCGGCTTTGTGCGCCCCAATACACGATGTAACCGGCAAGATCGGTCAGCGGGCTGCCATCCACGTTTTGGATCGGCGCCTGCCACCGCAGCGTTTTGCTCAACACCCGCACGGTCACCATGGCAACGGCGCTGCCTGCCGGACCATCGCAAGTAAGCCGGTAGGTCGAATCTTGTGTCAGCGCACCGGTTACAAAATTTCCTGACAGGGGTTGAGTTCCCGACCAGGCACCACCGGCGGCGCAGCTGTTCGCGTTAGCCGAATCCCAGGTCAACGTGCTGGTGCCGTTAGTAGCAACTTCCTCCGGAGAGGCCCGCAACGTCACGATCGTCCCGGTGAAATTTACCTGTACCGTAACTTCTGCAAGCCCACCACCCCCCTCTCCCGAACAGCTCAGCCTGAAACTGGTGCTCTGGGTTATGTTGGTGACAGTAACGGTGCCCGAGAGTTGTTTGGTGCCTGTCCAACCTCCCGATGCCTGACATTCAGTCGCGTTGCTCGTGCTCCAGGAAAGGGCGACGGATGCGCCCGGATCTACAACGGTTGCAGACACAGATAGATTGACACTCGCCGGAACGGTTGATGCCTGGTTTTGAACCACAGTCTGATGGCTGCTTCCACTTCCCCCACCGCACCCACTAACGATAAACGCCAACAGCAGGAATATCAGACTGTGCCAATAGTTCATCGAGAAACCGCCTGGTCAGGAAAGCACGTTCGGGTCCTTGTTCCAATCGCGGACTCTACCGTTGGGAAATTTACTTGTAAAGCCATAGGCCAATGATCGCCGCGCCTGAAGGTCTGCTTCTTAAGATGTTACGATCACCGTATGAAAAAACGCGCCGTTACCGCTTGTGTGCTCATTATCGGCAACGAAATCTTGTCCGGCCGAACTCAGGATACCAACCTCAACCACATCGCTCTCACCATCGGCAGCTGGGGCATTCAAGTTCGCGAAGTACGTGTCATACCCGATGTAGAAGAAGTGATCATTACGGCGGTCAATGAAGCTCGAACTCGCTTTGACTACCTGTTCACAACAGGCGGCATTGGCCCTACCCATGATGACATCACTACGGACTGCATTGCTGGCGCATTCGGCGTCGATCTTGTGGAAAGCCCGGAAATCGCCGCCATTATCCAGCAGCGGCCTGCACCGCCAACAGTTATGAAAGCTCGCATGCGGATGGCGCGCATTCCTGCCGGTGCCACGCTGATAGACAATCCTACCGGCGGACCCCAGGGATTTCGTATCGAGAATGTGTTCGTGATGGCAGGGATTCCCACCGTTATGAGGGCGATGTTGAGCAGCCTGGAAGGGAAACTAGAATCAGGACCCGTGGTGCGGTCGCGCAGCGTCACCGCCTATCTCGGTGAAAGTCAGATCGCCGCGGCACTCAGTACTATTCAGCTGAATCACCCGGAGATCGATCTCGGCAGCTATCCGTTTTTCAAGAACGATCGTTATGGCACATCGCTCGTGATGCGTGGTACAGACGAATCCGCCCTGGAGACCATGCTGGAGGAGGTGAAGGCCGCCATTGTCGCCGCGGGTGAGACTCCCGAGGACGTTCCGCAAGGATGAAGCCACACCCACGACCTCAAGGAACACCCACCATGGCGCACAGCCCCGTTTTCAAGGTTCTGCTGGCAGCGTTAATTGCAAGTCTCGCCGCCGGGCTTCTGGCAGAAACGCCGGCCGACTATGCAAACCTTCCTGGACACAAGGCTATGGCGGCCGTGCCCGGGTACACCGCCAGCATCTACGGAATCGGCCACTCACGGCCTACCGACATCGATGCCGCAAATTGGGCCCTGCAACAATGCCAACGGAAACTTGCCCAGCAGACAGGCTTAACACTTGCACCGGGGCAAACCTGCGAGGTGTTGAATCTCAACGAGGAGCGCATCACGACGGGCGCCGATATCCGTGCTCAGGTACCCGACAGCCCGCACCCGTTGTACCTCTGGCGCTACACCTCCGATACGGCGACGGTTTATCTGGCAGGATCCATTCACATACTCAAACCCACCCTCTACCCTCTCGCCCCGCAGCTTGAGAAAGCTTTCGAGCAATCTGCGCTATTGGTGGTCGAAGTTGACACCGAAAAGTACCCGTTGCAGGAGATGCAACGCAAGATGATGGACGTCGCCCTACTGGAAAACGGCCAGACCTTGAAGCAGGTGCTTCCCAAGGGGCTGCTGAATCGCTTGAACGAAAGCCTGGCCAGCTACGGCATCAACTCTCAGCAGGTTGCACAATTTAAGCCCGCAATGGTGATGAATCAGCTGGTTGTGCTGCGCTTGCAGGCCCTCGGTTACCTGCCCGAATATGGCCTCGAGCAACACTTCAGAGCCAAGCTGGACGACAGGCAAGTGCTTGAGCTCGAGTCCTTCGATGGGCAACTCGACTTGCTGTTCAATCAGCCTGTCGAGGTACAGATTCAGCTTCTTGCCGATACCCTGGATCTCGAGCATGAGATCGAGCCAATATTGGCCGAGATGCTCGCCGCGTGGCTCGCTGGCAACGACGATGATCTGTTGAAGCTCATCCAGCAACAGTCAGGAAATTCCGAGCTCTCTCAGGCATTCAACAAGCGTCTCCTGGACGATCGCAACGTCGGGATGGCAAAAACAATCGGACGCTATCTGGATACTGCCGGGACATATTTCGTTCTCGTCGGCGCCGCGCACTTCATCGGAAAGTCGGGTATCGTCAGTCTGCTGGAACAGCAAGGCATAACAGGTCAACGGGTTATGTCGAACGATAAAATTTAGCCCCGGTGCCATTTTGGCACCATATATGAGAGTCATCTATGAACATCGACGGTAGACGAGCAATCGTTCTCGGTGGTACCTCGGGTATCGGGCTTGCGGCCGCGCGCAGCCTCAAGGATCAAGGAGCAATCGTTACGGTGATGGGCCGCAGCGAGCAGAACCTCGCGACAGCGCGTGAAGTGCTGGGCGACACAGTTGGAGTCCGAGCGCAGGACGTTCTGGATCGAGCCTCCATGGGTGTGGCGTTCGCGGAGCTCGGACCTATCGACATACTCGTCAACGCGGCAACCGGCGGGCCACGAGCGACGGGGCCTTTCGAAAAGATGGATCTCGACGGCTTTCAGGGTTCCTTCCGGAAACTCTGGGGTTACGTCAACTCCGTACATGCCGCCCTGCCGCATCTCACCGAGGATGGATGCATCGTCCTGGTGAGCGGCTCGCCTGCTCGCAAGTGCTCGCCCGGAATGTCGGCAATCTCCACTGTTGGCAACGCCGTAGAGGGGTTCTGTCGCGCGATTGCAGTCGAGATCGCACCAAAACGAATTAACGTCGTCTCTCCGGGAATCATCGACACACCCATGTTTCCCATGGAGGGTGAAGCACGGGAGAAGTTCCTCTCCCAGGCAACCGCCAAACATCTACTCAGGCGCGCGGGTACGGCAGAGGAGGTCGCGTCAGGAATTCTCTTCGCGATCAGCAACAATTTCGTTACCGGCTCGACTATCGATGTAGATGGCGGGGCATTGCTTCCTTAGTGCTCGATTGGTGAGCGAGACGTTCTGGGCTTGGTATGCGATTATCCAGCCGTTAGCGATTTCACCATAGGAATCAGCTCTTTTCCGTACTCTGCGGCATCGCTGACCGGATCGAAGCCCCGGATCAGAAAATACTTCACACCCAGGTCGTGGTAGGCCGCCAGAGACTCCGCCACCTGCTCAGGCGTTCCGACCAGACAGGACGTGTTGCCAACGGCACCCGTGGCACGAGCGATACCCATCCACAGCCGCTCGTCGTGCACATCGGCAGACTCGGCATGGACCATCATACGCGCCCCGCTCTTGTCGAGCGGCTTGCCGGTATATGTGTGGCTATCCTCAATCTCCCGGAGGATGTCTTTAGCCTTCGCCCATGCCTCGGGCTCGGTCGGTGCGATGATCGGCCGTAGCGAAACGCTGAAATCGATCGTTCGTCCATGCTCGCGCGCGATCTGGCGAATCTGTTTCATCCGTTCGGCGAGTGCAGTGCGCGGCTCGCCGAAGAGCGCGTACACGTCCGCCTTTGCTCCACCGACCAAAGTAGCCGAGTCAGAGGAGCCACCAAAAAATACCGGTGGATGGGGCTGCTGCACGGTTTTGATCTGTGAGAAAGCATCTTCAACGCGATAGAACTCACCTTCATAAGAGAACCGCGCAGGCGCCGTCCATGACTGGCGCATGATATCTATGTACTCGGATGAGCGGCGATAGCGATCGTCTTTGGCGAGAAAATCCCCATCACCGGCCTGCTCCCGGTCGGAGACCCCGGTGATGATGTGTACCGCAATCCGGCCACCCGTGAGCTGATCGAGTGTCGCAAATTTGCGCGCGGCAAGGGTTGGCGCCACAAACCCCGGGCGATGAGCGATCAGGTAACGTAACGACGTTGTCTGGTAAGCGGCGTGCTGCGCAACTGCAAGCCCATCGGCGGCGCCTGAGGTATAACCTACCAGTACGAGATCGAACCCAGCCGCCTCATGCACGCGCGAAAACTCGACAATGAAGTCTGCGGAGATGCCACCGTCGATGACATGCACACGGGCCGCACCTCCCTCGGGGGAGACGCCGATCATGCCGATGAATTCCACGCCCACATTAGCCTCCTATCGAAAGGCTAGATGTTTATACCACCTCTTCTGGTTCCTGAATCCGATATCGCAGATCGTAGTTTTTCACCGGAAGCTGTCGAATGCGGGTTCCCGTCGCGTCAAAAATGGCGTTCGTCAATGCCGGCGCAATCGCAGGCGTACCCGGCTCGCCTGCCCCACCCCATGCGGCACCGCTGTTGATAATATGGGTTTCGATCACAGGCGCCTCGTCCATCCGCAACATCTGATAATCGTGGAAGTTACTCTGCACTACCGCACCATCCTTGACCTGGATGTCACCGTACAGAGCCGCCGTCAGCCCATAGACGATGCCAGATTCCATCTGCGCGGTGAGGCCGTCGGGCGATACTGCGAAACCGGGATCGACAGCACACACCACTCGATCAACTCGCACCTTTCCTGCGGTTACAGTCACCTCGACAACCTGGGCCACTATGGTGCCGAAAGACGTCTGCAACGCGATTCCACGTCCACGTCCTGCGCCGAGCGCAGTACCCCAACCCGCTTTTTCGGCTGCAAGCGTGAGCACGTGGCGTTCTCGCGACTCAGCACCCAGTAGATCGCGTCTAAACTCGAAGGGGTCCTTCTCGGCCGCACGCGCCAGTTCATCCACGAAAGATTCCGTGAAAAATCCATGCTGGCTGTGATCGACGCTCCGCCACGGACCAAAAGGCACGTGGGTGGGGCTGTCCACATAACGAATGAGCTGATTGGCGACGTTGTAGGGAATGTGGGGTGCCTCGGCCGGCTCATGTTTGTCAACATACGCATTCTCCCAGGCTCTCGGCACGCCGTCAGCATCCAGGACTGCCTTGAAACGACTGGTCACCGCCGGGCGGTAGTTGTCCTGCCGGATATCCTCCTCACGATTCCAGATGAGCTTCACAGGAACCTTTGCCACGCGCGCCAAAAGTGCTGCCTGCACAGCGTAATCACCTTGAGCACGACGTCCGAATCCACCGCCGAGATAGGCGTTATGCAACACCACCTCCTCGTCATCGATATCGAGCGCTTTCGCTACTTCAGCGCGAAACCCCAACGGGTTCTGACAGCTTGTCCACACTTCACAGATATCGTCATGATGCCAAGCGGTTGCATTCAGCGGTTCCATGGGGGCGTGGGCGAGATAAGGCACCCGATACTGCGCTTCGATGACTTCTCCGGAAGCCATCACGGCCCGTGTGTCACCGATGACGACGTCGTCGTGCCAATTGTCCTGCTCTTCGGCAGCATCAAGTGCTGCATCAAAGCGGGCGAATAGCTGTTCCTGGGAAACCGTCTCATTGCCTTTACCGTCCCATTCGACAACCACTTTTTTGAGAGCCTGATCTGCCTGCCAGTAGCCATCGGCGACCACGGCGACCGCATTACCCAGACTAACAACCATGTGCACACCGGGCATAACAGAAGCTGCACCGTCATCGAGACTTTTGACTTCCCCACCAAACACCGGCGAACGCAGGATCGAGGCGTATTTCATACCCGGAACTTCGGCATCAATCCCAAATTGGGCACTGCCGTCGACCTTTGCCGGAATATCGAAGCGGGGCAGGCTCTTACCCATCAACTGGAATTCCTCGGGCTTCTTGAGTGCCGGTTTCGCCGGTGGCGCAACGGACCCCGCGGCCTCAGCAAATTCCGCAAATGGTGCACGGCGGCCTGAGGCTGCATGCTCGATAAAACTCTGCCGGGCAGTAAGCTCGGCCATGGGAACCTTCCAGGCATCGGCCGCGGCCTCAAGCAGCATCTCCCGGGCGGCGGCACCTGCCACGCGCATTCCGTAAACTCCTGTAGCCCGAACGCTAGAGCTCCCGCCGGTAATCTGCAGATTTATCGCTTTGCTGATCTGCAGGAACGCACCATTCACGGTCGGTACGAGAATTTCTGGTACATTGACACCTGGCATGAGGAACCCACGCCCCAATGCATAGTTGGCATACCCTTTCTCGGCTGGGGCTTCCAACACGCTCACCCGGTTCCAATCCGCGTCCATCTCATCAGCGAGCATCTGTGCGAGACTGGTATGGACCCCCTGACCCATTTCCGAGTGCGGAACGATCGCGGTCACCGCATTGTCCGAACCGACCTTGACCCAGGCGTTCACCAGGGTTTCACCGTCCGTGGTCACCAGACGCGCCAGACCCGGTGCCCGGTGACCGGTACGCAGCGCCACCCCGACAATTAGCCCACCACCCGCAACGACGCCCGTGGTCACGAAAGCTCTACGCGTCCATTTACCCATGGTTCACCTCCGGCGTGAACATCTGCACGCCTGCGACACCCTCTCCGGCGACCGTCTTCTTGATGGCTCGACGAATTCTCTGGTACATGCCGCAACGACAGATGTTGCCGCGCATCGCCCGATCGATATCGTCATCGGTGGGATGCGGATTGTCTTCCAGCAGCGCGAGTGCCGACATGATCTGCCCCGACTGACAGTACCCGCACTGGGGCACCTGCTCAGCTATCCAGGCTTGCTGCAGGGGATGTAATTCCCCGTCAGCCGAACTCACGCCCTCGATCGTCGTGATTTTCTGGTCCGCGGCCGCCCCGACCGTCGTTGTACACGACCGTACGGCTCGCCCGTTGATGTGCACGGTGCAAGCGCCGCATTGGGAGATCCCGCATCCAAACTTCGTTCCGGTGAGCTTGAACTGCTCACGGATAACCCACAAAAGCGGTGTGTTCGGATCGACATCCAGCGACCGGGTCTGGCCGTTGACTGTTAGTGTGACCATTTCTTCCTCCTGGGCTACGCCAAGCTTATGCCTGCAAGCCTGACTCTACACGTAGGGCATCGGGGAAATCCCGATACAGGGCAAAATCTATTCGAACGACCCGTTGGTTCATGGCACGATGAAAACCATCTATTGGATCGTCGCGTGCCGCGGCCAACCCGAAGGCGTCATCCATCTGTGCAAGGTTGTCGAACTCCAACATCAAGTGAAACTCACGCAGATGTGCGGGTGCGAGACCCAGCTTACGCCGGGTAATGCGATAGGCAACCATCACGCCTCGCGTTTTCAGTTCATCGAGATACGCTTTGGCTGCCGCAACGAACTCCAGGTCGTCTTCGCCCGACTTCAGGTCGCACCAGATGTGGTAGATATCCAAGTGTCCGTCACCGCGATGTTGAGATGCCTGGCATGGTACCTGGTGCCCACGGATTGACAACCAGCGACTATTTTCCCGCATTTGGAATGAAATTGAATGCACTCACAGCAAACCGACTTAACAAGCAAAGACACCCCAATCACTGCGCAATTCCGGCTTGCACAGCGCATCCAATAGTTTCATATTCTTAAACACCGTCCTTAAACTCGAGGAGTTCGCCGTGAACAGGGGCACCGAAGATTTAGTCAAATTGATGGAAACCGCTGAAAAAGCGGGAGTAAATTCAATACGTAAGTTGCGTTATTTCATTCAATTTGCCAACAACGAAGGCAAATCCATGGCCGAACTGGCTGGCAAAGCAAAAACTCAGGAATACAACGAAATCCAGCAGGCAGTCATCGAATTGAGCGTAGGTCGGTACAATGCGCTGACATCACCGAATCTGATAAATCTCGGAAATCAGAAAACTGCCAAGCCGGGCTCCGGCCGGCGCAAGCCCATAAGGCTCACATCTAAGGGCAAACGCCTGTACGACAAGATCGACATGTACTGCACAAATCGTCGCCACTAAACCGACTGCAAGTTATCCCTGGTCGCGTCAGATTACCGTTAACACCGCCGCAACCACCAGAACCAGGCCACCCACATAGGTTCCCAGCGCGCCTACGAACCGCAACGGGTGCGCTTCACTCAGTGTCTTCGACAGCAGAATGCCAGCAACAAGCAAATACCTGCAGACGGTCACAATGATCATCACCCAGCACACCCAACCAGCAGCGCCATTTAAACCCAGGTAGAGCATCAGCACGGCAAGCATGGGAGCGTATTCCGCGGTGTTGCCGTGAGCTCGAATCCGTTTGAATAAAGTATCAGCAGGATCATCGGGTTGACCACCCAAGACATTAGCCGACCCCCTCGCGGCCGAGGTCGACATTCCCAACGCGAATAACAAAACACCCAACGCGCATATACAACTTACCGCTACGACCATTTTCTGGCTCCTATTTTTCTACCATTTTGGTTTCATGCATGAAGCGCCGCACCAGGGGTGAAACGATAACTACAAACACCCCAGCCAATAGCGCCACCTGCGCGACGAACTCAAACGTTTCTGTGTATATGACGAGCGAAGCTTCGCCCGCGGCGGCTTCGCCACCCGATACAGTCGCCATTCCCGCAATCAATCCCGCTACCAGATGGGATACCGATGACGCTAAAAACCATACACCCATCATCAATCCGACAACTCGCGGCACCGACAATTTAGTGACCATGGACAGCCCGACGGGTGACAAGCAAAGTTCTCCCGTCGTATGTAGAAAGTACGCGAGGATGAGCCACATTAACGCAACCTGACCATTGTCATCCGCCAGGCTCGCACCGTAAACCAAGGCAATAAAACCAAGCCCGACCTGAACGATCGCCAAACCGAATTTGAGGGGTGTACTGGGTTCGTATCCGGATCTGGCGAGCCGAATCCACAACATTGAAAACAACGGCGCAAGAAGGATGATGAAACCCGGATTGAGGAACTGCAGTTGCGAAGCCAACACGGTAATTCCCATGAATTCACGGTCTACGTTCCGGTCGGCAAAGAGGGTCATGGAACTCCCCGCCTGCTCGAACAAAGACCAGAACACCACCGACATGGCAGTCAGAAACAGCAC
>SMUY01200622.1_pt1 | contig 11440 bp, 9 predicted proteins | sample 2456441 | NCBI WGS metagenome assembly SMUY01 (sample SAMN11095931, study PRJNA526329) | marine sediment metagenome | biome: Marine sediment; feature: Surficial sediment; material: Deep marine sediment; isolation source: Hadal surficial sediment | place: Pacific Ocean | collected 2014-11 | depth 0-1...
CGGCGCGGCGGCAACGCCGCCCGGGCGTTTGTCGGTTCCGGCTTCCGCGTCCGCGCCCAACCCCCGAACCTAACCCCCGTCCTCGGCCCAGTTCAGGATGTCCTGGCACTCGGCCGGCAGCCGCCATAGCGCTTGGACCCCGGACGGCGCGCTGATGAACGCGATGTTCCTGGTGCCCAACCGCTTCACCGACGCGGACGGCCGCAAGATCGACATGCTCGGCGACGACTGGGAGGCCAAGTGGCGCCCGGCGCTGGAGTAGTTTCTCGCGCTTACCCGCCCTGGACCGAATAGCCGCCGTCGACCGGGATCGCGGTGCCGGTGAGGAAGTCCGAGGCCCGGCTGGCCAGGAACACGGCGATGCCGGCGTGGTCCGCGGGGTCGCCCCAGCGTCCGGCCGGGGTGCGCGCCTCGACCCGCTCGTGCAGGCCCTCGATCTGGGCGCGCGCGCGCCGGGTCAGCTCGGTGTCGATCCAGCCCGGCAGCACCGCGTTGACCTGGATGCCGTCCTTGCCCCAGGCCGTGGCCAAGGCCTTGGTGAGCTGCACCACGCCGCCCTTGCTGGCCGCGTAGGCCGCCACGAAAGAGGCGCCGAAGATCGACATCATGGAACCGATGTTGATGATCTTGCCGCCGCCGGCCCGGCACAGCTCCGGATAGGCGGCCTGGGCGCAGAGGAAGGTGCCGGTCAGGTTGGTGTCGATGACCGAGCGCCATTCCTCGAGCGCGTAGTCCTCGGGCTGCTTGCGGATGTTGATTCCGGCGTTGTTGATCAGGATATCGAGGCGCCCGAAACGCGCCGCGGTCGCCGCCACCATGGCCTGGCAGGACGCCGCCTCGGTGACCTCGAGGGCGACCGAATCGGCCTCGGCGCCCAGGTCCGCAAGCGCCGCGACCGCGGCCGCGTTCTTGTCCCGGTTGCGGCCGGCGACCATGACCGCGGCCCCTGCTTGGGCCAGGCCGCGGGCCATGCCCAGGCCGATGCCGCCGTTGCCGCCGGTGACCACGGCGACCCGGCCGCCGAGATCGAACATCTCCGTCACGTCGAACCCCTCCCTCTGGACCATAATCTTTCCAATGGCCTAGTCATTTTTACCCGGGAAGGCAACCGCGCCCGGGCCGGGGCGGCGGGACCGGCCAAAAATCGGGAAAACGCGATCTAAGCCATTATCGGCGAAACTTTTTGGTCCAAGATTAGGTATTGTTAACCATTCCTTGCGAGGGTACATAATATCAAGGTGTTCCGGGGTTCTGGCCAGTCGAGGGCCGGCCGGAACCGGCCCAGTGACGCGATACCCTGCTGAAGTAAAAAATGTCGAGTATCACCGAGCATCGCAACACCCCGACCGAAACCGCCGTTCCGACGGCGGTGTGCGGTCTGTTGCGTGCCCGGCCGCAGGCCCTCTTCCTTTCTTTCCTTGGTGGTGACGAGGCTCTCCTCCTTAGCTGCCCCTGAACGCTACAGCCGCCCATCGGCGGCACGCGGTCAGGGGCCAATAAGGGTTAGAGAACAAATGGTTACCGGACCAAGGAAGGAATCGAGGTCATGAGTGCCGTGAGCAGCGAGACCAACATGCAGGACGCGGACCGCGTCAAGATCTTCGACACCACCTTGCGGGACGGCGAGCAGTCTCCGGGCTGTTCCATGAATCTGGAGGAAAAGCTCCAGGTCGCCGCCGTGCTCGAGGAGATGGGCGTCGATATCATCGAGGCCGGCTTCCCGATCGCCTCCAACGGCGATTTCGAGGCGGTCCAGGGGGTCGCGCGCAAGGTCAAGGGCTCCATCGTCGCCGGCCTGGCACGCGCCGCGCTCAAGGATATCGACCGCGCCGCCGAGGCGCTCAAGCCGGCCGCGCGCCCGCGCATCCACACCTTCATCGCCACCAGCCCGCTGCACATGAAGTACAAGCTGCAGATGGAGCCCGACGCGGTGCTGCAGGCGGTCGCCGACAGCGTCAGCCACGCCCGCAACTTCTGCGACGATGTCGAGTGGTCCTGCGAGGACGGCACCCGGAGCGACCACGACTTCCTGTGCCGCTGTGTCGAGACCGCGATCAAGGCGGGCGCCAGCACGATCAACATTCCCGATACCGTGGGCTACACCGTGCCCGCGGAGTTCCATTCGCTGATCACCATGCTGTTCGAGCGGGTGCCGAACATCGACCAGGCCACGCTCTCGGTCCATTGCCACAACGATCTCGGCCTGGCGGTCGCCAACTCGCTGGCCGCGGTCGCGGCCGGGGCCCGGCAGATCGAATGCACCATCAACGGCATCGGCGAACGGGCCGGCAACGCGGCCATGGAAGAGGTCGTCATGGCGCTGCGTACGCGCCGCGACATCATGCCCCAAGGCACCGGCGTGAAGACCGAACTGATCACCAGGGCCTCGCGTGTGGTTTCGGCGATCACCGGTTTCTCGGTCCAGCCCAACAAGGCGATCGTCGGGGCCAACGCCTTCGCCCACGAGGCGGGCATCCACCAGGACGGCATGCTCAAGCATAGCGGGACCTACGAGATCATGACCCCGGAGTCGGTCGGCCTGACCCGCTCGACCCTGGTCATGGGCAAGCACTCGGGGCGCCACGCCTTCAAGGCCAAGCTGGCGGAGCTGGGCTACGCCGATCTCTCGGACAACGCGATCCAGGACGCCTTCGTGCGCTTCAAGGACCTGGCGGACCACAAGAAGGACATCTACGACGAAGACATCCTGGCGCTGATCGACGACACGGTCGTGCGTCGCAACGACCATATCCGCTTCGTCTCACTGCAGGTCGTCTGCGGCTCCAAGGGCCCGCAGACCGCGGATCTGGAGCTCGAGGTCGACGGCGAGGTGAAGACCGCCAAGGCCTCGGGCAGCGGTCCGGTGGACGCATTGTTCGCGGCGATCCGGGACATCTATCCGCACCAGACCACCCTGCAGCTCTATCAAGTGCACGCGGTGACCGAAGGCACCGACGCGCAGGCCGAAGTCACGGTGCGGCTCGAAGAGAACGGCCGCACGGTCAACGGCCAGGGCGCCGATCACGACACCCTGGTCGCGTCCGCCCGTGCCTACGTCAACGCGCTCAACAAGCTGTTGGTCAAGCGCGAAAGATCGGCTCCCGCCGCGATGACGGCGTGAGTCGGAAAGGATTGTTTTGAACTCGCCGCGGCTGGCGGCCGAGACCCATCGACGCCAGCCGCGGTATCGGATGAAGCCGTACAGTACCTAAGGGGTTTTCGATGTTTGCAGGTTTGCTTGGCATGCTGTCCGCCGATATGGCGATCGATCTCGGGACCGCGAACACGCTGGTCTATGTGAAGGGCCGCGGCATCGTTCTGAACGAGCCCTCCGTGGTGGCGATCGCCGAGGTCAAGGGCAAGAAACAGGTCTTGGCGGTCGGCGACGAAGCCAAGCTCATGCTTGGCCGCACGCCCGGCAATATCCAGGCCATCCGGCCGCTGCGTGACGGCGTCATCGCCGACTTCGACGTCGCCGAGGAAATGATCAAGCACTTCATCCGAAAGGTCCACAACCGGCGCAGCTTCGCAAGCCCTCAGGTCATCGTCTGCGTGCCCTCGGGCTCGACCGCGGTCGAACGCCGGGCGATTCAGGAATCGGCCGAGAGCGCGGGCGCGCGCCGGGTGTTCCTGATCGAGGAACCGATGGCGGCCGCGATCGGCGCCGGCCTACCGGTCACCGAGCCGACCGGCTCGATGGTGGTCGACGTCGGTGGCGGTACCACCGAGGTCGCGGTGCTTTCGCTGGGTGGCATCGTCTACTCGCGTTCGGTGCGCGTTGGCGGCGACAAGATGGACGAGGCGATCATCGCCTACATCCGGCGCAATCATAACTTGCTGGTCGGCGAAGGCTCGGCCGAGCGCATCAAGAAGGAGATCGGCTCGGCCTGTCCGCCCGAGGACGGCGAGGGCCGGACCATGGAGATCAAGGGCCGCGATTTGATGAACGGCGTGCCCAAGGAGCTGATCATCTCCGAGCGCCAGATCGCCGAATCGCTGGCCGAGCCGGTCGGCGCCATCGTCGAAGCGGTCAAGGTGGCCCTCGAGCACACCGCGCCGGAGCTGGCCGCGGACATCGTCGACAAGGGCATCGTGCTGACCGGCGGCGGCGCCCTGCTCAGCAATCTGGACTATGTGCTGCGCGCCTCCACGGGCCTGCCGGTCTCGATCGCCGACGATCCGCTGTCCTGCGTCGCGCTCGGCACCGGGCGCTGCCTGGAGGAGATGAAAACGTTGAAGAACGTTCTCATCTCCATGTATTAGGCGCACACGGTCAGATTTTGTTTAACTCTAGTTACCTAATTCGATAGGTTGCGGTTGGATAGCTGGATTCGCGGGTCCGGTCCGCTTCGCGCGGCCCGGCGGCCAGGGAGCCCAGGGGCGTCGTGAACAAGCCTTCAGGTTCGGTTTCTCGTCTCACCACGCCGATCAAGGCGTGGACCCAGCGTTTTGCCTTTCTGTTTCTGGTCGTCGGTGCTTTCGCGCTGATGCTGATCGGCAAGGCGGATACCGTTCTGGTCGAGCGGGTCCGCACCGTCGCGGGCGATGCGGTGGCGCCGATCCTCGAATTCATCGCCCGTCCCATCGACACCATCGGCAACACGGTCGCGGGCATCGGAGAGTTGACCGAGCTGCGCGCCCGCAACGCCGCGCTCGAGCGCGAAAGCGAGCGGCTCCGGCACTGGCAGACGGTGGCACGCCGGCTCGAGGCCGAGAACGCCGCGCTGCGCAGCCTGACCGACATGGTTCCCGATCCGCGCCTGCGTTTCATCACCGCCCGGGTGGTCGGCGATCAGGGCGGCGCCTTCGCACGCTCGGTCCTGGTCAATGCGGGCAGCCGCGACGGCATCGCCAAGGGCCAGGCGGCGGTCACCACCCGGGGCGTGGCGGGCCGGGTGACGGAGGTCGGCCAGCGGTCCTCGCGCGTGCTCCTGCTGACTGACATCAACAGCCGCATCCCGGTCCTGGTCGGCGCCGCGCGCGACCGGGCCATCATGGCCGGCGACAACACCGGCCAGCCGCGGCTGCTCTATCTGGCGGCCGGCACCGAAACCCGCCCCGGCGATCGCGTGGTGACCTCGGGCCATGGCGGGATGTTTCCGCCCGGCCTGCCGGTCGGGGTCGTGACCCAGGCGAGCGAGACCGCCTTGCGGGTGCAGCCGTTCGTCGATTGGGCGCACATGGAGTTCCTGCGGCTGGCCGACTACGAGCTGCCCAGTCTGTTGCTGTCCCCGGGCGAGGGCGGGCGGCCCCAGGGAGGCCAGCGGTGAGCCAGATGGTCTGGACGCGCCTCGACAGCACCGCGCGCAGCCTCGCGCCCTTCGCCCTCACGGTGCTGCTGATCGTGTTCGGCATGGTGCCGCTCGGGGTTCCGAACTTCGCGCCGATCATGCCCGCGCTCGGCGTGATCGCGGTGTTCTTCTGGCTCGTCTACCGGCCCGACTTGATGCCGGCCTGGGCGGTATTCCTGATCGGACTGGTCCAGGACCTGCTCGGCGGCGGCGCGCTCGGGGTCGGGGTGTTCGTGCTGCTGGTCGTCTACGCGGCGCTGGCGGGTCAGCGCCGCTACATCGCGCAGGCGAATTTCTTCCTGGTCTGGTTGGCGTTCCTGCCGGTCGCCGCGGGCGCCTTCGTCCTGACCTGGCTGTTCAACAGCCTGATCGTGGATGCACTGCTCGCGCCGGGGCCGGCGGCCTTCCAGTTTCTGAGTACGGTGGCGTTCTATCCCGCTATCGCCTGGTTGTTCCTGCAGGCGCAGCGCGCCTTTTTGCGCTAGCCGGGGCGGGGAGCCGACGCCATGCCGATCCATCACGAAGACAACGAACGCTACCGCTCCTTCACGCGCCGGGCGCTTCTCGTCGGTGCCGGGCAGGCGGCGCTGTTCGCGGTGCTCGCCGGGCGCATGTACTACCTCCAGGTCATCGAAGCCGAGCGCTACGCCATGCTCGCCGAGGACAACCGGATCAATCTGCGGCTGCTGCCGCCGCCGCGCGGGCGCATCGTCGACCGCTTCGGCGTGCCGCTGGCGGTGAACCAGCAGAACTACCGCGTGGTGCTGGTGCGCGAACAGGCGCGCGACGTCAAGCGGACGCTGGAATCGCTCGCCGAGGTGATCCGCCTGCCCGAGGAAGACTTCGAGCGCATCCTGCGCGACGCCAAGCACAAGCGCGCCTTCGTCCCGGTCTCGGTCCGCGACTATCTGAGCTGGGAGGAGGTCAGCCGGATCGAGGTCAATGCGCCCGACCTTCCCGGGGTCAACATCGAGGTCGGCCAGACCCGCAACTACCCCTTCGGCGAGTCCATGACCCATGTGCTCGGCTACGTGTCCTCCGTGAACCGACGCGAGCAGACCGGCGACCCGCTGCTCGAGCTGCCCGGGTTCCGGATCGGCAAGCAGGGCGCGGAGAAGCAGTACGACCTGCAGCTTCGCGGCGCCGCCGGGACCAGCCATCTGGAAGTCAACGCGCTCGGCCGGGTCATCCGCGAGATTCGGCGCGAGGAGGGCAAGCCCGGGCGCGATCTGGTGCTGACCCTCGATTCCACTCTCCAAACCTTCACCCACGAGCGGCTGAAAGGCGAGCGTAGCGCCGCTGCGGTGGTGCTCGACGTCCACAACGGCGATGTCCTGGCGCTGGCCTCCTCGCCGGGCTACGACCCCAACATCTTCAACGTCGGCCTGACCCAAAAGACCTGGAACTCACTGGTCCACAACCCGTTGTCGCCACTCCTCAACAAGGCGATCGCGGGTCTCTACGCGCCGGGATCCACTTTCAAGATGATGGTCGCTCTGGCCGGACTGGAGGCCGGTATCAGCCCCGAGGCCACCAACTTCTGTCCGGGCTTCATGAGGCTCGGCAAGGGACGTTTCCACTGCTGGAAGCGCCAGGGCCACGGCCGCGTCAATATGTACCAGGGCATTCAGCAGTCGTGTGACGTGTTCTTCTACGACCTCTCCCGCAAGATCGGTATCGACCGTATCGCCGCGATGGCGAATCGCTTCGGCCTGGGCGCACCGGTTGGGATCGACCTGCCCGGCGAACGCGGCGGCACCATCCCGACCCGGGCGTGGAAGCGCGCCAACTACGACGAGGCCTGGCAGGGCGGCGAGACCCTGGTCAGCGCGATTGGCCAGGGATTCGTCCTGGCGACGCCGCTGCAACTGGCGGTCATGGTCGCGCGCATCGCCAACGGCGGCTATGCGGTCACGCCGCGTATGATCCGCCCACCGGCGCCGAGCGCCGAGACGGCCGAGGCGGCGCCGGAAGCCGGGACCGGGGCCGGGGCCGGAGCAGGGCCGGGGCCAGGGGCCGAGGCGCCGGAGGGCGCGAAAGTTTCCGAGTTCCCCTCGCTCGACATCCCCGAGGCGCATATGCGGGTCATCCACAGCGCCATGGACATGGTCACCAACTCCCGGCGCGGCACCGCCCGCCGGGCGCGCATCAAGGAGGAGGGCTGGGAGATGGCCGGCAAGACCGGAACCTCCCAGGTCCGCCGCATCACCATGGCCGAGCGTGCGGCCGGCATCACCAAGAACCGGGACCTGCCTTGGCGCCGGCGCGACCACGCGCTGTTCGTCGCCTTCGCGCCGGTCGACAGGCCGCGCTACGCCTGTGCCGTCGTGGTCGAGCACGGCGGCGGCGGGTCCAAGGTCGCCGCCCCGATCGCCCGCGATATCCTGACCGAAACCCAGCGCCGCGATCCCGCGGCCACGGACCCGGTGCGCCTGATGGCCGCCGGCGCCGTCGACAAGGCCTGATCGTTCATGACCCTCCGCCCGCCCTACGGGATCGCCGCGCAGTCGACGTTCTCGGCCCGCGACCCGGACATGACGCTCGGTGAGAAGCTGTGGCAGATCAGCTGGGGATTGGTGCTGCTGACGACCCTGATCTCGGTGGTCGGCTTCGCCATGCTCTATTCGGCCGCCAACGGCAACGTCGATCCCTGGGCCTCGCGCCAGATGGTGCGGTTCAGCGTCGGGTTGGCGATCATGCTCGCCATCGCACTGATCGACGTCCGGTTCCTGTTCCGTTGGGCCTACCTGGTCTATTTCGGGACCCTGGGCCTGCTGATAGCGGTCGAGTTGATCGGCGCCTCGGGCATGGGGGCGCAACGTTGGATCGATCTAAAGTTCATCCAGCTTCAGCCCTCCGAGCTCATGAAGGTGACGATCGTGTTGGCGCTGGCCCGTTATTTTCACGGCCTCACGCCCGAGGAGATCTCGCGCCCCTTCTACCTGCTGGTGCCGATCGCGCTCACGCTGGCCCCGGCGGCGCTGGTGCTCAAGCAGCCGGACCTGGGCACGGCGGCGATGCTGCTGATGGTCGGCACCGCGGTCTTCTTCTGCGCCGGCGTGCGGCTGTGGAAGTTCGCGGTCGTGGGCGTGCTGGGGCTGAGTGCGATTCCGATCGGCTGGCAGTTCCTCCACGAATACCAGAGGCGACGGGTGATGACCCTGTTCGATCCGGAGAGCGATCCCCTGGGCGCCGGCTATCATATCCTGCAGTCGAAGATCGCGCTGGGTTCCGGCGGGCTGTTCGGCCGCGGCTTCCTTCAGGGCAGCCAGAGCCACCTCAACTTCTTGCCCGAAAAGCAGACCGACTTCGTGTTCACCATGCTGGCCGAGGAGTTCGGCATGATCGGTGGGCTGACCCTACTCGGCCTCTATGCGGTCCTGTTGATTTACGGCCTGGCGATCGCGATCCGTTCGCGCAACCAATTCGGGCGCCTGTTGGCGGTCGGGATCGCGTGTAACATCTTTCTCTACGTGTTCATCAACATCGCCATGGTGATGGGCCTGATACCCGTAGTCGGTGTGCCCTTGCCGCTGATTTCCTACGGCGGCACCGCCATGCTGACCTTGATGGCGGCGCTCGGCTTGTTGATGTCGATCTACATCCACCGCGACGTGCGCATCCCGCGCCGGGGCCTGGGCGAGGGGCCGTGAGGCCGCGCCCCCTCGGCCCCCTCGACAAAGCCCGATTCGATTGCTATCTAACGGCCACGGTGGGCGCATAGCTCAGTTGGCAGAGCAGCTGACTCTTAATCAGCGGGTCGCAGGTTCGAATCCTGCTGCGCCCACCAAAATATCCCAATTAACACAACAATTTATCGGCCTCACATCGAGCGAGGTCGAATTCATTTTTAGGCGGTTTCAATTCGTCGATCGTCGATTTGGCGGCCGTGAGGAGTTCCGCGAGCTCTTGCTTCTCGGCCTCTGAGGCCCGCACAGCGTCCTCGGATATGGCCCTTGGTCTCGGGCGCGCCAGACACCCCCGGCCCGATCACTTCGACCCATTCACGGCGGCGTCCAGTGTCGGTCCAATCTCGGCGTTGATCACAAGATCGGCCAGATCATCGAGCCCGGTCGGCTCCCGATTGACGATCACCAGGACGGCCCCGCTCTCCTTGGCGAGTGCCGGGAACCCCGCCGCCGGGTAGACCACCAGCGACGACCCGATCGTCAGGAACAGATCGCAGGCCACGGACTCCTCCCTGGCCCGGCGCATCTCGGCCTCGGGCATGGCCTGACCGAACGACACGGTCGCGGTTTTGACCAACCCGCCGCAGGCCCCGCACAGCGGCAGGGTCTCGCCGGCCAGGAACGCCTCCCGGATCGGTTCGAGGTCGTATTCCCGACCACAATTCAGGCAGTGGGCGTAGGTCGTGTTGCCGTGGAGCTCGATGATGCAGTCTGCCGGCACGCCCGAGGCTTGGTGCAGCCCGTCGATGTTCTGGGTGATCACGGCGGAGACCTTGCCCCGCCTCACGAGTTCCGTGACGGCGAGGTGGCCTCGGTTCGGCTCCGCCCCCGCCACCGCCTCGTGGGTGGCGAACTTGCGCCGCCAGTACGCGCGCCGGGCCCCCTCGGAGGCCATGAACTCCTGGAAATCGATCGGGCGGTATTTGGCCCATATGCCCCCTGGGCTCCGGAAGTCCGGAATGCCGGACTCGGTGCTGATTCCCGCCCCGGTGAACACGACGCCGCGCTGGCTGGCGTCGAGCAGCGCGATCAGGCGGTCGATGGCGGTTTCGTCCGCGGTCACAGGCACTCTCCATGCCGGAAGACGGTTAGGGCCCATCGGGCGCGTCTATGGTGCGGGGATATGGGCCAATTGCAAGCGACCAGTCCCCGCGGGTCGCGCCCGCGCCGGCCAGGACCCGGTGCAGCCTTTTTTTGGGAGACTCGCCCGGTTCTCACTGTGCCAACCCGACACCGACATCCGATCCCCGAGTTAGAGAACACCCCGAACCCAGAGCGGCAACGACGAGGCCAGGCAATCTGCCAATCGGAACGTCCAACCCGAGATGAGGCGGGAGATCGCGTTACACCGCACCCATTCAGGGCCGAATTCGCCCTCGCCCGCCCTTTGTGCTACCATCAACGGTAACTGGGGGCCATCTCTGGGGAATCTCGGCTAGATGCGGCCGTCGTATGCGGTGACGTGCCCGCGGAGGGATTGAGCATGACCGGTCGCGCGCCTGGCGCAACGCCATTTTACGTCGAACTCATTAAGCCGTCGCACTACGACGACGACGGCTACGTCATCCAGTGGCACCGGGCGTGGATCCCGTCGAACTCGCTGGCCTGCCTCTACGGCCTGATGCTCGACGCGATCGATCGCCGCGTCCTCGGCGACGACGTCGACATCGTCGCCAACGCCAACGACGAGACCAACCAGGTGGTGCCAATTCAGAGCATCATCCGCCGGCTCTCTGACGCGCGCGGGCTGGTGCTGCTGATCGGCGTGCAGTCCAACCAGTTCCCGCGCGCAGTCGACATGGCCCGCAAGTTCCGCGCCGCGGGCATCCAGGTGGCGATCGGCGGTTTCCACGTCAGTGGCTGCCTGGCGATGTTGCCCGAGCTGCCGGACGACATCAAGGCGGCGCAGGAGATGGGTGTCTCGCTGTTCGCCGGCGAGGCTGAGGGCCACCTCGACGAGGTGCTGCGCGACGCTTGGCAAGGCGCGCTGAAGCCGCTCTATAACTTCATGGCCGACCTGCCGGGGCTGCAGGTGCAACCGACGCCGATCCTGCCCAATTCGGTGGTCGACCGCTACATCGGCAACATGGGCTGCTTCGACTGCGGGCGCGGCTGTCCGTTCCAGTGCAGCTTCTGCACCATCATCAACGTGCAGGGGCGCAAGTCGCGCTGGCGCAGCGCCGACGACGTCGAGCAGTTGGTGCGTGCCAACTTGACGCACGGTGTCAACCGCTTCTTCATCACCGACGACAACTTCGCGCGCAACCGCAACTGGGAGGCGATCTTCGACCGGCTCGTCGAGCTGAAGGAGAGGGACGGCCTCGATCTGAATTTCATCATCCAGGTCGATACGCTGTGCCACAAGATCCCGAACTTCATCGAGAAGGCGGCGCGGTCGGGCTGCCGGCGCGTCTTCATCGGCCTCGAGAACATCAATCCCGACAACCTGATCGCGGCGCA
>SMUY01149881.1_pt1 | contig 11435 bp, 11 predicted proteins | sample 2456441 | NCBI WGS metagenome assembly SMUY01 (sample SAMN11095931, study PRJNA526329) | marine sediment metagenome | biome: Marine sediment; feature: Surficial sediment; material: Deep marine sediment; isolation source: Hadal surficial sediment | place: Pacific Ocean | collected 2014-11 | depth...
CATCGGATCCCTGGCAATATTCACTCCGCGGGAGAGCGACTCCGTGACCGACTTCGGTTTTGCGGTCCTGGTACGAGGAGGTGTGCTCGCCGATACCGGCGACGGCGTTCCAGGCCTGGTGAGAAATCTCGATACAATTCCGGCGGGAGCCTCCCTTTCCGCGCAAACGGATGCCGTACTGGGTTTCCAGAGCGCGTACGAGGCCAGCACCAACCTCACTCGCAGTAACGTGTACCTGGAACAAGGAGCCGATCTACGACTCCGCGCCATCGATCCGCGCGGAGAAAATGCGCAAGCCGGCCAGACGCGCCTGGTGCTAGACCGGGGCTCGATCCTTATGTTCCGGCAATCCGGCACCTGGGAATACCGGGTTCAGTTCCTTGAACACGAATCGATCCTGAGCGGAGCCGGCCCGGGGGCGATGGGAGTAGACACGAGCAACGGAGGGTTACAGATCGATTGTCTCATCGGTATCTGCCGTTACGAATCAGAGCAGGGTGAGGAGCTTTTGCTGAGCGCGGGAGAGCGAATTCGGGTGGAAATTTCTTCCGGAATTGTTCAAGAGAGCGCCATCCCACCGGAGGCCGTCGCACGATGGGACGCGCTGTGCAGCGGGTGCGCCGAGGGCGGGCCCTGAATCCATGCCATACAATAGTCCGCCATGACCAAACCAAACATCGATGAGCAGGTGGCCCTGCTCATGCAGGGAACCGAATACGGCGATGCCGCCCTCGCCTCCGCGATGGAAACCGAGCTCCGGGAGCGGCTGGTGGAAGCCGATCGAGAGGGCCGACCCCTGCGGGTGTATTGCGGATTCGACCCGCGCACCGCCGATCTTCACATCGGCCACATGGTCCCGATCCGCAAGATGCGCCAATTTCAAGAGCTCGGACATGAGGTCACCTTCTTGATCGGCCGTTTCACGTCGCTCGTGGGAGATCCGTCGCACGAGGACAAAGTTCGCGCCCAGATCACGATGGACGAGGCGACCGAAAACGCGGACACATACACCCAACAGGCACTGGCCATCCTCGATCCGGCCGAAACCATCATTCGTTACAACGATGAGTGGCTGGCGCCGCTTACACTCGAAGACCTGATCAGCTTGGCCTCCAATTTCACGGTCCAGCAATTCCTCAGTCGGGAATCATTCCGTCAGCGCTTTGATGCCGGGGATCCCATCTACGTGCATGAGTTCTTCTATGCCATCATGCAGTCTTATGATGCCTACCAGTTGAAAACGGACGTACAGATTGGAGGGACCGACCAGCTCTTTAACATCATCACCGCTGCGCGTAAGCTGATGGAAGTGTTGGGGGAGAAGCCAAATATTGGCATCATCCTCGGGATACTTCCCGGAACGGACGGGGAAGTGAAGATGAGCAAATCGCTCGGAAATCACATCCCACTCAACACCTCAGCGGAGGACATGTACGGAAAGGTAATGAGCGTGCCGGACAAAGCCATGGGGGAATATTTCCGGCTGGCGACGCGTTGGGGACCGTCGCAGATTGCTGAGATCGAAGCGGGATTGGCGTCCGGGACAACCCATCCGCGAGATGCCAAAATGAACCTGGCGCGAGAGATCGTGGAGATCTACTATGGAGAGCAGGCAGGGGCCGAGGCTGAAGAGCACTTCCGCCGGGTGTTCCAGGAAGGCCGCGAGCCAGAGGAAATGGACACCTTCCAACTGAGTGGTGACACCAAACTCATTGATGTGATGGTAAATTCTGAGCTGGTCTCGAGCAAGAGTGATGCGCGTCGGCTGGTTCAGCAGCGCGGCGTGCGTCTCAATGATGAGGTCCTGGAAGACCCCAATCGAGACCTCGTGTCAGCAGCCGGCGGCGTGTTGCGGGTGGGGAAACGGCGATTTCTCAAGCTGCTGGCAGCAGACGAATAATACGTGTGGATCTAGGTTGCCAGCGCTCATGGCATTACATTAGTAATGTTAACCTGCCTGGTGGGCCTCAGCCTTTGATCACCGCCACCGGCCGCAGGCGCGCCACTTTCTTGGCGATGCCGGCCCGGGCGACCACCTCCACCACCGCGTCCACGTCCTTGTAAGCCAGCGGAGCTTCCTCCGCCAGTCCCGGCATAGACCGGGCCCGGATGTGGATCCCGCGGCTCTCGAGCTCAGCCTTGAGCCGATCCCCTCGAACCGTCTTCTTGGCTCTCTTGCGACTCATGACCCGGCCCGCGCCATGGCAGGTCGAACCGAAGGATTGCTCCATGCTGCCCTCGGTTCCTAAGAGCACCCAGGAGGCGGTACCCATGCTTCCGGGCACGAGCACGGGCTGACCCAGCGACCGGTACTCCTCCGGCAAACCTTCGTAGCCCGGCCCAAAGGCGCGGGTGGCGCCTTTCCGGTGTACACACACCTTCACGAGCTCGCCCTCCACCCGATGTTCTTCGATCTTACCCATGTTGTGGGCGATATCGTAAACCTGTGTGAGATCCCAATCGGCAACCCGGCCGCCCAACGTCTCTTCAAATGAGCGCCGCACGTGATGGGCCATGATCTGGCGGTTGGCGAAGGCATAGTTGGCTGCGCAGGCCATTGCGGCCATATACCGCTTACCTTCCGGAGAATCGAGCGGAGCGCAGACCAATTCCCGATCCGGGAGCTGGATCTTGTACCGCTTAACGGCGGGCTGAAATTCGCGGACGTAATCGGAACAGATCTGATGTCCGAATCCGCGCGAGCCGCAATGAATCTGAACCGCGAGCTGACCGACGGTCAAGCCCATTGCGGCGGCCGCCTGCTCATCGAAAATCTCATCCACGACATCCACTTCGACGAAATGATTGCCCGCGCCCAGAGTACCGAGTTGTGGACGCCCCCGCTGCTTGGCCCTGGGACTTACGGTCGAGGGATCCGCCCCCGGGATGCGTCCCGATTCCTCGGTACGCGCGATGTCGTCCTCATTGGCAAATCCGTTCTTGAGCGCCCACTGCGAGCCCTCGCGGCACACCCGGTCAAGGTCCTTGGCGCTTAACCGGAGGTTTCCCCCGACACCCACGCCGCTCGGACAATTGCGGTACAGCGCCGTGGCAAGATCGGAAAGGAAAGGCTGCGCTTCTTCCAGCCCCACCTCACTGGACAGCAGCCGGACTCCGCAGTTGATGTCATATCCGATGGCTCCGGGAGAAACGACTCCGCTGGGCAGCCGAGTGGCGGCCACACCACCGATCGGAAATCCGTACCCCTGGTGTACATCCGGCATCACAGTCACATGGCTGACGAGTCCGGGCAACATGGAGGCGTTGATGGCCTGCTGTAGCGACTTGTCTCCGAGAGCGGCTTTTAGCAGGCGTTCATCGGCATACAGCCTGACGGGGACGCGCATACCTGCCTGAAAGGAGGTCGGTATCTCCCACAGGTAGGGGGTCAGGCGTGTAAAGTCCTGCTTCCGGATGGCGGATGCCATTTATAGGTGGATTCTCCGATCACACATCAAAAACAACCGTGGCTTCCAGCCCATCGGGGGATTCCTGGATGAGAAGCTCATTGTAGGTGACCGCCTTGACCGGTTTGTCCATTGAAATAATCGGTACCGCTTGAAATGTACCCACTAACTTCTTGCCGCCGGTGATTTGCAGCTCAATCTCGCGGAACGCCAGTTGTTCCAGCTCCAGGGCGACCAGTAGCTCATGCAGCCAATCGACGAGCAGCGATTCCTTATCGATCGCCTGAAGTTCGATTCGCCGCACTTCCCCCGGCTCATCGCCGGTCCGGACCCCGGCAAGCTCCATCATTCCCAGCGCGGCGTTAACGAACAGTGCGGGAAGGTCTCGGCCCTGAACTCTAAGCGCCCAATCGGCCGTGTGTTCCAATTCTTCGTACATCTCCCGAGGGGGTTCCGACACCCGCAAAGTATATCCCAGCCAATATTACCCACTTTGAACCGCAGGCCTGCTTGTTATAGGATAGAGGGCATCGTTTACTGGAAAGCGTATAATTTTCGCAATGGACGAACCCTCAGTCCTCATCGACCAGCTCCAGGCCTTTGTTGATCAGCTGCTTAAGGCAATCCCGAAGGGGAAATTCCCGCGCGACGAGCTCGTTTCACAGTGGGCCGGCGAAATTCAGTCGGGAGCCAAAGAGGGAGAGGGGGGCCATCGGTACGCGCCTGACCAATACACGATGAGCGTGCACCCCAAGGTTTACGACGGTCTGACAAAGGACGGCAACACATCCCAATCCGAGTTGATGGTAGCCCTGCGGTCCGCACTTGAAGCTGCTGATTACCGGCTGACGCGGGAGCCGCACATCACGCTCGCGACCGATCCAACGCTCGACCGATCGACCATCCGGGTGATCGCCTGGCATAGTAGCGATCCCGCCCTGGGGCCGATCGCAACTGAGGAGCCGGCAACCGAAACGCCTCCCGAGGGGGCGTTTTTTATCGTGGATGGGAGCAAGCATTATCCATTGGACCGACCGCTCATAAATATCGGACGCCGGCTGGACAACCACCTCGTTCTGGAGGATCCACACATTTCACGACGTCATGCCCAGCTGCGGGTGCGCGGCAGCCGATTCGTCATTTACGACCTCAATTCAACCTCTGGAATGCGGATTAATGGCAAGAAAGTACGGGAGTGGGTGCTCCAGCCAGGCGACGTGGTGACGTTAGCCACCGTGCAGCTGATATATGGCGAAGATCTCAAAGGCCCACCCGATGTAACGCCGCCATACAAACCGCCGTTTAAACCAGACATCGAGCGTGATCGGGTCACGCCGCTCGACCTCAGCACAATCGAGCTGGACAAGATCGAATTCGGCACGCAGAAGCTGGGCCAAGAACCCTCCGGCCCGAAATCCTAATTCCCAATACCCGGCCCATGCCGGAGCTCGGGATCTGGTTGCATTCTGCGTTTATAATCACGCCTGATGCGCGAGCAGCTCTCCAAACTTGAAGGCCAGCTTGAGAATCTCTTCGAAGGCTCGCTTGCGAAGCTCATCGGAGAAGAGATATCGGTCGGCACATTGGCCAGTCAATTGGCGCGCACGATGGAAGATGGCCTCCGCCGCGACGATGGAGGCAAACGATACGCGCCCAACGAGTTCGCCCTAACGCTGCACCCGGACGACGCGGTACGGATTTTGGAAGAGGCCCCTGATATTCAGGCCATGCTCTCCGAGGGTGTGGCACAGGCCGCGAAGCGTTGCGGCTACTCCCTGACACATCAACCCAGTATCACCCTGGCCTCCGATCCTACTCTCGCTCGGCGAGAACTACGCGTGATCTCCTGGCACAGCAGCAATCCGCTCGAGTTCACCAAAGCCATGCAGCGCCAGGCTCAGGACCCGGGGGTGCGGTTGCCCAAAGGAGCGTTCCTGATCCTGGGAGATGGGCGCCACTTCGCATTGGACCAGCCGGTGATCAATGTGGGGCGCCGGATCGACAATCAGATCGTCCTGCAGGATGCTCACGTTTCCCGCACTCATGCACAACTGCGAGTGCGGGACAACCGGTTCGTGCTCTTCGATCTAGGATCGACCGGCGGGACCGAAGTTAATGGCCGCAAAGTGAAACAACATATCCTGCGACCGGGGGATGTCATTACCATCGCTGAATCAAGACTTGTTTATGGCGAGGACGACAGCGGTCCGCCCGACACGGCCACGGCTTATACTCCTCCCTTTCCCCCACGACCCGCCGGAGACCAGGATACCGAGACAGACGGTTGGGATGACGAAGAGGGGCGATGAGCCCCGAGCTTGTACTGCTGGCGCTGCGCCTGGCCCTGGCGCTAGTGCTCTACGCTTTTCTGGCCACCACACTTACCTTCTTGTGGCGCGACCTTAAGTCGGCAGCCCTCGCGACCGATGTCGCCCCGCAAGCTTATCTGGAACTCCTGAGCCAGCCCGCCCTCGGGCAAATTTTCCCGCTCGGCAACCTCAACTTATTTGGAAGATCAGGCGACAACACGATTGTGCTGGACGAGGAAACCGTATCCAGTCACCATGCCCGGCTTTCCTATCGAGGGGGTCAATGGCTGCTGGAGGATCTAGGCTCAAAGAACGGAACCGCGGTGAATGAGCTGACCCTGGCGGACCCGATGGTGGTCACCTTCGGCGATGAAATCCGGCTCGGCAATGTGCATCTGGCGCTTAAGGCGGGTCAGCCTCCAATTGAGGCCAGCGCGGATCGAGAGGAGCGCTAACATGACACTAGGCGTGCTTGGCGGATCAGGTCTTTACTCGATGGAGGGCCTGCAAATTGTGGAAACCCGCGAGCTCACCACGCCGTTTGGGTCCCCCAGTTCGCCGCTGACCTTTGGGGAGCTGAACGGCTCTCCGGTCGTGTTTCTGGCACGTCACGGCATGGGACACACTCTTTCGCCCACGGAGGTGAACTACCGAGCAAATATTTACGCACTCAAAGAAGTGGGTGTCGAGCAAGTCGTGGCGGTCAGCGCTTGCGGCTCACTCCGGGAGGACTACGCGCCGGGGCATGTTGTGGTCCCCGATCAGATCTTCGATCTCACGCGCCTCCGGCCGCGCAGTTTTTTCGAAGGTGGCCTTGTGGCTCACGTCAGCGTGGCCGACCCATTTTGTCCCGATCTTACACCGGCGGTTGTGGAGAGTCTTCGGGCCGCGCAGGCCGAGGTCCACGAAGGCGGGACCCTCATCACCATTGAGGGACCGCGCTTCTCCACCCGCGCCGAATCAAACACTTTCCGGGCCTGGGGGATGTCGATTATTGGAATGACCTCCTCCCCCGAGGCCTTCCTGGCCCGCGAGGCCGAGATGTGTTACTCCGTGATGGCGCCGGTCACGGACTACGACGTATGGCACAAGTCCGAAGAAACCGTAACGGTCGATCTGGTGATGCGCACTATAGAAGAAAATGCCCAGGTCGTTCAGGCCGCTTTGTCTGAGCTCATAGATCGATTGCCCACGGAACGAAAATGTATCTGCGAGAATGCCCTCGAAGGTGCCCTAATCACCTCGCGCGAATCCATCCCGCCCGAAACGCTGGAGAAACTGAAGCTCCTTGTCCAGCGATATTACCGCTGAGGTAGCTGAGCCCGCTTGCTTAGTGACATCACCTCCGGAGGTCAGATCGCGCTTGGCCGGCGCGAGTCGCGCCTGCTGTGGATCGCATTCACCTTCCTGACCCTGACCGGAATAACGATAGCGCTGGCCGCCGGCCTTGATTCATTCACGAGCGTCCAGCACATGGTGGCGCTCCCGGCATGGGGGCTGGCGGCCTGGCTGATTCACCGCACTGCAAACCGCTACCATCCGCTGCGGGACCCGTACTTGCTTCCAATTGCGCTGCTGCTGGCAGGTTGGGGCCTGCTGATTGTGTGGCGTCTGTCGCCCGGCTTGGGAGCCCGTCAGACACTGTGGCTGCTGCTGGGGGCCGGGGCCATGGTGTTGATTCTAAGGGGGCCCCCGGGGTTGAGCTGGCTTCGCCGCTATCGGTATTTGTGGCTGTTGAGCGGGATCCTGCTCACCGCACTGACTCTGGTATTCGGCGTCAATCCAGCTGGCGGAGAACTGCGGCTGTGGTTGGGATGTTGTGGGGTATTCTTTCAGCCCTCCGAACCCCTGCGGCTGCTGTTGGTAGCCTTCGTGGCCTCGTTTCTAGCGGATCGCAAGCTGGTCGAGCGCCCGGCCAGCCTCACACGCGATTTCTTTCCGCTCCTTCTAGCGGCCGCGGTGACTACTCTTCTGCTGTTTGCCCAGCGGGACCTGGGCGCGGCCACCCTGTTTCTGGCGGTATTGGCTTTCATGATTTATGTCGCCTACGGTCATCCAGTGGTGTTGATTGGGGCCGGGTTGATCGCGGTATTGAGCGCGGCTGCCGCTTATCAAACGTTGGACATCGTTCAGGTCCGATTCGAGGCCTGGCTGAGTCCCTGGATCAACGCCAGTAATTCCGGATATCAAATCGTGCAGTCCTTGATTGCGGTGGCGAGCGGGGGTGTGTTCGGTCTGGGGCCGGGGCGGGGTGTCCCCGCTGCAGTTCCCGTCGTGCAGTCGGATTTCGTGTTCGCGGCGGTGGCCGAGGAGTGGGGCATGTTGGGCGGGCTGGCAATGATCTTGTTATTTGCGCTCCTTGTGGGCCGAAGCCTTCGCACTGCGGCACGGCGAAAGGAGCCGTTTGCGGTACTGCTCAGCGCCGGGATCGCGATTGCAATGGGCCTGCAGGTGATTCTAATCGTGGGAGGGGTCCTTCGGCTATTTCCCATCACGGGCGTCACCCTTCCGTTTATTTCATACGGGGGTTCATCGCTGGTTACAAGCTTCGTGGGACTTGCGTTCATCGTGCACCTTTCGAGAGCCCGCCTCCCGGGAGCAGGACGCTTCGCGCTGCCGGTCCTCAATGTCCAGATCTTGCTGAGCGTGGCCTGGGCCGCTATCGTGCTCTCGCTGGGTTGGTGGGCAATTATCAGAGCGGACGCCCTGACGGCCCGTACCGATAACCTTCGCCGGGGATTGGGAAGCCTCGTGTCGCCGCGTGGGATGATCCTGGACCGCAATGGATCACCATTAGTCTCCACGGAGGGCGAGGCCGGCGAATATCGGCGCAGCTACCGCGACCCCGCGGGCGGCTCGCTGACCGGCTACGATTCGCTCGCCTTCGGTCAGGCCGGGATTGAGCGACAAATGGACCCCTATCTGCGTGGAGAAATCGGACCCGAGGCCCTGGAGATTTGGTGGAGCAAGCTCGTCAACGGAGTGCCTCCGGCCGGATCGGACGTGCGGCTTACCGTGGACGCAGGCCTGCAGGGTGCTGCGGCGCTCGGTTTGGAAGGATTGCGGGGGGCGATTGTCGTTTTGGACGCGGTCACGGGGGATGTATTGGCGAGCGCCTCGGCCCCGAGCTACGATCCGAATGAGCTGGACGAAAGATGGTCGGATCTCATCGCGCGTACGGATGCCCCGCTGCTCAATCGGGTCGTTCAGGGCAGCTACCAGCCGGGAATGGCGGTGGCGCCGCTCCTGTACGCATGGTCGGTGGCTGAAGGCCTCATCGAACCCGGCGACGCGGCTCCTGATTTCTCGGTAACAATCGAGCTCTTCAATCGAACGCTGGCTTGTTCGGCCGCTGAGCCTTCCGGGATGTGGAGCGCGGCCCTCGCCAATTCGTGCGCGGGTCCGTTCGTCGTTCTGGGTGAACGGCTTGGGCCCGACGGAATTTCGGAGGCCTTTGCTGCGTTTGGACTCTCGATACCGCTGGACATTCGGCTGACCACCGCTTTGACACAACCGCTCGAGTTGTCGGACGACCCGGATGTTCTAGGCTTGGAAGCGATCGGACAGGGCCAGCTGACGGTCACGCCGCTGCATGTGGCGAGAGCATATGCCGTTCTGGCCGGAGCCGGAGTTCGCCCCTCGCTCTCCATCGTGGACGCCTTCCGAGCCCAGGAGGGGGAGTGGCAGCCTATCTCCACACTGGGTACGGAGCAGGTCGTTCTTTCGCCAACCGAGGCTCAGGTGACGCTGGATTCGTTTTCGACCTATGGCGGCGACTTTGTGGGCTACGAAGTCGAAGCGCTTAGCGGAGCGGATTCCGTGGCCTGGTTCATCGGAATCGGCCCGGCGGGGCGATTAGTGGTTGTGCTTGTCGAGGGAGCTGAACCGGCCCTGGCTCGGGAGCTCGGCCTCGGGTTGTTGGAGCTGGTCAAGGACCTTGACCTCGCTCCGGCAGGCGACTAGAATGGGCGAGGTCAAATTAGCGCACCGTATTCGTTATTCGGGACCTCCGGGAAGAATTCCTTCTCGGAGGTCTTAATGGGAAAGACATAATGGTCAGAATCCGCTTCCGCAGAGTAGGGGCCCGAGGTCAACCCAGCTATCGCATCGTCGCGGCAGACAAGGAAAGCCCGCGCGATGGGCGATTCTTAGAGGTCCTGGGATCCTACAATCCGCGTACGAACCCTTCAACGATCCATGTGGACGAGGCACGCCTCTTCCATTGGATGTCCAACGGCGCGCAACCGTCTGACTCCGTGGTCCAGACGCTGCAATCTAGGGGCACCTGGGAGCGTTGGGAGCGATTCAAGGGCGGCGAAGCGCTGGAAACGCTGATCCAGGAGGCGGAGGCCGCGATTCCAGACGTCGATCCTCGCACGCGGCGGGACGACCTGATCGGCCAGCGCTCTACTAAACGACGGCGGCATCCGGAGGCTGATGAGATGCCTGAAGCGGAGGCCAAGGTCGAGGCGGCTGAATCGGAGGCCGCGGAGCCTGCCGAGTCAGCAGAGGCGGAAACTGTTGAGCCTGAGGCCGTGGAGCCTGCCGAGGCGGAGGCCGCAGAAGCTGAGGTGGATGAGGGAGAGACCGAATCCGCCGAGCCTGAAGTGAAATCCGCAGAGTCCAGCGCGGAAGGGGACGATGCGGTCGAAGACGAGCCCGAGGCCGATGCTGACGCAGAATCGGCCGAGACCGAGGCCGAGGAAGAAGCCAAATCCGAAGCCGATGCCGAGGCAGACGATGCGGAGCCATCCACGGATCCCCAGGGTGGCGAGTAGCAGATGAAAGAGTTGATTGAGTACATCGCCCGCTCCCTGGTCGATGATCCGACCGAGGTTTCTGTTACCCTGCGCGAGACAGAACGCGAATCGCGTATCGAGCTCAGCGTGGCCGCGGAAGATATGGGTCGCGTCATCGGTCGGCAGGGGCGCGTAGCAAATGCGATGCGCACTCTCATGCGAGTCATATCCTCACGACAGGGCGTTCGCAGCTCGCTCGACATCGTTTGATCCTGCATCTCTAGTAACCTGCCCCCGCCAAGATGTTTTCGGGGGGTACGGACCCTCACCAAAGTGCGGCCAAAGATTCGAATGGTGTAAGCGTGGACGACCAAGAAATCTTGGCGGTCGGGCGTGTCCTGCGCCCTCATGGTATTCGGGGCGAATTACTCGTGGATCCATACTCCGAAACCATCCGTTCCATCGAGGCAGAGAGCCAAGTATTTATTGGATCGCCTGACAACCCTCATACGGTTTTGTCTATAAGGAGTCACCGCAGCCACTTGATCTTGCGCATAGAGGGAAGTGAGGATCGCGAGGCGGCGGAGGCATTCCGGGGTAGCGAGCTGCTCATTCCACTGCAGAGCGCGGAGCCTCTCCCAGAAGGTGTTTATTATCGCTGGCAGATCCTGGGGTTGGCGGTGGTGGAGCTGGATGGCCAGCATCTGGGCACGGTTGCCGAAATCCTGGAGACTGGTGCCAACGATGTTTATATTGTCCGGGGAGACGGCCCGCGAGAGCTGCTGCTGCCGGCGATCGAAAGCGTGATTTTGGAGGTGGATCTGGAACAGGGTAGGCTGCTGGTTCGAGTTCCTGAGGGGCTGGAATAGTGGGCAGATGGACCCCCAGACTCTAGTAACTTGCTCGGCCCATACCCTCATGGTATCTACCAACCGGTGCACTTGTAGAGGATATGCTCCCAGTCTAATCATTTGCTTCCA
>SMUY01411236.1_pt1 | contig 11435 bp, 12 predicted proteins | sample 2456441 | NCBI WGS metagenome assembly SMUY01 (sample SAMN11095931, study PRJNA526329) | marine sediment metagenome | biome: Marine sediment; feature: Surficial sediment; material: Deep marine sediment; isolation source: Hadal surficial sediment | place: Pacific Ocean | collected 2014-11 | depth...
CCCACCTACGCGCCCAGCGGGCAGCGAAGGCGCCGCAGGCGCCGAGAGGTCGGGGGCGGGTGGCGGGAAATCAATAAAAACGGGTGGTGGGAAATGAAAGAAAATGAACCCACTTCCAAGCCGGCACCAACCCCACATGGGTGGAAGCCAGATCAACTCGCCCAAGTTGCGAACCCGCGCCCCCGAGCTCGAGCGCGCCCGTCATGCAGGTACGGGCCTGCTTCCAGGTTTCTGTATAGGTTCCCGCGCCTCGCACTGCGGGCAGTCGTCCTCGGGGTAGGTGGGGATGTCCAGGCTTATCAGAGAGACCAGGGGGAGATCGCCGACCTGCGGTTTGCCGGAGCGGTTGGCGATGCACGCTACTCCCACTGGCTCGCCGCCGCAGAAGCGGATCACGTCGATGGTCTCGAGCGTGCTCTTGCCCGTTGTTACCACGTCCTCGACAACCAGAACGCCGAGTCCCGGGCCGAGCTCGAAGCCGCGGCGCAAGGTCATTGAGCCGCCAACGCGCTCGGTGAAGCAGGCGCGGGTGCCGAGCGCCCGGCCGAGCTCGTGGCCGATGATGAGGCCGCCGAGGGCGGGGGAGACGACGGCGCTGATCTGTCCGGGGGCCGACGACTCCCGCCAGCGCGTCGCCAGGGCGTGGCCCAGCTTCTCGGCCACCGGCGGGTGCTGCAGGGCTACGGCGCATTGCAGATATTGGGCCGAGTGCAGCCCTGATGACAGCCGAAAGTGTCCGTCCAGCAGCGCAGCCGATTCGATAAGTAGCTCGATGACCTGTTGACCCGTCATCCTTCCGCCCTCCAAACGATCTCGCCTGCGACGATCGTGTACACTGGCCAGCCCTTGAGCGCCCAACCGTCGAATGGGGTGTTGCGCGACTTGCTGGCGAATCCGGCTGCATTCACCGTTGCCTTGCGCTCCAGGTCCAGGACGGTGATGTTGCCCACCGCGCCATTGCTCAGATCACCGGCGTCGAGTCGCAGGATCCTCGCCGGGTTTACCGTCAGCAGCTCGATCAGGCGCTGCAGCGAAATGTGGCCGGCGTGGAACAACCGGTCGCAAGCCAGGGGTACGGCCGTCTCCAGCCCTACGATGCCGAACGGCGCGAGGTCGAATTCGAGCGCCTTTTCATCCGCATGATGGGGGGCGTGGTCGGTGGCGATGGCGTCGACCGTACCGTCGACGAGCGCTTCGATGACCGCATCGACATCGGTCTGGCTGCGTAACGGCGGGCTCATCTTGGTGTTGGTGTCGAAGCCGCGCACGGCCTCGTCGGTGAGCGTGAAGTGGTGTGGTGTTACTTCACAGGTGACGTCGACACCCCGAGCTTTGGCATCGCGGATCAATCGCAGGGCCCCAGCGCTGGAGATATGAGCGCAGTGCAGCCTGCCGCCGGTGAACTCCGCGAGCACCAGGTCGCGCGCCACGACGATGTCCTCGGCAGCGGTGGGGTGGCCCCGGAAGCCCAAGGCGGTCGACACCGAGCCTTCGTTCATCGCGGCCTTCTTGGTGAGACTCAGATCCTCGCAGTGTTCGATCACCGGGATGTCGAACATGCGGGTGTATTCGAGTGCGCGGCGCATGAGCTCGGCCGTGGCCACCGGGTAGCCATCGTCCGAGACGGCTACGCAGCCGCCCTCGACGAGCTCGCCGATCTCCGCCAGCGCCTCGCCCTGTTGGCCGACGCTGACGCAGCCGATCGGGTACACGGGGACGGTGCCGTACGCATCGGCGCGCTCGATGATGAGCTCGGTGACCGAGCGATGGTCGTTGACCGGAGAGGTGTTGGGCATGCACGCTACCCCGGTGAAGCCGCCGGCGGCGGCGGCTGCGGTACCGCTCTGCACATCTTCCTTGTATTCGTGCCCCGGCTCGCGCAGGTGCACATGCATGTCGATGAAACCGGGGGCGATGATGAGCCCCTCGGCGTCGATGATCTCAGCGCCCTCGCTGTCCAGGTCGCTGCCCCGTCCGGCGATGAGGCCGTCTTCGATGAGCACATCGGCGACTTCATCGATTCCCTGCACGGGATCGACGACGCGCCCCCCCTCAAGCAACAGCTTCGACATGCTTGGCCGCTCCACTTCTGGCTAGTAGGTATAGAACGGCCATACGGACCGCGACGCCGTTGCTCACCTGTTCAAGAATCACCGACGAAGGTCCGTCGGCTACGTCTGATGCGATTTCGACACCGCGATTCATCGGCCCCGGGTGCATGACGATGGCGTCGTCCTTGGCCAGTGCCAGGCGCTCGCGGGTCAGTCCGAAGAGCTTGAAGTATTCCCGTAAGCTCGGGAACGAGAGCTTTCCACCGCGCTCCAGCTGGATGCGAAGCGCCATCACCACGTCGGCGCCTTCGAGGGCGGGCTCGAGCCGCTGGTGTACCTCGACGCCGAGCGCTTCCACGCCGTACGGCATGAAGGTCGGCGGCGCCGCCAGGACCACGTTGGCGCCGAGTTTGTTGAGGCAGTAGATATTGGAGCGCACCACGCGGCTATGCGCGATGTCGCCGAACATGACCACCCGCAAGCCCTCCAAGCTGCCCTTGTGGTCGCGGATCGTGAGGGCGTCGAGGAGCGCCTGGGTGGGGTGCTCGTGGGCGCCGTCGCCGGCGTTGATGACGCCGGCGCTGCAGGTGTCGGCCAGCACCTTGGCGGCTCCCGGAAACTGGTGCCGGATCACCAGCAGGTCGGGGAACATGGCCTCGATGTTCCTGGCGGTGTCGATGAGCGTTTCCCCCTTGACCACCGCCGATGTCGATGCCGAGATGCTCTGGGTGTCTGCTGACAGCCGCTTGGCGGCGATTTCGAAGGAGGTGCGGGTTCGTGTAGAGGGCTCGAAGAACAGGTTGATCACCGACTTGCCGCGCAACGTCGGAACCTTCTTGATGGCGCGTTGTGAGACTTCTTTGAACTGTTGCGCCGTGTCGAGGATGAGGTTTATCTCCTCGACGTCGAGATCCTCGATACCGAGCAGATCCTTGCGCTTCAGTGCCGTGGCTTGTTGGCCGTCCGGCAGACCCGGATCGGCGCCGGCGTGGTCCTGGTCGGCTACTGTGTTATCCGTCGCGGACATCATTCTTCTCCGTCGTCGGCCGCGCCGCCGTATTCGCGCACCGCCTCGTCGACCTCCATCATCAGCACGCTGTCTTCGCCGTCGATGTCCAAGCATTGAACCTTGATCACCTCGGTGAGCGCCGTGGGGACGTTCTTGCCGACGAAATCCGCGCGAATGGGGAACTCTCGATGACCGCGGTCGATGAGCACCGCGAGCTGGATGGCGCGCGGCCGACCGTAGTCGATGATCGCATCGAGCGCCGCCCGAATCGTCCGTCCGGTGAACAGCACGTCGTCGACCAAGACGACCACCTTGCCTTCGATGGGGAATGGCAACTCGGTTGCCTGCACCACCGGGTTGGGGGCGATTTGCGAGAGATCGTCACGGTACAGCGTGATGTCGACGATGCCGGTGGGCACCTCGACACCCTCGAACTGCTGGATCTTGTCTCGCAGCGTCTCGGCCAGCGGCACGCCACGGCTGCGAATACCCACCAACGCCAGATCGTCGGTGCCGTGGTTGCGCTCCACCACTTCGTGGGCGATGCGGGAGAGCGCGCGGTCGATTTGTCGCGCGTCCATAATACTTGCCTTTTCACGCATGGAAAGCTCCTTGGCGAGAAGGGAAGGCAAAAAAAACCCCGTCCGGCTCGAGGCGAGCCGCGCGGGCGAACGTAGACGATAGGATGCCTTGCATAGCGTCCCTTTTTGGCCTCACCGGGCCAATCCTTAAAGGGTTTCTGAATACCGGGTCAGGGTAGCCGTGAGCCCGCTGACTGTCAAATTCGGGCGGTGCGCGCTTTCCAACGGCAGATCGAAGTGCCGGGGCCACGGATTTGCCGCCTCATAGCCTCCATGATAATTTCGCTCTCGACCCCCCCCCCCGCGGCTCGCGTAGCGACTCCCCGGAGCCCTATGTACGATCGGCGTCTGGCCATCGAATCCGTTACCCGCGTAGGTGCGGGTCAATTCGTGCTCGCCTTCGAGAGCCCCGAGATTGCCTCACGGTGCCGTCCCGGGCACTTCGTGATGATCTCCGTTGCGGACGCCATGGATCCGTTGTTGCGCCGGCCGATGGCGGTGTACCGGGTACTGCGCGACGACGCCGGCAGCGCCCGCGGGTTCACCCTGCTCATCGAGGTCGTGGGACGTGGTACGGCGTTGTTGGAGCAAAAGGAGCCGGGCGATCGAGTGCAGCTACTGGGGCCGTTGGGGGTCCCTTTCACGCTACCCGCCGCCGATGAAGAAACCGGTGAGCACCTGTTGGTGATGGGCGGGGTGGGCGCGGCGCCGTTTCCACTGGTGGCCGAGGAGTTGCTGGAGCGCGGCCACCGGGTGCGTGCTTTCGTCGGTGCGCGGACTGCCGAGGCGTTGTTGTGTGTCGAGGACTTCGAGCATCTCGGGGTTCCCGTCGCGGTGGCCACCGACGACGGCACCGCCGGGTTCGAGGGGTTTGTCGTCGGTCCGCTGCAGCGTTATCTCGAGGCCAACGACGACACCGTCCGCGAGGCCAACGACGCCCCGGAGGCCGTGCTGTATGCCTGCGGGCCGACGCCGATGATGCGCGCCGTGCACGACATCGCGGTGGCGCACGAGTTGCCGCTGCAGGTGAGCTTCGAAGCGCCCATGGCGTGCGGTATCGGTGTGTGCCTGTCGTGTGTCGTGCCCGTGTACGGTGAGGATGGCGAGGAGGGTGAGGGTGGCGAAGAGGGCGAGGACGACGCGGGATGGAGTTTCGTGCGCTGCTGCCGCGAAGGCCCGGTTTTCGACAGCCGCAGGCTGGTGTGGCCATGAGTGACGCCGTCGATCTGCGCGTCCGCGTCGGCGAGGTCGAGCTTTCTAACCCCGTCATCGTCGCCTCCGGAACCTTTGCCTATGGCCAGGAGTTCGCCGAGATCATCGATCTCAACAAGCTCGGCGGCATCGTCGTCAAGGGGTTGTCGCTGCACGTCGAGCGCGGCAACCCGACGCCACGCATCGTCGAAACGCCGGGTGGCATGCTCAATTCCATCGGCCTGCAGAACGTCGGCGCCGAGGGCTTCCTGGAGGAAAAACTGCCGTTTCTACGGCAGTACGACACCGCGGTGATCGCCAACATCTGGGGCCGCACCGTCGAGGAATACATCGGGGTCGCCGAGCGTCTCGACGGCGCCGAGGGCCTCACCGCCCTGGAGCTGAACATCTCCTGCCCCAACATCAAAGAGGGTGGTATCAACTTCGGCACCGATCCGCACCAGACCGAAGCGGTGACCCGCGCGGTGCGCGAGGCGTCCACACTGCCGCTGTGGGTCAAGCTCAGCCCCGGCGTCACCGACATCGGCGAGCTTGCCCGTGCCGCCGAGGCGGGAGGGGCAGACGCTCTGTCCGTCATCAATACGCTGCGCGGCATGACCGTCGACGTGGCCGCGCGACGCCCCACGTTGGCGACCATCTTCGGTGGGCTGTCGGGACCGGCGATTCTGCCGATTGCGCTCTACTTGGTGTTCGAGACGCGACGCGCGACGAACCTTCCAATTCTCGGCATCGGCGGCATTGAAGGGATCGAGCAGGCCCTGCAGTTCATCATCGTAGGTGCCAGCGCGGTGCAGGTGGGCACCGCCAACTTCTATGATCCGACGGTATCTGAGCGCCTCGTCGACGAGCTGGCCGCGTGGTGCGCCGAGCAGGGGATCGCTTCGATCGATGAGCTGGTGGGAACGCTCGAGTATGACTAGCGGGGTGCGTGTTCCGCGACTTGCCGTTGCACTCGATGTCGGGAGCCGTGCGGCGGCGATGGACGCCGCAGCAACGCTTCGTGGACACGTCGATATCGCCAAGGTCGGCCTCGAGTTGTTTGTAAGCGCCGGCCCCAGCCTGGTGCAGGAGCTCGTCGATGCCGGCTGGTCGGTTTTTCTCGACCTCAAGCTGCACGACATTCCGGCGACGGTCGCCGGGGCCGTTCGATCGGCCGGCGGGTTGGGGGTCGAGTTCATCACCATCCACGCCGGTGGGGGCCGCAAGATGATCGAGGCCGCGGTTGGCGCGCGAGGCGGGGACGGCATGCCCCTTCTGCTCGGTGTTACGGTGTTGACGAGTCTTGACGGGGCGCAGCTCGAGGAGATCGGGGTGCGGGGAGGAACCGAACAGGCGGTCGCCAGGCTGGCGGACCTGGCGCACAGCGCGGGGTGCGACGGCGTGGTGTCCTCGCCGCACGAGGTTGCCACCATCAAGGCGGCCCACGGCGACGATTTTCTCGCCGTTAGCCCCGGTATCCGGCCGGCCGGGGCGGCGCTGGACGATCAGGCTCGGGTGGCCAGCGCCGCCGATGCGGTACGCGCCGGGGCCGATGTGTTGGTGGTCGGAAGACCGATCATGAAGGCAGACGATCCGGCGGCGGTCGCCGCTGCATTGAAGAAGGAAATGGAGGATGCGTATGGCAGAAAGGGTTGATGCGGGTGCAGCCGTCGATACGGCGCACCGGCGTCTGGCTCCACTCGAGCAGATCATCGGATACCGATTCGACAATCGGGCGTTGCTGCACGGCGCCACGATCCATCGGTCGTTCGCCAACGAGACCGAGGAGGACGTCGCCGACAACGAGGTTATGGAGTTCCTCGGCGATGCCGTCCTCGGCCTCGTCATCAGTGACCTGCTGTACCGCCGCAATCCGGATTTCAGCGAGGGCGAGATGTCCAAGCTCAAGGCGTTCCTGGTGTCCTCGGAATCTCTGGCTCGCCGTGCCGAAGAGATTGGCTTGGGCGCCTACCTGGTGCTCGGAAGAGGCGAAGAGAAGACCGATGGGCGTCTCAAGGACTCGCTGCTTGCCAACTCGTTCGAGGCTGTGATCGCCGCGATTTACCTCGACGGAGGGCTGCAGCCAGCCATCGAGTTCATCGACAAGACGGTGTATCGGCACCTCACCGACGCCGTCGAGGAGGACGCCCATTTCAGCGACTTCAAGTCGCAGTTGCAGGAGAGGCTGCAGTCGAATGGGCGCGGGCTACCGGTGTATTCGGTGGTCGATGAGTCTGGTCCCGATCACCAGAAGACCTTTCGTGTGGTCGTAGAAGTCGACGGAGCGCCGGGCGGCGAGGGTGAGGGCAGGACCAAGAAGGCGGCCGAACAGATGGCCGCCGAGCGCGCGCTGGAGATGCTCACGGGCTGAGCCCGCATGTCTCAACGGGTCACGGCTGCGCCGGCGCGATCGCGCCAGTAGCGCGTTGCGCTTGTTTGGGGTGCGCCGGCGGTTTCAGTGGCGCACGATCCAGCCGCCGCCGAGCAGTACGTCGCCATCGTAGAAGGCAACTCCCTGTCCCGGCGCAACACCGCGTTGCGGCTCATCGAACTCCACCGGCACCAAGAAGCGGCGTGATCAGTGCCGCCGCTTCTTGGTGCCGGTGGCGGATGCGGGCGGCCGCGCGCAGCGGTGTTCGGGGGGCGTCGATCGACACCCAGTTGCAGCGGGCGGCCTCGAGGCTGGCGACAGCCAGCGCATCTGCGGGTCCGACGATCACCGTGTTGGAGTCGGGATCGAGGCCGACAACGAACAGCGGGTCGGGGCTGGTGAGGCCGAGGCCGCGGCGCTGGCCGACGGTGAACCGATGTAAGCCACCGTGAGAGCCCAGCAGAGCCCCGTCGAGATGGCGGATGGGGCCGCCGCGATACTGCGCGGTAGGTAGGTGATCCTCGACGAATCGGTCTTTGTCGCCGTCCGGGATGAAACACAGCTCGTAGCTCTCCGGCTTGTCGGCTACCGGTAGGTCGAGACGCCTGGCGGCGGCGCGTACTTCGTCCTTGGACATGGCGCCGAGGGGAAAGATGGCGTTCTGGAAGCGCTCGACCGGGACGTCAAAGAGGAAATACGACTGGTCCTTGTCGTGATCGTGGGCCTTTCGGAGCCGCGGGCGAGCCGCGTCGTTGTCGAGGCGAGCGTAATGGCCGGTGGCGAGATAGTCGGCCTCGAGCCCGCGGGCCAGTTTCCACAGGATGTCGAACTTCACCAGGCGATTGCAGCTGATGCAGGGGCTCGGTGTGATGCCCGCCGAGTAGCCCTCGATGAACGGATCGACGATGTGGTCCTTGAAGCTGGCGCTGTGGTCGAAGACGTAGTGCGGCATGCCGAGCCGATCCGAGACCACGCGGGCATCGGCGACATCCGCCGGCGAGCAGCAGCGACCACGACCGGCGGCCAGGTTCACGGCGGTGTAGTCCCAGAGCGACAACGTAAGGCCGATGACCTCGTGCCCTTGCTCGCGCAATAGGGCGGCCGCAGTCGACGAATCCACGCCGCCGCTCATGGCTACAGCGATGCGGGACATCAAAACACCGCCTCGAGCCCGGCATCCCGCAGGCCACGTACAGCCCCCGGGATCACCTCCAGGACGCGATCGACGTCGGCTTCGCCGGACTCATAGCCGAGCGACAGGCGCAACGCTCCGGGCAGGTACTCACGGGGCACGCCGATCGCTTCCAGCACCGGCGAAGCGTGCGCCACGCCGCTGGCGCACGCCGAGCCCGCCGAAGCCGCGATCCCCTCGAGGTCCAGGCGAGCCACCAGGGCGTTGCCGTCGCAGCGGGCGAAGCAGACGTGGCAAGTATTGGGCAGTCGGGCGGCGCGTGCTCCGTTGCACCGTACTCCGTCCACGCCCTCGACGATCGATGCCTCCAAACGGTCGCGGAGTCCCGCTACGCGCGGCGCTGCCTGGTCGCGCTGCCGCAGTGCACGTGCGCAGGCGGCGCCGAAGCCGAGCATCGAGGCGGTCGCCTCGGTGCCGCCACGCCGGCCGCCCTGTTGGCCGCCACCGCGCATCAACGGCACCAGATCGATGCCCGGGCGCACGTACAAGGCTCCCATGCCCAAGGGACCGGCGAGCTTGTGGGAGGACACCGACAGGAGATCGGAGGCAGCGACCAGCGGACTCAGATCGACCCATGGCGCCGCTTGCACGGCGTCGGTGTGGAAGAGAGCGCCGGCCTCATGGACCGCTGCAGCGATCTCGACGATGGGCTGCAGGGTGCCGACCTCATTGTTGGCCGCCATGATGGAGACCAAACGGGTGTCCGGGCGCAGCGCTTCGCGCACCGCCTCGGGATCGACACGCCCATCCGTGCCCACCGCAACCCGGGTCACCTCGAGCCCCAGCTCGTGTAGCGCCACGGCGGGCTCCAGCACCGCCGGATGCTCGATGGCAGAGATCACCAGGTGTCCCCTTGGCGGCCAGCCCATGGCGCCGAAGATGGCGGTGTTGTCGGCTTCTGTGCCGCCGCTGGTGAATACCACCGCCATGGGTTCGCAGCCGAGCAGCGAGGCCACCTGGGCACGGGCGCCCTCTACCGCGGCGCGGGCGCGCTGGCCGCTGCGATGCGCGCTGGAGGGATTGCTGACGCTCCCCGACAGCCACGGCTCCATCGCCGCGGCGGCCTCGGCACACAGCGGCGCACTGGCGTTGTAGTCGACGTACACGATCGGCGGGCTGCTCATGCCGAAAAGGTTACCCGAACCTCGCAACGCCGTCATCGGGAGCCATTACCCGGGTGCCGCGATCTGTTGAGGAGGCCCCGTGGACGCGGATGAATGCGGCGCGCCGCGGCGCGCAGGTCGCGCTCCACGTGGAAGGAGTGTCCGGGATTGTGGCAGTAGGCGCAGGTCTCGCCGGCGTCCTGGAGCCCGGCAGCACGGCTCTTCAACGGGTCGATCATGATGTCGAGCTCGGCATAGGCTGATCCCGGCCCATGGCATGCTTCACAACCGACGCCGTCTTCGAAGGCGCTGGCGTCGGGGACGTGACAGGCGGCGCATTTCGGATCGAAGGCCTGGTCGAAGGTCAGCTCGGCCCTCGAGAGAGCGTGCGGAGACGGCTCCCATGCTTCGTACAGGGAACGATGACAGGCGCGACACGACTCGCTGCCGAGCACCGCGAAGCGCGCGTCGGTTCGGGGCACTCCGCGGGGTACTTCGCTCCGTTGCTGGGGTGCCCCGAGGGCGGCCGCCCCAAGCCCGGCCAGAACAGCGAAAACCAATGTCAGACAAGGGTTTACGCTTTTTCGGCGCGTTGACCGGTGGGGTGCCCGTTGGTACCATCGCATGGTCTTCGTATTCAGGCTCTCGCCCTCTCCTTCAGCGTATCGGAGCCCGCTTCTCTTCGGCTTCGGGCGCACTGATTCCACCGTGCAGGCTACTACGCGAGGCCCGTATTGGGGCGCCCTGTGGGCGCCAGCGAGGAAAGTGATGGCCGGTTTCCAAGGCGTTGACTACTACGGGATAGACGAGCTACTCGACGACGAGCAGAAGCTGGTGCGCGACACGGTTCGCGAGTTCGTCAGCGACAAGATCCTCCCGATCATCGCCGAGCACCAGCGGCAAGGCACCTTTCCTCGCGAGGTGCTGCCGCGGATCGCCGAGATGGGCTTGCTGGGGGGCAACCTCGAGGGCTACGGCCTGCCGGGCCTCGACAACATCGCCTACGGCCTGGTCATGCAGGAGCTCGAGCGGGGAGATTCCGGGATCCGCTCGATGGTCTCGGTGCAGGGCGCGTTGTGCATGTACCCGATCTGGCGCTACGGCTCCGAAGAGCAGAAGGAAAAATGGCTGCCGCAGATGCACAGCGGCGAGGTCATCGCGTGCTTCGGCCTCACCGAGCCCGATGCCGGCTCCGACCCGGGCGCCATGATCACCCGGGCCTCGCGCGACGGCGACGAGTGGGTGCTCGACGGGGTCAAGTACTGGATCACCAACGGGACCATGGCGCAGCTGGCCCTGGTGTGGGCGAAGACGGGGGACGGTATCCGCGGCTTTCTCGTGCCCACCGATGCAGCCGGCTTCACCGCCAACAAGATCACCGGCAAGATGTCACTGCGTGCGTCGGACACCGCCGAGCTCGTCATGCAGGGCTGCCGAATTCCGGCGGACGCGATGCTACCCGAGGCGGAGGGCCTGAAGGCGCCCCTTACCTGCCTGAACCAGGCGCGCTACGGCATCGCCTGGGGGGCAGTCGGCGCCGCGCAGGCGTGCTACGACGAGGCCCTGCGCTACGCCAAAAACCGCATCGCCTTCAAGCGCCCCATCGCCGCGACGCAGTTGGTGCAACAGCTGTTGGTAGAGTGCGTCACCGAGATCACCAAGGCGCAGCTTCTCTGCCTGCGCCTGGGCCAGCTCAAGGAGGCCGGCAAGGTGACCCCGCAGCAGGTTTCCATGGCCAAGCGGAACAACGTCAACATGGCGCTGGAGACGGCGCGCAGGTGTCGCGAGATCCTCGGCGGCAACGGCATCCTCGACGACTATCAGTCGTTCCGCCACATGGTCAATCTAGAATCGGTGTACACCTATGAGGGTACCCACCAGGTGCATACTCTCATCATCGGCCACGACATCACCGGAATCCCCGCCTACGGATCCGG
>SMUY01002922.1_pt1 | contig 11434 bp, 6 predicted proteins | sample 2456441 | NCBI WGS metagenome assembly SMUY01 (sample SAMN11095931, study PRJNA526329) | marine sediment metagenome | biome: Marine sediment; feature: Surficial sediment; material: Deep marine sediment; isolation source: Hadal surficial sediment | place: Pacific Ocean | collected 2014-11 | depth 0-1...
GAGGTATCCATCACGAAGACCAGCTCGCGGGCCGTGACCTCGGCGTCATCGATGCGGGCGGGCGGCTGGAGGATCAGGCTGAAGAACCCGCCCCCCTGTGCGATCTTCTCCTTGGGCGACGTGTGGACGAAGATCGCCTCCTCGATGGTGTCGGCGGCCTGGCGCCAGGAGAGAACGAAGTCGCGGTTGGGGATCTCCTTGTTCTTGGCCAGGGTGACGGTCATCCGCCGCGGCAGACCCGTGGGTGAGAGCTCCTCGTCGCGGCGGACGATCTCGTGCAGCTCGGACTTGACGTCGAGCAGCCCCGGCCCGCCGGAGTCGATGGTCACCCTGACCGAGATGTCGTGGCCCGCCCGCGTGCCGGGCCGAACCGGCTCGGGGGTGATGTGGCTGGCGTCGGGCACCTGGTTGGTGCCCGGCGCGAAGCCCGTGCCCATGGCCTTGATCTTCTCGGGGTCCGTGAAGAACCAGCGGCGGTTGAGCTGGCCCGTCCCGTCGGTGTATAGCGAGCCAAGCTCCTTGGAGCCGTCGCAGTACGCGACCTCGAAGCGGTACCAGAGCTCCGGATGAAGGGCCTTCTCGCCCTCGCCCCACCAGGCGCTCGACGGGGTGGCGATCGGCTGGGCGGCGGTCAGCAGCATGTTGAGCTTGCCGGTCTGGAGGGTTCCGAGCTCCTTGGCGTTGCCCGGCTCGCCGACGGTGAACCTGGCGGGCCCCAGCAGGACGAGCCCGTGGCGCAGGGTCAGCTCGGTGGGAACCAGCGCCGGGCTGGTGGTCGGCGCCCCGGGGATGTACCGCGGCCCGACCACCATCGGGAAATCGAAGCTGTACGTTCCTTCGCGGGCCTCCAAGAGCTCGACGTAGCTGATCTGGACGATCACCGTGGCCCCGGGCTCGATGTTCGCCACCGACTGGGTGAAGATGTTGGGCCGCTCCTGCTCGAGCAGGCTGGCCACGAAGCCCTGTTCGCGGGCGGCCTCGTAGATCTGACGGGCGAGCTGCCGCTCCTTGACCTCGCCGGCCACCACCCTGTCTCCGATGGTCATCGTCATGCGATCGACCGCGGCCCGGTGGCTCATCGGGAAGGTGTAGACCGCCTCGATCTTGGTCGAATAGGCGTTGCGATAGGTCTGGGTCAGGGTCACCCGGCTCAGGAAGCCCGAGATGTGCACGTCGACGTCGGTGTGCTCGAGCGGGCAGGGGCCGAGGATAGCGCCCTCCTCGTCGAGGGCGTCGAGGCGGCCGCCGTCGGGGGCCATGATCTCCTGGGCGGCCAAAGCCTGCGATCGGGGCCCGGGCAAGAACAGGACGATAAGGGTGACCAATACGGCCAGCGAGGCGGCGGCGGGGGTGTAGCGGTTCATGACGATGCTCCTGAGGATGACCAGCGGAGACCTGGACCAAGCAGAGAGGCGACCCGCTCCAAGAGGGGCGGGCGCGGCTGATTCCGATCGGGCCTTCGATCGGCGCCGTAGCTCACGAAGAAGGCGGTCGCGACCGGCGGTGGCCCGCTCGGCGTTGACGTCGTGCCAGCTTCGCAGCAGGGCGTCCAGATCGTCGAGCGGCGGGGGACCGGGGTCGGGCGCCCCCTCCGGCGGTGGGTTCGTTCGCGTGCTCATGACGGTGGCTCCTCTCGTAGAAGAGCGGCCAGGTGTTCACGGGCCCGGGCGAGCAGCTTGTAGTAGCCGCTCCGCGAGAGCTCCATCGCCGATTCCGCGGCCTTGAGCGGATCGGTCTCGAGGTAGTACAGGTGAATGGCCAGACGCTCGCGCTTCGTGAGACGATCGAGGGCCGCGTCGAGCCGGCGAAGCTCCTCGGCCCGCTGGGCCGCCTCGGCGGCGTCGGGGGCTGCCTCGGGTCGGGCCGCCTTCAGCATCGCGTCGCCCTCGTGTCGGGCCCGCCGGGTCGCGGCGCGGCGGCGCTCCGAGCACACCCGCCGGGCGATCGCGCAGAGCCACGGCCGGAGCTTTTCGGGGCTCTGGACCCTGTCGAGCATCTGGTAGGCACGAATGAAGGTCTCCTGGGTGGCGTCCTCGGCCTCCGCGAGCGTCAGTCGGCGGCACAACGACAGGACGAGCGGGGCGTGCCGGTCGTAGAGGCGACCGACCGCGTCCAGATCGCCCCCCCGGGCCGCGTCCAGGTCGCGGGCCTCGTCGTCCGTCGTATGGTCAATGGCCGGCGGCACCGGGCTGTCTCCGGAAACTCGTGCGGATTCTCCGGTCGCGGCCACGGGATTCCCCCTCCGGACGGGCCTCATGATTGGCCTGCCTCGCCGGTCGCCCGCCCGCGTGCCCGCCAACGGCGGGTTCTCGGTCCCGGCCGGCCGGGCTCGCAGCCCAAGCGTGCGATCGCGATTATCATGCTTCCCATGGCATGGTTGGACGCACTGATCGGCCTGGGGATCGGGATTCTCCTGGGAGCGGCCGGGGCCGCGTGGCTGGGCCTGCTCAAGCGGAACCGGTTGGTGACCGACCTGCATAACGCCTGCGGCCGAGTGGAATTGCTCGAGGAGGAGCGTCGGAGCCGCGCCGCCGACGAAGGCCGATTGAAGGACGCCTTCGGCGCGCTGGGGGCCGAGGCGCTTCGGGCCAACAACCAGCAGTTCCTCGATCTGGCCCGCAAGACCTTCGATGCGGTCATCACCGAGGCCCGGGGCGACGTCGAGCAGCGCAAGCAGGCGATCGACAGCCTCATCAAGCCGATCAACGCGCTCCTGGAGAGGCACAACACCGCCGTGACGGAGATCGAGAAGCGGCGGGCCGTCGCCTACAAGGGGCTCGAGGAGCAGATCAAGGTCATCGCCGCCTCCCACGAGAAGCTCGGCGTCGAGACGAGCAAGCTGGTGGCGGCGCTGCATCGTCCCGAGCAACGCGGCCGCTGGGGCGAGATGCAGCTGCGCAACGCCGTCGAGCTGGCGGGGATGACCGCGCACTGCGACTTCACCGAGCAACCCCAGACCGACGATCCTGACAGCCGCGACCGCCCGGACATGATCGTTCATCTGCCGGGTAACGGGGTGATCATCGTGGATTCCAAAGTCGCCATCGACGCCTACCTCGATTCCCTCCCGCCCGAGGCCGACCGGCAGGCGGCGCTGCAGCGGCACGCCGAGCAGGTCGAGACGCACGTCCGCAAGCTCGCGGCCAAGCGCTACTGGAAGCAGTTCGAGCGGACGCCGAAGCTGGTGGTGATGTTCATGCCGCTGGAGTCGGCGCTGACCGCGGCCTTGGAGATCAAGCCCGACCTTCACGCCGCCGCCATGCAGGATCACGTGCTCATCGCCACCCCGATCCTGGTGGTTGCGCTGCTGCGGGCCATCGCCTATGGCTGGCAGCAGGAGGACATTGCCGCCAACGCGCAGGAGATCGCGATGGTGGGAAGCGAGCTCTACGAGCGGGTGAAGACCTTCGTCGGGCACTTCGAGGACGTCGGGGCGCGCCTGAGCAAGGCCGGCGACTGCTACAACAAGGCGGTGGGCTCGCTCGAGGGGCGGGTGCTTCCCAGCGCCCGCAAGCTCAAGGAGCTTCACGCCACCACGCAGCCGGCGATCGGCAAGCCCGCCTTGGTGGAGATCGAGCCGCGCCCGATCACCGCCCCGGAGCTGAAGCCGGCCGCGAACTCGTAGAATCTCACCCCGCTACCGGTGCCTGGTCAGACCCTCTGCTCCCTCTCCCTCCGGGAGAGGGTCGGGGTGAGGGGGAACGCAAACGGGTCAGCGATAACGGCGAAGGACGGACAGGTCCAGGTTTCGCCGCGCCGACGAGATAGGGAATCGAGCTTGGCCGGGCTTGTTTTCCGGGCGCCGTCACTCACCCCAGCCCTCTCCGGGGGTTCTGCTCCCCGAGGGCTCACTGAGGTCCCCCTCACCCCAGCCCTCTCCCGGGGGGAGAGGGAGCAGAGGCCCGACTGGCCATCGGAAGCGGAATGAGTTCAGGTCCCCTCTCCCATCGGGAGAGGGTGAGGGCGCCCGACCTTGAACCTTACAATTGTAAGGCCCTACGGACTCGACTACCCGGCGCGCGACGGGCGCCCCGACCCGCGGCGGCGCGCGGGCCGCTCTCGGTCGCCGGGCCTTTCGGCTTTCAGACGGGAGGCGATCTCCTCGGCCCGCGGCTTGCGGAGCAGGACGGAGTCGTTCTCGCTCAGCCCGTCGAGCACCTCGACGAAGAGCTCCGACGACCGGCCGAGGGTGACCCTCCGCTCGGAGAACTGCGAGCCGTCCCGCACGTAGACGTAGGTCGTGCCCCCGGTGCGGAAGGCTGCCTGGATGGGGATGAACAAGGCGTCCTCGACCTGGTCGACGTAGATGTCGGCCTTGCAGCGCATGGCCGGCTTGAGCCCCAGGTCGTTGCCGTTCGTAAGCTGGATCTTGACGGTGTAGTCGCGGCGGTTGGGATCTCTCCACCCGCCGGACTCGGCGAGGACGCCGATCGAGAGTACCTCGCCCTCCAGCACCGCCTCGGGTATGGCGTCGAGGGTCACGATCGTCCGCTGGCCCGGCTCGATCAGACCGCTGAGCGCTTCGTTCACCTTGACGTTGGCGGTCATCTGGTCGGTGTCGGGCAGCACGATCACCAATTCGTTCTTGTGAAGCTCGGCGCCGACCTGAAGGTCGCCGCGATTGCCGCGTGACCAGCGGTTCTGCTCGAGGCTGCTCGAGTAAACGACCAGGCCGCCCGAGGGGGCGGTGACCACGCAGTACTCGAGCTGCTCCTGGAGATCGGCCAGGCGCTCGCGTCGGCTCTCGAGCTGATGCTTCTTGCTGGCTGCTTCGGCGCGGACGGTCTGCAGCTCGGCCTTGTGGCGCTCCTTGACCCGCTCGCGCTCGGCCCTGGCCTGGTCGACGTCGGATTCCTTCTGCGCCTCATCCTGCTTGTACTGGTAGTTCTCGTAAACGTTGATGTCGAGCTTGGCCTGATCGAGCCGGGCCTTGGCCTCGATCATGGCGATCTCGTCGCGCTTGAACTCGTCGGTGCTGATGAACTGCTGCTCGACGAGCTTCTTCGATTCGGTGTACCGGTCGACGAGACGCCGGTAGTTGATGTCGGCGATCTGCAGCGCCAGGGCCAGGTCCTGGCGGGTGGAGACGACCTCGCCCTCTTCCCACGCTCGGAGCGCCAGCTCCGCCAGCATGAGCGTGAGGTCGGCCCTGTCCTCCTCCGACTGGCTGGAGCTCAGCCGGATGTCCAGGTTCGCCTGGGCGGTGATCTGGGCGGCCTCGGCGTTCTTGGCGGCGTCCTCGGCGTCCTTGATTCTGTTGAGGATGTCCTCGTCGGCGAGGCGGATGAGCACGTCGCCCGCCTTGGCGGTCGTGCCTTCCTCGATGATCCAGGTGATGGTCGCCCGGACTTCCAGCTTGTTGCGGATCTCGACGCTGTTGAGCGCGGCCAGCTCCCCCGAGCTGGGAACGGTGATATCGAAGGTGCCGAAGCGAGCGGTGTAAAGGTCGCTGGAGCGGTCGCCGTCCCAGGAGGCCGAGCCGGTGCCGAGGAAGAACGCCATTGCGCCCACCACCGCGACCAGGGCCACAATGATGACCACGATCAGGGTGGATTGCCCCCGGGCCCTTCTCGTCTTTCTCGTGGATCCGTTCACCGGCTGCCTCCGACTGAACACGCAGGCCCCCGTACAGCACATGCGATCCAAGGGTATCCGTCGAACGGGCGAGGATCGAGTGACTTGCGTTAATTCCGCGTGTTTACCGGCGGTGGGGCGGGTTGCTCGTCCTCGTCGGGGGGCTCGACGGCGATCTCCATTCCCGCAAGCGGCTTGATCAACCCCTGGGAATCGACCCGCAACTGTCCGGTGTCCAGCAGGTATCGAAGGATGCCCACCTGGAGGTCGCGCTGGGCGTTGTCGTATCGGTTCCGGGCACGGTTGAGCGCGTCAACGGTTTCGCTGCGCTCGCGGGCGTCGGCTCGGTCGGGGGCCGCATCGATGCTCGCCCGACGGTGGTTGGCGATTGCGATGTTCTCCTCCTGTAGCCGGACGCTGAACTTCGCCCGGTCGATGTCGCGGACCGCCGAGCGTGCATCGACGGCCACGGAGTCGCGGAACTCCTCGTAGTCGCGGATGGAGCGCCCCCGGTCGATCTGGGCCTGGCGGACGTTGAGGCGCTCGATCTCACGGTCGAGCGGAAGCCCGAAGGTGACGGACGCGAGGAAGGAGGTATCCCCGGGCTCGAAATCGAGATCGTCGTCGGTGGGGAAGGTCAGCGATCCCGAGAGGTTCAGGTCGGGCAGCAGCGCGTTGAAGGCGTTGTCGACCGTCCGCTGGGTGTCGTCGAGGCGATCGCGGCGATTCTGCAGATCGAGCCGGTAGGTCAGCGCCGCCCGCACCGCGGCCACCATGTCGAACGCGGGCAGCGGCAACCCCGGCGACGAGGGAATGATGACGAACGGCTCATCGTCGGGCATTCCGATGCGGACCCTGAATCGGTCGACGGACAGTCGGTAGGTCTCTCGCTGCCGGTTGAGCGTATCGAGGGCGTCGCGGGTGTCCTGGGCCGCCAGCGCCGCGTCGAAGGGGGGGACGCGCCCGGCATCGACCAGCGCCTCAGCCCGCCTCTCGGCTTCAACGAAATTGTCCACCCGCTCTTCGGCGTTGCCGATGGCCTGGAGCTGCACGACCAGTCCCAGGAAATCCTGCGCGATGTTGAAGAGGAACTGGCGGCGGAAGCGCTCGAAGTCGCGGGCGGCGTAGATGAGGTTCCGCTCCGCCTGGATGAGATCCTCGCGGGCGATCAGCCCCGCGCCGCGCAGGAGCGGGACGTCGGCGGCGAGAATGATGTCGGCGGTCTGCACGTTCTCGCCGGCGACGCGCTGATGGAGGTCCTCGACGGCTACCGTGAGAAACCGCGCCGAGGCGGCGCCGCCGTACGGGAGTCGCTGGGTCACCCGCAACTCGTTGACCAGCCGCAGGGCGGTGTCGAACGTGCCATCGTCGCCTACGCCCTCGACCGACGCGGTGAGGTCATTGAAGAAGCGCGGTCCCCACAGGTGCCGCTCGATGAGCAGCCGCAGGGCATCGAGGACATACTCCTCTTCGGCGAAGCGATACTCGCGGCTGTGGCGCATCGCGTAGCCCAGGGCCGCGGTCAGGTCCATCGCCATGGCGTCGGCCGTCTCCTCGGCGTAGCCCTCGAGCCGCTTCAGGACCTGGTCGGGTTCCTCGTCGGCGGTGCTGTACGGGAGCTCGTCAGCCGTGGGGTTCACGGTGGGCAGCCGCTCGGCGGCCACGTCGGAGCCCGAGTAGGCCCCCTGGCCGGGCGGACCGGGGAAGGTCGCACTGCTCGGGGCCAGGGCGTCCGGCCCCAGGGCAGCGGTCTGCTCGGCCAGGAGGCGGTCGACCCGCCGATCGATGCCGCCGAGGCTCGATTCGCATCCGGCCCCGACCGCCAGCCCGAGGAAAACCAAGCAGGATCCGGCGATTTGTCCGTGGAAGGTCGAAACGATTGAGCGCATGGGTGTCGGAGCCGTTGAGCGGCGGGGCGAAGTGTGTGAGAATCGGGGAAGATGATCTCCCCTCCCCAGCGGTGATTCTATGCCCAGCATCACCTACGACAGGCAGAGCTTCTTCGTGGACGGTCGCCGCTTCTGGGTGCTCGGTGCCTCGATCCAGTACAGCCGGGTGCCGCCGGAGCTCTGGGCAAGGCGGATCGCCGCCGCCCGGCAGGCGGGCTTCAACACTATCGAGACCGCGTGCCCGTGGATGGTCCACGAGCCCCGCAAGGGCCGCTTCTCGTTCCAGGGGGAGACGGACGTCCGCCGCTTCGTCCAGACCTGCGGCGAGGCCGGCATGCGGGTGATCCTCCGGCCCGGGCCCTACGTAGGCAGCCAGTTCGACGGCGGGGGGTTGCCGAGCTGGCTCATGGAGCTGCCCAACGTCGCGGCGCGGGAGGCGAACGAGCCCTTCCTGGAGCGGGTGGCGAGGTACTTCCGCAAGCTCTTCGGGGAGTTGTCCGACTTACAGGCCACCAAGGGCCAGCCGATCCTGCTGGTGCAGAGCGAGCACGCCTGGCTGTGCTCCCATCCCCGGCAGGCCGAGCGCTACCTGCGGGAGATCACCCGCATCATCCGCGAAAGCGGCATCAACGTACCCATCATCAGCGCCAACGACCTGTGGCCGGAGCCCGACGGCACGATCGACACTTGGCGGGGCTGGGACGACCTGCTGGTGCACCTGCGTCAGCTCCGCACGGTCCAGCCCGCGGCGCCGCGGCTGGTGAGCGCGTTCGATCCCGCCGGCTTCGACACCTGGGGCGCGCCCCATCGCCATCGCAAGACGGCCTCGGAGGTCATGCAGCGGCTGGCCCAGGTGCTGGCCGCCGGGGCCCAGGTGGTGGTCTCACCGTTCCACGGGGGGACGAACTTCGGTTTCCTGGCCGGGCGGGTCGCCGGCCGGTCCGATGGGTTCGTCACCACCGCCGCGGCGGCGGGGGCGCCGCTCGGGGAGGCCGGGGCCCGGGGCGAAAAGTATTACGCGGTGAGGCGGCTGATGACCTTCGCCAACCACTTCAGCCACCTCTTTGCCGAGCTCGATCCGGACTACCACCCGGTGGCGTTGGATCTCGCGGAGCTCGCCGCGGGCCCCGCCGGCGGCGGGCGGGGCGCGGCGAAGCCGCGACCGCGCGGGGTCTCGATCGTCTCGCAGAGCGGGTCGCAGGGTCGGGTGGTCTTCGTCTTCGGCGACGGTCGGCTGCGGTCGACGGCGCTCCTGCTCGAGGACGGGATCCGCATGCCGGTCTTCTTCGGTGACCAGCCCGTGGTCTGGTGCGTCTTCGGCGTCGACCTGCGCGGGGCCGGGCGCCTCGATTACGCCAACCTCTGCCCCTGGGCGATCGTCGGTCGCTCGATCGTGGTGCTCTACGGCCCCCAGCGCACCGGGGTCTTTCTCTCAGTGAACGGGGCGCCGCTGGAGGCGACGGTGCCGTCGGGGGGCAAGCCGCTGGTGCTCGAGCACAAGGGCGTCACCTTTGTGATGTGCAACCAGCAGCAGATCGACCAGACCTATCACGACGACGAGTCGGTCTACGTCGGGGTCGGCGGGATCGACGCCTCGGGCGCGCCGATACCCTTGGGCGACTCATCGGAGAAGGCGTGGGTGATCGGCACGGGCGGGCGGATCGAAAGCCTCGACCTCGGCCCGCCGGGGGGCGGGAGAGGCTCATCGCGTCGCGGCTCCGCCCGGGGCGCGTCGAGGTCGACGGCCTTTCGCGAGTGGGAAGCGGCCTCCGCCCTCGCTCACGCGCGGGGCGAGTCGCCCCGGTACGCCACCCTCGACGGCCCGGAGACGCTCACCGCCTGTGGCGCCGCGGCCGGGTACGGCTGGTACCGCATTCAGATCAAGAGCGGCTCGGCCCGCAAGCGTCTCTGCCATGTGCCGCATGGCGGCGATCGCCTGCACTTTTTCGTCGACGGTGAGCTGGAGCGCGTCTTCGGGGTGGGACCCGGGGCCCACCATGAGCCCTTCGAGCTGCGCCTGAGCAAGGGCCAGTCGACGATCGTCGTGCTGGCCGAGAGCCTCGGACGGTTCGCGGAGGGCAACGACCTCGCCCAGCGCAACGGCTTGTACGGTCACCTCTACGAGGTGAAGCGGCTGCGGACCATCCGGCCCAAGATCGGAGAGGGCGATCCGGTCGATCCCTTTGTGCTGCGGGGGTACCTCGCTCACCGGGCGTCGGGGCAGCTCAGCGATACCACGCAGGTGAAGTGGACGTTCGTCCACACCCGAAAGACCCCGATCCTGGTCGACATCGACGGCGCCGCCGCCAGCGGCACGTTCGTCCTCAATGATCAGCCGGTGGCCTATTACGCGGGGGCGACCGGAGGGTGTCTGGCCCGCCTTCTCCTCGATCGAGAGGGGACCCCGGCGTTTCGGCGCGGCCGCAACGTCCTGCGGTTCGCGCCCGACCCCCGCCAGCCGGGCGCCCCCGAGGAGCTCGCGAAGGCGACGGCGATCTATGAGTGCACCGAGACCCTGACCAAGGCGGCGTCGTGGGGATTCGCCAAGTGGGAGGCGCCGGCGGCGTCGGCGTTCTCGCCCCTGGGCAAGGCCGCCGCGAAGTCGGTCAAGGGCGTGCCCTGCTGGTGGCGAACGTCGTTTCGAACGCCCCGGACCGAGCTTCCCGCCTGGCTCGACACCGCGGGGCTCAGCAAGGGCCAGGCGTACGTCAACGGCCACCTCCTCGGACGATACTTCACCGCCACCGCCGAGGGCCGGCCGGTCGGTCCCCAGCGCCGGCTGTACGTCCCCCACGTCTGGCTCGACGACGAGCAGCCCAACGAGCTGTTGATATTCGACGAGCACGGCTTCGACCCCTACCGAACCAGCCTGGTCCTGAGGGAGACGGGGGATGGGGAATAGGAAGGGACTGAGGGACTGAAGGACCATGCCCGAACGCAAGAACACCGACTTCGATCGACCCGGCGGGTACGCGACGCCCACCGGGGCCACGCAGGGCCAGCGGAGCGCGTCCAAGGCGGTGTCCGAGGCGGACATCCGTCTCTTCGGCGACAGCGTCGAAGCCCATCGGGCGGCCCCGGCGTCGAAGGGGCTCGATCCCGCCCATGCCTGCGAGCGCCCGGACACCCGCGTCTACGTCGGTGACTGCCGCGAGGTGCTGGCCGGCCTGCCGGACCGCGGGAGCGTCGACCTGGTCTTCGCCGACCCGCCTTTCAACTGGGACGTGCCCTACGACCAGTGGCACGACGGCATGCCGCGGGCCGAGTACGAGCGGTTCACCTTCGACTGGCTCGACCGGTGCATCGACGTGCTGGCCCCCCACGGCAGCCTGTGGGTGAACATCCCCGACGACACGGCTGCCGAGGTGGTCGTCCATCTGAAGCGGCGGGGGCTCTCGATGATCAACTGGTGCATCTGGCACTTCCGCTTCGGCCAGCACCGCGACAGCTCGTTCATCCTGAGCAAGGCGCACGTCCTCTACTTCGTCAAGGACCCCGATGGCCGCATCTGGAACGGCGATGCCATCCTCGAGCCCTCCGACCGGGCCAGCATCTACGCCGACCCCCGCACGCAGGCCAAGGCCACCAACAAGGGTCTGCGGGTGCCGCTGGACGTCTGGTACGGGCAGTACTGGGGGCGCGTCCAGGGCAACAACAAGGAGCGCCGCCACCAGCACCACAACCAGATTCCCGAGATCTACCTGGAGCGGGTGATCCGCGCCTGCACCAACGAGGGGGGGCTGGTCCTCGATCCCTTCCTCGGCAGCGGGACGACGTCCACCGTGGCCCGGGCCCTTGGTCGCCGTTCGATCGGGATCGAGTACTCACCCATCCACGCCGAGAGCGCCTGGCAGCGCATCGTGGAGGGCCCGGTGCGGGTGGGCAAGGCCCTCGGCCAGTCGACCGCAATCTTCAAGCCCCGACGGAAACCACGGCCGACAGAGCAGAATCGGCTGGCCCGCTCAACCTGA
>SMUY01295483.1_pt1 | contig 11429 bp, 13 predicted proteins | sample 2456441 | NCBI WGS metagenome assembly SMUY01 (sample SAMN11095931, study PRJNA526329) | marine sediment metagenome | biome: Marine sediment; feature: Surficial sediment; material: Deep marine sediment; isolation source: Hadal surficial sediment | place: Pacific Ocean | collected 2014-11 | depth...
CAGGACTGGCGGGCCATCATCGCCGAGGTGAGGAAGGTCTATCGCGGCCGGCTCACCTACGGCGCCAACTGGTACGGTGAGTTCGAGGAGGTGCCATTCTGGGACGACCTGGACCTGATCGGTATCCACGGATACTTCCCGCTCAGCACGGAGCAACGCCCGACCCGCCCCGAGCTCATCCACGGCTGGCGGACGTACCTCGAGCGCATCGCTCGGCTCCAGAAGCGGTACGGTAAGCCGGTGCTCTTCACCGAGCTTGGCTACCGCAGCGTCCGCGCCGCCGCGAGCAAGCCGTGGGAGTGGCCCCGGGCCGGCGAGGACGCCCGGGTGGATCTCGATCTCCAGGCCGACTGCTACCGCGCCTTCTTCGAGACCTTCTGGGACAAGCCATGGTTCGCGGGCGTGTACTGGTGGAAGTGGTACCCCAAGGACGAGCAAGCCGGCGGCAAGCAGCACCGAGGCTTCACCCCGCAGAACAAGCCCGCGGAGAAGGTGATGGCCCAGTGGTATGGAAGAAGGCACCCCGACTTCGTCGGGACAGGCTCCGGCACCCCGGCACGAACGGACCAAGGGAACTGAAAGCGAGAAGCGCATCGCGCATCGCTTCATGAGGGCGCGGTCATGGGTCCGGAATGTGACTTGGGCTTCGCGGATCTCTTTCGGGCCGTTCACGGGCGGACCTGGACCGCACAAGAGAAGCAATCATTCGAAACGCTCTCGCAACCGGCGCGGAACGCCTGGGTCAAGCGGCTGGCGCGGTCGGCGGGTGGGACGATCGCCACCGAGGACCGACTGGGAAGCGATGGGAAGGTGTACACGGCGTTCTGGGAAGCGACGGGAGGAAGTGACGAAGTGACGAAGTGACTGAGTCGCGAGATTCTCGTCCCTCGTCCCTCGTCCCCCTCTTCTCCGAGTCTGATCACTGATCGCTGATCACTTCTTCCTCACCCCGCCGCCAAGCGGAGGGTGTCGATCACCCACTGGGGGGTGTTCTTCAGGTACGCGACCAGGTGGCGACGGCGGCTGAAGTAGTACACCGCGGCGCAGGCCGGAGCGAACACCCCGCAAAGGATCACCAAGGCATAGAACACCACGCCGATCGCCCGGTTCAGGCGGTCGATGGGCGCGATCACCTCCGCCATCTGGCCTCCGCCGGAGAGGTACTGCTCGTAGGGGCTGGGCGCGAAGAGGGCGTGCAAGAGACCCCAGAGCCCGTAGCCGAAGAGCAGCACGCCCAGGGCGATCTGGTTGAGGCCGAGCTGGCGGGGCGCGCCGAGGTCGAATCTCCGCAGCCTGCGCGCGCCCCGCAGCTCGACATAGGCGATGACGCTCATGCCGATCCCCAGCAGAAGGGCCGGCAGGCTGAAGAGACCGCTTAGAAGTGTGAGCCCCGCGAAGCAGGCCATCGACCAGCCGCTGAAGGTGGCCACGCTCACGGCCCGACCGATCTTGCGCCCCTGATGACGGGCGAGCCCGATCGCCTCGAGTTGCTCGGGCGTCAGCGCAAGACCCACAACGCCGGCCGTTGGGGGCGTGACCCCGGGAGGGCCCGGGCGTTGCGGTGCGGTCCGGAAGGGCTCGATGGTCGTCGGCTGCATCCGCGGCGCTATCGACCCCTCGGGCGGCTCAATTCGCTGCCGACAAGGAGCGAGCCGCGGCGGGCTCGGCTCTCCCTCCGGCTGCGCCGTTCCCGCAGGCTGGATGCGACGGGGCCGGCCGCCGATAACGCGTCCTGGGGCGTGAGTCGTGAGTCTTGAGCCTTGAGTTCGTGGTGGCAAAGGTCGAAGAGAAGCAACGAGACCGCGCCCCGGCGGCCGGGTGACCGGACCCCCCGCCACGGCCACCGCGAAGCATCTATCACACGCATCGCACCCATCGACCAGGGGGAGGCAGACAATGAACACCATGGTTCGCACGACGGCTTGGGCCCTTGTGGCGGCGAGCGCCATCGTCCTGACGGGCTGCTCCCGGGCCACGACCATCAGGTCGGATCTCGTCCTCGAGCCATCGGGCCGCGCGAGAATGCAGCTTCACCAGAAGACCCAGGCCATCGAGCTGCTCAACGACAGCGAGGCCCAGGTGCGGATCATCGTGCTCGACAGCAAGAACCGCCCCGTCAGCAACATGGTGCTGAACGCTCGCGACAGCGCGCGGCTCGACCTGGAGCCGGCCCGGGCGCTCGAGTTCAGCAACACCAGCGACAAGCAAGCCGTCATCCGGTGGGTCCTGCGGAACAACGACCGCATCGAGTTCGCGTTGGAGATGAGCCACGCCAACCACTAGAGCATGCTCAGCTCAGATCTAGCGTTCTAGAGCAGGTTCACTCAGTGTAGCGGTCGGCGCCCGTTCAGGCCCGCCGGCCTGCGGCGCGGCCGTACCAGAGCGAGGGTTTGGCCGGAGGCCGCTACGGAGCGCTCGAAACACCTCTAAGCGCGGCGAAGCATGCGTGGCCCGGAGGGCGAAGCAGGCGTATCGCCGATACTTTCGATGCAGTCCGACAAAGCCACTCGTCGGCCGGGTCCCGGTAGGGTTGTACGCGCAGCGGGGGATCAGTCGCGATCGATGCCCGTCTTCTCGCTCGGGGGGCTGAACAGGTCGAGCACCAGCGTCTCTTGAAGCGCCACGACGGAGTGCGGAACGTTCGCCGGCAGGTGAAGGACCTCCCCGCCGGTCATCTCGATCTCGTCGCGCTGCGGGCTGCCCTCGGCCCCGATCCCGAAGCGGACCCGGCCCCGGATGACGTAGGCGAACTGCTCGTTCTCATGGGCGTGGGTGGGAACCTCGGCATCCTCCCCAAATGGTAGGCGGAACGTCTGACTCATCCCTCGTCCCCCGTCCCTCGTCCCCTTTGATCACTTGATGCCACGATGCCTTGATGCCTTCTCTCTATCATGGCTCTCCCTGCCACCGTCACCTCGCCCGCATCCGGCAGCTCATTCGCTCACGCAGGAGATCTTCGTAATGAACTGGAGCGTCTATCTCTCCGGCGAGATCCACACCGACTGGCGCGACGAGATCGCAGAGGGGGTCGACCGCGCCGGCCTGCCGGTCACCTTGTACGGGCCCGTCACCGATCACGACGCCAGCGATGCCGCCGGCGACATCCTCGGCGCCGAGGAGCGGCCCTTCTGGCGCGACCACAAGAGCGCCAAGGTCAACGCGCTGCGGAACCGCGGGCTCATCGCCCGGGCCGACGTGGTCGTCGTTCGTTTCGGCGACAAGTACCGCCAGTGGAACGCCGCCTTCGACGCCGGCTACGCCGCGGCCCTGGGCAAGCCGGTGATCACCCTGCACGGCCCCGAGCACACGCACGCGCTCAAGGAGGTCGACGGCGCCGCCCTGGCGGTGGCTGAATCACCCGAGCAGGTCGTGCAGATCCTGGCCTATGTGACGAAAAAAGTGTGACTTTCGCCGCCGGCAGGCGAAGATATGGCGCAGGGCAACGGGCCAATAGGAACGCAGAAGGGAGCACCAAGAAGCTTTGTCAATTCCCCTCTACCTGGTCGATGCCTTCACCGCCCACCCCTTCGCGGGCAATCCAGCGGCCATTTGCCTGCTTTCGGCGCCGCGCGATGCGGGCTGGATGCAGAACGTGGCGGCGGAGATGAACCTCTCGGAGACGGCCTTCCTCGTGCCGGCCGACGAGGGATTCGACCTGCGGTGGTTCACCCCCACCGTCGAGGTCGACCTGTGCGGCCACGCGACGTTGGCCAGCGCCCACGTTCTGTGGGAAACCGGCCGCCTGCCGGACGACGCCGACGCCCGCTTCCACACGCGCAGCGGCCTGCTCACGGCGCGGCGCGACGGCGAGTGGATCGAGCTCGACTTCCCGGCGTACCCGGCCGAGCCGGTGTCCCCGCCGCCGGACGTGCTCGCGGGCCTCGGCGTGGAGCCCGTGGCCGTATCCCTGGCCCGCGACGGCCACAACCACGTCGTCGAGCTGGCGTCCGAGGCGGCGGTGCGGGCGCTCGAGCCCGACTTCACGCGCTTCCGGCGGCTCGAGACGGGCGTCATCGCCACCGCCCGCGGCGACGACCCCGGGGTGGACTTCGTGTCGCGCTACTTCGCGTCGGCCTTCGGGATCGATGAGGACCCGGCGACCGGGTCGACGCATTGCGTGCTCGGTCCCTACTGGCAGAAGCGCCTCGGCAAGAGCGAGCTGCGGGCCCGCCAGATCTCGGCCCGGGGCGGCGAGCTTCGGGTGCGGGTCGAGGGCGACCGCACCGCCATCGCCGGACAGGCGGTCACCGTCCTGGGCGGCGAGCTGGTGGACGTGCCGCAGACGGCACCGGCGTGCCCCACTCCGGCTCTTGGCCGGTAGCCGACAGCCCTCCCTATATGACCGTGGGCGATTCTGCAGTTCTTCGACGCTGGGGCCGGAGATTCGGGTCGCTTGGACGTCATGGAGCAGGAGAGCAGTAGAGCAGTAGACCGCAGGCGAGCAAGCCTTCCCGTCTTTCTACTGCTCTCCTGTTCTACTGCTCGCCTGCTCTAGATGACCGTGCACGGTCATCTAGGGCTGCTCCGCGGCGTATCGAACCTTGCCGGCCTTGGCCCGCACCATGGCCGCGTAGCGGTTGAAGATCACCTCGCCCAGACGGTCGCCGGCACCGAGCTGAAACGGCGCTCCCGGCGATCCGACCACCACCGTTGAGCCGTGCGGGCTCCGGGCGAGATTGTCGGGCCCGGCCGGATCCTCCGTCTCCGTTGTGTCTGTTGCAGCCAGGTTCCGGTCGCTCTCGTCGGGGGCGGTGGCCGCCGCGTTCTCCCGCGGTTCGGGCTCCTGGGTCGTCTCGGCGGCGGCGAGCGGTTCGCTCGCGGATTCGTCGAGCTCGGTCGTCGCGATCGGCTCCGGCTCGTCCGCGGATTGGGCTGCGGTGAGCTGCTCATCGGCGACCTCGTCGGGCTCGTCGGTCGTCGCAGCGATCTCCTGGGGCTCGGGCTCCTGGGTCACCCTCGCGGCCGCAAGCTGCTCGTCGGCTATCTCGTCGGGCTCCGTGGTCGCGGTCATCTCCTGCGGTTCCGGCTCGGGGGTGGTCTCCACGACGCTGGCAGGGTCCTCGCTGGCCGGCGATGGTCGCAGTCGTTGGCGCCGCTGGGGGGCGTCGGGCTGTGGGCTGACCTCGCCGCGTGCGTCGGCCGCGGTCTGCCGGGGCCCGAGGGGAATGATGTTGGAGAACGGGTAGTAGCGGATGACCAGGAAGGCTCCCACCGCGGCCACGGCCAGAACGATTACGATGAAGCGTTTCATGGTACGTGCCCTCTCTGCACGAGTGAGTCGGCTGGGGCGTCCGGGATCAACGCGTTATCGGCGTGCCGATCGCGCGGCTGAAGCCCAATGGAGAAGAAGGCACCCGCCACGGCGGGCAGGCTCAGGCACTGAGGCTCGGGAGGGCAAAGCCGACTTGCATCCGGTGCGATCTGCGGCAAAAATGGGTCGGGGTATCAACTGGAGGTTTCGCGATGGCGTCGCTCATCGTCGTGTCGGGCAAGAGCCGCGGCTACTTCTTTCCGCTCGAGGAGCGGACCATGATCGTCGGGCGGGACGAGATCTGTGATATCCAGGTCATGGGCAACCTGATCTCGCGGCGGCACGTGCAGATCCGCTTCGAGCCGCAGGGGAAGACCTTCCTGGCGACGGACCTCCAGAGCACCAACGGGGTCTTCGTGAACGGCCAGCAGATCTCGCACGAGGTGCAGATCCAGGACGGCGACACGATCACGATCGGCGAATCGAAGCTCTTCTTTACGAGCGAGGACTTCCTCGATCGGGACGCGGCGATCGCCCACCTCAAGTACCGCGGCGAGGGCGGCAAGAGCACGTTGATTCAGTAGAAGAAGCTTTCAGCGGTCACCTATCCCGCGTCCCTCCTTCGTCCCTTCAGGGAGCTAAGATGTCCCGAGGGATTCCCGTCAGGAGTGAAGAAAGAATGCAGAGCAGATCACCGATTCGAATCGTGGCCGGGGTTGCCGGGCTGATCCTGGGCTCGTCGTCCTCGGTGGGGGCGTTGCCCGAGTGCACGATCGATTTCGAGGTCATGTGCCCGGCGATTGCGGTCCCCGTATGTGGGGCGGAGTTCGCCGGCGGCAACGGCTGCGCCTTCGAGGGCTTGGCGTTCTGCTACAGCTCGGGCCTCTTTTCGTACAAGGTCACGCCGTCAGTCGGCACGCTCACGATCACTCTGGCCGACGATCTCAATTCGCTGGAGGTCTTCTTTACGCACCAGGGTCCACTGGTCACCGGCACGATGCGGTTCTTCGACGCGACCGTGGGCGGCAGCGAGATTCTCCCGCCGCTGGTCACCAACGGCGATTGCCTCCTCGGCATGCTGACGAGTCAGTTCATCACCTTCAGCACCCCGGTCCGCCGGATTGAGGTGACCGCCACCGGCGGCGCCCTCAACGCCGTCTGGATCGACGACTTTCACGTCAACGGTCCCTGCCCGGAGGACGTCAACGGCGACGGCGTCATCAACGTGCTGGACCTGATCGACCTCCTGCTCTGCTTCGGGCTGCCCGCCACGCTTGGCTGCGAGGCTCAGGACGTCAACATGGACACCGTTGTCAACGTGCTCGACTTGATCGACCTGCTGCTCCTCTTCGGGACGAGCTGTCCGTAGCGGGGAGGGGACGAGGGACGAGACAGGACGCCTTACCGCCTGGCCCGCTTCGCCGGGGCGCGGCGGCGGGGTTTGGATGGGCGCGATCCCTTCTTGAGGAGGCCGTCCGCCTCGTCGCACCAGCGCAGATGGGCGGCGGTCACCCGCTTCGCCAGGCGCAGGGTCAGGGACAGGTGCCGGCGGCTCTGGGCGTCGAGCCCCATCTCGGGCAACTCCCGCTCATACTGGCCGAGCTGCTCATGGCGATCGGTCATCGCCTCGCGGTGCCGCTCGATGTGCTTCGCGTTCGCCTCGGCGGGAATGGCCTGGCCCAGGAAGAGCTTGAGCAAGAGCTCGTTGCGGGGGCGCCGCGGCTGGGCCGGCTCCAGCAGCCACGACCGCAAGGCCCGCCGCCCCGATTGCGTGATCGTGTAGACGATCCGATCGGGCCGGCCGGCCTGGTCCTGGGCCCGGCCCGAAGCCAGACCGTCGGCCTTGAGCTGACGCAGGGTGACGTAGATCCACCGGTCGCTCTCACTCCAGAAGTGGCCGAGGGAGCTCTCGATGAACTGCTTGATGTCGTAGCCGCTGCTCGGCTCGAGGTTGAGCAGACCCAATACGGCGTACCGGCTGGCGTTGGGCTTGGGCATGATATGGAGGTGGTTCCGTTAGGGGTGTAGCGGTGTGCGTCCAGTCCGGTCCGCCGGATTCATTCCGGCGCGGCCGTTCCAGAGCGAGTGTGCGCCGGAGGCCGCTACGGAGCGCTCAAGACAAGTATAGGAGTCTCCTATATGGTAGACTACTATAGCGCCCGAGGGGTGTCAAGGGGCTGAACCCCGAACCCTGAACCCTTCCCTACCCCCCAATCGCCGACATGGTGCGGGCCGGCTGCTCGAACGAAGCGGAGCCGATCCCGTGGCCAGCCTGCTTGGTCCAGAGGGCGTCGACCAGAAAGCTCGCTATGTCAGCGTCGGACGCGCCGGCCCGCAGGAGGGGCCGCAGGGCCCACTCGTCGTGGCTGAAGAGGCAGGGGCGGACCTTGCCGTCGGCGGTGATCCGCAGCCTGCTGCACGCCCCGCAGAAGGGCCGGGACACAGGGGCGATGATCCCGATCCGGCCAGGGGCGCCGTCGGCGAAGGCGAAGTTGAGCGACGTGCTGTGCGGGTTGTCCCGCTCGAGGTCCACCAGGTCGTGGCGCCGCCGGATCCGCTCGAGCATCTCGTCCGCTCCGACCACGTGCTTTATGGTCCACTTGCGGCTGGAATCGAGCGGCATGAACTCGATCAGCCGCATGTCGATCGCGTGTTCGCGGGCGAAGCCGGCGAAATCGGCCACCTCGTCGTCGTTGACCCCCCGGATGATCACCGCGTTGACCTTGATCGGCGAAAGCCCTGCGTCCCGGGCGGCGTCGATCGCGTCGATCACCGTACGAGGCGAGGTCTTGGTGCGGGTAATTGCGGCTACGCGCTCGGGTCGCAGGCTGTCGAGGCTCAGCGTGAGGCGCCCGAGACCGGCTCGCCGCCACCGCGCCGCGGCCTCGCCGGACAAGAGCGAGCCGTTGGTGGTCATGGACAGATCGGCACACCCAAGCTCCCCGAGACCCCACAACAAGGGCTCGAGCTGCGGATACAGGGTCGGCTCGCCGCCGGTGACACGGATCTTCTCGATGCCCAGCGAGACGCACACGCGGGCCAGGGTCAGGTACTCCTCGAGCTTCAGGAGCTGCTGCTTGGGCATGTAGCGGAAGTCGGGGTCCATGCAGTAGACGCAGCGGTAGTTGCAGCGATCGGTGACGCTGAGCCGCAGGTCACGGATGACCCGCCCGTGCGAGTCGATAAGCCGCCCCGGGCGGCTCGCCTGCGCCGGCGCCGACGGCGGCACCACCGGCGCGGTCACGGGGCCCGAATCAAGGACGTTCAATGCAACGGTCACCGGCGACTCCTCGTCGACCATGATAGGCTGATCGGCGTGCCTTCCCATCGCTCCGTACGGCCCTCCGGGCGGACGCTCGCCTCTTTGCGCTCCGCAGCTGATTCGTACGGCCGCTCTGGCTGCAAGCTTACCTCCATTCTTCGCGGCGGCGGGCCCGCGTGTCTGATTCCTTTTCACGAATCGGTCGCGTACCCGTCCGGATGCGCCCGGTGCCACCGCCAGGCGGTGTCGATGATCTCCCCGAGGTCGGTGATCGAGGCCGACCAGCCCAGCTCGTCCCTGATCCTGCCCGGATCGGAGTAGAGGACGGGCGGATCGCCCGGGCGGCGCGCTCCATCGATTGCCGCGAAGTCGACACCGCTCACCCGCCGGCAGGCGTCGATGACCTCGCGGACCGAGTACCCGGCGCCGATACCGATGTTGTAGGCCCGCCGGTCGCCGGGCCGCAGGGCGTCCATCACCGTCACGTGGGCGTCGATCAGGTCCTCCACGTGCACGTAGTCGCGGACACAGGTGCCGTCGGGCGTGTCGTAGTCGGTGCCGAAGATGGTCACCGCGTCGCGCTTGCCCAGGGCGGCCTCGAGACAGATCGGCACCAGGTGCGTCTCGGGGTCGTGCACCTCGCCGATCCGGCCCTGCCGGTCGGCCCCGGCCACGTTGAAGTACCGAAGCGCCGCAAAGGCGAAGGCCTCGCCCCCGGTCGCCGGGGCCCGGGCGTAGTCGCGAAGGATCTCCTCGACGAACAGCTTCGATCGGCCGTAGGGGTTCACCGGATGCTGCGGGCAGCTTTCGGTGATGGGGATGAATTCCGGCGCCGGCTCGCCGTAGGTCGCGGCGGTGCTCGAGAAGACGAAACGGCGGACACCCGCCTCGTGCATCGCCTCGAGCAGGGCGACCGCGTTGGCGGTGTTGTTGCGGTAGTAGCGGAGCGGATTCTCCACCGACTCGCCGACGTAGGTGAGGGCGGCGAAGTGCATGACCAGGTCGATCGACCGGTCGCGGAGCAACCCGGTCATCTCGGGCTGATCGCCGAAGTTCGCCTCGACCACGTGCAGATCGCCGAGCGGGGCGAGGGTCTCGAGCGCCTCGCGGTGGCCGCGGGAGAAGTCGTCCACCACGGTGACGGCGTGGCCGTCCCCAAGCAGCCGCAGCGCCGCGTGCGCGCCGATGTACCCCGCTCCTCCGGTGACCAGGACGTTCATGGGAGAGGCATCATGGCATGGTGCGAGAAAGGCATCAAGGGGGAAGGAAGAGGGAAGGGACGAGGGACGAGGGACGAGGGACGAGGGGAAGAAAGACCTGGAGGCCTCGCTTCAATCGCTCATCACGAATTGCTTTCTTGTTTCCGGTCTCGTCCGTCGTTCCTCGTCCCGCTCACCCCGTCCCTGTTACGATCACGCCGAATGCCCAGCTCATTCGATACGCATGAACCCGTTCGTGCGACCTCCCGTATCCGGGCGGTCGTCGGGGGATTCCTCATGGGGCTGGCCAACCTCGTTCCTGGGATCTCGGGAGGAACGATGCTCCTGGCGGTCGGGATCTACCCGCCGGTCATCCGCGGGATCGCCGAGGTCTCGACGTTCCGGTTCCGGCTCAAGACGCTTGTCCTGCTCGGGTGCGTCGCGGTCGGGGCGGCGGTGGCCATTCTCGGCCTCGTCGACGTCGTCAAGGCTCTGGTGATCGAGCGCCGCTGGATCATGTACAGCCTTTTCATCGGGCTCACCCTCGGAGGCGTTCCGGTGATCTGGCGGATGGTGCGACCGCTCGATGCCACCGTGGCTCTCGGCGCGATCGGGGGGGTGGTGGCGATGGTGATCCTGGTGTTCGTCGATCCGCAGCGATCGGCGGCGGCCTCGGACGGGACGCTCACCGCCGTGGTCATGCTCGTCGCGGCTGGGATCGCGGCAGGGGCCGCGATGATCCTGCCCGGTCTCTCCGGAGGCTATCTTCTTCTCGTCCTCGGGCAGTACGTCATCGTGCTGGGCGCGATCGCGGGCGCCAAGGACGCGCTCGGTGCCGGCGACTGGGCCCGGCTTCGCGAGGCGATGTGGGTCTTCGTACCCGTCGGGGTCGGCGTGGTTATCGGTGTGGTCGGGGTGAGCCACCTGGTCAGGATGCTTCTCGATCGTTTCGAGAAGGCGACCCTGGGCGTCCTGCTGGGCCTGCTCCTGGGGGCGGTGGTGGGCCTCTGGCCGTACCAGAGGCCGGTGGAGCCCGAGTTCGGCCAGATCGTCAAGGGTCAGGTGGTCACGGAATCCAACCGGGCGTCCTTCGAGGCCCAGGATTGGCCGACCGAGCGCTTCCGGCCGACCGGCGGTCAGGTGGCGGGTGCGATCGGGCTGATCGCGGCGGGCTTTCTCGTCTCCACCGCCGTGGCCCGCCTGGGCTCGCAGCGCCGCTAGCAGCCCGTTGAAGAAGTGCTTCGCAGGCGAGAGCGCGACCAGATTCGTCAGATCAAGGAGCCGGTTCGTACGCATATCCCAGAGATACGTCGATGGTTCCTGAGTCAGCCCTCCGGGCTGAAGGGGGCGACGCCGAGCTGGCGGATCTGGGCCGTCAAGGCCCGAATGACTTCTTCAACGGGCTGCTAGGGCTGTTTCGAGCGCTCCGTACGGCCCTCCGGGCCGCCACTCGCTCCATTGCGCTGGGCGGCCTATCGAAAAGGCCGCTGCGCCCGGAAGCAACGCGCCCTCCGAGGCCGCCCTGAGGGGGCACCCTCGCTCTGGTACGGCCGCGCTGCAGTGTCGGCGGGCCCCAGCGGCGACCCGGCTCATTGCGCACCGTCGATCTGGACGATAAGACCTCTCGCTCGGCCTGCGGTCAGGCGCATCGCATGGAGGCGTCGCGTGACTCAGACAGCGATCATTATCGGTCTGCCTGAAACCTGTCGGCGGTTGG
>SMUY01046571.1_pt1 | contig 11428 bp, 7 predicted proteins | sample 2456441 | NCBI WGS metagenome assembly SMUY01 (sample SAMN11095931, study PRJNA526329) | marine sediment metagenome | biome: Marine sediment; feature: Surficial sediment; material: Deep marine sediment; isolation source: Hadal surficial sediment | place: Pacific Ocean | collected 2014-11 | depth 0-1...
CAGATCGGCGCGCAGCGCGATCAAGGTTCCTTGCAGGCCGTTGGCGGCGAGCAGGATTGCGGCGGCAAGAAGCAGCGGCGCCAGAGGTCGAATGCGGGTCACGTGGGTGGTTCCGTCTCGATTACATTTGTTTCATAAGCGCCAGACCTCCGGCAAGCCAGCGCTACGAGCCAGGTCGGCCGCTGTATTTCCTCGCCCCGGGGCTGGATGCGGGCTGATTGATCTTGACAGTTCTTGTGCGTTCTGTGCTTTTCCGCGGCGAATTCGACCCTCCTTATCCTTGCGGAAAGACGCGGCATCATCATGCATCGCTACCGGAGCCACACTTGTGGCCAATTGCGCGCCGGCAACGCTGGTGAAACGGCACGCCTGTCGGGCTGGGTTCACCGGATCCGCGATCACGGCGGAGTGCTGTTTATCGATCTGCGCGATCATTACGGCCTGACGCAGATCGTCGCGGATCCGGATTCGCCGGCCTTTGCGGTCGCCGAAACCTTGCGCTCCGAATGGTGCCTGCGGATCGACGGCCTGGTCAAAGCGCGCACGCCAGAGACGATCAATTCCGATCTGCCGACGGGCGAGATCGAGGTGTTCGCCAGCGACATCGAAATCCTTTCCGACGCGCCGGAATTGCCGGTGCCGGTGTTCGGCGAGCTGGACTATCCCGAAGACACGCGGCTGCGCTACCGGTTCCTGGATCTGCGCCGTGAAACGCTGCACGCCAACATCATGCTACGCTCCTCGGTCGTTGCCAAAATGCGCCAATTGATGACCAGCTCCGGCTTCACTGAATTTCAGACGCCGATCCTGACGGCGTCATCGCCAGAGGGCGCGCGCGACTTTCTGGTTCCCTCGCGGCTGCAGCCGGGCCGGTTCTACGCCCTGCCGCAGGCCCCGCAGCAGTTCAAGCAACTGATCATGATGGCCGGCTTTGATCGCTATTTTCAGATCGCACCGTGTTTTCGCGATGAAGACCCGCGCGCCGACCGGCTACCGGGCGAGTTCTATCAACTCGACGTGGAAATGAGCTTCGTGACGCAGGATGACGTGCTTGGCGCCATGGAGCCGGTCCTTCGCGGCATCTTTGAGGAATTTGCCAACGGCCGCTCCGTGACGGCCGAATTTCCGCGGATCCAGTATGCCGACGCGATGCGGCTTTACGGCAGCGACAAGCCGGACCTGCGCAATCCAATCGCCATGCAGGACGTGACCGATCATTTCCGCGGCTCCGGTTTCAAGATTTTTGCCGGGATGATCGAGGCCGACGACCATGTCGAGGTTTGGACCATTCCGGCACCGGGCGGTGGCAGCCGGGCGTTTTGCGACCGGATGAATTCCTGGGCGCAAGGCGAGGGCCAGCCTGGGCTGGGGTATATCTTTTTCCGGGAAGAAGAGGGTTCTGTTTCGGGCGCTGGTCCGGTCGCCAAGAACATTGGAGCGGAGCGCACCACGGCATTGCGCCAACAGCTTGGCCTTGGCGCCGGCGATGCGGTGTTTTTCGTCGCCGGCGTGCCCAAACAATTCGTCTCCTTCGCCGGCAGCGCGCGCGAGCGGATCGGGCAGGGCCTTGAGCTGATCGACGAAAACGCCTTCGCGCTTGCCTGGATTGTCGATTTTCCAATGTATGAATGGGACGAGGAGACGAAAAAGGTCGAGTTCTCGCATAATCCGTTTTCCATGCCGCAGGGCGGTCTGGAGGCATTGGAGAACGAGGATCCGCTGACCATCGATGCCTTTCAGTACGACATCATCTGCAACGGCTTTGAAATCGGTTCCGGGGCGATCCGCAACCACAGGCCGGATATCATGAAAAAGGCGTTCGCCATTGCCGGTTACGGCGAAGATGTGCTGGAAGCCAAATTCGGCGGGATGCTGCGCGCCTTGCGGTTCGGGGCGCCGCCCCATGGCGGCATGGCAGCCGGCATTGACCGGATCGTGATGCTTCTGGCGGGTGCGAAAAATCTGCGCGAAGTGACCATGTTCCCGATGAACCAGCAGGCCGAAGACCTGCTGATGGGCGCACCCTCGGAGGTCTCGCCACAGCAATTGCGCGATCTGGGAATTCGGCTCTTGCCGCAGACCAATAGCTGAACTCAGTTGACCGGGCGGACGCTGATCGCTGCGTCTTCAACGATCGTCGTTTTGCCTTCTCTGTGATTATTTCCGGCCGAGGCCGACCAGGCAGGATTGGCCTCGATGGCGTTACGGGTATCGCGCAGCGCTACGGTTCATGGCCGATTTTTCACCCAATGACGTTCCAGCCCGACGATCAGTTGTTGGCCTCGATCACCACGCCGAGAACGTCCGGCAGGGTTTGCGGCGCGGTCTGCAAAAGGCCGAAAAGTTCGCCGCCGGTAATCGGGCGATCGGGCTGGATGCTGATGGTCAGCGATTGGGGATCGGCCAGGAACCGGCCGATCGCGGTAGCGACCTTGTTCTGGAACCCCGGATTCTGGATCATGACGAGAAAAAACGGCAAGGCGGCGGATAATTGCTGGGCATATTGCTGGCGCGTCGTTCCCTGTTGTTTTGCCGCCGCGTCGAGGATTTTTCCGGCCAGTGAATCGTCGGCGTAGCGGAAAGTCAGGGCCAAAATAGACATTTGGGTCAGGGCCCTCATGGACGATTCGGGATCGGATGCGCGGGTTGCAGGGGTGTTGCCAAACTTGCCGGAAATCGTGATTGATCCGCCATCGCGCAGCGTTACGGCAAGGGTATCGATGGTTGTGACTTGGGTTTGCGGGTCGCGGGCGCCATCCCATTCGAAGTCGAGAATGAATTCCTCATAGCCCAGGCTTTGCGGCGAAATCGGCCCCGGCGGCACGTTTTTTGTCGGAATGCGGAGGCCGGTCACGGTGCCGCGCGAAGCCTGCGCCTGGTAATCGACGAAATTGTCGGCTTCCATTTCCATTTTTTCGACGGTTATCTCGCCAAAATCGTCCTTGGGAACAAAGCGGAAGCCGGTGATGGTCGCCGTCCGGTACAATATGCCCTGATCGAGATTTTTGGCCCTGATGGTTTCGGCGGAAAGGATCGTGACATCGCTCATCATCGCCGAATTGATCGAGCCATTGATGTCGTTGCCCCGGATCGTTCCGCTGGTCATGGTGAGGGAAACCGCCGCGATGCTGCCGTCGCTGTTTTCCACCGGCGCATCGAGAACGGATTCGGCGAATTTTGCCGTTCCGGCCCCTTCCGGCAGGTCGATGGTCAGATCCCGGATGACGATTTGGCCGCCGCGTTCGAAAGCATCGGTAAAACCTACGGCATCCTGGCGGCCCTGCGCGAGCGCTGCTCCAAGGGCCCTGGCCACCGCATTGGGCTCGATTGCCCAGGACGGGCTGGATAAAAGCACGGTGGTTGCGACTGCGGCGAAGACGACGGATTTCAATCGAACGCGCATGTTTGGCATTTCCTTTCAAGCCGTTGAGGCAAATTCTGAATCCCCTGGCCGGGATGATCTTGCCCTGCATGATGGAGCGGCGCAAGGCGGGAGCGGGGGGTGGCTTAACAAGACGGTGGCGCCCATATCGTTCAGGCTTTGATCTGGACGTAGGAGCCGGGGGCATCTTCCAGCGCCTTGAATTTGCCGCCGCCGGGTTTGCGTTTCTTCTTTATGCGGCTGCCGTCAAGGGATTCGATCCATGCCTGCCAGTGCGGCCACCAGGAACCGGGATGTTCCTCGGCCGTATGGAACCATTGATCCAGCGAACCCTTTGGCGGCCGGCCGGTCCAGTACTGGTATTTGCCCTTTGCCGGCGGATTGATGACGCCGGCAATATGGCCGGATCCGGCCACAACATAGCGGACGTCGCCGCCGAAATACCTCGATCCGCGAAAGATGGATATTGCCGGCGCGATATGGTCCTGGCGGGTGGCGAGATTGTAGATCGGCACCTTGATCTTGCCGAGATCGAGGGTTTGGCCGGCGACAACCATGCGGCCGCGGGTCAGATTGTTTTCAAGATAACAATTGCGCAAATAAAAGGAATGATTGGCGCAGGGCAGGCGCGTCGCATCGCCGTTCCAGAAAAGCAGATCGAAGGGGACGGGGTCCTTGCCCAACATGTAGTTGTTGACGACGTAGGGCCAGATCAGATCGTTGGAGCGCAGCAGATTGAAGGCGGTGGCCATGGTCGAACTTTCCAGATACCCGGATTCGCGCATCCGTTTTTCCAGCGCCGCGATCTGCTCCTCGTCGGCAAAGACCTTCAGGTCTCCGGCATGGGTGAAGTCGACCTGCGCGGCTAAAAGGGTCGCACTGGCGAAGCCCGGTTCCCCGCGTGCGGCCAGCCAGGCCAGCGTCACCGCCAGCAACGTGCCGCCAACGCAATAGCCGATGGCATTGACATCCCCTTCACCGGTCGCCTTCCTGGCGACGTCCAGGGCAGTCAAAATACCTTCTTTCATGTAATCGCCGAAATCCTTGTCGGCCTGGCTTGCGCCGGGATTGATCCAGGATATGACAAACACCGTATTGCCCTGTTCGATTGCCCAGCGGATGAAACTTTTTTCCCGGTTGAGGTCGAGCACATAGAATTTGTTGATCCATGGCGGCACGATCAGCAAGGGCCGCTTGAGAACCGCATCGGTCATCGGCGCATATTGGATGATCTGGCAAATATCGTTCTGGTGGATCACCTTGCCGGGCGTGTTGGCGAGGGTTTCACCGACCTTGAAATGGCTCAAATCCGATTGGCGGATGCGCAAGGATCCCTTGCCGGCCTCAATGTCCTCTCGCAGCATGCGCATGCCCTTGACGAGATTTGCCGCATTGCTATCGGCGGTTTCGCGCAGGACCTGCGGATTGGTCATCGGGAAATTGGTCGGCGAGAGCGCATTGCTGATCTGTTCGATATAAAAGCGCGCCTTGTGCCGGGTGTGTTCATCGACCCCTTCAGCGTCTTCAACAAGCTCCTGCGCCCAGCGTGATGTGGCCAGGTAAATTTGCTTGAGAGCGTCGAACATCGGATTGTCCGACCATTGCGGATCGGCAAATCTTTTATCGTTCGCCTCCGGGGCGATTTCGTGTTCCGGCGTCTCGCCCGCGGCCCGGCGCAGCGCTGCATTCCAGATCGTCAGGTACTTCCCCCAGAGCCGGGTCTGGGCATCCATCATGCGGGCCGGATCGGAACTCCAGTATTGGCTGATCTGCCCGATGGTATCCATGATCTGCGATGCGTGTTCGGCCATTGCGTCGGCTGGCGTCTGTCCTTCCTCGCGTGGCTTCAGATAAGCAGCCAGCGCCCGGCCGCCTTCTTCCATGGCGCGGGCCAGATTATGTGCAAATTCCTCCTGGTCCTTCGGTGTAAAGCCGTTCAGATCTGAACCCGGCCGGTCGGTCTCTTTCTGGCTGTTCATCGGACACCTCCAACCCTTTGCCCTAGCACGACAGGCTCCGCGGCAATTTTGCTTTTTCCAATACAGGGTCGATCGTTTAAAGCTTCACCAATCCATTACGCGTTCGAGCGATTGTCGGGTATATAAGAAACATATTCGAATGACACCAAAGCGCAATCATGGGTAAAGGCCGTTTCCCGGCGATCGGCGATACACAATGGCGCCTGCGCCGGACGGTATCGGCAGGTCTTCTCACTGGCATGATCGTCATCGCAGGATGCGCAACCTATCCGGGATTGAGCGGACTTGCGGGACAAGGCGCGGCCTATGATGGGACCAATGACGGGCTGGCCGAAACACCGGCCGCGCCCGTCGATCTGGCGCGCCAAGACGCTGTTGCCGACATCCGGGCCAGGGCCGAAGCGGCGACTGTGAATAATAGCGGAAAGTCCCCCAATGTATTTTTCAGCTATGGCCCCGACGGCACATCGTTGATGACACGGGCGGACCGGCTGGCGGTGGAGGCGGAGCTGAATGCCGTCCTTGCGGCGCAGGCGCGGACCAGAAATCCGGCCGAACTGGAGCGACTGAAAGCGCGGGCGGCGTGGTTGAAGCGGCTCGCCGAAAAACATGAGGCGCAAGCGGAGGCGGACATTCAGGCCGCCAGCCAAGCGGCGAATTCGCAATGATTTCTGTCAGGCAAGCGGCAAAACAGGAAGCCGGTCAAGGGATGGCCACATTGGCGGATCAAATCGAAACTGACGGACAAGCTGCCGGATAAATGCGATGGACGAATTCCACAAAATCAGGCGCCTGCCGCCTTACGTTTTTGAAGAGGTCAACCGGCTCAAGGCGCTGGCCAGGGCCGAGGGCGCCGATATTATCGATATGGGCATGGGCAATCCGGATTTGCCGACGCCCCAGCACATCCTCGACAAGCTCGTGGAGACGATCGCCAAACCGCGCACCAACCGCTATTCGGCTTCGCGCGGCATTCCCGGCCTGAGGCGGGCGCAAGCGGCGTATTACGGTCGCCGGTTCGGCGTCAAGGTCGATGCCGATAGCCAGGTCGTGGCGACACTTGGCTCCAAGGAGGGCTTTGCGAATATGGCCCAGGCCATTACCGCGCCCGGTGATGTCGTCCTGGTTCCCAATCCGAGCTACCCCATTCATGGGTTCGGTTTCCTCATGGCCGGCGGCACAATCCGGCATGTGCCGGCCGAGCCGGGGCCGGAGTTCTTCCATGCGCTTGAGCGGGCGGTGCATCATTCGGTGCCCAAGCCGATCGCCGTCGTATTGTGCTACCCGGCCAACCCGACGGCTTATGTGGCGGATCTGGAGTTTTTCCGCGACGCCGTCCGCTTTGCCAAGCAGCACGACCTCTTCCTGCTATCGGATCTTGCCTATGCGGAGGTTTATTTCGACGACGACAATCCGCCGCCATCGGTGCTTCAGGTGCCGGGCGCCATGGATGTGACGGTCGAATTCACGTCGATGTCGAAAACGTTTTCCATGGCCGGTCTGAGAATGGGATTTGCGGTCGGCAATGCGCGGTTGATATCGGCGCTCTCGCGGGTGAAATCCTATCTGGATTATGGCGCCTATACGCCCATCCAGGTGGCCGCCGCGGCGGCTTTGAACGGCCCGGAAGATTGCATCACGCAGATGCGCCAAACCTATCGCAAACGCCGCGATATCCTGGTGAAATCCTTTTCAAGGGCGGGGTGGGAGATTCCGTCACCCTCGGCAAGCATGTTCGCCTGGGCGCCGGTGCCCGACAAATTCCGCGAGCTGGGCAGCCTGCATTTTTCCAAATTGTTGATCGAAAAGGCCGATCTGGCCGTGGCGCCGGGTATCGGCTTTGGCGAGCATGGCGACGGATTTGTCCGGATTGCGCTTGTGGAAAACGAGCAGCGCATCCGCCAGGCGGCACGAAACGTTGCCCGCTTTCTTGCATCGGCCGACGAAACTCTGCACAACGTCATTCCTCTCAGCGCAAATCGCTGAGATATATCGCGGGCAGACAATCTGGAGACTGGATCGGACGATGGAAGGCCCGCTGCGGCTTGGCATTGCGGGACTGGGAACGGTCGGCGCGTCCGTTGTCCAGGTCTTGCACCAGCATGAGAACGACCTGTCCGTGCGGGCTGGGCGAGCGATCAAACTGACCGCTGTCAGCGCCCGCGACCGGTCGCGTGATCGCGGCGTGTCGCTTGACGGAGTGGTCTGGTTCGAGGACCCGGTGGCGCTTGCAAAATCGGACGATATCGATGTTTTCGTTGAACTGATTGGCGGCCAGGACGGCATTGCGCTGGAGAGCGTGCGCGCCGCGCTCGGCGCCGGCCACGGCGTTGTGACGGCCAACAAGGCGCTGCTGGCCGCCCATGGCGTCGATCTGGCGGTGCTTGCCGAAGCCCATGACGCGCCGCTGTCGTTCGAAGCGGCGGTGGGCGGCGGCATTCCGGTCATCAAGGCGCTGCGCGAATCGCTGGCGGGCAATCGCATCACGCGCCTGTACGGCATCCTCAACGGCACCTGCAATTACATCCTGACCCAAATGGAAGCGGAGGGACGGCCATTTGGGGAGTGCCTCAAGGATGCCCAGCGGCTCGGGTATGCCGAAGCCGATCCGGCATTCGACGTGGACGGGCTGGATACGGCCCATAAACTGGCGATCCTGACCAGCATCGCCTTCGGCACGCGGATCGACAAGGGCTCGATCTTCGTGGAAGGCATTTCGGCAATCGAACCGGAAGATATCGCCGCTGCCGACGAACTCGGCTACCGCATCAAACTTCTTGGCGTGGCGCAGCGGACCGAAAGCGGCATCGAGCAGCGGGTGCATCCGACCATGGTGCCGCGCGATTCCACCATTGCCCGTGTTTCGGGGGTGACCAATGCGATTGCGGTGGAAGGCGATTTCATCGGATCGGTAATGCTGTCGGGGCCTGGCGCCGGCGGTCCGGCGACGGCCTCGGCGGTGGTCGGCGACATTGTCGATATTGCCCGGGGCATTCGGGTTCCCCCGCTCGGGCGTCCGGTGGCGAGCCTTGCGCCGTACCGGCGGGCGAAGATGCGCGCTCATGAGGGCGGCTATTATCTGCGGCTGATGGTGCGCGACAGGCCCGGCGCCTTTGCCGCCATCGCCAAATGCATGGCCGATGCCGATATATCGCTGGAATCCATCGTGCAGCGAAACCGTCCGCCGAAATCGGCGCCGCGCAACCATCATGATGAGGTGCAGGCGGTCACGATCATTACCTACGAGACGACCGAAGCCGCCATTGCCGCCGTGCTTGAGCGGATCGAGTCGGAAGGGCAGATTTCCGGGAAACCGAAACTGATCCGGATTGAGCAGCTCTGATCGGCTCTGATCAGGCGAATGGACCGGACCACGGTCCGGGAAAGGAATTTCATGGCTACCCCAGAAAAAGCGATTGACCGGCTGCTGACACTCGAACTGGTGCGCGTTACCGAACGGGCAGCAATCGCCGCTTCGTTGATGCGCGGGCGGGGCGATGAGAAGATGGCCGACCAGGCGGCGGTCGATGCCATGCGCACGGAGCTGAACCGGCTGCAAATCCGCGGGCTGGTCGTCATCGGCGAGGGCGAGCGCGATGAAGCGCCGATGCTGTATATCGGCGAGAAGGTCGGTACCGGCAAGGGACCGGAACTGGACATCGCGCTCGATCCTCTTGAAGGCACGACGATCTGCGCGAAAAACCTGCCGAACGCCCTTGCCGTTATTGCACTCACCCATCGTGGCGGATTGTTGAACGCGCCCGATGTCTACATGGACAAAATCGCCATCGGTCCCGGTTTTCCCGAGGGCCTTGTCGATCTTGAAATGCCGCCGGAGGAAGCGATCAATCGGGTCGCCAGGGAAAAAGGCGTCAAACCGCGCCAGGTCGCGGCCTGTATCCTCGATCGCCCGCGGCACGCCAAGCTGGTCGAAGCGGTGCGCAAGACCGGCGCCTCGATTCGGTTGATCGGCGACGGCGACGTTGCCGGCATTATCCATGCGACGGATCCCGATATGACCGGTATCGATATCTATCTGGGCATCGGCGGTGCGCCGGAGGGGGTTCTGGCGGCGGCTGCGCTGCGCTGCATGGGCGGACAGATGCAGGGCCGGCTCATTCTTGATACCGAGGAAAAGCGGGCCCGCGCCGAGCGCATGGGGGTGGATGACCCGTCCCGCATTTACAGTACCGAAGACATGGCGTCCGGCGACGTGCTGTTTGCAGCAACAGGGGTGACCGATGGCAATCTCCTGGATGGCGTCCGTTTCAATCACGGTCTGGCCAGCACCCATACGATTGTGACGCGTTCCCATACCGGCACCCAGCGCTGGGTGCGGGCGCAACATCATATCGGCGAAAAATTCGGCTTCATTGATTGATCGCGGCCGACCTCTCTATCGACCCGGTCCCTCATCGGTTTCATACTACCAGGCGACATGCGCGGATTTGCCGAACCTTCAGGCCAGGAAAGGCCATTTCTTGGCGTCGCCAGATCGGTGACCGGGAAGGCTTGGCGGGCGCGGCTTGATGACGCCGGCGAAGCGGTGGCCATGGCGATCGCCCAACGGCACGAAACCTCCGAAATCCTGGCCCGGGTTTTGGCCGGGCGCGGCGTCACAACGGAATCTGCGCAGGCCTTTCTGGCGCCGACAATCCGCGCCGAAATGCCCGATCCCTCCGACCTGACCGACCTTGACGCGGCGGTGGCACGTTTGGCCGATGCCGTCGCTGCCGGCGAAGCAATCGCAATCTTTGGCGATTACGACGTTGACGGCGCCACCTCGGCGGCATTGCTGCACGACATTCTCGCCGCCTGCGGTCTTGATCCGGAAATCTACATTCCGGACCGGATTTTTGAAGGGTATGGCCCCAATCCGCAGGCCATTGACCGGCTGATCGATGCCGGTTCGGTGCTGATCGTTACGGTCGATTGCGGCGTGACCAGCTTTGCGGCGCTGGAACGGGCGCGCGAGCGCGGCGTCGATGTGGTCGTCATCGATCACCACCAGACTGGCGTTTGCCTGCCGCCGGCTGTGGCGGTCGTCAATCCCAATCGGCAGGACGATGTTTCGGGCCAGGGCGATTTGGCCGCCGTCGGGGTGACGTTTCTGGTTGCCGCCGGGCTTCTGCGGCTACTGCGCAAACGCGGATTTTTTGACGCGGCGCGGCCGGAGCCCGATCTTCTCGCCGAGCTCGATCTCGTCGCCCTGGGGACGGTCTGCGACGTCGTTCCGCTGCGCGGCCTCAACCGCGCCTTCGTGCAAAAGGGCCTGGTGGCGATGCGCCACACCTCGCGGCCTGGCATCCTGGCGCTTATGCGGGAGGCAGGCCTGAAGGAGCCGGTCGATAGCGGCCATCTCGGATTTCTTCTTGGGCCGCGGATCAATGCCGGCGGCCGGATCGGCGATGCAGCGCTCGGCGCCAGGCTTTTGACCTGCACGCAAGATAGCGAGGCGCGTGAGATCGCCGAAACGCTCGGTCGCCTCAACCGCGAACGGCAGGCGATCGAGCGCGACGCCGTTGCGGACGCCATTGCCGAGGCCGAGGCGGAGATCGGCGAGGGTGCAGGTCCGGTAGCGATCGTTGCGGCGCGTGACGGCTGGCATCCGGGCGTTGCCGGCCTTATTGCATCCCGGCTCAAGGACCGGTTCGGCCGGCCGGCCGTGGTGATCGCCTTCCTGCAAGGCGCGGACCAGGGAACGGGATCGGGGCGGTCGGTGTCCGGCGTCGATTTGGGCGCGGCAATTCGAAAAGCTGTCGATACCGGGATTCTGGCCAAAGGGGGCGGCCATGCCATGGCGGCCGGGCTGACGATTGCGCGGGCAAAGCTGGCGGAGTTCCGACAGTTTCTGGAGACAGAGCTTGGCGCGCAGATGCGCCTTGCCGGCCAGGACGATGTCTTGAAGATCGATGCGGCGATGACAGCGGGCGGCGCCCGGCTGGACCTTGTTTGCGGCCTGAAAGCGGCCGGCCCGTTCGGATCGGGAAATTCGGCGCCGGTTTTTGCCTTTCCGGCGCATCGGCTGCGCTTCGCCAAGGTCGTCGGCAACGGCCATGTTCGCGTC
>SMUY01409057.1_pt1 | contig 11420 bp, 13 predicted proteins | sample 2456441 | NCBI WGS metagenome assembly SMUY01 (sample SAMN11095931, study PRJNA526329) | marine sediment metagenome | biome: Marine sediment; feature: Surficial sediment; material: Deep marine sediment; isolation source: Hadal surficial sediment | place: Pacific Ocean | collected 2014-11 | depth...
AGGAGCGAGCTGCACAATAGCCCCGTAGGCGGCGAGCAGCATCGCAACTAGCGACAGCCCACTCTGCAACGCAATGGCGTATGCGAGAACCCCCACCACCAACGCCAGCCAACGAATGAGGCGCCGCTGATCGTGCTGACTCAGTGAACGCGTCCGCACGCTGCCATACACGTCCGTGACCGCGATGGACGCCGCCCCGTGCACGAGGGCATCGCCCGTGGACATCGAAGCCGCGAGGGCACCTGCGCAAAACAAGCCGACGACCACCGCAGGGAGCCCGGAGTTCAGGATGATGTGCGGCATGATCGCGTCGGGATCGGACGGCGCCGACGAATAGAGCACGCCGGCGAATCCCACCAGGAACAAGGGGAGGAGGAAAAGCTGAAACAAGGGAAACAGCATGACGGTTCGGCGGATCGTGGCGTCGTCCTTTGCGGCGAATGCCTTCATGAACAGGTGGGGCCACATCATCAGCCCGATCGCCGACACGATGATCGCTGAGGAGTAGCCGACGGGTGTCCATGGATCTCCCGCTGCGGTCAAGCCGGGCGCGGTCAGCATCTCGGGGCGCGCGGCGGCGATTTGTTCGAACATGGGCCCCACGCCCCCGTAGAGCCGGAGGGGGATGTAGATCCCTAAGACCCACGCGATGACCAGCATGAACACGCCCTGAAACACATTGGTCCAGCCGACACCCATCACGCCGCTGCGCCACACGTAGATCAGGACGACCCCGTAGGCCATCGCCGCCCCCAGCGGGAGCGGGATATTTCCGTCCGTGACTTGCTCCAATACGATTCCGGCACCACGCATCTGCAGCGCCACATACGGCACCATCGCAATCACGCTCACGATGCCGGCGGTGAAAGCCACCCACCGATTCTGGAACCGGTGCGCGAGCATGGCCCCCTGCGTAACGTATCCGTGCTTGCGGCCGAGCCTCGCCGCCCAGGGACCGAGCGCAAAGTACGGTGCGATCCCGAGCACTCCGTAGCCGAGGATGTAGAACGCGGCCGCGCCGCGACTGAACGCCCATCCGGGGCCTCCCAGAAAAGCGAAGGCCGAGTATACGGACGCGCCCGTTACGAAGAACATGACCACAGTTCCAAAACCGCGGTCGCCGGCCACGTATCCGGCAACCGTGTCCGAAGAGCGACGACTCGGCAACAGGCCCACGACGAGATTCGCAGCTAGGTAGACCAGTACTACGGCGAAGACGATGTGCCAGCTCGTCACTCGTTGTACGCCCGATAGAGGAGGAAGAAAACGAGGGTTGATCCGGCTACCCAAGACAGCACCCACGCAAACACGAACGGGATGCCGAACACGAGCGGCTCGATGGTGTTGAAGGGCCGAATTCCTGGAAAGGTGACCGCGAAGCCCATCGCTATGAAGTAGGCGAATGCGATCATCACCGCGGCACGTTTCATTCCTTTATCTCCCCTTTGAGTCGCGCGGTCTTGAGCCGTCGCAGTTCTTTCTTGGCACCGGCTACCTTTCGCGCAAAGTACGAGCACGGGATCAGCGCCAGGCCACCGACCGTAATGGCGATGATAGTCACACTGATATCGTACGGTGTGGAGCTCATCAATGTCCAGATGGCGCTGATTTCACCGGCGAGCACCAGCGTCGCGAAGCCGTCGCGCAGAGCGGCCATGTCATGTCTGAAGCCCCTCATGCGTATCTCGGCATCGGTCTCCGCGGCGCCGGCGGCAACGAGCTGCCCGTCGGAGGTGTAGATCGTGCCGCAGTTGGTGCACACGCGAAGCGGATGGCTGACGAAACTGGCCAGCCCGCGCCACCAGTGCCGCGTCCACCGCAATCGCCTGAGGGGATGCCGTAGAACGTCGAGCGGATGTCCGCACTGCTTGCAGTCTTGGGGCATCGGTGTGTGGTATGACTACGAAACGCACGCGTGGTTGTTGCAAACGCCGCGATCAGCCCGAATTCACGCGCTGGCGAAAAAGATCGTACAGGCGACGATGCATCGGGCCGGGCCGCCCATCACCAACCGGCCGACCGTCGACTTCTACGACAGGCATCACCTCCAGCGTCGTTCCAGCGAGGAACAGTTCCTCAGCGGCGATCAACTCGTGTTCCAGAATCGGCATCTCTAACACCGGTATACCGGCCTCTCGGCACAGGTCGAGCACGACGTCCCTCGTGATGCTGGGCAGAATATAGTTGCTCTTCGGTGCGGTACGGATCGTTCCGTCGAATACGCCCAAGAAGCTCGATGCCGTCGCTTCCAGCACCGCACCATCCCTGACAAAAACCGCCTCGACCGCCCCCGCCTCTTGGGCGCGTTGGTTGGCGAGACAGTTCGGTAACAGGTTCACCGACTTGATGTCGCAACGAGTCCAGCGGGTGTCGGCGAGGGTGATGACCTTGACGCCCACCGCCGGGTCGCCCTTGGGTTGGAACGGCATGGCCGTGGCGTATGTCGTCGGGGATGTCTGCTCCGGTGGGAACGCATGTCGGCGCGGGGCGGCCCCGCGCGTCACCTGGATGTACACCAGCGCGTCGTCGGTAGCCATGCCGTTGCGATCGAGCAACTCGCGGGCGATGTCACCGAACTCGGCAGCGTCGACGCCGCGAATGCGCAACTCGCATAGACCTCGATGCAGGCGCTCGAGGTGTTCGGCCAACGCGAAGAAGCGGCCACCGTAACTGCGCACCACCTCGTATACGCCGTCTCCGAAGAGAAATCCACGATCGTCGGGCGACAGGTGAACCGATGGTTTGGGAAGGTACTCGCCGTTGAAGAAAACCGTCGGGATTGCGTGATCGAGCAAGGCCGTCTCCGGGGCCTCGTCAGCGCGACCGCAAAAGCCGAAGGATGCGCCAATACGCGGCTTCGGCTCGCTGAGGATGGCTCTGCGGACGAGGCGCAGTCAACCGCAACAGCGCCGGTGTGCCGGGATCGGTCAACTCGGCGTTGAAATGTCCGGCGAGTGGTACGGGGTCCATAAAAACCGCCGAGAGGCTGTCGGTCGGATCTTCGATGACGAACGCCGAGTACGCATAGCTGAAACGTCCCTGATCTTGGATGCTGTCTCCGAAGATCGTGGTGGTGTGGAACCCGAAAAACACGCCGCACACGCCGGGCAGGAACACGTCGATCTCGTCCCACGTGGGCACGGGATCGTCAGTCGTGGTCACGCCGACGAACGCGCTGTCATCCACGACGTGCGCGTCGAGGGACACAATGAGCTCTGCCCCGAGCCCCGTGCTAAACTCGGTGAAATCGGGACTGTCCAGCTGGAAGTCCTTGAAAGTCTGGAATCCGGTGCTTGGATCGTCGTCGATATCGATGTCCATGAAGATGGACACCTTGTCTGCGTCTCCCAAGAGAGATCGGCGCGCGTCGAACTCGAAGATCCCGTACAACGTGGAGCCCCCGCGCGCGAGCGTGGCACCGATGAGGTTGGGCGCTGTTAGCGTTACCGCTTCGGCGGTGCCGGTAAAAAACGTGTTGGAGGAATCCATGGTTACGGTAGTCTGCAGCCCTTCCGAGGTAGTGATGAAGCAAAAGTTCCTGCCGTCGCCTACGGCGTTGCCTGCCACGTCCGTGAATCCCTGAATGACCATCTCGTAGATCGAGAACGGCTCGAGGATTTGGTCGGGCTCGAATGTGACAAACGTATTGTCGCCCGACAGGGTTGCGGTACCGGGGACCGTGCGCGAATTCTGCTTGAGGATAAACGAGGCGTCGGGACCGGTTTGTACGAGGGGTTCGCCAAAACGAATGGCGATCGCCGTGTTGAGTGGGACGTTCGTCCCCTCGTTCGTCGGGACCGAGGTTGCCACCTGCGGGCCGGTATCGTCGTGGAAGATCACTACGATCAACGGGTCGCTTATCGTACCGGTGCCGTCGGATGCCGTCACCGCCAGTTGGGTCTCGGCGTTTGCTCTAATGCCGATTTCGAAGCTGAACGATCCCTGAACCGTGTCGGACACGGTTTGCTGGCCACCAGCCACCGCAACCACGATCGGTGTGTCCGAAACGGGGGTTCTGCTGACGGTGCCGGCAACCGTAATCGTGCGCTCTTTGGTGAACTCTGGTAGATCGATCAGCGTGATCGTCAAAACCCCCGACGGCTCCGTGCCGCACGCTGCGGCTACCCACAATCCAATCACACACCAAGAACGACGCATAAGCCTTCCGTGTTTTCGATCAACTGCTTTCCGCCGCCTGCCGTAATGCCGGCAAGGTCAGCAGAGCCCAGCAGAGCGTGGCCCAACCCCCGAGCAGACACAGTCCCCCAAGCGGTGCGACTGCACCCAACCAACTCCATCCCGAGATGACCAACAGGTAGAGACTCCCCGAGAAGACGATGGTGCCTGCCAGGAAGAGCTTGCCCGCCCACACAAACGCCGCCGCCGCGGAGCGTCCGATCATAACCCCAACCAGGAGAAGCCCCCCTGCATGATACATCTGGTACCGCACGGCGGTTTCAAATATGTCGAGGGCGTTGGGCGAGACACGACCCTCTAACAGGTGCGCGCCGAACGCACCGGCGGCGACTGCCAGGAATGCAAGTGCCGCACCCGCTGCGGCGAACCCGCGTCCCGTATTCATGCAACGTCGAGGGGCGGAATCTCAGCCCCCGTACCCAAAGCGGCCCGTGCCTGCACGGCCAAATAGTGATTCACCAGGATTGCAGCTCCCGGGCTGAGGGGCCCATGCAGAATCCCTTCTGAATGTTGAATCAAATAGGGGATGCCTGCGCTGTCTAAAAGGCCTCCGGCGATCTCGGCCTCGAGCTTCGTACGAAAACTGGCGATCTCGATTGGAGAATCCATGAGTGCTCCACGCGTTCGGCTAGCCGCCGAGCCAGTCGGCCCACAAGCTCACCACCAAAGTTACTACGAAAATAGAGACCAAGTTGAGCCACAGCCCCGCCCGTGCCATGTCGGAAACCTCGAGCCGGCCGGAACCGAACACGATGGCGTTGGGTGGCGTGGCCACCGGCAGCATGAACGCCATCGACGACGCGAGGGCAGCCACGGCCATGAGCGGCAACGCATCGAGCCCGAGGCCGATAGCCGCTCCGGCCATCAACGGCATGCCGAGTGCCGCCGTCGCCGTATTGCTGGTGAGTTCGGTGAGAAAAACGAAGAGGGCAGCCGTGACCAAGAACACGAGCGGTCGAGGTGCGCCCCGCAGTTGTTGGAGGCCACCTCCAATCCACTCCGTCAACCCGCTGTCCGCGAAGGCGCTGGCGAGCGCCAATCCTCCCCCGAACAGCAGGAGAATGCCCCACGGGATCTTCTTGGCGGATTCCCAATTCAGGGCGACACGAAATCGGGCGTTTCCCGACAGCGGGATCACGAAGAGCAATACGGCGGCGGCGATGGCAATGCCGGCGTCGCTGACGCCCGGCAGCAGGTCCGACAACCCAGGCACCCTCAGACCCCCAATTACCTTGGGTGCCCGGAACATCCAGGCCATCGCCGTCGCTCCGAAAACGCCGAGGATATACTTTTCGGACCCTGAGAGCTTCCCCATGGCAGCCGTCTCGCGCTCCACGAGTGTGTCTAACCCGGGAACCCGCCCCGTCACTCCGAACAGCCGAACCAAGAGCAGCCAGCAGCACGCGAGCAGCGGCACCGCCGCCGACAGCCCAACCACGAGCCACGCTCCAAAACCGACGTCGATGCCGAGGAGTTCTTGTGCGGCGCCCGCGAAGATCGCGTTGGGAGGCGTGCCGATCAGGGTGGCGACGCCCCCGATGGAGCACGAGTACGCTACGCCCAGCAGCAACGCCACCGGAAAACGGTTGGGCGCTTCTGCTGCGTCTGCATCCATGCCTCCTACCACTGCACCGGCAATCGGCAGCATCATCACGGCGGTTGCCGTGTTGGAGATCCACATGCTGAGAAAAGCCGATGCCAGCATGAACGCCAGGAGTACGTGGCGGGCCTCCGTGCCGGCGATTCGCACCGTCGCCATAGCGAACCGTTTGTGCAGATCCCACCGCTCCAGCGTCGCCGCGAGAAAAAAGCCACCCAGGAACAGGAAAATGATGGGGTTCGCGTACGAGGCCGTGACGTCCTCGATTGACCGCGGCCCAATCAGGGGGAGCACGACAATCGGAATCAGTGCGGTCGCCTCCAGGGGCACGATGGCCGTGAGCCACCAGAGGGCCATCCAGACGGCAACTCCGGCCACGCGCCAGCCGTCCTCTGTCAGCGTACCCGGTGGGGACGTGATGAGTGCGATGGCCAGGATGGCGGGACCGACGGCCAACGTGAGTCGTTTCATGGGACAGGGGTCGCGGTCAGCGTGATCTCAGCGAGTCGGGATGAGCTGCAGCGGGTTGGTGCGCGTGATCCGGGTCTTCACGTCGTCGGACAAGGGCAACGCCAGGAACTGATCGAGGTTCTCCCGGAGATCCTTCACCCCCGGACTGGGCCAGTCGGTGCCCCACACCACGCGGTCCGCGATCTCGGCCAACCTGGGGAAGTACTCGAGCAAACGTTTGGGAGGGATGCCCGACAGCTCCAGATGGACGTTCTTGTGACGACGCAACACGAAGAAGGCCTCATCCATCCACAGCGGTCGCCCGCCATGGGCCATGATGATCGTGAGGTCCGGATAATCGATGGCCACGTCGTCGAGTTCCATGGGATGGCCATACTTGCACCGCGCCCCCGGGAAGATGCTGGTTCCTGTGTGCACTAGCACCGGCATTCCCCTCTCTTCGCAGCGGCGGTAGATGCGTGCGAGGTTTTCGAGCCCCATGGTGTACGCGTTAGCGGGGAACAGCTGATGCGGCGGATGAATCTTGAGGCATCTGATCCCCATCTGAAGCAGCTCCTCAACCTGTGCTTCCGGGTCCTTGGTGAACCGCGGATGCACGCCACCGAAGGCGAGCAAGCGCTGCGGAGCGGCCGAAGCGTAGTCTGCCGCGAACCTATTGGTCTCGTCGGTGAAGCCCATGAGGTCGGGGCTCGGGTAATTGATGAGGCCCACGCGCCAGATGCCCGACCGGTCCAACATCTCCAACAACAACTTCGGGTCGTCCATCAAAGCGGTGAGACGGTCCCATTCCTCCTCTTTGCCACGGCGCATCACCGCCAGGACGTCCGGCTTGAGCTGGCGCCACGGCTGGATGTGGATGTGCAGGTCGGAGACGCCGGGGGGGTTATTGGTCACAAGCAGTGGGTAGTGACAGTGAGTAGTGAGTTGTGAGTTGCGGTGTGGTACGATTCCTATGCACTACTTACCACGCACGACTCACTCGGTTTACCGCCCTGTGAAGTTGGCTTGTCGCTTGTTCAAGAACGCGTCTACGCCTTCCTTCATATCCTCCGAGGCGAACGCCAACGCAAACAGCGTGACCTCTTCGCGTAACCCCTCGTCGAGCGGTGTGCGGGCGCTGGCCTTGACGGCCTGCTTGATCAACCCGAGGGCCACGGGACTCTTCTGACCGATGGCTGCGGCAAGTTCCGCCGCGCGAGCCGCGAGATCGGCTGCGGGCACCACTTCATCCACCAATCCAATGCGGAGCGCCTCATCAGCCCTGATGAAGTCACCCGTGTACAGCAGCTTGAAGGCTGCTCCCATACCGATCAAGCGGGGCAATCGTTGGGTGCCGCCGCCGCCCGGGAGGAGGCCCAAGTTGATCTCAGGTTGGCCCAGCTTGGCCTTGTCCGATGCAATTCGAATGTCGCATGCCAGGGCCAGTTCACAACCTCCCCCGAGACAGAACCCATTGATGGCCGCGATGGTCGGCTTGGGAAAGTCGCCGACGGCCTGGAACATCGACGCATCGGTCATGACGCGAAACTGGTCGATGGGGCTGCGGCCCTCGAATTCGCTGATGTCGGCTCCGGCCACGAACGATTTTTCGCCGGCGCCGGTGATTATGACGACACGCACCTCATCGTTCCGCGCCAACTCGTCGAGCGCCCTCACGATGGCGCTGCGAGTAGCGATATTGAGCGCGTTGAGTTTGTCCGGACGGTTGATCGTCAGCGTCGCGACGTGTCCGTCGATTTGTTCTAGAACTACTTGCTCGTCGGCCATTCGTAAAACCCCTTACCAGTTTTCTTGCCCAGTTCGCCTGCGGCGACCTTGCGTCGCAACAGGTCCGGCGGTTCGTAGTGTGCGTCTTTCAGTTCGGCGTGTAAATATTCGGCAATGGCCAGCCGTACGTCGAGCCCCACGAGATCAGTCAACCTCAGGGGTCCCATCGGGTGGCCATACCCCAGCTCCAGCGCCTTGTCGATGTCCTCCGGCGCCGCGACGCCTTGTTCCATCATTCGGATCGCCTCGAGGCCCAATACCACACCGAGCCGCGACGACGCGAAGCCCGGGGAGTCGCGCACGACGATGGGGTCCTTGCCCATTCGCACCGCGGCGCGGTGGATCGCCTCCACGACTGAGTCGGCCGTGGCGTCATGTCGCACCACCTCCACCAGTTTCATGATGTGCACGGGATTGAAGAAATGCATCCCGACCACTGCGGCGGGCCTGTCGCTGGCCTCGGCGATGGCGGCCACCGAGAGGGAAGACGTGTTCGTGGCCAAGATGGCGTCCGGCTTCGTGAGGGAAGAGAGCTCGCCGAACAGCCGGCGCTTGCTCTCCAGATCTTCCACGATCGCTTCGATTACCAGATCGGCATCCGCCGTGGCGGTTGAAAGGGCGGCATCGGCGTGCACGCGTTTACGCGCATCTTGCGCCGCCTGCTCGGTGACTTTTCCCCGGGCCACACCGCCTTGAAGATTTTGCTCGATCTGGGCCAGCGCCGCATCCAGCGCCTCGCTGCTCACGTCGTAGATAGTCGTATCGAAACCGGCCATCGCGGCAACCTGAGCGATGCCGTGCCCCATCGTCCCCGCGCCGATGACGGCGATCTTGTTCACGTCAACAATTTCCTCACGACATCTGGCTCGTTCGAGCAAACGCCGTCAACTCCCATATCGATGAGTTCGGCGATCCGATCCGGGTCGTCGACCGTCCACGGGATGATGCGCAAGCCGATGGCGTGCACCGCTGCTATGAGTTCGTCATCCACCAAGTGGTCGTTTTGCCACAATTCCGTCGCACCCGACTGTTCGAGCTGTATCAAAGGGTTCAGCGGATACGACGTAGACAACACGCCACCGACGAGACCTTCTTGGCGCGCCACCAGTCGATGCACGATACGGTGGTCAAAAGAGTGGACGTGACACCGTGCGGGTGAGGGTGCGTCGCGCAGGACCTGCAACAGGCAATCATCCTGGGTGGAGTCGAGGGTCTTCACCTCCACGAACACCGTGACGTCGCTTCCGAGAGCATCCAGCACCTCACCGAGCATCGGTACGGGCTCACCGTTCGCGAGGCGGTGGCGCCGCACCGAATCTAACGACGACTGGGGGATATGAGTGCCGGCGACCGTATCGTCGTGATGCACGATGAGCCCCCCGTCGGCCGTGGCGTGGATGTCAAGTTCCACTCCGTCCGCGCCGAGGTCAATGGCGGCTCGAAACGCGGCAATCGAGTTTTCCGGTTCGCGTGCCGACGCGCCCCGGTGCGCGATGACCAGCAATTAATTCTTCATCGCCCGGTGCTCGATCCAATCGCCGTCCTTCATGAGGTTCTTGAGCTGAGCGTACTCCGTCTTGCTCGGTGTCACCGTCGCAAGGTACTGCTCGTAGCGCTCCGAACTCAACTCGTTGCCGTCGACATCATGGCACTGATGCGCGTATTGGCCGATGCGTCGATTGAACTTCATGTGCGGGATGTACAGATGACGGTCCGGATCGGGAATGTAACGATTCATGCGTTGAACGAGGCGCACGCATTCGTCGCGATAGAGGCCGCGTGACACCTCGTTCAGCGCACCCATGTCGGCCTCCAAGGCATTCTCCCGCTCGTCGAACCGGCCCTTCAAACCCCACACGTACGCCCAGTGTGCCGACGATGAGGCGTCGGTGCCGAACAGGTCTAGGGCCGTGGGCACCCACTTGTTGAAGAATTTTTGCATCATCTCGGGCGGAATCCGGCCGGCCTTGATGATCCGCAGGAGGCCGTTGTTGCCGGTGCCGAGGTGGAAGCTCTCCTCCTTGAGCATCGGTCCCATGGAAAGTGCAAGGGGTTCGAACGCCGATGTCGACAGCATTTTGAGTTGGAACTTGCCGTCGCGGTCGATGAACTGCGCGTAGGTAAAGAAATCCATCCAGTTGTCCACGATTTCGTTGAAGCTGCCCAGCAACCGCTGTCCTTCGAGCGCACTGCGCTCGAGCAACTTTGCGGCCTCTCGGCGACCCTCGTCGCCAAAGTATTCACACAACAGGTACGACATCTGCCAACCGTGCCGCATCTCCTCACACATCACGCGCATGATCGTTTGCATGTCGTAGTCGCTGGGCGGGTTCAACAGCAAGTCGCGCTGCTGTTCCACCGAGGCGAACTCGGTATCCCCCTGATAGATGATCAGGTTCATCAACGCATCTCGGATGCGTTGATCGGGAATGTGCATGAGGGTCGGCCACTTCCGCTGACCCCTGTAGTGTCCGAACTCGATGGCCGATTCCTCGGGGTCGCCAAACTTGATGTCGAAGTCGAAATCACGGAGTTCCTTCCGGTCGAGGCCGATGCTGTCCTGCCAAAAGCGGAAGTAGTCTCTCCAGTCGTCCCAATTATGCAGTTTGCGCATGCGTGTGGCTCCTAGTCTCCACGAAAAGTTGGTTCGCGTTTCTCGAGGAACGCGTTCAGTCCCTCAACGGTGTCATGGCTCTCGAAACATCGTAACTGATGGTCGAGTTCGACGTCCAGCATGTGGTTCAGGTCGGCAACGTCGCTCTGGTGTAAGGCCTGTTTGGCGAGGGCCAATGCCAGCGGTGGCTTGGCGGCGAGGTGGCGGGCCAGCGACGAGGTCTCTTCCGCGAGCAACTCGTGGGGCACGACCCTGTTGAACAACCCGATGCGGTGTGCCTCGGTAGCCGGCACCATTTCGCCGGTGCTGATCAACTCGAACGCCTTGGCGGGTCCCACCAGGCGGGGCAGGAAATAAGTGCCGCCCCAGTCGGGATGCAGCCCGATCTTGTTGAACGTTTGGCCGATCGATGCTCGGTCGGACGCGATGCGTATGTCACAAGACAACGCGAGGTTGGCTCCACCTCCCGCCGCCGCGCCGTTCACGCTGGCGATGACGGGTTTCGGCGTGTTGCGGATCGCCGTGACCACCGCCCGCCCGGTCTCGACAAGCGTCCTGAACGCCTAGGTGTCGTGGCGTTGGATCAAATCCTTCATGTAGCCGATGTCGGCCCCAGCGCAAAACGCGCGGCCGGCTCCCGTAATCACCACCGCCCGCACGTCTGGATGAGCGGTCATTACTTCTACCGCCTGCACCACCTCCTGGCGCATCGTGCCCGCAAAGGCGTTGAGCTTGTCGGGTCTGTTGAGCGTAATCGTCCCGACGCCATCG
>SMUY01116479.1_pt1 | contig 11419 bp, 12 predicted proteins | sample 2456441 | NCBI WGS metagenome assembly SMUY01 (sample SAMN11095931, study PRJNA526329) | marine sediment metagenome | biome: Marine sediment; feature: Surficial sediment; material: Deep marine sediment; isolation source: Hadal surficial sediment | place: Pacific Ocean | collected 2014-11 | depth...
AATGAGCAGCGTTTTGCGATGATCGTACTTGCGAATGGTGGCCTGCCGACAGGCGATCAACAGCTGCCGATGGTGTTTCTAATCTGGCGTGCGTTTGCACGTTTCAGCCCCTGGTTTCCCATCGGCCGGATCGTTCAGTCAGGCACGATTACCAAACTTCCGCCTGAGGTCGTTGCGGCCTACGACGCCCCTTTTCCATCAAGCGCTTACAAAGCCGGGGCGCGGGCATTCCCGATGCTGGTTCCCACGACACCGGACGACCCGGCGTCAGCAGCCAACCGTGATGCCTGGAAGACTTTTGGCAGCTGGCGCAAACCATTCCTGACCGCGTTCAGCAATCGCGACCCGATTACCCGCGGTGCGGATCAACAGTTCCGCGAAAAGGTTCCGGGTGCGCTGAACCAGCCGCATACAACGATAAGGAATGCCGGGCATTTCCTGCAAGAGGAGAAAGGACCCGAGCTTGCACAAGTAGTCATTGATTTTATGAACCTTGACTAGAATGGCAGGAAAATCAAACTTCTAGCGCTCGAGATACTGGAACTTGTCCTTTACCTCACGCCAGTCGTCGGCGTCCTCGGGTGCATCTTTCATCTCGGTAATCACCGGCCAGGATTCTGACAACTCCACGTTGAGTTTCAGGAACTGATTCTGCTCCTCGGGTAATTCGTCTTCCGAGAATATCGCCTCCACCGGGCATTCCGGCACGCAAAGCGTGCAGTCGATACACTCCTCGGGATCGATGACCAGCATGTTCGGTCCCTCGTGAAAACAATCCACGGGGCAAACCTCGACACAGTCGGTCAGCTTGCACTTGATGCAGCTCTCGGTAACGACGAATGTCATAAATGCGGTCCTGATGGTTCGTTGCACAGGTAAAACTATGCGAACTCCTGACCCAGATCAACCCTGGAGTGTCCTCGCCAGAAACCGGCGTCAGGCCGAGGTTTTCGAATAGAGCCAGCCCTGATCTCCGAAATCACGAAAACCTCGGCCTGACCCCGGCTTCTCTCAGGAAGGGCTCCTACGGAAGTGGCGTAGGAGCTCTTCCTAAGCGAGCGATTGCCAAAATTCAATTCCGTCCCCTGTTATGCTCCGCGAAATCTCGGTATCACAACAGGTAAGCAAGAATGAGCCAGGTAAGCATCGAACGCCGTGACGGCGCTGCCATCATTTCCATCGACAATCCGCCGGTCAACGCGCTGTCGCAGGCAGTCCGGGAAGGGCTTACGCGATGCATAGACGAGGCGACGGACGACGACGACGTTAAGGCGATCGTGATTATCTGCACTGGCCGTACCTTTATCGCGGGCGCCGATATTCGTGAATTCGGGCGTCCGCCGGAGCCACCGCATCTTCTGGACGTAGTCGCCCGCATCGAGGCGGCAGATAAACCCGTGGTAGCCGCTATGCACGGTACTGCGCTTGGCGGGGGACTCGAGGTCGCACTGGGTTGTCATTATCGAATTGCTGCAAGGTCCGCAAAGCTCGGCCTCCCGGAGGTCAGCCTGGGCTTGCTGCCGGGCGCATCGGGAACGCAGCGGTTGCCGCGATTGATCGGCGCGAAGCGGGCGCTGGACATGATACTTTCCGGCAAGCCGGTCAAAGCGCAGGTGGCTCTTGACTACGGTCTGGTTGATCAGATCTGCGACGATGACAAACTCCGGGATACAGCGATTGAGTTCGCCGTTTCCCAGGTCGGCAACGGACCGCGCCGCATCAGCGAAATGACGGTCGCGGACGTCGAAGCCGATCTTTTCGAAAAAACCAGGACGGCCATTGCCAGGAAAACCCGCGGTCTGATGTCGCCGGAAAGAATCATTCGCTGTGTCGAGTTGTCGACGCAGGTCGGTTTCGACGAGGGCTGCAAGGCGGAGCGTGAACTGTTCCTCGAATGCAAGAATTCACCACAATCGGACGGCCTGCGCCACGCATTTTTCGCCGAGCGCGCCGTTTCCAAAGTGCCGGGGATCGGCAAGGACACAAGCATACGAGCCACAGACAAGGTCGCCGTTCTCGGCGCCGGCACGATGGGCGCTGGCATCGCCTACAACTGCCTCACCGCCGGTTGCACCGTGCATCTGCTGGACAACGATGAAGAGGGCCTGGAAAGGGGCGCGACAACCATTCGCAAATTATATGAGGGTGGTGTCGCGCGCGGGAAAATCAGCGAGGAGGACATGGCGGATGGCGTCGGCCGTTTGAGCACCACAACAGATTACGGCGACATCGGCGATGCCGATCTTGTGATCGAGGCTGTATTCGAAAACCTGGCAATCAAAAAAGAAGTGTTCGAAAAACTCGACGCGGTGTGCAAGGCCGGGGCGATACTCGCGACGAATACGTCGACCCTCGATGTGGACGCAATTGCCGGCGCGACAAAACGCCCCCAGGATGTCATCGGCCTGCACTTCTTCAGCCCGGCTCACATCATGCGGCTGCTTGAAATCGTGCGCGGCGCGGAAACGTCCAACGAGGTCATTGCGACATCGCTCGCCCTCGCAAAACGGCTGCGAAAAATCGGTGTCGTTGTCGGCAACTGCTTTGGTTTCGTCGGCAACAGGATGCTGTACAACTACGGCCGCGAAAACCAGTTCCTGTTGCTGGAAGGAGCGGCGCCGGAACAGATAGACCAGGCACTCACTGACTGGGGTATGGCGATGGGACCGAATGCGGTTGGCGATCTTGCCGGCCTCGACGTTGGCTACAAGGTCAGACAGGAACGTACCGACCTGCCCGATGATCCGCGCTTCTATCGCATCGCGGATTTGCTCGTCGAGCAGGGGCGCTTTGGGCAAAAGACAGGCAAAGGCATGTACCTGTATGCCGAAGGCTCACGCGCGCCAACGCCGGACCCGGAGGTTCAGGCTCTCATCGATAACGAGTCCGCGAAACTCGGCATTACACGGCGTGACATCGAGCCGCAGGAGATCATCGAGAGATGCATTTACGGCCTGATCACTGAAGGCGCACGAATTCTCGACGACGGCATCGCAGCACGCTCAAGCGACATCGATGTCGTCTGGACAAATGGTTACGGGTTTCCGCGGCATCGCGGCGGGCCGATGCACTATGCCGACACCGTCGGCCTGGCGGCAGTTTACGAAAAGGTGTGCGAGTTTCGGGACAGGTTTGGCGCCGAATTCTGGGAACCACCCGGCTTGCTCAAAGACCTTGCGGGCAAGGACCGGCGATTCTCTGATTTTGACAAAAGTGAAGAATAAACGCCGGCCACGATATCTTCGAACCAGGTAATTATCGTGACCGCCGAAACGCCGGCTCTGCTAGTCTTTCTCGCCCCTGGCCTCAACAATACCTTTGGCGTCCGCTTTGCTGGCGACTTGTTCGATATTGTCGATGTTGCAACTCATTCGCCTGCTGCCATCCCTGTAGGTCACCCGGCCGAAGTCATTTGAGCAAAGCCGGCTCATCGAGTTTGAAAGGGCGATAACCTGGGAAAATTCGATCCCGTAACACGATGAGAACATGGTAAAGAGATACTTGCTGTCGGACCCGATTCCCTCAATATACAGATGCTTGTTATCAATCGAGCTCCAGCTGGTAATTTTCCGAATGTTGAAGCACGTTCGATCAGCGCTCGCTTCTGATGCAGGTTGAGTCGAGGCACACCCTGAGGTGAGTATGGCTATTACCAATGTGACGATTGAGACTAAATGCTTCAATACTTTTTATTCCTTTTCGAATAAACGATGATTGCTTACACGATCTAATACTTCACAAAAAGGTGCCGGGAGAGATTGGTTGACGAAAATCGAAGATTTGCAAAATGAGAGTGCTGGGTCCTTTTCGAAACGCCAGCAGCTCTTTATCAGGTATACCCTTGCTGCTGGTCGATCTGACTGTACTCAATCTGTTCAATGAATACTGGGATTTCGTCTACTTTGAATACTTCACAATTTCATTGCTCACTGCAGTACTGCTTCAGTTCTTGTTGCAGGTGACAATCGCAATCGAGCACCGCGTGCGGGTTACTTTAAAACAAAAACCGGTCTGAGCGCGAAGGTAATGCGAGGCCTGTCAACCTGGGCCATACTCTTCGCCTCGAAGTTGGTGATTCTCGAGGCAATCAACTTTGCCTTTGGCGATAGCGTTGTGTTCGGTGGTCCGATCAACGGGTTAGTAGCATTTATCATCGTCGTGATCGCAATAATCATTGCCGAACAGGCCATTACGCGAATATACAATTTTCTGGCGTGAATTCCTGCGACCGCATAAAAATCGTACCGGATCACTGCTGTCCCGTGAAATCGTACCCGTTGTTCGACAATCGCCCGCTGGGGCGGGCGATAAACATGTTTCCAGTGCATCAATTTACCTGAGCGTTCCGATAGTAAATGTCTTCAGAGCTTCGCACATTTTTTTGTGGGACGGCAGTGATCCGGCACCTTTTTTATTTCGTCAGGCGCCAGCGGCCATGTTCCATCCTGGCCTGCAGTTCCTCTTCCAGCCGGATGAGGTGCGCGAGCAGGGAGTGCTCGGCCAGGTCATGCAGTTTTTCATCGACATCCTGGTAAACCAGTGGCACTAGCTCCCGTGATGTCGAATCCGGCTGATTCCTGAGGGCACCGATTACCTTCGCTTCGCGTTCCAGCCGGTGATTGATCAGCCAGTCGATGGCGTCGTACGGCTGGTCCATTATCTCACCGTGCCCGGGCAGAATCGCCTCCATGTTTATTAACTTGAGCCGTTCGAGCGATCGCAGGTAGTCGCCCATACTGCCATCGGGCGGATCGATAACCACGGTCGATCCGTTGATAATGTGATCACCAGTAAACAACCAATTGCAGCCTGTATGCAGGTAGCAAAGATGGTTCGACGCATGACCCGGTGTATGAATTGCCTGCAACCTGAATTCACGGGTTTCAAATGTGGCACCGTCTGCGAGTATGTGGTCCGGAGAGAATGTCTGATCCTGATGCCGGCCCTGCGGCGCCATCCGGCCGAATTGTTCAGCGCCGGTCGCCTCGGCCAGCAGCGCCGCCGCGGGTGAATGATCCGGGTGGGTATGCGTTACCAGAATCCATTTGATCGGACCATCGGCGAGTTGTTGAATGGCATCGACATGTTGCGGCATAGCCGGTCCGGGATCGATCACGGCGATTTCCTTACTACCCAGCAAATAGGTATTGGTGCCAGGTCCGGTCATCATGGAGGGGTTCGGCGCAAGCAGCCGGCGCACGCCCGGTGCCAGCTCCGCAATCTGTCCCACCTCAAGACTCATTGTTTGAATTTTCCCGATTGATCCGGGCCAGTCTATTGCAGCCCTTCAGGGTTGCCGGTCTCAGCAAAGGCGCGTAGTCGCATCATTGCTTCCTCGAGCACACGATTGACTGCGGGTGCTAAAGAGTCCAGCCCATCCGGATAGTAGCCCCCGATCGCGTAGTTCAGCGTTACGAGAGTCCCCTCCCCGGCATCGTCGAATTCCCAGGTCATGTTGCCGTCAACCCCCATCAGGCCAAGCGGACCAAGACCGCCCGTCAAACGCAATACGATGCCCGGACTAAGGTACGTCACCGTCATATGGACAATGCCGGCACCCTGGCCGAGGTTCTCGCACAAACATCCCGGTACGCGCGCATCGAAATACATGTTGGTGGCGAAGCCGGAAATCGTGTGATCGCCGTGCCACCAGCTGCCTACATTTTCGATGGCCGCTTTGTATACCGCCATGCGTTCCGCGTCGACCATCGTGTTTATGTGGATGGTGAAGCCGTTCGCCTCTGCGTCCAGCACTTCTGCCTGCGCAGCCGGGACAATGCCGCAAATGACCATTGCCGCTATGACAGCATTAAAGCTCCTGAAAATCGCTGGTTGCATGCTCGGCACCTCATCTCAATATGAGTCGATGCAAGCTTAACCCAAACCAGTGATGAGGATGTATGTCAGAATATCTGGATGGGCAGGAAGGCCTCCAGCAAGAATGCGGCGCTTAAGGCCGCGGTGCCGAAGTAACATTTTTTGAATATCTTCATTCGAGCTGTAGGCGATGTATCGCGATATTTCCATTATCCGGATTCACACTGAACCCAGACTGAATGTCAGAAGCTCAACAACAATACGTTGATATATAAGGGGTAATTGCACGTTGTCGTTGCCGGACTCAAATCAGACTAGCGAGACGGACCGTCTCGCTAGCTTTATTCGTGAGCATTCGCACCTGACTGTTTTGACCGGCGCCGGTTGCAGCACGGAGTCGGGCATCCCCGAGTATCGGGACGACGATGGCAACTGGAAACATCGACAGCCGATGCAGTTCGCCGAATTCGTCAATGACGAGGACAAGCGGCGCCGCTACTGGGCGCAAAGTTTCGCAGGATGGCACAGGATTTCGAACGCAAAACCCAACGCGGCGCATCACGCCATTGTCGAGCTGGAGCGTTGCGGATATGTGTCCTGCGTCATCACGCAAAATGTAGACAATCTGCACACAGCGGCGGGTAGCCAAAATGTGATCGATCTGCATGGTGTACTGCAACGCATTCGTTGCCTTGATTGCAACACGAAAGATTCGCGTTATGCCTATCAGAGCAGATTGCAGGATTGCAATCCGGACTGGAGCGCATCGATAACGGCAATCGCGCCCGACGGCGATGCCAGAATCTCAGTCGATGACGTACGATCATTCGACGTTCCCGGATGTCTGAACTGTGGCGGCATCATCAAACCCGATGTCGTTTTCTTTGGCGAGCCGGTACCGGAGTTGCGGGTAAGGAGAGCAAAGCGGTTTCTCCAGCAGTCCGCTGCACTACTGATCGTCGGATCTTCCCTGATGGTTTTTTCCGGTTATCGTTTTGCGCGAATCGCCAGTGAAGCAGGGCTTCCAATCGCAATAGTGAACCGCGGCACGACCCGTGCGGATGACCTCGCGGCACACAAATTGACGGCGAATTGCGCCGAGCTTTTGTCACAAACAGTAAGCCGGCTCGCGGCCTGAGAGAAAGGACTTAAACATCTTACCGGAAGGCTGGGACATCGTTTATAAGAGTAGCTCACGTAGTGCCTGCTCGGAGCGGGCACTGGTGCTGCACGCGCTCGATATCCCCTATGAAATTCTCTCAGCGGAAGGGCAGTCAATTATCGTGACCCCGGCAGAGTTTGTTGAAAAAGCGAAATTCGAGCTGTGGCAATACGACCAGGAGAACCGGACGGTTAAGCCACGTGGTGCCACGATTATTCCTGTCTATCAAAATGGCATTCCGGGCGTCGCAATATACGTCACTATTATTTGCCTGGTTGCCTGGTTTGCCAGCGAAGCGCTTTTCAATCGCGACTGGTTTGCCCTCGGGCGTGTCGATGGCGAATTGATCCGCGACGGCGAGTGGTGGCGGACGATCACGGCGCTAACGTTGCATTCGGGTGTGCGTCATCTGGCTGGCAATATTGTCTTCGGCATCCTGTTCGGCCTGATGGCGGGGCGCCTCATTGGTTCGGGAATTGCCTGGTTCGTTATCGTCGTCGCCAGTAGCGCCGCAAATTTCCTGAATACATCCTTGCTTGTATCATCGCACCGCGCGATTGGCGCATCCACCGCGGTATTTGCGGCGCTCGGCCTGCTTTCCGGATTCGTGTGGCGCGCAAAGCTGATGGCGCAGGATCGCTGGCCATACCGGCTGGGCCCGATCGTTGGCGGCATTGCTTTACTGGCTTATACGGGAACCGGTGACGCTAATACTGATATCGGCGCTCATCTCGCCGGATTCGTCTGCGGTTTTCTGTCCGGTGCAATCCTGACCATGGCGGCAAAATACCTCCCCCGCAGAAATCTGCAGCTCGCCGGCGGCATCGCCGCCATTGCGATAGTTGTTCTGGCGTGGATTGTTGCGCTGCAACTCTGGGCCTGATGGCCTCTCTGGTTGTAGAATTCGCCATTAGCGGTCTGTCATCGAAGTTTTTTCAACGGGCTGCTAGTCGAACTGGTCCTGGGGGCATGGTGCTGCATTGAAAATCTTCCTGTTGTTCCTGTTGACGATTACATTGATTACAGCCATCGTTTTGCGTGTGCGCTACGGTGGTGGAGAACCCTATCCTGACTTATCGGCGCCACCGCTCATCAGCGAATCGCAGCTCGAAGAAGTCCTCAACTACCCCGAGCCGATCGGCAACGTCGCCGTCAACCGGGAAGGACGCGTCTTTTTTACCGTGCATCCCGAGTCGCGGCCGCGCGGCAACAAATTGCTCGAGTGGGTTGACGACGCGGCCGTGCCCTACCCCAGCGGTACCGTTCAACCACACCTTTTCGATACGGTATTGGGCGTGGTGGTCGATAAGCGGGACTGGCTCTGGACCATCGACCACGGTAACCATGGACTCGGTACCGCCCGTTTACTGGCCTTCGACCTCACCAACGGCAACATCATCCATGACTTCAAATTTCGCCCGGAAACAGCGCCCGCGGGATCTTTATTACAGGATCTTCGTGTAACGGCTGACGGAGCCACGGTGTTTATCGCAGACGCCAGTATGTGGAGAAAGAACCCGGCGATTATTGTTTACGATGTCGCCACGCGGAGTGCGCGGCGAGTGCTCGAATCTCACGTGTCAGTTAGCGCCCAGAACTATCTTGTAAGAACCCCGATCAGAGACATGTCATTTCTGGCCGGGCTGGTGGTTTTCAAGGCCGGTGTAGACGGTATCGCCCTCGATGCGAACGACCAGTGGTTGTACTTCGCGGCAATCAATCAAAGTGGACTGTTCCGGGTACGGGTTCGCGACCTGACCAACGAGACTTTGCCCGCGCGACAACTGGAAAACCGCGTTGAAAGATTCAGCGACAAGCCGTTGAGTGACGGTATTTTGGTGGCGGCGAGCGGTGAGGTTTATGTTACCGACGTCGAGCACGGCGCCGTAATCGCCATTGACCAGCAACAGACGCTTAATACGGTGATCCGGTCGCCCCGTATCCGCTGGGCGGATGGCTTGTCGTTTGGTCCCGGCGGATGGCTTTATCTTGCAGACAGCGCGCTGCCGGAACTCGTCCTGAGAACCAGGAATCACATCAACGCGCAGGGACCCTATTATGTCTTTCGGTTTCATCCCGGCCATGATGCCGCGCCTGAGTAACAAGTTTTGGGGACAGTTTACTTATCTCCAAAGAAACGAAATTCCAGGCAACAGTTTGCTGTTGATGAGATAAGTAAACTGTCCCTGTAATTATGCAGGTTGCCTTCCTGTACACCACCGCTGTCCTGATCTGGGGCTCCACCTGGTACACCATTACCTTTCAACTGGGTCCGGTCGCAGAAGAAGTATCCGTTGCCTACCGTTTCGGGCTGGCGTCGATTGCTTTGTTCGCCTACGCAGCCATTGCGGGCCGGAGGACGCGTATTCCACTGGATTCATATGGCTATGTCGTATTGATGGGCGTCCTGATGTACTCCGGAAGTTACATGATGGTGTATCACGCAACCTCATACATCACGTCCGGTCTTGTCGCTGTCATTTTCAGCCTGATCGTTGTAAGCAACGCATTCTTCGAGCGGATTTTCTTCGGCAAACCGCTCGAATCAAGGATGATGCTGGCATCTGCCCTCGGCGTAGGCGGCGTTGCATGCCTTTTCTGGCCCGAGGTTTCTTCCTTTGATCCGGGAAACCGGACGATCGCCGGTTTCGCGCTGGCGACAGGCAGTGTCGTCATCGCATCGCTCGGAAATATGGCGGCGATCGTCAACACCACACGCGATCTGCCTGTGATCGCAGTTAATGCGCATGCCATGGCATGGGGCAGCCTGAGTTCAGTGGTCGTTGCCCTGTTAATGGGACGATCGATCAATTTTTCGTTTGAGCCGGCGTACGTACTATCGTTGCTTTACCTCGCGGTTTTCGGTTCGGCTATCGCATTCGGCGCATACTTCGTACTGCTGAGATTAATCGGGTCTGCACGTGCGGCTTATACTTCGGTATTATTTCCAATAGTCGCGCTGATTATTTCGACCCTCTTCGAGGACTATCAGTGGTCCACCCCGGCAATTGCCGGTATTGCACTAATTGCTGCCGGTAACTGGCTGGCACTAACAAAAATAAGGCAGGGATAAATCATGAACGAATTGCAGATGCCGGACCTCACAGGTTTTAACTGGGCAGGTCTGTGGGAAACGGTGCAAACGCTCGGGCTGGATTTCGGTATGAAAGCGCTGATGGCACTGGTCATTTTCTTCATCGGTCGCATGATTGCGCGCATCGTAACCAAAGGCCTGCGCAAGACCATGCAGTCCCGGAAAGTCGACAAGATTCTGGAGAGCTTTGCCTGCAACCTCGTTTACTGGGTATTGATGATTTTTGTCATCATCGCCACAATCAACCATATCGGCGTGCAGACGACATCGCTGATCGCGATAATGGGCGCCGCCGGCCTCGCCATCGGTCTCGCCTTGCAGGGTTCGCTTGCGAACTTTGCGGCAGGCGTGCTGATCGTCATGTTCCGGCCCTATCGGGTCGGTGATTTTATCGAAGCAGCCGGTATCTCAGGCACCGTATTGGAGGTGCAGATTCTGACCACGGTCCTGAAGACCGGTGACAACAAGCAAATCATCGTGCCAAACGGCCAGATCATGGGCAGCATCATCACCAATTATTCGGCGAACGATACGCGACGTATCGAGATGACGATTGGTATCAGCTACGACGATGACCTGGACAAAGTCCGCAGCACGCTTCAGGAACTGGTCAACGCGGACGACCGCATTCTCAAAGATCCGGAATGCCTCATTGCCGTCTCCGAGCTGGCGGACAGCAGCGTTAATTTCATCGTCAGGCCCTGGGTCAACAGGGCTGATTACTCGAGCGTGAAGTTTGGCCTGACCGAAGCAATCAAGAAGCGCTTCGACCAGGAAGGCATTTCATTCCCGTTCCCGCAGCAGGATGTACATCTTTACAAGAACGATTAATCCATTACATCGGGTTCGATAAAACACCATTTGAGATTTGGAATTTCCTCTTTCAGCCGGACTTCCAGAGCGTTGATGTCGTCTACCGCGGTATCTATGTCGATGCCGGATCTCAGCTTGATCTTGGCCGCCAGCATGGTGTACGGACCCATTTGCATGGTGATCGTATTGAACACCTGTTCAATGTCCTCGTTATCGCGGATCACCTTGTCGATTGCTTCCCGAATCAGGGGATCCGCAGAGCGGCCGACCAGCAGTGATTGCATGCGCAGCGTAAGTAAAACTGAAATTACGATCAGCACCACGCCGATACACATCGAACCAATGGCATCGAAAACCGGGTTACCGCTTATCGCGGCCAGCGAAATGAACAGGAGTGCGAGGCAAAGGCCGAGCAGCGCCGCGATGTCTTCGCCTAAGACAATCACGAGTTCGGAGTTTCGCGTGTGCTCGAGCCACACCCGAAATGGACGCTCACCACGGACGGCGCGAATTTGACGCAGGCAGCCGAGCAG
>SMUY01207952.1_pt1 | contig 11418 bp, 8 predicted proteins | sample 2456441 | NCBI WGS metagenome assembly SMUY01 (sample SAMN11095931, study PRJNA526329) | marine sediment metagenome | biome: Marine sediment; feature: Surficial sediment; material: Deep marine sediment; isolation source: Hadal surficial sediment | place: Pacific Ocean | collected 2014-11 | depth 0-1...
GGCGAGATCATGAGCCGGGCCACCGATGAGACCGGGTATGTGCAGCCGACATGGGACGCGCTCCGCGAGGTGCGGGGACCGCGGACCCGGTATCACCAGAACCCGATCACCTCATGGACCGTGGGCAGCGACGGCCGCGTGTTCTTCGGCGCCGAGAGGCTGCGATCGTGATCGGGACCGACGCACGCGTCCTGAGCCGGGTGGTCCCGGCCGCGACCCTCGCCATCACCGTGCTGGGGCTGTCCATCACCGGCGGTCGCGTCTCGGTGACGTACGCCCAGGCCACCCCACGGCAACGGGCGAGCTCCACCGCGCTGCCTGACACGTTCGGGTTCGGCCGGCCGGCAACGCCGGACGCGATTGCCAAGCTCGACATCGACGTGATGCCGGACGGTACCGGTTTACCGCCCGGCAGCGGCACCGTGGCAGACGGCGCGCAGACGTGGGGTCGTTTCTGTCGCGGGTGCCACGGTCCCGAGGGCGAAGGCGGGTCTGCCGCGCCGCTCGTGGGCCATGACCCGAGCGGGAGACCGTTGACCGTCGGCAACCACTGGCCCTACGCGACGACGCTCTACGACTACATCAACCGCGCCATGCCCCGCACCGCGCCGGGCACGCTGACCCCGGACCAGGTCTATGGGCTCGCGGCCTGGATCCTGGCGAAGAACGAGATCATCGCCGACGATGCCGTGATGAACGCCGAGACCTTGCCGGCGGTCGTCATGCCGGCCCTCGGCAGATTCGTGCCGGATGATCGTCGCGGCGGACCCGAGGTGCGGTAGCCGGTTGCTCGAGACCGCCAGCCTCACTATCCTGAGGGGGACGCAGCACATGCCATTGCCCCCCCACCACCCACCCAGATCTACGTATTCGAGGTCCGGCCCGCGTTCGGTCGGCACGGTCGCACGTGGTCGAGACCGCCGCTCTGAACGCGCCGAGCGTCTGCTGACCGGCATGCGCACGACCGCCACCCCGGACATCGCCGACGCGGGCGACCAGCGTGCTCGACCGCACTCGCCCGATGCCTGAACCGCGCGGGCACACCACCTCTCGCCACTGTTCCCCGGTCGGCGCAATCGTGCTCCTTGCGGCGCTGCTGGTGCCCTCGGCAACCGCCGGCCAGACCCAGCCGACGGTCGGTCAGGCCGGCAAGGACGTCCCGTGGGTGCCGACACCGGACGTGCTGGTCGATACGATGCTCGAGATGGCGGACGTGTCACCGGACGATCTCGTCGTGGACCTGGGCTCGGGCGACGGTCGCACTGTGATCGCCGCCGCCAGACTCGGCGCGCGGGCCATCGGGATCGAGTACGACCCAGCGCTCGTGGCGCTGTCGACGCAGCGAGCCGACGAGGCGGGCGTGTCCGATCTGACGGAGTTCATCACGACCGACCTGTTCGAGTACGACCTGTCGCAAGCCACCGTGATCACGCTGTTTCTGCTACCGGATCTGAATCTCAGGCTGCGGTCGACGCTGTTCACACTCGAGCCCGGCACCCGCATCGTGTCGAATACCTGGGCACTCGACGGCTGGGACGACGACCCCGATGCCGGGAACCGCTGGGCCCCGGACGAGACCGTGGTTCTCGACCCGTGTCCGACCTGGTGCACGTCGCTGCTGTGGGTCGTGCCGGCGAAGGTCGAAGGCACCTGGCGCCTGTCGGAGGGTGAGCTGTCACTCGACCAGACGTTTCAGATGGTCGCTGGCACGCTGCGGACAGAGACCGGGACGATCCCGATCGAGGACGGCCGGCTACGCGGCACCGAGATCCGGTTTCGGGCCGGCGACACGCACTACACCGGCAGGGTCGACGGGACCACGATGCGCGGCGTCGCCCAGACGCCGCGCGGGGCTGTGGACTGGAACGCCACGCTGAGCCGCTGAGGCCGTGCCACGGTAGGACCGCGTCCGGTGGCTGCCCGCGACATCCCGAACCAGCGGCGTGACGGCGACTTCGAGACGACCTCCCCGTGCGGCGCGTCACGGCAAACTGAACGCAACGTACTCCGCACCCGATGGCGGTCCCGTGCGACCGCCGCCCGCCGCGATCACGACGAACTGCGTACCGTCGACGCTGTAGACCGCCGGCGTCGAGAAGCCGGCGGCCGTCAGCTCGGCCTCCCACAAGACTTTGCCATCCCGTGTGTCATAGGCGCGGAACATCCTGTCGGGCGTCGCCGCGATGAAGATCAACCCGGACGCCGTGACGACCGGCCCGCCGTAGTTGACGGCGCCGAAGCCGAGGTCCGGGTGCGAGGGATAGTTGCCAAACGGCACCGTCCAGGCGATGTCGCCGGTGGCGACATCGATCGAGTTGAGCGTTCCCCAGGGCGGTGTATTGCCGGGCAGGTCTTCGTGGTCGCGAAGGTACACGTACCCGCCGAGCACATACGCGAGCTCCTCGCTCGGATCATCGATGTCAGGCTCGTCGGAGGAGATGTACCGCATCACCGCCCGGCGCTGGGCATCGTCGAAGTGCGCGAATCCCGGCATCCGGCCGCTGCCTTCGCGGATGACCTCGCGGATCTCGTCGGTGTCCAGACGGTCACGCACCCCGAGCAGCGACGGCGCGGTGTCGGTCCCTTCCAGCGTCAGGCCATGGCAGCTCCCGCAGTGCTGGGCATAGGTGCCGTAGTCGCTGGAGCCGGCCGGCACCTCGCTGAGCTCGAGAATCCCGGGCACGTCGTTCGCGTTGACAATCAAGCGGTCGTTGCTCGGGTCGAACGCCGATCCCCCCCACTCGGCTCCCCCGTCGTACCACGGCTGAATAAGCACGGTCCCGACGCGTGGCGGCGCCCACGGCCGCAGGTCCCACTCCTCGATTTGCTCTTCGACGAAGCGTCTGGCCTCGTCGGAGCGGTTCGTGACCTCGAACATCTGCCGGCTGAAGGCGACGGTCGACACTGGCTGGGTTGCCGCGGGCACTTCGTCTGGCAGCGTGCTCGGCAACGTCTCTACCTCGACGATGGGGTACATCGATTCGCCCGTCTCCCGATCGAAGACGTAGAGGTGTCCCGACTTGGTCGTCAGCGCGACCGCGTCGATCGTCCGGCCGTCGCGTTCGAGCTGCACCAGGGTCGGGGGCGACGGGTTGTCGCGGTCCCACAGATCGTGGCGCGTGACCTGGTAGTGCCACTCGAGCCGGCCTGTCCGCGCGTCGATCGCCAGCAGCGAGTTGGCGTACAGGTTGTCACCCAGTCGGTGCACGCCGTAGAAGTCCGGGGTCGCGGACCCGGTCGGGGCAAACAGCAGCCCACGGTCCTCATCGAGGGTCATGCCGGTCCACACGTTCGCGCCGCCCGCGCGTTCCAGCGACCCGTCCGCCCAGGTCTCGGACCCAGGTTCGCCTGGAGCGGGAATGGTGTTGAATTGCCAGACCAGCTCTCCGTCGAGCGCGCTGAAGGCGCGCACGGAGCCCGGAAACGCATTGGCCGACTCGCTGGTGGAAAACCCGAGGATGATCAGGTCCTCGAACACGATGCCCGGCACGGTGACGGAGAGCGACCCCGTCCGGTCGCCGCCCGGCGTGAGATCGAGCCGGCCATGATCGCCGAAACTCTCGATCGGCGTGCCGTCCGACGGGTTCAACGCGAGCAGCTCACGGCCGGCCGTATAGAACAAGCGCGTGTCCCCGTCGTGCTCCCACCACATCAACCCCCGCTGGGCCGCCCCGTCGAGGTCCGGGTCGAAGCGCCACAGCTCCACGCCCGTGGCCGCATTCAGCGCGAAGGCGACAAGCTTGGGCGACAAGCCGTACAGCACGCCGTCGATGACCAGCGGGCTCGTGTACATGGTCGACCCACGACCCCTCAGCTCGCCGGCGTCGTACACCCAGGCGAGCTCGAGCTGGCGCACGTTGTCTCGCGTGATCTGATCCAGCGTGGAGTAGTGTCGACGGCCGGCGTCGCCGAGGTAGACCGGCCAGTCCGCATTCCTCTCGGCCAACGTACAGGCACCCAGGAGCGACGCAACGAGAAGTGAACAGATCGTCCGCATATCGAACCAGTCCCCAACCGTGAACCGACCTCGCGCGCCATATCCGAGGGGGCAGAAGTCGCGCTCATTCTAACCGCAGGACGGCACCCCGGCACCGTCCAGCGCAGCATTGCGGCGAGAAGCGCGTCGGGCTGCACAAATTGAAGGCGAGTCGCAAGGGGGTGTGGGCAATGACGGTGAACGGCCCGTGGCGCGTGAATTACCGATTCAAGGACGGCGAATCGCTCGCGGAGATCTGGTAGGGACCGAGGGAGGTGCCTCATCCAACGCAAATGCCCAGATGAAAGCTCCTCCTTTGGGACAGTCGTTGACAGGCATGCCCGTGTCCGGGGCGACGCGGCTGTCCACCCGCGACCAATCATTCACGCGGACCACCTTCCGCGCCACACGATCGAGGGGCAGGGTCACGATCTGGCGTTCGAACGCCCAGTCCAGGTCTCACTGATCGTTCGCCAGGTGTTGGTAGTACCAGACCAGCGCGCCGGTCTCTCGTCAACTGCGATGCTACCGGCCAAGGCCTGCGCCGGTGTGAAGCCGGCCGGTTGCTCACCCGTGGACTGGGCCAGGCCGGCGGACTGCTCCAGCAGAACCATCAGCACCGAGAAGCACCCGGTGCGCCACATGAACGTCATTCGTGCCCTCATGGAGTCAAGGATGTCAGAAAGGGCGAGTCTAGCAGCCCGATGCCGCGGACGAGCGCCCCGGACCGGGAACGACCCGCCGGCCGTGGCCTTCTCGCGGCAGCACTGCTCCGGCACCGGGAAATACGCGATCCTGTCACCACGGTACGAGCCAAGCCAGATTTCGTTCCCGATCCGAGTGGCTGTGGTGGACGCCACGAACCCGTCCATGGCGGGGTGCTCGAAAATCCGCCGGACTTCCAACGTCTGCGGGTCGATCTCCGCAACGTTCGATCTCTCTCGCAATGGCTCTCGCGGGTCGGTAATCGAGCGTCCGTCCTTGTCGGTGTGGCCCGCGGCGAGTATCACCGAGCCGTCGAATGACATCCGTAGATTGTCCGGCCGGAATCCCAGGGCGACGACGTCCTTTGCACTGGCGTCTGACCACGCGAGATGCGCGGACGATAGACGATATCAGAGCCCGCTCGATGCTCAACCCGCCTCGCCCAGTTGGTCGACTGAAACACGGAAAGGATGTCCGATTCCTGGATGTTTTCGTGCGTCGGTCGGGTTTCGTCCCGCGGGCGGTTGGCTTGCGGTTGCGGGTCGACCGTACTCGAATCGCTGACTAACCAACGGTGAGACGGCTGTGCCAGTCCTGACGAGTGGAGCGAGTACGTCCACGTTCCGGCGCGCGTGGTTCCGTGGGACAAACTGCTATTGCCAGCCCTGAGGATAGGAAACATTAGAGGCCCCCGGACGCGCGACGGTCGTCCCCACAGCTCGGAGCATGTGACGGCCGACGTGGAAGAGATTGAGGACGAGGCCCTGGACCGTTGCGAAGCGCTGCAGATGGGCAGCCGACTTGAACCGGCGCATCTGTCGCTCCCGCTGGCGCGTCGGTTGGTGGGAGACTTCCGCTCGATTGTTCGCGTACTGGGCCGTGCAGTGAACCACGGACGGCATCACAGTGCGGCAGGCCCTGAGCCTACGGGACACTACCTTGGGTCACGTCCCAGACGTACGCACCAACACTGACCGCCATCTCGTCGCTGATCCCTGCCGGATAAGCGGCCATCGCCGTGCCAGGTATTCCGTTGCGGATGACGTCCACGATGCTCCGCAGGCTCCCGTCGCCAGTCCGCCACTCCCTGTCTGCCAGACTTGGGCCAACACCGCCGGCTAGATCCATTCCGTGGCAAACGCTGCATCCGCCGGCGTAGCGAAAGATCTCCCGCCCCTTGGTCAGCATCTGCGGGTCGAGTGTCCCCGGGTCGGGCACGGCCGCTGACGCGGTGCCGGGGCGACCGGGACCGTCCCCGTTTGACGCAAGCAGAAATTGAAGCACGAGCGCCGCTCGTTGGCTGGTCAGATTGGCTCGTGTCCCCATCTGTTGCATGATCGTCACCCACTGACGGTTGGTCCGTTTGGCCGGCGCTGGCAGTTCATGGCAGCGCTGGCAGAAGCGCTCGTATATCGCAGCGCCGCGTGCCATGTCGGACCTGCTCTGCTCAACCGCGTCCTGCCACACCGCGTCGTCGAGCAGGCCATCGACCTCCGGTGGGGTCTCGACCCGGACCGGGCGCACCGTGACTCGCCCAGCCAGCACCCCGGTGTCTCCGGCGACCGGAGCCGACGCCGGCCCGGCGAGCCGACCGCCGATCGTGATGCCTCCGCTCGCCACGTCCGGCGGCGCGGTCGCACGCTCCACCTCGCCTCCTGTCCCGCGACCGGTCAGATCACCCGCGGGAGGGCGAGCGGCAGCTACCCTGGAGAAGTCTCCACCCGAGAGACTCGCCAGGCTGTCACCGATTTGGACGACGATACGGTCCTGCAGGGCAAAGAGCTCGTCGAAGCGACCGTCGAGCCTGGCCGTCTCCCGGACCGCGCCGGTCTCCACATCGACGATCCGGACCGTGATCCGCAGCTGGTCACCCAGGCGTTGGTAGCCACCCGTGACGACCCACGAGGCGCCGAGACTTCGCGCACGGTCACGCGCGAGAGCTTCGTGACCGAGGACGCTCGCCGCGTCCTGCCGCGTGGCGTTCAGTGCGTCGTAACCAACGACCGAGAACCAGCCCATCCGTTCCACACCGGCAGTCACCGTCTCGGCGATTCCGAATCCGATCCAGTCGTCGCCGGGCCGCTCCGAGATGTTCGCGAACGGCATGACGGCCACGATTTGAGGGCTGCGGGTGGGCGCCCGCTCGACCGCGTCGTCACGGGTGACACTCTGAGCGTGCCCGATTCCATCGAAGACGGCGAAACAGACCAGCATCAGCGATGCTGTGTGCAAGCGCGTCCTTGGTGAGAGCCACCAGTGTGAAGGCACGATCATCTCCAAGAGTGCCAGGGCAGGCCGGTGGGCGTAGGGAAATCGGTATCCGCGATAGCTGGTGTCCGGCACCGGTCGATGTCCAAGCGCCGACGAACCACCATGAGCAGGGCACGTAAGAAGATTCGCATGGTCACTGCCTCTCCAAAGGTTAGAACCCGACCGCCCACTGCACCGCGAAGCGGTCGTTGTCCACGTCTGCATCCTCTCGGTTGACCAGATACTCGAACTTGATCAGTGACGATGCGGTCCGGAGATACACGAGACCCAGGGCCAACTGATCACCCGACTCGAAGATCAGGTCATGGTCCAGTATGGTGTCGAACAGCTGTGACCCGCGCACTAACGGCACCCACTTGCCGATGTGATACCCAACTTGCCAGTAGTACCCGCTACGAGCCAGCGCGCCAACGTCACCGAGACCCTCGAATCGGACCTCCTGGATGGTCTTGATCCACTCTCCCCGGAATTCGACGTGCCGATAACGACCTGCGAGATCGGCGCCGTACGCCGTGAAGCGAAGATCGCCGTTGTCATCATAGGCGCCGGTCATGGCAGAGAAATTCGCCTCGATGAAGGGGGCGACGCCGGCGCCGATTCGCCCTCCGACCAGCTTGTCGGTGTTGTTGTCCCGAAAGTTCTGGCCGAGCAGCACTTCGGCGATCTCCCCCTGGGAGTGGGGCTCCCCGTGTGTCACCACTGCTTCGTCGTGTCCATTCTCATCGTCGTGTCCACTCTCTGCCTCGGTGTGCCGTTCTATACTTGGCCCCTGGGTGAAATAGCCGACGGCCGTGATGAACCCGCGGTCGCCCACGTCAAAGCTGGCTCGGGCTTGCACGCCAACATCACTCAGCACCGGCAGGAGCGACTCGGCCGGCGCCCCACCACCGTGATGCCCACCGTAGAGGGGCGGCGGGCTCACGAATTTGTTGATCCAGCCGGGATGGTACCGTTCGCTGAACGCGTTGAACGGCACGAGAAACTTGCCGGCGACGACCTTCAGGTTGTCGGTAACGGAATAGATGACATCGGCGTATTCGAGCTCTGCCGATGTGCTCCCGTCTCCGAACCCGAGTGCTACTTCCGCCTCGAACAGAAGCCGCGCCGAGGGCTGGACCAGGAAGATTGGCGAAAACCCGAAGGCGGAGTCGTTCGGTGTCGATTCCTTCGCTCGCGTGGCCTCGAAGCCGGCGCTGCCATACCCGGTTACCAGAAAAGTCGATGCCCACGTCGTTGGCTCACCGGTGTCGGGTTCGCGGGCCGGCGTTTGCGCGGTGACAGTGGCGGACGCAAGCAGGCAAATCGCCACAGGCGTCAGGCATCGAGCGAGAAACTCGCGGTCCATCGTTTCCTCCGCCTCAGATCAGAGTGAGCTCGTTGGCGAGACTGTCAATGCCGCGCCCCCGCGTAAGTCGGGCGACCGGTGTTGCGCGGTCACGGCGCAGCCGCGGGTCTCACGTTGCTCGATCAAGCGTGTGATGTCTCCGGCCGGAACCGCTCGACCGACGTAGTCGCCTTGAACATCCTCGCAGGCTCGCTCGCGCAAGAAGGTGAGCTGCCTCTCGGCCGTGACCCCGTCGGCGACGACCTGGAGGCCAAGACAGTGTGCCATCCTGATGATGGCCGTCACGATGGTTGAGTCGTGTTCATCGTCCGGGATGTTGCCTACCAGAGATCGGGCGATCTTCAGTCGCTCGACCGGGCAGCGTCTCAGGTAGCTCAGCGACGAGCACCCAACTCCGAAGTCGCTCACCGTGAGGCCGACCCCCAGCGCCTTTAGCGCCTCGAGTCTGGGCAGGTACTTCGTCGCGTCTTGCATCAGGGTGACGTCCGAGAGCTCGAGCTCGAGCTCGAGCAGATGAGGGTCGACCCCGGTCGCGGTCAGGATCCGCCGCAGCATGTCCACGAAGTCCGGCTGCGTCAGCGGTCGGGCCAAGAGACTCAGCGCGGCGCGGAAGGGCGGACGATCCGGCCGCTGCCATTGGGAGACGTCGACACAGACCCGCTCCAACAACCCCGCCTGAAGCGTGGTGGTCAGACCGCTGGTCTCGGCTAACGACGCGACCGCCGTGGCGGACAGCGATGCCAGCTCCGGCTGCGGCCAGCTGACGAGCGCCTCGGTCGCCACAATCTCCGTCGTGGTGCTGTCGACAACCGGCCGATACCGGATCGAGAGCTCCCCGTGCTCCAGCACGGTACGCAGCTTGTTCTCGGTGGCCTGGCACGTCGACGTCCGGGCCGTCATGGGCCGGCTGAAGAACTGAAAGGCGTTGCGCCCCTGTCGCTTCGCGCGGTACATGGCCGTATCGGCTCTCGTGAGGAGCGTCCGCATGTCACCGCCATCCGTCGGGTAGAGCGCCGCGCCAACGCTGGTGGTGATCGAGACGACCCCGTGCTGGAGGCGGAAGGGTTCGGACAGCGCGTCGAGGATGTGCTGTGCAACGATGCCCACGCCTCGTTCGGAAGCCATGCCGACCAGGAGGACGAACTCATCACCACCGAAGCGTGCGATCGTGTCCGATGCCCGCGCCGAGTGGCCCAGCCGGCCGGCCACCTCGATCAGCAACTCATCGCCGGCCTCGTGCCCCATCGTGTCGTTGACACGCTTGAAGCCATCGAGGTCGAGATTCACGACCGCAACCATCTCCGTGTAGCGCCGCGCCCGGGCCAAGGCCTGTCGCAGGCGGTCGAGAAAAAGCACGCGATTCGGCAGGCCGGTCAACGAGTCGTGATGCGCGAGGTGATCAATGCGCTTCTGCGCCCGACTTTCCCCGATGACACGCCGCAACCGGTGTCGCAAGACGGCCCAGTTCAGCGGCTTGCTGAGGTAGTCCGTCGCGCCTGCATGAAACGCGTCGGCGATCGATCCTTCGTCGTCGAGACTCGTCACGATCAGGACCGGAGTCGTCGCGCCGCCCGGTAGTTTCTGGATCTGGGCGCAGGCGGCGAAGCCGTCCATTCCGGGCATGCTCGCATCCATCAAGACGATGTCCGGGCTGGTCCGTTGGTACATGGCGATCGCGGACCCGCCATCGGCCGCCTCCTCCACGACATAGCCGTCTCGCTCCAGCTTGTGGCGCATGAGCAGACGCGTAGCCCGGTCGTCGTCGACGACCAGGATGCTCGATGACTCCCGCTCTACGTGTGTCATCGCCCAATTCCGGCACTCGCGCTGCTGAAGACGCCGTCGTCATCCGCGGGGACGAAGCTGGCGCCCGGCTTGATGAACTCGGACAGCGCCTCCTGAAGACGAAGCACCTCGTCCTCGAGCCAACCAAGGCTGTCACGTGCGCCATCCAGATCTTTGTTCCGCCCCAGCGACTCCATTTTCCTGACCGCACGTAAGGCAAGCTGCGCTCCGAAATTGCTGACCGCCCCCTTCAACGAATGGGCGGAACAGGTCAGCGTCTCCATGTCCTGCCGCTCGATGGCATCGCGAATCTGCGAGAGCACGACCTGAGAATCTTCGACAAATAGCTCCACGATCTTGTGTAGCACCGCTTGGTCACCGTCCACATTGGAGAGAATCCGTGCCGTGTCGAAGACCGGGCACGGATCCATGCCGGCGTCGTCAGGGCCGGGGTACGTCGTGTTCCGCAGGTTGCCCGCAGCCGGGGTCTGCGCGCCGTCGTCGTCCGGCAGGCTCGCTTCGGCTTCCACGGAGGCCGAGGCGAGCTCCTCGATCGTCTGAATCAGTGCCGCGGCTTGGATCGGCTTTGCCAGGTAGGCGTCCATCCCTCCCTCGAGACAGCGCTCGCGGTCGCCCTTCATGGCATGCGCCGTCATGGCGACGATAGGCAGGTGCCGTCCGTTCGATTGTTCCGCTTCCCGGATCGCGGCCGTCGCCTCCAGCCCTCCCATCTCGGGCATCTGCAGATCCATGAGGACGACGTCGAACCTGTCTTTCTCCAGCGTTCTAAGCGCTGCCTTCCCGTCGTTCGCTACCACCACTCGATGGCCACGCTTCTCGAGGATCGTGACGGCGAGCAGCTGATTCACCCTGTTGTCCTCGGCAAGCAGGACGTGCAGCGACCGATAGTCGCCCGCCGACGGCTGGTGAAGAATCTGGGTGGATTCAGCGCGTATACGCCGCGTCGGCGAGGCCCCGTTCAGGGCGATCAAGGTCGCATCGAGCAGGTCCGACTGTGTGATCGGCTTGATCAGGTAGTTGGCGATTCCCAGTGTCCGGCACCGCGTCGCATCGCCGTCCTGGGCGGTGGACGTCAGCATCAGCACGGTGGCCCCCGTCAGCCCTGGATCGTCGTGGATCTGTTGCGCCACGGAGAAGCCGTCCATCTCGGGCATCATGACGTCGAGCAGCACCAGGCGATACGGCCGCCCTGCCTCCTTGGCGTCCTTCAGACTCACCAACGCTTCCTGCCCGCTCTCGGCGAGACTGGGCCGCATGTCCCAAATGGTCAGTATCTCTTCGAGGATCTTCCGATTCGTCGCGTTGTCGTCGACGA
>SMUY01425441.1_pt1 | contig 11418 bp, 5 predicted proteins | sample 2456441 | NCBI WGS metagenome assembly SMUY01 (sample SAMN11095931, study PRJNA526329) | marine sediment metagenome | biome: Marine sediment; feature: Surficial sediment; material: Deep marine sediment; isolation source: Hadal surficial sediment | place: Pacific Ocean | collected 2014-11 | depth 0-1...
AAAAGACGAGAAACCCGCGCGCAAGAGGCGCGTCAGGTATCGAAGCCCCTCGCCGCGGTCGAACGCGTCGGTGTCGAGGTCGTCTCGCAGGATGACGTCGCCCGCTTTCTTGAGCAACTCACAGAACTCCGACCACGCTTCGGCGGTCATGACTTTGTCTACGGCGTCGTCTGCCATCGGGGGGACCTCCATCGGGAATACTCGAGATTGCTGACGGTCAGAATAGCGGGTTGCGCGGGCCCGTAGGACCGCTACAGACCTTCTCATGCGAACCGTCAGCATCCGCATCAGCGGATAAGCATCCTAGGGGCATGGCGTCTGCGAGCAGCGACTCAGTCCCCGAGAGCGCGGGAGTGGGTTCCTCCCTGCCTCGTCGGACATCCTCGAGCCAGGCGACGGCTCGATCCGGGGAGTCGGTGAGGAGGTGCGCCTTACGCTCCGACCCTGTGGAACGAATTCCAAGCGGGCCTTTCGAGGTCGTGAAGTCGGGATCCTGTCATGTAAAGGTGTATGCGTGTCGGTTGGCTGACCGCGGGACTCCACTCCAGCTGTGTGTCCCCCCCACCGAGTGCGGGTGGGACTTGCGAGGAGCCACGCTTCCTTCCCCGCCCCGGCATTCTCACCGGGGCCATCCCTCAGGAACCGACTTGTATTACAGTCGCCGGCGAGCGGAGAGGAGTGAGCGTGATTCGAAACGGGTTCCACCTCGCCGAGACCGAGGCAGAGAAGCAGGCGATCTACCGCTTTCGCTACGACGTCTACGTCGAAGAGATGGGGCGCTATGGCAGCGCCGCCGACCACGAGAAGCGGCTGCTGGTCCAGGAAGAGGACGCGACCGCTCGGATCTTCTACGCGGCCCAGGACGGGCGCGTGGTGGCCACGTCCAGATTTTCGTGGGGAGGCGACGCGCCGTTTACGAAGCGGCTGATCGATCACTACCAGCTCGAGCCCTTCCTGGCAGAGCTGGCGCCAGAGACGATGGCCGTGGGCGAGCGCGGCATGGTCGAGCCGAAGCTGCGCGGGACGGACGTGTTTCGCGACCTGGGCCGGTTCAGCAGTCGCTTCATCGCCGACAACCGGATCCAGCTCATCTTCGGCACCTGCGAGCCGCATCTGCTGAGTCTCTACATGGGACAGGGATGTCGGACGTATTCGAAGCAGAACGTGAACACCGCCGATGCCGGGTACCTGATTCCGATCGTGTCCGTGGTCGAGGACATCGAGTATCTCCGGCGGATCGGCTCTCCCAACGCGGAAACGGCGGTCGACTACGGAGACGACGCCCGGATTCCAGACTGCGTCGAACGCCTGATCGACACTAGCGGCGTGATGAGTCAGCGTCTCATTGCGAAGGCAGACTACTGGGCCACGATCCACGACGCCCTCGACGAGCTGGCCGAGAATCGCGTCTCGGCCCTCGACGGACTCGACGAGGAAGAAGCTGCCCGGGCCCTCGGCAAGAGCAACATCATCGAGTGCCGGGCCGGCGATCGCGTGCTCAAGAAGGGTGGCGTGGCCCGCAACATGTTCATCGTTCTCGACGGCACCCTCGAGGTGCGCGAAGAGGGCGCGGTCATCCGGGTGCTCTCGGCGGGGGATGTGTTCGGCGAGATGGCTTTCCTGCTCGAACGCCCCCGGTCCGCCGACGTCTACGCGGCCACCGACGGGCGCATCCTGAGCCTCAGCGAGAGCACCCTGCGCAAGACCATCGCGAGTGATCCCACGGTGGCGGCCCACTTGCTTCTGAACATCTCGAAGATGCTCTGCATGCGAATCCTCACCAGCGGGTGAGGCCCTCACCAGCGGGTGAGGTCTACTTCCAGTCGACGTTCGCGATCTTGTGCTTGCCGGAGATGCCCTTGAGCACGACGCTGCGCTCGTTGCTGAAGTGCACGTTCGGGTCTCCTGCGACCAGGCGCTGAACTTCGCCGGAGACGAGGATCTCGTCGGCGAGGGCGAGGTCCGAGATCCGGAAGGCCTGGATCACGGTCTTGCCGAAGAACTTGTCGACGTCGCGGATCGCCTCGCCAGTGTGGAGACCGATCCGCACCCGGATCGGCTGTTCGGGGTGGCGCGCGCTGTAGGCCACGAACGCCCGCTGCAGCGCCACGCCGCAGCGCAGGCCGGCACTCGCGCTGGGAAACGCGATCAGGAACCCATCGCCTCGCAGCTCGACCTCGAAGCCGCCGTGGGCCTCGCTGTTCTCTCGCACGATCGCGTTGTGCGCCTCGACGACGCGCAGTGCCGCGCGGTCGCCGAGTCGCTCGGTCATGCCCGTAAAGTCGTGCATGTCGCTGAACATGAGGGTCACGATGCCGTCGGAATCGGCGGCCAGACTCAGGTCCGGCCGCTTCGCTCCCACGGAGGCGGCGATGAGTGCAATCGAGGCCTTCACGCTGCTCGATTCGCTGCCCTGGGCGCGCATCTTCACGGTGAGCGCGCGCTCGAGCCACTGGGCGCCGGCGCCGATGCGGCGGTAGATCGAGAGGGCCGCGTCGAGCTTTTCGAGAGCGCCCGTGCGCCGGCCGGCGTCGAGTAGCGCCCGGCCCCACAGCAGGAGTGCGTCGGCCTCGTACCACACTACGCCGTAGCGTTGGAACGTCTCGACCGCCGCCTCGAACTGCCCGCTCGCGGCCTGGAGGTCGCCCCGCGCCGCGCTGTTGACGGCATGGGCGAGAGCAAGCTGCCCTTCGCGCCCCGCCCAGTCCTGGCCGTCGTCCATGATCTCGCGACAGCGATCCAGGTGCGGCACCGAATCCGCGGCGCGGCCCATCTGCCCGAGGGTCGTGGCCATTCGCAGCCGGCAGCCGAGTTCGTACTGGGTCAGTTTCTTCTCGACGTTGAGCGAGATCCCCTGTTGGAGATACTCCAGCGCGGTGTCGAACTCGTCGCGAATCCGGTAGATCTCGCCGAGCGACTCGAATTCGTGGCCAGCTTGGGAGAGAACACCCTGGCGCTTCCAAGTCTCCAGTCTGGCCGCGGTCCTGGCAAGGGCCGTGTCCCATTCGCGCAGGTACCCGCCAATACCAAATCCGAAGCCCTCCATGTCTCCCACTGCCGCCATGGCTTCCCGTGCGGCTTCGAGATCGCCGAGTTGGGCGCGCACGCTCGCCAGGCTCCCCAGCAGCATCTGGCGTTGCGCAGGCGCCTGAGCCACGTGGGATCGCGAGAGCTCGCGCTCCAGCACTTCGACGTCGGGCCTGAAGTTGAAATTGTATTCGCCCTGCAATTGACCCGCTACCGCAAAAACCGCGAGGATGCCGGCGTTCTCGCGAATCGCGATCTCGCTCGCGCGACGCGCGAGTGCAACCTTCTCCTCGTGGCGTCCGACCCCCATCAGCGTCACGGTCTTGATCGCGGCGGCGGCAGCCCACAGGACTTCGCTTCCGAGGCGCTCGGCGATCTCCAGAGCACGGTCGCAGGTTGCGAGGGAAGCGGTCGGATCCCCGCCCATGTACTCCACCGATGCCCGCGCGACGTAGAACGCCACGGCGGGCGCATCGTCCTTGCCCTCGAAATACGGTCCGGCCTTCTCGAAGTAGTGCATCGCCCGGGGAATGTCTGCGTGGATCGGCGGCCAGCCGCCCAGGGCACGGCCGAGCTTCGACTGGATCGTCGCCGTGCGCCTCTCGTTGCCCGCGCGCTCCTGAATCTCGAGCGCCTCTTCCAGGTAGCGAATCCCGTCGTGCACCTGGATTCCGGAGACGTACATGGCGTCTCCGAGGCGTTCGAGGAGACGCGCCCGGTCGGACTCAGTGTCCGGATCGTCGCCCCAGATTTCGAGAGCCGCATCCCAGTGGCTCGCGGCCTCTTCCCACGCGAGCAAGTCGCGTGCGAGGTCTCCCGCGCGCATCAGCGCCGAGACGGCCTTGTCGCGATCCGCCGCCGCACCCGCCATGCGATAGTGCTGTGCCAGCTCGGCGACGTGGGGGCCGAGATGCCCGGCGTAGGTCGCCTCGATGGCTTCGGCCGCCCGCAAATGGGCGCGCTGCTTGCGGGGGAGCGAGAGCTCGTCGTACAGCGTCTGGCGAACCAGGGCGTGGGCGAAGCGGTAGACCGGCTCGCCGCCCACGGCGGACTCCGAGATGAACTGGCGACCGACGGCTTCTTCGACGGCTTCGAGCAGCGCCTCGTCAGCGACACCCGACATCTTCTTCACGAGATCGAAGGCGAACTCCCGGCCGATCACCGACGCATCGGACAGAACGCTGTTGCAGATGTCCGAGAGTCGCGAAAGGCGCCGACCGATTGCGTCGCGCACACCTTCGGGGATGCCGAGACCCTCGATCGAGGTGGCCTTGGTGGACCAGCGACCGTTCTCGAAGAAGATCGCACCGCTTTCGACGAGGTGCTGTCCAACGGATTCGATGAAGAACGGATTGCCCTCGGTCTCGCGATGGATGGCACCGGTGAGGGCGGTCGCCTCCTCGGCAATCTCCGCGCCCTGGGCCATCCCCTGGAACAGCGCCAACACTTCTTCCACGCTGAGGCCGCGCAGCACCAGGCGTTCGAAGCCTGGGTTCCGGCGCAGGTCTGCCAGGGTTTCCGCCAGGGGGTGGCGGCGATCGAGCTCGACGTCGCGATAGGTTCCGACGATCAGGATCCGGCTGCCCTCGAGGCGGCGCACCAGGTGTTGCAGCAGCAGGAGCGTCGGCCGGTCCGCCCAGTGGAGGTCGTCGAGGACCAGCAGGATCGGATTCGCCCGGGATGCGTTGACCAGGAACGAGGCCACGCCGTCGAAGAGGCGAAAACGATCCTGTGTGGATTCAATGGCCGGAGCCGGGACCACGTCGGGCAGCCGGTGCGTCACCTCGGACACGAGCTTGGCGACTTCGGGCCCGGCGCTGCCGAGTCCGCGACGCAGGGACTCGTCGTCACAGTGGGAGACGTACTGGCGCAACGCCTCGACGAAGGGCAGGTACGGAATACCGGCCTCGGTCTCGTGGCAGTGCCCGAGGAGCGGTTGGGCCCCGCGCAACTCGGCGTACACCGCGAGCTGCGCGGCCAGGCGGGTCTTTCCGATTCCCGGCTCCCCAGCGAGCATGACGAGGGATCCGTGGCCGCCGAGGGCTGCGTCCATTGCCCTTTGCAAGCGGTCGAGCTCGAGAGCGCGTCCCACGAACTGCCCGCCGCCGAAGGCGGCCGCCGTCGAGGTCGTCGGCGCCGGGCGGGGCACGGCAGCGGGAGTCGGGGCCGAGCGAATCGACTGGAGCCGTTCGCGCACCGCCGTGGCTGTGGCTGGTCTCGCTTCCGGTGCCTTCTCGAGCAGCTCGAGCACCAGGGCCTCGAGCTCGGGGCCGACATCGGAGTTGTGCCAGGACGGCGCGACCGGGCGCGTATTCAGGTGTTGGCTGATGACGGCAACGGCGTCGTCTCCGACGAACGGGGGACGCCCCGTCAACAGCTCGTAGAGCAGTGCGCCCAGGGCGTAGAGATCCGATCGGGGCGAGACGTTGCCGCCGACCGCCTGTTCCGGCGCCATGTAGGTGGCGGTCCCGACCATCGCCCCGTCTTGGGTGATGCGCGTCCGGTCCAGCGAGACGGCCAGCCCGAAGTCGCCGAGCTTGACGGTGCCGTCGCGATCGAGCCAAACGTTGCCGGGCTTCAGGTCACGGTGGACGATACCGTGGGCGTGGGCGTGCTCGAGAGCGCCGCAGATCTGGTCCGCCACGCTGAGCGCGTGGTCGAGCTCGAAGCGATGGCCGTCGCTGTCGGCGAGCTTCTTGTCGAGATCGCCCCCCGCCATGTACTGGCAGACGAGGTAGACCTGGCTGCCCTCTTCGGCGACGTCGTGGACCGTGACGATGTTGGGGTGGTCGCCCAGCCGACCCATGGCCTCGGCCTCGCGGCGCACCCGGGCGAGATCGAGCCCCGCGGACTTGATGAAGGCGATGGCGACTTCGCGATCAAGACGGCTGTCGCGGGCGAGGTAGACGCGCTTCTTGGCCCCCTCGCCCAGCAGTCGATCGATCTGGTAGCGGCCGCCGGCGAGGGAGGTCGGAATTCGATCCGTGCTCGAAGGCCCCGCCAGAGGAGCCTCGGCTAGCGCCCGCGCCGCCGAGGCGCCGGGGGCGGACAGGGCCTGGCCGCACTCGTCGCAGAAACGCTGACCCCGGGCGTTCTCGGTGCCACAGGAGGGGCAGTCGACGCTGGCCGAGAGGGGCTCGGCGCAGTCGCCACAGAACTTTGCAGTCTCGCGGTTGTCGAATCCGCAGGAGGGGCAGTTCAATCTGGATCTCCGCTGCTGATCAGGACACTTTGTACCACGCTCCCGGCCGCAATGGGCGCGGCTTCGAATATCGTGCCGAGGGCTTTCAGGGGTGCGTTTTTTGGGGTGACGCGATACTTCCCGCCCATGCCGATCCGTTGCGCAGCGGCCGGCGCCGCATGAGTTCGAACTCGGCACCGCGGCTGGTGCGCGCCAGCTCGAGCTCGCGCGGCTCCTACTGGCGCTCGGACGCCGAATCGATGACGAAGTCCCAGGCCAGCGCCGCGTCCGTCAACTTCTCGTGGGCAAGCGTCGGGCCGAAGCGCTTGTCTTTCGGTCGCCAACCCGGTCCGCCGCCCGGTCTGACAACGAACGCTGACGCTGGAGGCGGGGGAATCACACGAGCAGGATCTTCCGGCCCGTTCCCAAGATCGCAACGCGGCGCCAGGATGACGGGTTGCGCCGGCCTGTAGGACCGCTACAGACCTGCTCATGCGAACCGTCAGCATCCGCACCAGCTTGCTGCGAAACGTGCTGGCTCTGGTGCTCACGGTCTCGGTCACGGTGCTGGTGGTGATGTTCGTCGGAGCTCGGCGCGCTGTACGGGATCTATCGGCGCAGCTGATCGCCGAGTCTTCGAACCGGGCCGAGGAATCCCTGCGCAGCTTCTTCGATGGGATCGAAGCGCTGACGCGCGTCACGGCTGCGTGGTCCGATGCCGCGCTGCTGGAATACGAGGGTCCAGCTGACCTGGTTCGGCTCAACCAGTTCTTCGCCCCGTTGCTCACCGAGAACCCCCACGTCACCTCGATGATACTGACCGACGATGAGGGATTCGAGTACATGCTGCTGCGCGACTTCGGCGACGACCAGGATTATGAATGGTACAACCGGCTCACCTGGGCGGACCGCGGTCCTGAAGCCGCCTTCACCAGTCGCTGGTCCGAGACGTTCGAGCTCCTGTCTCGGCAGCCGCTGCCGAACGCGGCCGACTACGACGTGAGGAACCGGCCGTTCTACACCGTTCCCGAGATCGGTGAGACCGTCTGGACCGACCCCTATTACTTTTTCACGACTCGCGACGCTGGAATGACCGTGAGCACGAAGTGGCGGCACGCATCGGGCCAGGTGCGCGTGGCCGCCTTTGATCTGCTGTTGATGAACCTCTCGCGCTTCACCGTCGACCGGAGGCCCAGCCCCAATGGCTACGTATTCGTCTTGTTCCGGGACGGTTCACTGCTGGGCCTGCCCGCAGACGAGCGCTGGACCGACGCGTCGTCCCAACGTGAGGCGCTTCGCAATCCGGCCGAGCGCCAAGGCGAGCAGACAGTGGCCGACAAGGCCGCTGTCCTGATGACGGCCGCCGAGCTGGAGCTGCCGGTCATCGCTGCCGCCGTAGAAGAATGGCGGCGGACGGGTTCCGGCCCGATCGGCCACTTCCGTTTCGCGAGCGGCGGCGAGGTCTGGTGGGGAGGCTTCCGGCGCTTCCGGTTGCAGGGGCCCGAGCTCTGGATCGGCGTCGTTGCTCCCGAGAGCGACTTTCTCTCCCAGGCGCGGGAACAACGAAACGTCGTGTTTGCGGTCTGCGCGATCGCGATGCTGCTGGCGGTCGTCATGACCCATGTGCTGGCGAGGCGCTACAGCCGCCCGCTGGAGTTGTTGGCCGAGCAGAGCGCGCGGGTTCGCGAACTCAACCTCACCGATCGGATACCCATCCAGTCGCATCTCACCGAGGTCTCGCAGCTCGCCGATGCAAACGCCCAGATGATGACGGCCCTCGAATCGTTCTCCCGCTACGTCCCCTTGGACCTCGTACGCGATCTGTTGCGTCGCGGAGAAGTGGCCGAGATCGGCGGTCGCACCGAGAGGCTGACCATTCTCTTTACCGACATCCAGGACTTCACGAGCGTTGCGGAAGGAATGACACCCCAGGCCTTGACCCATCACATGGCCGAGTACTTCAGCGAGATGCTCGAGGTGCTGCGACGCGAGAAAGCCACAGTCGACAAGTTCATTGGAGACGCCATCGTGGCGTTCTGGGGAGCGCCCGAGCCCGCTCCGGACCACGCGGCCCGCGCCGTCCGCGCCGTGCTCGGCTGCCGCGATCGCCTCGAACATCTGAATCCTAGCTGGGTCGAGCGGGACCTGCCGCCGCTGCCGACCCGCTTCGGACTCTCGACCGGCGACGTGGTCGTCGGCAACGTGGGTGCGCCAAATCGCATGAACTACACGGTGCTCGGCGACACCGTGAACGTCGCCAGTCGGCTCGAGGCCCTGAACGGACGCTACGGGACCACGATTCTCGCCACCGCGGAAGTCGTCGAGCAGGCGGGGGAAGGCTTCGTCTGGCGCCGCATCGATCGGTTGGCCGTGAAGGGCAAGGAATTGCCCGTCGACGTCTTCGAGCCGCTGGGGCTCGCGGGCTCGGTCGCTGCATCGGATCTCGATGCCGCTCGTCGTTACGAGACTGCGCTGCGGTGCTACGTGGAGGGCCGCTTCGCCGAGGCCGTTGCCGATCTCGAGCGGCTCCTGAACGACGTTCGTGACGACGGGCCGACCCAACGGCTACTGGAGTTCTGCCGTCGCTACGCTGCCGAGCCTCCAACAGGGCCGTGGGATGGCGTCACCCGTTACGAAACGAAGTAGTCTTGAATCGTTCACGTCTGTCTCCGATGCTCCGGGATGCCCGCCTGCGCGCAGCTGTTCCTGCTGCTCCTGCTGCGCATGATAAGCTGGTCCTATGCCCGTTCAGAAGTTCTTCGCCGAGAGCCCGGAAGCCGTCGGGATCGATCCCGACAAGCTCGAGGCGCTGTTCGAGCGCGCCGAGAAGGAAGTGCGGGAGGGTCTTCTCCCGTCCTGCCAGATTGCTCTGGCACGGGACGGGCGCATCGCTGGCATGCGCAGCTTCGGAACGGTCCGGCACGAGGGCGTCGAAGCGATCGCGACTCGCGACACCCTCTACTGCATCTTCTCCAGCACCAAGGCAATCACGTCGGCGGCGGCTTGGCTGCTCATCCAGGAAGGCAAGCTCTCGGTCGCCGAGAAGGTGGCCGAAATCATTCCCGAGTTTGGGACCCACGGGAAGGACGAGGTCACGGTCGAGCAGCTCTTCACCCACACCGCGGGCTTCCCCCATGCCCCCTTCGATCCGGCGGTCTTCTTGGATCGAGCCAAGCGTCTCGAATATTTCGCGCGCTGGCGTTTCAACTGGGAGCCAGGAACCCGCTTCGAGTACCACCCGTCGTCGAGTATGTACGTGATCGCGGACATCATCGAGCAGCGATCGGGCATGACCTATGGAGAATTCGTGCGCCGTCGCATCTCGGAGCCGCTGGGCCTCGACGACCTCTGGGTGGGTCTTCCCGAACAGCTGCACGGCCGCCTGGCGGACATCGTGCACGTGGGCGAAGCAATGACCGAAGCAGACTATCGTGAGATGGGCTTCGCCATGCCGCCGGCCACCGAAGTCAACGAAAAGAATCTCCAACGCTTCAACGAACCGGCCGTGCGCAAGGCGGGAATTCCCGGCGGCGGCGGAACCACGACGGCGGGGGATCTAGCCCTCTTCTACCAGGGGCTTCTCCATGGGGGTGCGCTCGACGGTCAAGAGATCTGGAAGCCCGAGACCCTGCAGATGGCCAGAGAGATCCGCAGCGGGGAGCTTCGGGACCCGGTGTTCAACAAGCTCGCGAACCGTGCCCTGGGCTTGATGATCGCGGGCGACCGCGAACGCAACTACCGAGGCTTTGGCCACACCCATTCCGAGTTGGCCTTCGGCCACGGTGGCGCCGGTGGCCAGCTGGCCTGGGCCGATCCCGAGAGCGGGATCTCCCTCGGCTATTGCACCGATGGCCATGACCGGAACAACATCCGCCAGGCCCGCCGCGGCATCGGTATCTCGAGCCGCGCCGCAATCTGCGCTGCCTAGGACCTGGCAGTCGATTGGGCCTGGCTGAGGGCCAGTAGGTCCTGGTACGCCAGCTAGACGATATCGATCCGTTCCGTGTGCGAGGCGGCCTCGTTCAGCAGTTTCTCGAAGTGTTCCAACAGTCCGATCCGGAGACCTCGGGGCCGCCCCCGGTCGACGAAGCAGTCGGTGGGGGACGGACCGAGCGCGCCGCAGCCCCGCGCGGCTCCAGAGGTTGAGACCCTCAGTTGGATCCGTGGCGATTCTGAAGCGCCAGGCTGCCCGCCACGGCCAGCACCAGGCCGGCTGCCGCGAAGCCGAACGGCCGCAGCGACGGGACCGACGCTACGAACGGTCCGGGCTCGATGACTTCGTTCGACAGCTGGTTGAAGTACCAGCTGGGGCCGACCGAATTGTACGTCAGATCGGCCGAAGTGATGCGCACGTGATGGTCGTTCCCGACGAACGCACCGAGCAGGCTGCAGCTTCCGATGCTGCCGCTGCTCGTCGAGTCGATCACGATGTCGCAGCTCGCCGTCAGACCCGCATAGGACAGGACCAGGTCGTAGTCGTCGCCGCTGCCGTCCGATTCGTCCAGGCCGGACTCGGCGTAACGGATCATGCCCAGATCGTCTGCGGTCAGCGTCCGCTGGGCCTCACCGACGCTCTGGCCCTGATGCATGACGGCCTCGGTGTCCGAGAACCCGAAGTGTCCGGCGACGACGTCGCTGCCGCCGGCCGCATAGTTGTCGGCGCCGGGCAGGTGCGCCAGGCTCTGGCTGAAGTTCGATGCGTCGAGGAACGCGGGCAGCGAGGTCAAGAAGGGGTTGTTGATCCCGATCCTGAACCAGTTCAGGTTGACGTCATTGCCGCGCACATCGTCCGGGGTCGCGATCAGCATGTCGCTTCCCGGATCCAGGTCGTAGCCGTCTCCGCCGTCGGTCGACCGCGTGTAATCGACGTCCGGCGAACCCAGACCCGATTCGGATCCGAGTGCCGGATGGGAGACGCCCTGGCAGTGACCGATCTCGTGGAGCAGCATCGATTCGTAGTCGAAGCGGGTGGATGGGAAGTCCGGCGCAGGCGAGACGACGTTGCCCGTCGTCGACACTCGCGCGTTCCAGGTCCGGATCACGTTCTGGGTCGGGATCACCATGTCGGAGGCGTTGGCCGAGGTCGGGTCGATGCAGACCGTCACCGTGAGCGTGCCGCCGCTGCCGGTGTATCCCGAGGGATGGGTAACGATGTCCGTGAAGCGGGTTTCAATGAAGAACATGTAGCCGCCGGCCAGCGCCGTCGCCGG
>SMUY01157936.1_pt1 | contig 11414 bp, 9 predicted proteins | sample 2456441 | NCBI WGS metagenome assembly SMUY01 (sample SAMN11095931, study PRJNA526329) | marine sediment metagenome | biome: Marine sediment; feature: Surficial sediment; material: Deep marine sediment; isolation source: Hadal surficial sediment | place: Pacific Ocean | collected 2014-11 | depth 0-1...
ACAATTTTACCGTCGCCGAGACCAATTTCTCCGTGGCAGACCGAACAGTTGACCCGGAACAGGTTGCCTGCGACCGCAGGGTCGTAGGACCGCTCTCGTTTATCCGGAACGTTCAGCACCGTGTCGGGATGACCGGCCGATGCGAAGACAACCGACTCGGCCGGGGGGGCGAGACGCGGCGGTTCCTGTGACCTGAAGGCCTGCGAGTAGTGCATCTCCGAGAACGTCTCGACCGGGTAGGTGTTCGATTCCTGGAAGGCACATGCCGAAACCGATGCAGCCGCGAGCGACAGCAGGCCGGCCGTCAGGACGAAACGGCGCCTGAACAATGACTTGAAGTTCGCTGGGAACGCAATCATGAAGCGTGCTTGATCTCCAGGGCTCCGGCTTTGTTGAACACGCTCTCAGCGTCGGCTATTCGCGAATCGTCGTCGAATGTGACTACCACGCCGATCCAGCCCTCGGTAATCCTCGGGTCGTATATTCCAGGTTTCATGTTTGGGAGCCGGGATTCGAAAATGATGCCGACCACCGATGAGATTACGGCCGCGAGCATCGTCATTTCATACATGATGATCAGCATTGCAAAGAGCGACAGGATCGGCTTTCCACCGGTCACCACCGGGTAGGCCAACTGGGTTACCGCGGTCAGGAATATTGCCAGCGTGAAACCGATAATCGCTCCAAACACAGGAAAGCGGAACAGGCGGTGCTGCGGCACATGCTCGCCGAACGCACCCTCTGGATATGGGACGCCTGTCAACACATCGAACGATCCGAGTTCAAAGCCAGCTTCCTTGAGCCCGTCCATCGCATCGGCGGCGGGTTCAGGTTCCTGGAACAGGCCAAGCATGCTACGCGTACTCATCAGAAAATCCTCTAGTCAGCTTCCCTAATAATTGCGGGCACCCTGGCCCGGCCAATCATTACGTCATCTGTAAATACCTGGCTCTCCTTCTGCTCGAACAGCGGCACGAGCGGGAAGAACTTTGAGAACAACAACATCAGGAACGTCACCCAGCAGAACGACCAGAAAAGTATCGTCCATTCGACAGCGCTCGGGCGGTACGAGTCCCACACGTACACGAACGGGGTCCTGCGTGAGAGGCCTGGCACGATAATCAGGAACCGCTCCAGCCACATGCCGATGTTCACAAGAATCGAAGTCCAGAACATCAGGGCGATGTTGGTCCGGACTCGCTTGAACAGCCACATCGGCACCGGGATCAGATACGCACACAACAGGAAAATGATGAAGAGCATGTTCCAGGGCCACTGGAACATCTGCATTTCCCGCAATGCGATCTCGGGAGCGTCCTGTCCGTACACGGCGAATATCAGTTCAAGGAATGTGAAGCCAAGCCATGCCGTTGCAACAACGATCAGAAGGCGTGCGAGGGCGTCGAAGTGTTCGGGGCGAATGAAATCGTCCCACTTCCACAGCCACCGCATTAGCGCCATCATCGTCACCACGGCCGAAACGCCGGAATGGATGGCGCCGATAACGAAGTAAGGTGCGAAGATAGTCGAGTGCCACCCTTCGACCGCAGGCACAACAGCGAAGTCCCACGAAACGATTGAGTGGACCGATACGAAGATCGGGAGCATCAATGCCGAAAGCAGAATTCCGCCAACCGTCTGCAACTTCCACTGGCGCGGGTTACCCCGCCACCCGAGAGCAAGGACGGTGTAAAGCGAGTTCCGCCAGCCCGTTGTGCGGTCACGGAGATTTCCCAGGTCGGGCAGCAGCGCGACGTACAGGAACAGGGTCGACCCCGTCAGGTACGTGCCAATAGCCACCGGGTCCCAGATCAGTGGCGACCTGATGTTCGGGTATATCCCCCGCCCGAGGTCGTAGGGCGTAATCCAGTAAGCAATTCGCCACGGCCGACCGGCGTGAATCAACGGGAACACAAGGGCCGTCAAAAGCGAGAACACCGTCAACAGTTCTGCCGCTCTCGTGACCGGGCGTCGCCACTCGGCCTGTGTCAGGCGGAGAATGGCCGAAATCATGATTCCCGCGTGCGATATGCCGACCCAGAAAACGAAAGTCGTGATGAACAGGCCCCAGAACACAGGCCGTGAAAGACCGGTTACGCCCAAACCCTTGTTGACCATGATCGCGATCACGCCGATGCCGATGAGCACGAGGACTCCAAGAATGGAGACCGTCGGCAACCACCACCTGGGCGTGTCCAGCTGACCGTTGAGAAGCTTTCGGTTGGTGTAGACCTGATCTAGGGGTCGTCGCTGTTGCATTTGTTACTCAGGTACCTGTGGTTGTCAGGGCAAATTCGCGGCTGAAATTAGTCTGGCTTCGCGATCAGCGTAGCGTGGCCTCGCATGTACTTGATGGGCTTGGCAAGCAGGTTGAATTCCTGTACCTGCCACACTGAGAGGACGGGGATCACGCGGGTCATGAGCATGATGATCAGCACAGCAAGAGAAATTCCTCCGGCCATGATGAGAATGTCGAAGAGATCGGGGTAGACCGTGCCGGGAATTTTCGTCAGCCACCGGTCGTGAATTTGATCGGACGGTACCGACCACGCCGGAACAAAGATGCGGATTCTATCGAGTAGCACACCGACCAGAATTACGGCTGCGCCGATCGCCATTCCGTTGACGCTGCGCCGCACCTTATTCCAGATCAGGATCCACCACGGCACAAACCAGATGAGCAACATGCCTGCGATAAACACATACATCATCGGTCCCTTGATGAGAAGGTCGAGCGTGGCAATGTCGGTTGCCGACCGACCCCACCAGAACACGATGAACGACGAATAGAAGAAGTAAACCCACAACAGTGTCAGTGCAAATAGAAGGCGACCGAGCGACCAGAACGCGTCGACGTGGACGTATTTTTCGAGATGCATGTAACGCCGCGCCGCCCACAGGGCCACGACGACAGCGGCCACACCAGCCTGGAGCGATGAGATCGTGTGGTACATCGGGAAGATGGCGTCGCGCCATCCCGGCACCAGGCTCTGACCGAAGTCAGTTGTGATCAAGAAGTTCACGAACACCAGGATCAGGAAGTAGAACGTTCCAAACATGCCGATACGCATACGGAGCGTGCGCCACTGTGCGTTGGTGCCTACCCAGCCCCGGGCGAGCTTCTTTCCCCACCGCTGACGCCAGCCGGTCGAGTGGTCGCGCATGGAGGCGAAGTCTGGAATCGCAGCCGAGTAGAACAGTGCGAGGCCGGTGAAAAGCAACAGGACAAGACCCAGCGTCGACCAGAAGTGTGGCGAGTAATCGGGGGCTTCGAACCAGATGGTCCGCCGTCGGGCACCCTCGGTAACAAGCGGCGGAAGCAGGGCGACCAGCGGGATCAACATGATGACTGTTACGACCCCGGCGAACGAGAACATAGCTGCGATACGCGTTACGGGCCGGACCCAGTTGGCCTTCGCAAATACAGGGGCCATGGCGACCATCGGTGCACCGCCGGTTACAGAGAGCAGGAACGTCACCAGGGCTGCGACGTAGCCCCACCTGGTGCTGTCGTCGCTCTGGTCGATCCACTTGAGCACCAGCGCCACGATGCCGGCGATAGAGAGAATGCCAAGAGTCCATGCGATCGCCTTGAAACGGCGGCTGGCACCCATTGTGGTGGCGACCAACTCCCGCGCAACGACATCGGCGTCAATCTGCGCCGGCAGTGCGTGGTGCCCGGCCTCATGGCCGGTAGCTACGACTTCACTAGCCATGCGATGCAGCTTCTCCTGCTCCAACTTTCCTGTCGGTATCGACCTTCGCCAGGTATATGACGTTCGGCTCAGTGGCGAACTGGTCGAGCAGCGTGTAGTGGCGCTGGTCGTCCTTCATCTTCGACACCTTGCTGTTCGGGTCGTTGAAATTACCAAAATTGAGAGCGCTCGTCGGGCAGGCCGTAGAACAGGCAGTTTGAACTTCACCGTCGAGCAACACGCGTCCTTCACTTCGGGCTTTGCGTGACTCACGGCGAATTCGGTGCACGCAGAAGGTGCACTTTTCCATGATGCCACGGCTTCGGACTGTCACATCTGGGTTGAGGTGGTTGCGGAGCGATTCAGGCCAGACCGGTTCCCAGTAGTTGAAGAACCGAACGATATAAGGGCAGCCGTTTGCGCAGTACCTTGTACCGACACAGCGGTTGTACACCTGGATGTTCAGGCCTTCTGAGTTGTGGTAGGTGGCGAATACCGGGCATACGGGTTCGCAGGGAGCGTTTGCACAGTGCTGACACATGATCGGGATGAACCGGGCCTTCGAGTCGGGGAAGTCGCCCTCCCAGTACCGTTCGACGCGAATCCACGAGATCGCACGACCCCGCTCGACACGGTCCTGCGTATTTAGCGGGACGTTGTTCTCTGCCTGGCAGGCGACAACACATGCCATGCAGCCGATGCACTTGTCGACATCGACGACCATGCCCCAGTTGGGGCCCTTCAAACTTGCTGTCGTCATCTGGCTACACCTGTAGATGCTGGCCGTGCTGGCCGGTGCTGGTCCTGAATGTTACTCACTGTCGCCATTTCCTCAGTCATCTTTTCAGTCATCTTTAAAGAGTGACCCCTGGTATTCGTGGTGGTTCGCTATTTCGGCCTGTTCGGCCGTTTCGCCAGGCCCGACTACCAGAATGGGCACACCTGGCTCGGCGGCCCGGGCTTCCACTTCGCCTTCGTACTTCGGCACCTTTACCCTGCGACCGGCCCGCTGCACACGGACCTTGGTTGCTGCCCAGGCAAGTGCTCCGGTCTCGGAGTCTTTCTTGTCGACAAGAATGGAAAGCACATTTGAACCGCGGCCCTCGGCCCACCGACCGCCTTCCGCATGACCCTGTCCGATGGGGACGCCAATCACACCGGGGCGTATACCCGGATGCGGGTAGGCGAGCGCTTCTATCTCACCTGAGGTCGAGCGGATCAGGAGGACATCGCCCTGCCTGATGCCGAGTTCTTTTGCCTGCTGGCTGTTGATCTCTGCCCAGGTCGACCACGAAGCTGATGAAATCGGGTCGGGAGTTTGCTGAGCCCACGGCGTCGCGGCGAGCCGACCGTCAAAAAGCGAGTTCGAGACGAACGGCACAAGGTGGAAGTCTTCGCCGGTCCCCAGGGTATTCGTGTCTGAGTAGCCAGCTCTCTTTGTAGTGGTGCTTATCCTGCCCGCGGTGCCGCGCTCACCCTTTTCGCCGGTATCCCACCATCCGCCACGCTGCAAGACACCGTTCGTGAACAACGCTGATGACGATGCCGATACCGAGCCCCGGCCGGTGTCGTGCAGTTCAGAAACGGCATCCATTACGATCCGTTCCATGCTGGAGCCGAACGATCCCCCGGCCATCGCAAGGAGCATGTCGCCGAAGCCGCGGGCATTGCTGATCAGGCCAGTCTCGTCCTGTGTAACAGTCGGTCCGACAACCGGTTGCTGAATGCCAACGACCTGGTATCCGGGGCCCGGCTCCGGGATGTCGGTCCCCCATGTCTCAAGGAAAGTCAACTCGGGCAGAACAAGATCGGCAAAAGCCATCGTGTCGTCGAGGACTGCACCAAACGTTATTACGTTCGGAACGTTATCCAGCGCTTCTCGGACCGCGACCGAGTTAGGCATGCCATAAACGATATCGACGCCGCGGATGATCACTGTCTCGACGTTCCCGGCGCGCCACTGTGCCAGTTCAGCTTCCCACGATTCAAACGACGCACCCGTAGCCGATGCTGATATATCTTCGAACGCCGACCCGGGATTTGCGGTCACGCCCCCTCTGGCACCGACCGCACCGACCAGCAGGTTCAGTGAGTAGATCGCCCCGAGGTTGAAACTGCCATTGGTGTGCGCACCGGCAGAACCGCCGCCAAATGCAACTGCGGGCGTGTTGCCTGCGAAGTGCCGGGCCGCTTTTTCGATTCTTGCGGCAGGTATTTCCGTTTTGCCTGCTACTTCAGCCACCGAGTAGCCCGACAGACCGCCCGGCAGGGCAGCGTTGAACGCGGCGATGTTCGCGACGCTGGCAAGCCCTTCTTTTACGATGACGCTCGCGATGCCGAGCGCCAGATCACCCTCGGTGCCGGGTTTTGGGGCCAGCCAGAGATCGGCCGCCGCCGCGGTCAGCGACATACGGGGGTCGGCATGAATCAGGTAGCCCCGGTTGCCTTGCGACCGGAACTCGCCATACTTCACACCGAACTGCGCAGGCGATCCCCAGGTGCCGAGCCAGTCGGCGCCGAATGAAAGGACAGTGCTGGCGTTGGCGATATCGAATGTCGGGAGCTGGTCCTGGCCGAGAACCGATTTGACTGCCCCGTGCAAAACACCCTGCTCGATGGGATCGAACGACATGTGCCTGCCATTGAATTTGGCGGCAAACTTGCTGGCGACGCTGCCGAGGTGCCCTCGCAGCGGGTTGGTGACCACTGTCAGGGAGCCGTTTGCATTGACCAGCGCATCCTGGAATTGGGCTTCTGCTTGCCTCCATGAAATGTCGACCAGGTTTCCGCCTTTCGAAAAGCGGCGCATCGGATCACTGATCCGGTCCGGGTGGTACAGCAGTTGAAGGACCGAATCGTAGCGCGCCGTCGACTTGCCCCGGTTGACCGGGTGATCGGGATTGCCTTCGATTTTCTTCGCCCGGCCCTGCATCACCCGAACAAGCACCCCATCGCCATTGGTGAAATCTCCCATCGAAGTTGCGTACCAGGCGTCTTCGCCACGGACCAGGTCCTCTGGAAGATCGACCGGACTTTGCACGATCAACTCGCGCTCGGGCAGGCCGCAGGCTGCGAAGATCACAGCTCCGGCGGTCGTTTTGCCGGTCAGTGTCAGGAATTCTCGTCGATTCAGCTTCATCTGGTCGGTATTGTTTCCGTTTTCTCTGCTTCAGTGACCGGGATGCCCGGCCTGCGTGAAATAGATGGTCCCCTAGTAGTGGCACGCCACGCAGTCGGTCGGCGCCCCGTTGTCGCGGTGGCAATCGACGCACTGTCCCATCTTGAGCGGTTCTACCTGCTCGACCTGTTTCATGGCCGCGACATTACCGTGGCAGGTTGAACAGACCCCCGCCGCGCCCACTGTTACGCCATCCGTGGAACCTTTCACCACGTCAGGGTTCTGGGTGAGATATCGAATATGTGGTTCGTGCACGAACCTGACGTGATCGGGCAGACGGTGGACTCGTTTCCAGTTGACAGGGGCGGCACCGTCCAGTTCCTCCACGGACAGCCCGGCTTCCTTCAGGTTCCTGATTTGCCCTGCCGACTGGCCCAGGGAGTTGGTCAGGTTTGCAGCATCTCGAAGTATTGTTAGCTGTGGGTTATCGGCAGCGCCAATTACCTGGTGACAGGCCACACAGAAAGCCACCGGCGGGATACCTGCGTTTGCCTGTGTGGTTACGGTCCGATGGCAGAACGTGCAGTCGAGCCCGAGACCTTCCATTGTCGACAACCCATCGGCGGGAACGTAGTCGAGTTGCTTTGTCGAGGCGTGAATGGTGTGCGGGAAGTCGATCGGCTGGTCGAACGTCTGTTCAAACCCCAGGACCGGGACCGGCTGACCGAGCCAACCCGTAATAACGAACGCGGCAACAAGGCCCATGACTGCCATTACACCGAGTCCGCCGATGGCCAGGACCGGCACCAGCAGCTTTGGCAATGATGACGATTTGGTGTTCGAGTTCTCGTTTTCCGACGCCAAGCGCACTTTCCAGTCCGAGCAAGCCGCAGCCTGCCGCTAACGTAAAAGCGGTTGCAGTTTTTACTGCCACCACCGTGGATATAATTCGCGGAGAAATTGGATGTTCTGCGAGGCCATAAACAACGAGACAAAGATTCCGGCAGCACAGACCAGGCCAATGAAGTAAAGGGGAGCTCGGAACCGGTTCCACTTTTCAGCAATCGTGTTGGTGCTGACTGCCGACGGAATGATCGCGTGGGCTGTCAGGAGCGAAGGACCGGCCACCAGTGCAAAAGCCAGTGCCAGCCAGAGGAACTTTAACAGGGTGCCGATTTCAGCCCATTCGGTCCTGGATAGCGGTTGCGGATCCATGTCCTGCTGAGGTATCTCCCGAATCAACAAAGAACGCGAACAATTTCTGACGGCCGATCGCGTGCGCTCGACGCCTGCATCTTGAAAAAGGCGCAAGTGAAAACTATCACGAATATTTTTTGAGTGTCAACAGTACGCGTGTTCAATTCACCGATACCTCGTGCGAACCGATTCGAATCAATCCGAGAAAAGGAGTTTTGCCGACGATGCAAGCAGCATGTATGGCTCTCCTTTTTGTTCCCCAGCTTCAAGGCTCCACGGCGAACCTGATGACGCTGGTCGCAGCCTTATTCCGTGATCGCCACCGTGGATCATCAATGCCTGTCCCGAGCCTGAATCCCCCACAATTACGGCGGTCGCTTCACATGGTCCCCCGCGTTCGCCCTCGCCCGAGCACCACCCGACCACTTCGTGAGGCTCGTCGCTCCCCGGTATGCCCGGCACTGTGATTACCGCGGAACTCCGGGGTTCGCCCTGTGTCTCGAACACCTGGACGGGGAAATATCCGCTGTTGTCGTTGTCCTCGATGTCGATCATTATCTGACCCATGGCCGACAGCCATCCTCATCGTTAGTAGTCAACCGCGCACAATTTTACGTTGACGCCCCGGTTGAATCCCAGCTGTCCCGATATGACCGGGGCGCGGGAGTGAGCAAGAATGGGGACCCTCCGGCTTCGGTTGCACGCCGTCTACCTGTTCCTCATATTTGGCACGCAGCGGGTGTTCGAGCAGTGAACCACCTTGAGGTTCCGGGATGTGCTGTCGTGATAAACGATCAGTGGCAGTCCGTCCGCCCCGATAGTGATCGAGCTGTGCTGACCGACGTTCGCAGCAGTATCCACGTCGATACCGATCGCAGATGTGCAGACGGTGTCTGTGCAGTGTGCGATTTCGAGGGCCCCGTTGAACGAGTCGTAATAGCTGATGATCGCACGACCGTCGGCCCCGATCGTCATCGAGTTCCAATCACCGACTCCGCCGCTGGTCACAGAAGAAGAAATCGTCGAAGAACTGCATGACATGTTCGAACAGTGAGCAACCTTGAGGTCGTTGCTCGTCGCATCGAAGTAGGCGATGAGGCCACGTCCGTCGATCCCGATGGCGATGGAGGTCCGCCTTCCGAGATCGCCAGCCGAATCGACGGTTGCGATGGTGCTCGCGGAACAAGTTATGTTGGAACAATGCGCGACCTTGAGATCGGCATTTGTCGCATCGTAGTAGCTGATGAGCGCGAACCCGTCGCTACCGATGGTGATCGAAGTGTGCCGGCCCACGTCGCCTGCTGAATCTACATTGGTCACGGCAGCCGAGGAACAGGAGGTGGTGTTGCAATGGGCGACCTTCAAATTGCCGTTGGTGCGATCGTAGTAACTGATTATCCCAAGACCGTCAGTCCCTATCGCAATTGACGAGAACTCTCCGACATTACCCGCGCTTTCAAGAATTGCTTTCGCGCTGGTCGCACAGTCGACCGTCTGGCAGTGCGCGATCTTCAGGTCGGCATTTGACGAAGACCGGTAACTTATGAGGGGCAGGCCATCGGTGCCGATGATTACTGAAGCGTGGAGGTCGCCCGTGCCCGTCGCCTCGATTAGCGACACGGTGGCAGAAGCGCACGTCACGTCGTCGCACTGCGCCAGGTACAGAGATTCGTTCGCCTCGTAGGCGATAACGGGAAGCCCATCGTCGCCTACTGTCACCGAGTTCCAGAACCCGGTGTCGCCGGGCCCGGTCACCAGAGTTGTCACCCGGTGCTTCCCCCGCAGGAACGGAACTTCGTCGCCGGATGCAATGGCGGCGCATTCCAGGTTTCCGGTCGAATCGAACCCCGACGCGATCAGGCCGGACCCGCAAGACTGCCCGGAACTCACATATTCGCCGGGCGAAGGGCCGGGATCCCCGCAAACCCAGGTCGAACCGTTAAAAATTGCGATTTCGCTCGAGCCGCAAACCAGACCGCCAAGCGTCGTATTCAGTTCAGCCGGTTTGTTCTGAATGTCCGCCCATCCGACAGAAGTGAGGCCGTCGTCGCCATCGTCAAGTCCGGCAGGCCGGTTCCGGATGTTTTCCCACTCGACTGACGCGGCTGCTCCGCCGGAACTAAGATCGCCCGGAACGCCCGTCAACGACGACCACGCCACGTCGGCCGTTCCCGACGATAAATCCAGTTTGGTGTAGTAGTCAGAATCGTGGTCATGGTCGCTGCGGGCCACTGTGCTGGCAGCGCCGGGCCCGTCAAAGTCGACAGAGGCGACATCGCCCTCGTTCGATCCCTCGGTAGTCAGGCCGGGTCCGAGCGTCAGAAGGCCCGATTTACCTTCGGCACCTCTCTGGCCGGCCGCACCACGGGCACCATCTTTGCCCGCCCGCCCGTCTATCCCATCTGCCCCGGCTGGTCCGACCGGACCGGCAGGACCGGGGAATCCCTGTAGACCAGTCGAGCCCGGCGACCTCGGTTCTCCGGGTTTGCCCGGTGGTCCGGCCGGCCCCTGTGGTCCGGTCTCGCCCTGCCCACCGCTGCACCCGCTTACTGCGAGGGCGACCAACAGGATAGCGAGCGCCAGGATCCCGAGTTTCGGGGCGAGGAAAACACGGCGGTTCATATATTTCCGCATCTTTTGTCCGGGAGGTTCGCTTTATGGTGCCGAGTTTGACGGTTTGAGACTCACGGGTTTAATGCTTACCGCGGCCGCGCGGCATGCAGCAGCCGGACGGCTTGCACCAATCGAGCGGATTGTACTGTCGCCCAGAATCTTTTTTTTGCGATCAACGTCAACTGAGCCGACCTGCACTGACAGGATGCAAATAGCTGGGAAATATTGTTCGATACCAGGCAGGCAGTTTGATTCTGTTTCATACAGCGGGCACGCTATACGCTGAACTTGCTGTCTGTGACATGGGCCCCTGTCTGTGACACCGGCAAACCGGCCACGAAAATTCCGGTAGTGCAATTCCCGCGGCTTTCCACCGTAAATGGACCGGTATCAGTACCAGCAGGTAAAGGACCAGCAGGCGAATGGCGACGATCACGGGCAATCGAATATCGCTGACACCCCGGGAAATGCCGGCGCGCTGGTACAACGTTGAGGCCGACCTGCCGTTCCGGGTCCCACCGATGATGTCGCCGTCGGGATATCCGATCACGGCCCGTGAACTGGAGCCACTGTTTCCGCGTCAGATAATCGAGCATGAGTTAAACGCCAGAAGCCGTACCTTTAAAATCCCGAAAGAAGTCCGGGAGGCGTACCAGCAGTGGCGTCCGACTCCGATGTTCCGGGCCGCGACGCTGGAACGCGAGTTGGGCACTCCCGCCCGGCTCTACTACAAAGTCGAGGGCGGCAGCCCGAGCGGCTCCTACGAATCGAACACCGCGATCCCGCAGGCG
>SMUY01160126.1_pt1 | contig 11408 bp, 12 predicted proteins | sample 2456441 | NCBI WGS metagenome assembly SMUY01 (sample SAMN11095931, study PRJNA526329) | marine sediment metagenome | biome: Marine sediment; feature: Surficial sediment; material: Deep marine sediment; isolation source: Hadal surficial sediment | place: Pacific Ocean | collected 2014-11 | depth...
AGACGGGAACCAACACGGCTGATCTCGGCGCCCTCGAGAACGTGCGCGTCGCCGACCGGACCGGATCCCACCGCGTTGCCCGGCTCGCCGTCGAGTTCCAGCAACGCACTGTCGCCGTCGACGGCCCAGCGGTTCGCCGGGTGCTGTTGCGGCCCGACGGCGGCATCCTTCGAAGCAGCGCCTTCACGCTCGATGTACGGCGGGAGGGCGGCCGGGTCACCCGGGTGGTGGCTGAAGGCGCCGGGGCCGGGCATGGGGTGGGAATGTGCCAGTGGGGCACCATTGGCCGCGCCCGGGCCGGACTGGGACACTCCCAGATTCTGGCCAGCTACTTTCCCGGAACTACCTTGGAGCAGCTGCCATGACGAAAACGGCTCGAGTCCTGGCCCTGGTGGCAGGCTGCCTCACTATGCCGATGCTGGGTCAGGCGCAAAGCACCTTGGAGCAGTTTTCCTACGACAGCGTCGGGTTTAGGGGTATCCAGGTTGGGGTCGGCGCCATGTGGAGCAACAAGGTCGAGACCACCGCCCAATACGGACTCCAGGTCCACCTGGGGGAGATCGCTCCCCGGCTGCGTCTCATGCTCGGCGCCAGCTACTTCAAGGCCGATCTCACCGACGAGGAGATCCGCCGGCTGGAGGACGGGATCCTGCAGGTGGTCGACGATCCCACGGGGAGCGCCACGGTCGATCTGGGCCGGGTCCAGTGGCAGGACATCGCCTTGGCCGGCGACGCCCAGTACCTCATCCTGGGCGGCGGCGCCCGGCGGTGGCAGCCCTATGTGGGTGGGGGAATCTCCCTCCATTTCCGCAATGGATCGGGTGACCGGATTGCCGGCACGGTAATCGAAGAGAACCTCGACCAATTACAGATCGGGCTCGACCTGACGGCGGGGACCGACGTGCTGCTGACACGGTCTTTGGCATTGAATGTAGGCCTGCGCGCGGTCCTGACGGGGAGTCTCAACACCTTTACCTTAGGGGTTGGTCTTGGCTATCGTGTGCCGTAGGAGGCGCGCATGACGGAACGAACGCGAGTCGGCATCATCGGGGCGGGAGCCATCGTGCAGGTGGCCCATCTGCCGGTGCTGCGGCGGATGAAGAACCTGGACCTGGTTGCCATTTGCGACTCGGACCTGCCCAAGGCCCGAGTGGTCGCCGACCGCTTCAAGATCACCGACGCGTTCGACGACATCGAGGAGGTCCTGCAGTACGAGGAGCTCGACGTCTTGCTAATCTGTACTCCCAACCATCTCCATGAATCCCACGTCCTTGCCGCGCTCTCTCGCGGGCTGCACGTGCTGGTGGAGAAACCGCTCGCCACCTCGGTGGACAGCGTCAAGCGGATAAAGAATGCCGTCGACAAGCACGACCGCGTCCTGATGGTGGGCATGAACCACCGCTACCGCCCGGACGTGGAGATCGTTCGTGGCTTCGTCCAGAGCGGAGAGCTCGGGGCCATCGAGAGCATTCGGGGCAGCTGGCACGTGTTCAAGCCCAGCCGGTCACAACTGGGTTGGCGGCTCAAGCGGGAGTTGTCCGGCGGCGGCGCCATGCTCGACCTCGGCCTGGCCATTCTGGATCTGGGGTTGTGGCTGGCCGGCAACCCCACCCCCAAACGCGTCACCGCCTCGTTCGGCAAGACCATCGCCGATGGGCCCGTCGAACAGGCCGGCAGCGCCTACATCGTATGCGAATCCGGTCCATCGATCTTTCTAGACGTCACCTGGAACCACATCGGCGCGGGCGAACGGTTCGGGGTGGGGCTGCGTGGCTCCAAAGGCTCTGCCAGCATCAACCCCCTGACCGTATGGAAGAAGATGCACGGAGCCCCGATGGACGTGTCCCCCTCGGGAGCCGGCAGCCGCGAAAATGCCTTCTCCGCTTCCTACCGGGCGGAATGGGCTCACTTTCTCGCTGCCATCCGTGGGGAGGCGGTCGCGCCGCCGCTGCAGGATTACCTCACGCTGCAGAAGGTAATCGACGCGATCTATCGCTCCGCCGCCAGCGGGCGGGAAGTGAAGTTGTGACCCAGCGGGGCCGGACGCTGGCAGGCCGACTACTAGCTGTCCTGGTGCTCCACGGACTCTTCCTCGGAGTGCTACCGCTGCGCTCCCAAACGCAGGCTCCCGAAGCGTCGCCGGTCCCGGGCGAGCAGCTCACGGTCCGGCTGATTACCGCCGGCCCAGGCACCGAAGTGTGGGAGTTGTTCGGCCACAACGCCATCTGGATTCACGACCAGACCACCGGACGCCAAACGGCCTACGACTACGGTCGTTTCGATTTTGCCGAGCCGGGATTCTTATGGAGGTTCGTCAAGGGCCGGATGTGGTACTGGATGGGGGCCGCCGACCCGAGAGGCATGATTGCGGCCTACGTCAGCCGGGATCGCTCCGTCTGGGTCCAGGAACTGAATCTCCCGCCGGCGGCACGGGAAGAACTGCGCCTCCTTCTCGAACACAACGTCCAGGAAGAGAACCGCTACTACCGCTACGACTACTATCGGGACAACTGCTCGACCCGCATCAGGGATGCCCTCGACCTGGTCGTCAGGGGCGCCATTAGCGCGCAGACGGCGGACACGGTTCCCGGCTCCACCTGGCGGTCTCACTCCGACCGGCTGCTGGCGGCCGACCCACTGGCCTACACCGGAACCAAGCTCGGGCTGGGGAGCCCCACCGACCGGCCCATCTCCCGATGGGACGAGATGTACGTCCCCATGAGACTGCAGGAGTACATCCGTACGGTGCAGATCGAGGGAGCAGACGGGGAACTGATCCCGCTGGTGAGGCACGAAGAGGCCGTCTACCTCGGGTCGGGGCCACCGGAGCGGAGCGAGCCGCCCGGCTGGTACCTGATCTATCTGGCGATCGGGTCACTGTGGGCCGCGCTGATGGTGTGGTGCGCCGGAGTCGCCCGCAGGGGCGGCCGTCTGGGCCAGGTGGGCTTTGGACTGGCTGCCGGGGCCTGGGCGCTGGTGGCCGGACTCGGTGGCAGCGTGTTGCTGTTCCTGTGGCTCGGTACCGATCACGTCATGACCCGCGCCAACGAGAATCTATTGCAATTGAATCCGCTGGCGCTGTTGCTCCTGGTCCTGGTGCCGTTGGCGCTCGCGGCGGATCGATGGAGGAAGCCGGCCGTCGTCCTTGCCGGTCTGGTGGCCGCCGGCTCACTGCTTGGTGCCGCGGCCAAGATTCTGCCCGGATTCGACCAGGCCAACTGGCAAGTCATCGCCCTTGCGGCTCCGGTCAACGCGGCGCTGTGGCTTTCGCTCCGGCGCCTCCTGCGACATGCCGCCTCCACGGCAAGTGTGCCTGCCGAATCCTGACTGTGGTTGACGGCATCCGATCCACGCGGGACCTATCGAAGCCGGTGGGCAAGTTTGGCTGGCGTCGATCCCGATTACGGCCGTGTGCCTGTGTGGCGCGCCGGCCGCCGGGGTGATCAGCCCGCGTTGGGTATCTGGTAGATGCGCGAGTGGACGAAGATGTCGAACAGGTCGGCGTCCAGCCAGCCATGGTCAACGTCCTCCCGCATGAGGTCGAGCGCCATAGACGTGCCGAGGGCAGGCTTGTAGGGCCGGTCGAGGGCCGTCAGGGCGTCGAAGATGTCCGCCAACGTCATCATGCGCGTCTGTACCGGAATGGCCGTCGCGGGCACTCCGTGGGGATAGCCACTGCCGTCGAGCTTTTCGTGGTGGCGGTAGGCAATATCGGGAACCGCACTAAGTTCGCTGGTCCAGGGAATGCGCCGGAGGAACTCGAACGTGTGGCGGACGTGGTCCTCGAGTTCCTTGCGTTCGTTCTCGTCGAGTGTCCCTTTGGTGATTCGCAGGTAGCGCAACTCGCTTTCCGAGAGCAACGGTTGGGTGTCGCCGTCGAGAGTGCGGAAGGTTTCGTCGGCAAACTCCTCCACACCGAGTCCGGCGGTCTCGGGCTGGACGCTGGGCTCGTTGGCCGAGACCACGGCGGTCAGAAACCGGTCGAGCCGGGCGAACTCCTGCTGCTGGGCCGATCTCAGAGCGGGTAGCAGCTGCTCGTATCCCTCGGTACCATACTTCTCGAGGTGGTTGGCGCGAGCCTTCTCGAACTGCCACTGTGTGGTCCGTACCAGGAACGCGTGACGCTGTCGGATCAATGTCAGGTCGGAGGCGTAGAGCTTCTTCGCCTTGCCGAGCACTTGCTCGCGCACCCCGACCTTGCCGAAGTCGTGGAGCAGAGCCGCGTACCGCAGTTCCCGCAACTGGTGCCGGTCGAGGACGACGTCCCGGTAAGGGCCTGCCGACAGGTCGGACACCACGGTCGCCAGCCGCACGGCCATGTCGGCCACGCGTTCGGAGTGACCCGACGTCACCGGGTCCCGCTGCTCGATGGCCGTCACGGCCGCGCGAACGAACCCGTCGAACAGCAGCTCGATTTCCTGGTACAACTGGCCGTTCTCCAGCGCCACGGCCGCCTGGCTGGCCAGTGCCCGCCCCAGATCCACCAACCGGGGCGCGTACCCGGTGACCAGGCGGTCTACGTCGTCGGCCGTCGCCAGCCGGGCACCGGCGTCGCGCTTGTGATTGATGAGCTGTAACACGCCGATGACCTCGTTTGCGTGGTTGGACATCGGAATGACCAACATCGACTTGGTCCGGTAGCCGTGCTGCGTGTCGAACGCTCGATTGAAGTGGTAGCGTACCTCGTCGGCCAACTGGTATACGTCGTCGATCACCAGCGGCTCGTTTTCCAGGGCCACGTGACCGGCGATCGACGTGTGGTCGAACGGGATGGTCGATTCCTCGAAGTCGAGGTCCGGGAGGCTGGCGTTTTGGGTCAACTTGAAGCGCAGCCGGCGTTCACCGTCGTCGGACGTCTCGGCCAGGTACAGGCTGCCGGCGTCCGACGACGTTACCCGAAGGGCGTACCGCAAGATCATGTCGAGCAGCGTCCGGTAATCTTTTTCCAGGCTCAGCTGGATGCCGATGTCGGTAAGCTCCGACACTTCCGTGGCCCGCGCCGCCAGTTCACGCTCCGCCGCCGCCTGCTGCCGCCGGACCGCCGACTCCCTGAGGGCCGTCCGGATGGCGAGCAACATCCTCCGCCGTCCTGCGTCGGCTGGAAGGTGGGCGCTCAGGTGCTCGGCGGCGACGGCGGCGGGAATGTCCCACTGCCCGGCGGGACCCACGCCGAGCGGAGTGGCCCCGCGGCGCCAAATGGAATCCAGGACTTCGTCGGACGCGGATTCCAATGCGGCGGGACCCAGCACCACCACGGTTGGGCGAGCCGCCGCCGGCTCGGACTCGGGATGGGCTACCACCCTCACCTCGACGCCATCACGGGCCAAGTCGTCCGCCAGTGTGCCTAGCTGCCAATCCGGGGTGTGCAGGAGGAGGTAGCGCATGGTGATGTGCCCTGGAACCTAACGGACGCTCCCCGGTGGCGGAACGCCACGGGGCGAACGGCGGCCCCTCAGGAGGGCTCGATGCCGTTGAGGCCTTCCTGGGCCTCAACGTAGTTGGGGAAAACCTCGAGCGCCCGGCGGTAGAACTCCACGGCGCGCGACGTCTCTCGTCGGTCCTGGTACCACAATGCCCGACCGTAGAATGTCACGGCGTCGGTGGGGACGTTGCGGCTGGCGCGCCCCGCTTCGATATCGCCAGAGAGGGGCGGGAACTCGAGGTCGGCCAGGATTTCCTGGGCAAGTGCCTGAACGACTCGGAACAAGTTCTCCCGGTCATCGCTGGCTGTGGCCACGTGAACGATCTTGCCGGTCTCGACATCGACGATGCGAGCATCGATTCTGAACTTGCCGTACAGGTCCACGAACGTCCCGAACACCACGTAGTCAGCGCCAACCAGCCGACCGATGTCCGCGGCCGTGACGGCATTGACGTGTCCGCTCTCGCCGAGGTCCTGCTGTGGCAGTATTCGCTGGGTCTCGCTGCGATCGACCAGCCGGGCGTCGGGGTGCAACCTCAGTTCGCTGACGAGCATGCCCGGAATGCCGCGCTCGATGGCGGCGAAATCGTCCTGGCCCTGTCCGTAGGAGCCCCCGTCCTGGAAAGCCAGCACGGCAATCCCCGTGGGGAGGTCCTGTCCCGCCAGGGAACGTGCCGCCATGACGGTTGCCACCACGTATGCCAGCGTGCGGAGTCGCATGTCACCATTCCAGGCTAGAGACTGATGGTCTGTCCTTCGCGCGCCCCGTCGACCGACAGGGAGCCCTGTTTCGCGGCCAGGCGGCGCGCCTGGTCCACGATCCTATCCAGGGCCGGGTCGTCATGGGCCGGGTAGTGGTGGAACAGCACCAGATGTTTGGCACCACAGGCCAGCGCCAGGTCTACCGCCTCGCGTGGCGTCGAGTGGCCCCACCCGTTCCGGTCTCGCTGCATCGCGTCGGTGTACATGGCGTCGTGGATCAGGACGTCGACGCCCGCCATCTTTCGAGCGAGGTCGTGGTACCAACCGGCCGCCAACCCGTGCCGGTCCCCTCCGCCCAACTCGTTGTCTGTCAGGTAGCCGATACTCGGGCCGTCGCTTCCGGCCTGTACCCGATACCCGAAGGTGACTCCCGGGTGTTGCAACCGTATGGTATCGACGATCCACGAGGAGACGGTTACCCGGCCGGGCTCGAGCTCGTCGACCGTGACCTCGGCGCCGGCCCGTGCCAAGGGGACCGGGAACACCACCGGGTCCATCTGCTGGCGTAGTACCTCCTCGAGCGACCTCCCCTCCGGCGCCGGCCCCCGAATGCCGATCCGGTAGCCTTCCTGGTACAGCGGCTTGAAGAAGGGCAATCCCTGAATGTGATCCCAGTGCACGTGCGACAGCAGCACGTCGATGCGTCGGGTGGCCGGCCGATGGGCCGTCAGCCACTCCCCAAACACGCGGATCCCGGTCCCCGCGTCGAGCACCAACACCCCGTCGCTGCCGTTGGTGAGAACGACGCACGGCGTATTGCCGCCGTACCGGGCGGTCTTCTTCCCCGGTGCCGCGATCGAACCGCGGACGCCCCAAAAGGTGACCTGGACGGTCACGCGACGCGGTGTCCCATGGTCGAACCTACCTGGTGGGAGTGGGCCCGGCCACCAGCCGGCTCACGGTGTCGAGGTGATGCGGGTCACGGACGCTGGGCTGCGTCCAACAGCGCCCGGCGGTTCAGCAACACGATTTCCTTGCGGCTCACCTGGATGACCTCGCGATTGACGAGATTGCGCATCGTCCGGGAGACCGTCTCGCGGCTCGACCCGATCATCTGGGCGATGGTGTTGTGGGTGAGTTTCTTGGTGATCCGGTCGCCCCCCTCGTCCTGGGCCAGACGCAACAGCAGGGCCGCCACTCGTCCGTTGACGTCGAGCAGCACCAGGGCGCCGATCTTCTCGTCGGCCAGCCGGAGCCGGCCCGACAGCTCGGACAGGAGGGATATGGCCACGGCCGGCGACTGGCGCAGCCGGGCCTGGAAATCGTCTCGCCGGAGCAGCAGCAGGATCGAGTCTTCCATGGCGATGACGTGGGCCGAGCGCGGTCGATCGTCGAGCAGAGCCATTTCGCCGAAGAAGGTTCCCTCACCGAGCACGGAGAGGATGACCTCCCGGCCGTCTTCGCCGATGAGGACGACCTTCACCTGGCCGTCGGCCACCAGATACAGGGTATCTCCTGGGTCATCCTCGAAGACGATGACACTCCCCTTGGGGTAGGTGCGTTCCCGGGTGAGAGTGGCGAATGCCTGGAGATCCTCTTCCGGGAGTTGGCTGAACAGGGGAACGGAGCGCAGGACGTTGGCTGGTGGCAGCGGCACGGGAGCCTCGGGCTGGGGTGTGGAAGCGCTCAAACGATAAGACGGTCCGGGCAGGGGTGTCAAATGGTGGTCAACGGCGGGGGCTGAGAGGGCTAGAGGGCTAGGAGGGAAAAGAGGGCTAAGAGGGCTAAGAGGGAAAAGGCGTATTAGCCCTCTTTTCCCTCTTTTTCCTCTTAGCCCTAGCCACCAGCCACCAGCGGTCCGCCGCCACTTCCTTATAGCCGGCAACACGATTAAGCTAAGCAGCTTATCTATAGGGTCCGGCTCAGGCCGGGGCTGTTATTCCGAGGTCAAGGAGTCGGGCCGTGAAGCCGAATATCCACCCAGTCTACCACAAGGTCCAGGCCGTCTGCGCCTGTGGCAACGCGTTCTGGACACGCTCCACGATGGACAGTATCCACGTGGAGATCTGCTCTCAATGCCACCCGTACTTCACCGGCAAGCAGCGCCTGGTGGACACGGCCGGTCGTGTGGATCGGTTCCGGCGCCGGTACCAGAAGACCCAGGCCTCCGCCACGGAGGCGTGAGGCGATGGAGGCACGGCTCCGCCAGGCGCTGGCCCGGGCGGAGGAGGTGGCGCTGCAACTGGCGCATCCAACCGTGGCCCAGGACCCCGCCAAGCTGAAGACCCTCGGGCGGGAGCACGCTCGCCTCCAACCCCTGGTTGCCGCGGCGGCGCGTATCGAGCGGCTGCGTGATGAGTACCACCAAGCTCGGGAATTGGCCCAGGACGCCGATCCCGAGCTCGTTGCGTTGGCCCAGGCCGATGTCGACGAGTTGGGGCCCGAGATCGCCGAGTTGGAGGCAACCATCCTGGAACTGCTGATCCCGCGCGATCCCCACGACGACCGCGATGCCATCGTCGAGATCCGGGCTGGTACCGGCGGCGATGAGGCGGCGCTGTTCGCCGCCGACCTCGAGCGCATGTACCGCCGTTTCGTCGAGCGCCACGGCCTCACGGTCGAGGCCATCTCGATCAGCGAGGGCTCGATGGGAGGCTACAAGGAAATCGTCTTCGCCGTCCGGGGCCGGGGCGCGTTCGGCCTCCTCCGCCGCGAGGCGGGCGTGCATCGGGTGCAGCGGGTGCCGGCCACCGAAACCCAGGGCCGGATCCACACATCGGCGGCCACGGTGGCCGTGTTGCCTGAAGCCGAAGATGTCGACGTCGAGATCAACCAGCAGGATCTCAAGATCGACGTGTTCCGCGCGTCGGGGCCGGGGGGCCAGAGCGTCAACACCACCGACAGCGCGGTGCGCATAACCCACCTCCCGACCGGTCTCGTGGTGTCGCAACAGGATCAGAAATCGCAGCTGCAGAACAAGCTGAAGGCCATGGAAGTTCTGCGGGCACGATTGCTCGACCGGATGATCGCCGAGCAGGAAGCGGCCCGAGCTTCCGAACGGCGCGCCATGGTCGGCACCGGCGATCGGTCGGGCAAAATCAGGACGTACAATTACCCGCAGAGCCGCATCACCGACCACCGGATCAATCTCTCGGTGCACAATCTCTCGGACGTCATGGATGGAGCCCTCGACGAGGTGGTGGACGCGCTGCGGCAGGCGAGCCGTGAGGAGATGATTGGTGCCTGAGGGTTTGGTGCTCACCAAGGCGGACCTTCTGGAGGACGCCACGACGCGCCTGGAGCAGGGTGGCCTGAGCGACCCCCGGCGCGAAGCACTGGCGCTGATGGGTTGGCTGTTCGGCCAATCTCCGGCTGAGGTCCTGCTGTCCCGCCGCCGGCCCGCCGCCGCCGCTGCCGCTGCGGCGCTCGACTCGGCCGTGTGCCGCAGAGTGGCCGGCGATCCCGTCGCCTATGTTACCGGATCGACCGGCTTTCGCTACCTCACGCTACGGTGTGACCGGCGGGCGCTCATCCCGCGGCCGGAAACGGAACTGCTCGTCGATCTGGTATTGCGGCGGGTGTCGACCGGCGTGGCCGCCGACATCGGGACGGGGACCGGCTGCATTGCCCTGAGTCTGGCACGGGAGGGGCGCTTCGACACCGTGCTGGCGGTGGACTCCTCGGCCGGCGCCGTGGCCCTCGCCGGCGAGAATGCCGAGGCTGCCGCCACCTCGATCGCCCTGGTACGCGGCGATTGGGCCACGGCCCTGGCACCGGCTTCGATCGACGCACTGGTGGCCAATCCACCCTATCTTACCACCTCCGAGTATCAACGGCTCGACCCGGGGGTTCGGCTGTGGGAGCCGCGCCTAGCGCTCGAGAGCGGGGCCGACGGGCTCGACGCCACCCGGTCGCTGCTGGGCCAGGCGGCCCAAGTGCTGCGGCCCGGTGGCTGGCTCGGCCTCGAGGTGGACAGCGCGCGGGCGGCGACCGTGGCGCGGCTGGCGCACGGCGCCGGGTTGGCAGCGGTGGCGATCGAACGAGACCTGTTCGAACGAGAACGCTTTATTTTGGCACAAAGGAGAGCTTGACGGTGATCAAGGAGAAGGCCAAGGAACTGGGACGGATGATCGGGCAATCGGAGGAATACCGAGCCCTCAGGCGCTCGGAATCGACGTTGCGCGAAGACAAGGATACCGTGGCCCGGCTCGAAGCCATTCAGACTCTGGCCAGCAAAGTCGATCAGGCGCTCGCGTCGGGACAGCAGCCCGACCAGGCAACCATGACCACGTACGAGGAGGCCGTGCAGGCACTCGAGACCAGCCCGACCGGTCAGGCTTACGTGGTCGCCCGGTCGAACTTCGACAAGCTGATGGCCACGGTCAACAATGACATCAGCGAAGGCATCGAGGCCGGCGCGACGAGCAAAATCATTACCCTGTGACTGCTCCACGCGGGGTGTTCATCGTCGTCGAAGGACCCGAAGGCTCCGGTAAGTCGACTCTGGTCGCGGGGCTGTCGCTGCGGATGCTCGAGCGCGGCATCGACCCGGTTCGGGTGCGGGAGCCAGGGGGCACACCGGTCGCCGAGGCGGTCCGTCTGGCCCTGCTCGATCCGAAGCACCAGGTGGCTCCCCTGGCGGAACTGTTCCTGTTCCTGGCGGCCCGCGCCGACCTGGTGGCGCGGGTGATCGAGCCATCCTTGGCGGACGGAAGAGTGGTCATCGCCGACCGGTTCGCCATGTCAACCGATGTATACCAGGGCCATGGGAGAGGAATCGACCCCGCTCTGGTACGCCTGGCCAATGCGTCGGCCGTGGCCGGCGTGGTCCCGGACATCACCCTGGTCGTCGACGTCCCGGCGGGCGTCGGACTCCGGCGCCAGCGCGACGGCGGCCTGGTGCTCGACAGGCTGGACCAGGAAGATATAGATTTCCATGAACAGGTCGCCGAGGCGTATAGGGCGGCGTCCGGCCCCGGCGTGGTCCATGTGGACGGGATGGTGTCTCCCGAGGAGTTGCAGGATGCGTCGTGGGAGGTTCTTGCGGCTCGGGAGCCTGAAACTTTTGGCGTGGTCGAGGGTTCTGTATAGGGGGCCCTGGTTCGGATCTGACTTCGGTGCGGCGGTGTAGCCCGCATCGAATGGAGGTAGCTATGAAGCATCGGTGGGGTATCATCGTTCTGGTCGGGGTACTGTCGTTCGTGACCGGCGGCTGGTTCGTCCAGCGCGGTGTGTCCGACGACGGCGGTGTGTTTCAACAGGCCAGGCTGTTCGACGATGTCCT
>SMUY01005541.1_pt1 | contig 11398 bp, 10 predicted proteins | sample 2456441 | NCBI WGS metagenome assembly SMUY01 (sample SAMN11095931, study PRJNA526329) | marine sediment metagenome | biome: Marine sediment; feature: Surficial sediment; material: Deep marine sediment; isolation source: Hadal surficial sediment | place: Pacific Ocean | collected 2014-11 | depth...
CCACATCCTGGCCGGAAAGCCGGACTTTGTTTCCTTCCCTGAGCAAGGTGGCGAATGCCAGCGCCTCGCCGGTCGCCCAGTCAATCCCGGTCCCTGATTCGATCGTCGTCTTGCGAGCATCGAGGAACCGCTGGATCGTCCGGTGCACCTGGAAGCCGGCGGGCACGGCGGTCAGCCTCTCGCCGATGGCCTTCAGTTCCGCCATCGCGACACTGGTTTCGCCGACCCGGCGCTCATCGCTGGCCTTGGCCGTCGTCAGGCCCGACCAGGCTCCGTCCAGCCAGTCCGCCTTGTTCGGCCTGTAGGTCTGGCCGGTTTCATATTCCGCCTCCAGATGTGCCCGCCACTGTCCCTTTTGCGCCTCCACCTCCTCGGCCGTTACAAGGCCTTCATCGACCAGTTTTCTGCCGTAGATATCCAAAGTCGTGGGATGTTTGCGAATAGCCTTGTACATGATCGGCTGGGTAAAGGCCGGTTCGTCACCCTCATTGTGGCCAAATCGGCGGTAGCAGAACATGTCGATGACGACGGGCTTGCGGAACATCTGGCGGAATTCGATCGCCACCTTGGCGGCAAAGACGACCGCTTCCGGATCGTCGCCGTTGACATGGAAGATCGGCGCCTCGATCATTTTCGCCACATCGGAAGGGTAGGGCGAGGAACGCGACAATCGCGGATTGGTGGTAAACCCGATCTGGTTGTTGATGATGAAATGCAGCGAGCCGCCCGTGCGGTGCCCTTTCAGGCCCGACAGGCCGAAACATTCCGCCACCACGCCCTGACCGGCAAAAGCTGCGTCGCCATGCAGCAGCAACGGCAGCACGGTCGTGCGATCGAGGACGCCCTCGCTGTCCAGCACGCCGATCTGGTCCTGCTTGGCCCGCGCCTTGCCGAGCACCACCGGATCGACGATCTCCAGATGCGAGGGATTGGCGGTCAACGACAAATGCACATTGTTGCCGTCGAATTCGCGGTCGGAGGAGGCCCCGAGATGGTATTTGACGTCGCCGGAGCCTTCCACCTCGTCGGGGGTGAACGAGCCGCCCTTGAATTCGTGGAAGATCGCCCGGTGCGGCTTGGCCATTACCTGAGCCAGGACATTGAGCCGGCCGCGATGGGCCATGCCGAACACGATTTCCCTCATGCCGAGCGCGCCACCACGCTTGATGATCTGCTCCAGCGCCGGGATCAGCGATTCGCCGCCATCCAGACCGAAGCGTTTGGTGCCGGTATATTTGACGCCGATGAATTTCTCAAAACCGTCCGCCTCGACCAGCTTGTTGAGGATCGCCTTCTTGCCTTCGTCGGTAAAGGATATCTCTTTGTCCGGCCCCTCGATCCGTTGCTGGAGCCAGCCCTTTTCGGCCGGATTGGAAATGTGCATGAATTCAACGCCGAGCGTCGAACAATAGGTCCGCCGCAGGATCTCCAGCATTTCCGGTATGGTCGCAAAATCCAGCCCCAGGACCATGTCGATGAAGATCTTGCGGTCATAATCGGCCTTGGTGAAGCCGTAGGAATGGGGGTGCAGTTCCTCATGGTCGCGCCGCTCGGCAATTTTGAGCGGATCGAGATCGGCATGCAGATGGCCGCGCATGCGATAGGCGCGGATCATCATGATGGCGCGAACCGAATCGCGCGCCGCGCTTAACAACTCTTCCTGGCTGAGATCAGCGCCATTGGCCTGTGCCTTGGCCTGGATTTTCTCGCCAACGTGGCGCTCGACCTGCAGCCAGTCGCCGTCCAGGGCGCAAACCAGTTCGCCATTGGGCGGGACCGGCCAGTCGGGCCGGCGCCAGGGCGCGCCGCGCGCCTCGCGCAGAACGTCGGCCTTGTCGTCTTTTAAGTCCTTGAAGAAGGCCCGCCAGCCGGCATCGAGCGAGGCCGGGTTCTCCTGGTAGCGGGTATAAAGCTCTTCAAGATAGGCGGCGTTGCCGCCGTAAAGAAAGGACGAGCGTTGAAAGGCCTCGTTCGCCTCCTGCCGTGCCATCGCGCTTCGCGGAACTGTCCCCAGCCCCGTGCCTCCTATCTAGCCGCGCCCGCTCTCTCGCCGGACCGGCGTCCACTCACCTGGCGGCCAGACAAAGGGCCGTCGAATCGCATTAGAGCCTCAACTCTTCAGAACCTCAACAAGAGTCTGCCCCAGTTTGGCCGGTGATGGCGAAACCGTGATGCCGGCTGCCTGCATGGCGGCGATTTTGTCGTCCGCGCCGCCCTTGCCGCCGGAAATGATCGCCCCGGCATGGCCCATGCGCCGGCCCGGCGGCGCCGTGCGCCCGGCAATGAAACCGATTGTCGGTTTGGCCCGGCCACGTTTTGCCTCATCGGCCAGGAACTGCGCCGCGTCCTCTTCGGCCGCACCGCCGATCTCGCCGATCATGACGATCGATTGCGTTGCCGGATCGGCCAGGAACAGTTCCAGCAAGTCGATGAATTCCGTGCCCTTGACCGGGTCGCCGCCAATGCCGACGGCCGTCGTCTGGCCGAGGCCCTGCTGGCTCGTCTGGTAGACCGCTTCATAGGTAAGCGTGCCCGACCGCGAGACAATCCCGACCGAGCCCTTTTTGAAGATCGAGCCCGGCATGATGCCGATCTTGCATTCGCCCGGCGTCAGCACGCCCGGACAATTCGGCCCGAGCAGCCGCGACTTCGACCCGCACAGCGCCCGCTTGACGCGAACCATGTCGAGCACCGGAATGCCTTCCGTGATGGTGACGATGAGTTCGACTTGCGCGGCGATCGCCTCGGCGATGGAATCGGCGGCAAAGGCCGGCGGCACATAGACGACGGAGGCATTGGCCCCGGTCGCCGCCTTGGCCTCGGCCACCGTGTCGAAAACCGGCAGCGCAACCGTGGACCCGTCCGCCATCTTGCCCTGCCAGGTCGAACCGCCCTTGCCCGGCGTCACCCCGGCGACCATTTGCGTGCCGTGATAGGCAAGCCCCTGTTCGGTGTGGAACGAACCGGTCTTGCCGGTCAGGCCCTGGACGATGATCTTTGTGTGTCTGTCGATGAGAATGGACATCAGGCGGCCTCCTTCACCGCCGCGGCGATCTTCTGCGCCGCGTCGTCGAGGTCGTCGGCGGTAATGACATTGAGGCCGGAGGAATTGATGATCTCTATGCCCTTGTCGACGTTGGTGCCTTCCAGGCGCACCACCAGCGGCACTTCCAGACCAACTTCCCGGACCGCCGCGACGACGCCTTCGGCAATGATGTCGCAGCGCATGATACCGCCGAAGATATTGACCAGGATGCCCTGCACATTTTCGTCGGAGGTGATGATCTTGAACGCCGCCGATACCTTTTCCTTTGTCGCACCGCCCCCCACATCGAGGAAATTGGCCGGCTCGCCGCCGTACAGCTTGATGATGTCCATGGTCGCCATGGCCAGGCCGGCGCCATTGACCATGCAGCCGATGGTGCCCTGGAGCGCGATATAGGAGAGGTCGTGTCTGGAGGCTTCGATCTCCTTGTCGTCCTCTTCGCTTTCATCGCGCAGTTCCATGATGTCGGCATGACGCTCCAGCGCACTGGCATCAAAGCCCATCTTGGCGTCGAGACAGACGAGGCGCCCGTCCTCCGTCACGATCAGCGGATTGATTTCCAGGAGGCTCATATCCTTGGCCAGGAACGCCTTGTAGAGATTGCCGCCGAGCTTGCCCGCCTGCCTGGCGAGATCGCCGGAAAGCTTCAGCGCATCGGCGATGCGCCGGCCGTGATGGGGCAGGAAGCCGGTCGCCGGATCGATGGAAAAAGTGAGAATCTTTGCTGGCGTCTCGGCCGCCACTTCCTCAATGTTCATGCCCCCTTCGGTGGAGATGACGAAGGCCACCTGCGCGCTTTCCCGGTCGACCAGCAGGGACAGATAGAATTCGTCCTGAATGTCGGCGCCATCTTCGATATAGAGCCGGTTGACCTGCTTGCCGGCCGGGCCGGTCTGATGCGTGACCAGCGTGGCGCCGAGCATCTGCTCGGCGAAGATGCGCACCTCGTCGATGGATTTGGCCAGCCGCACGCCGCCGCCCTTGCCCGCTTCCGCCTCCTTGAATTTGCCCTTGCCGCGGCCGCCGGCATGGATCTGCGACTTGACCACATAAACCGGGCCGCCGAGGTCTTCCGCCGCCTTTACCGCCTCTTGCGGGCTAAAGGCGGCATGGCCGGCCGCGACCGGCGCGCCAAACGCCTTGATGACCGCCTTGGCCTGGTATTCATGGATGTTCATGCTGTTTCCCCGGTAACCGGCTGAATATCAGCCTTGGCTTTCGCCACGCTTGCAACGCTGATCAAGCCAGCGCCGGCTGGATTGTCTTGCAGGCTTCCATGAGACTTTTCACCGCCGCTATGGAATTGTCGAACATCGCCCGTTCCGACCGGTCCAGATCGATCTCGATGATCCGTTCGATGCCGCCGGCGCCGATCACCGTCGGCACGCCGACATAGACACCGTTGACGCCGTATTCGCCATTCAGTTGCACCGCGCAGGGCAGCACCCGCTTCTTGTCCTTCAGATAGCTCTGCGCCATGGAGATCGCCGAGGTCGCCGGGGCGTAATAGGCCGAGCCGGTTTTCAACAGGCCGACGATCTCCGCCCCGCCGCCGCGCGTGCGCTGCACGATCTCCTCCAGCCGGCCCTTGCTGATCCAGCCCATCTTGACCAGATCCGGCAGCGGAATGCCGGCCACCGTGGAATAGCGGATCAGCGGCACCATGGTGTCGCCGTGGCCGCCGAGGACGAAGGCCGTCACGTCCTCCACCGAGACATTGAACTCATCGGCGAGGAAATGGCGGAACCGGGAGGAATCCAGGATGCCGGCCATGCCGACCACCATATTGGCCGGCAGGCCGGAGAATTTCTGCAAGGCCCAGACCATGGCGTCGAGCGGATTGGTGATGCAGATGACAAAGGCGTCGGGCGCATATTTCTTGATGCCGGCGCCGACCTGCTCCATCACCTTCAAATTGATCTCCAGAAGATCGTCGCGGCTCATGCCCGGTTTGCGCGCCACGCCGGCGGTGACGATGGCCACATCGGCGCCGGAAATCGCCTCATAGGACTGGGCGCCGGAGATATTTGCGTCAAAACCCTCGACCGGCCCCGCCTGGGCGATATCCAGCGCCTTGCCATCGGGAATGCCTTCCTGGATGTCGAACAGCACGACATCGCCAAGCTCTTTCAAGCCGGCCAGATGGGCCAGAGTTCCGCCGATCTGGCCGGCGCCGATCAAGGCAATCTTGTCACGAGCCATGGAGTTGCCATCCGTTTCCGTAAGGTGTTGTCAGGGGAGAAGCGTCGCGATTTGCCTAGCGCGATTGCCGCGGTGGCGCAAGATAACGCTGGCGTAAGTCGGCTGCTATTTTTTGTTTAATCCCGTCAGCCTGCCGGGGGTTTGCCGTCACCGCCCGTCCCGGCGGCCTTTGTCGTGCCGCGCCCGGCGGGTGATCCAGGAAACTTCGTTTTGCGGGGCGATTTCGTCTGCCGCCTCAAGCTCGAATTCCATGGTTCCAGGATTACCTCAGACGCTGGATTTCTCTCCTGCCGGGAACTTGACGATGCCACTGGCCTGACCGAAGGTACGCGGTATGATCTCCCCAGGCCCGGAGATCATCCGGGAAATGTCGCCTAGAGATCACGTTCAGCGGCTATAGCCCCGCCGGCGGCAAGCCAAATGGGGAATGCCGGAGGAGGAAATTATGCGATTTCGCTCTTGTGTGACCGCCTTATTCTCACTGCTCCTTTTCAGCTTGCCTGAGGCGAACGCGCAGGATGTAAGCGAAGGGAGGGACATCTTCATCAGGCAATGCCTCAGCTGCCATGCATTCACATGCAACAAGGAAGGTCCCAGACTTGGCGGTCTACTTGGCCGGAAGGCAGCCAGCGTCGAGGACTACGGGTACTATTCGCAGGACCTGATGAATTCCGGCATCGTATGGACCGAAAAAACGCTCGACGCCTTTTTCACAGACCCAGGAAAAGTCACTCCAACGGGCACAATGGCAACGAACGGAAAAATAGACGATGCCGAGCAACGCCAGCATCTAATTGCCTTTCTTAAAACAGAGGATCCGACCGTGAATCTTTGTCCTCAGTAATACAACGTGACGACTTTTCTTCGGTAGTGAACTTGCATTTGAACCCTGCTCACATGAACAGCGGAATGTGCCCTGCTATAATTCGAATATTGCCTATAGCAAATGAGTCGTTCACTCAATTAACCATCCTGATGGCAGACATCTGGAACGGCAGACTAGATTTAACCCATCCCTCGCCCTGTCGCCGATTAGCTGTCACCTCCGGGCCTGACAGCCTTTTCGGCGGCCTTTGTCGTGCCGCGCCCGGCGGCAAGAAAGCCATCGGAGCGCATTTCGACCAGCCGTGACGCCGTGCGGGCGAAAGCGAGGTCTTCGTGGCCGCCCCTGCCGCGCCACAGGCGATCGGGTTCGGCATCGGCCGAGACGATCAGCTTTGTCCGGTTGTCGTAAAGCGTGTCGATCAGATTGATGAAGCGCCGCGCTTCGTTGCGCTGGCCATCATCCATGACCGGCACATCGGACAAAATGATCGTGTGATAGGCGCGGGCGATCTTCAGATAGTCCGCTGCGCCCAATGGCCGCCGGCACAACAATTCGAAGGAAAACCGCGCAACGCCGCCCGCCTGGTCGGGCACGAAAAGGATGCGGCCCTTATGGGCGATCTCGGCCGGTTCGCCTTTTTTGACGCCGGTCAGGCGGCGAAAATGATCGTCCAGAATATGATCGGCATACAACCCGCCGGGCACGATATAGACCGGTTGCGAGGCGAGCGCCTCAAGCCGGAAATCTTTCGGCGCATCGAGATGAAAAATCTCCATCCGGTCCTTTAGAAGCGCGATAAAGGGGAGAAAAAGCGCTCGATTGAGGCCATCCTTATAGAGCTCGTCCGGCGGCACGTTCGACGTTACGAGAATGGTCACGCCGCGTTGAAACAGGCTTTCAAACAGCCGGCCCAGAATCATCGCATCGGCGATGTCGGTGATGAAGAACTCATCGAAGGACAGGAGACTTGTCTCGGCGGCGATTTCCGCCGCCACCGTCGCAATCGGGTCATCGCCCTTGACCGTGCCCGCTTTCATCCCCTGGCGGAACCTATGGATGCGATCATGCACATCGGCCATGAATTCGTGGAAATGGCTGCGCAGTTTGCGTTTGTTCGGGGCGGCTGCATGGAACTGGTCCATGAGCATGGTCTTGCCGCGCCCCACCGCCCCCCAGATAAACAGACCCTTGACGGGTTCCGGCTTGCGCCCGCGTGACAGCACCCAGCCCAGGGCGCTTTTTTTGGTCTTCAGCCGGCGTTCGCAAAGCTCCGCGACAAGCGCGTCGAGGCGGTCGGCAAGGCGGATCTGTTCCAAATCCGGCTCAAGATGGCCGGCTTCGGCAAGCGCCAGATAGGCTCCGCTGACAGTCTTCGGCATGAAGCGTCCTTACCGCTACCGATTGTGGCCCGGGCCGCTTAAGCATGGAAACGCCGAAATGCAAGACCGGATTCTGTCGGGATCAGACCGCCGGGTCCAGGCTGCTGAGATCGTGCGGAACGTCTTCCCAGTCCTGGCCGGCCGCGACAATGCACGAATTGCCGTCCGCGGTGGTAACCAGAATGGTCCAGCTTCCAGCCTTTGAAACGTAGACTTCCATGAACCGTTTTTGATTAACGGTGCCGATCGCTTTGGGTGCTTCAGCGTATTTGCTGGCAAGCACTTCGGTCATCCGTTTGTGGGCCCCGCATTGAATTGCAGCGTTTGCCGATCCGGTGAATGCCAGAATCGCGATCGCCCCAATTGCGGTCCTGGCCAAGGAGCGTAAGGTCATGAATACCCTCCATCATAGCCGGTGTGCCATGGGTTCGGGGTCCAAACGCCTGGCCTGGACCCCGCAGGCCCGACCTTTGCATGTGCATTTACCGGATCAGGATCAGGCAGACCTGGTTAACAATGCCTAAAGGATGCGGCAATATTTATGCGGTTGGACAATGCAAGGTTTATCGACAGGCTTTCTAAATTCTTAAATTTTGCCGATTTGCCACGGAATTTTCTCGGAATCCGGCTATCTGGAGACCGAAATATCCTCTCCGCTTGTCATTTGGCCGTTGAATTGTGTTTTCGAAGCAGCGGTCAGACGCGCCACCTCGCTTCCCGAATTATTCAGCAATGTCACCTGCCGGCCTTCCAGGTTCCATGCCGAGATCCCTTGCAAGGTTTCCGACACGCAACCGCGGGTGGTTGCCCGGTAGCCGCCCGACCAGGATGTCAGCGACATGAAGAGCTGGCATGTGTCGGATGCCGAGGCGACCGTCCAGCCACCCAGAAGATCGGTCCGCCCGATCGATGCGCCGCCGCCGGCAGGCGCCGTCATCGGCGCTGGCGTTCCATCGCCGACCGCCGCGACCTGCACCTGGCCATCGCTGCCCGGCTGGGGCGCAAGCGGATCGCCGGCAACGCCACCGGGCGGCGGCAACGTCGATTGTCCGACCGCGCCGACCGGCGCCGCAGGCAAGGATTGTGCCGCGCTGGCACGGCCGCCAAAGGGACTGGAGAACGGATTGGAGTAAGAAGTTTCGCAGGCCCCCAGCGCAAGCGCGGCAAGGCCGGGGATCAGAACTGAACGAACGGTCATGTTTCGGCTTCCTGGATCGTTCGAACCGCGACTTGCCGGGGTCGCGAATTCGTCGCCCGGCGGGCGATGGTGACTTGACCTGATTTCTGGCACGTCCTACGCCCATTGTCACCAATGGGCGGATCGCGGTTATGGTGAATACCGGCGACATCGGCAAAACGCGCATCGTTACGCTCAAGACCGGATTGCAACCGGCAGCGGCTGAGAGCGCTACCGGCATTGGCGCGAACCCCGTTCGCGGTGCCCATATCGTCGATGACCTGATCGCCGAGCGCGGCCAGAAACTGGTCAACAGCTGGTCCTGGCCGCTCATCAAGCCCTTGCTTTATCGCATTTTGCATTACCGCGAAGCCGTCGACATGGTTGATCGGATCGCGCCGCTCGATAGCGCCGCGGCGATGGAATATATCAGCGGCATCCTCGATCTCGATCTCGATGTGACAGGGCTTGAGCGGATTCCGGAATCCGGCGCCTTCGTCATGGCGATCAACCACCCGACCGGGATCGCCGACGGGATCGCCGTCTATGATGCGCTGAAGACGGTCCGCAGCGATATCTTGTTCTTCGCCAACCGCGACGCGATACGGGTCAACCCCCGTTTTGCCGACATGATCGTGCCGGTGGAATGGCGAGCCGACCTGCGCAGCCACGCCAAGGCGAAGGAAACGCTGCGCCTGGCATCCAAGGCCTTTGCGCAAGAGCGCGCCATCGTCATCTTTCCCTCCGGCCGCCTTGCCCTGTGGCGCGATGGCGCTCTGCACGAGCGGCCGTGGCAGGCCTCCATGGTTGCGCTGGCCCGCAAATACGGCGTGCCCGTGCTGCCGGCTCATCTGGAGGCCCGCAATTCCTGGCTTTTTTACTGGTTCGCCAACCAGAATTTCACCGAAATGCGCGACATCACGGTGTTCCACGAATTGCTCAACAAAAAAGGCAAGACGTTCCGGCTGCGCATCGGACCGCTTATTTCCCAGGAGGAGATCGCCAGCGGCAATACCGCCGAAGTCACCGGCCGGTTGCAACATCACTGCGCGAGGATTTTGGCACAGGACGCCGACGCTGAATTTTGACTAGCGCCGCTGAGACTCATTCCCGGCAAGGTCGATCAGCTCGCCGATCGTTTGTTGCAAAAGCGCCTGACCGGAAAACGTCAAGCCGAGCGATTTCAGGCCCTCACAGGTCATGATGCTCAATGCGCTGGCGTCACTGGCCGGCGGCAGCGGCACGTCGCGGCCCGTTATTTGGGCGACATGGCGGGCGATATCGCGCCTGGTCACGACCAGATCGGAACAATTGAACGCCCGCCCGGCGACATTTTCGGCCGGCGCCTGCAAGAGCAGAATGACCGCCCGGGCGACATCGGCGCCGTGGACCTCCGTGCCGGCGCGCCCCTCCACTTGGTTTTCGCCGGCCAGCAGCGAACGGACGAGGCCGAGCCATTTGGAGCGATCGGGCGGCCATGCCAGGCCATAAACGCCGGTTGGCCTGAGCGTGCATACGCACCAGCCGTTCTGCCGGGCAAAACTTGCCGCAAAGGCTTCCAGCGCCGCTTTCGCCGCGCCGTAATGGGTATCGGGCGCAATCCCCGTCGCTTCGGTAAGACGCGTCCCCGGCGGCCGGCTTCCATAGACGGCGCGGCTGGAGAAAACGACACAGCGCTCGACACCGGCCCGATATGCCGCCGCAAGCAGGGCCAGCGAGCCGCCGACATTGATCCGCATGAATCCCGCCAGATCGTCGCCTTCACCGCCCCGGTAGCGGCCGGGAACGTGGTGATAGGCGGCATGGACCAGGGCGTCCGCGCCATCGAGGAGAGCGCTGAAATCGGCATCGGGATCCAGCGCTCCGCGCACCTGCCGGGCGGCTGAGGGCAGATCCGGGCGTTGGCGATTATCGCGCACAAGCACGCACACATCATGGCCGCTCGCAATGAGCGCATCGACTATATAGCGCCCGACATACCCGGTGCCGCCGGTGACCGCGATCCGCATCGCTCAGTTCACCGGCCCGGCGCCACTGCGGCCGCGGCGAACGGGCTTGGCAATTCGTCGGGAATGGTCCCGCCCTCAAATACGCGCCACCACAGATCGATCAGCGGCTTCAGCTTGTCGCTCTTTCCGTGCCCGGCCTGCCAGGGTTTTTCATATTGGTAGTGCAGGATTTTCAGATCCGGCCACAGCCACAGTTCCGGCAGGTTGAAAAAGACATATTGCAACACGTTGAAAGTGTAGGGCAGGCCGTGCCAGTCGGCGAAAAAATGCTGCAAAAATGTCTGGTCGGTGCGGGCCCAGAAACGGCCCGGCCGGTCAAGCTCGCGAAGCATCGCCCGATAGGTCTCCGCATCGGGCTCGGCGACGAAAACGCCAGCATTCATGCGATTGAAATCATTGAGCGTTTCATAGAGGTTGGGCGCCGCCACGAAGGCCGGATAGTCGAACAGACGATCGACATTTCTTAGCACGATCGCATCGGCGTCGATGAAGACGATTTTGCGATAATCCTCCATCTGCCACAGCCGCAGCTTGCAGAAATTGTCGAGAGGGTCGTGAAAGGCCGGCTTTTCCCCTTTGGTGAACGGCGCCACGCGATGCTGGCGGTCCCGCGAATGGCGCGCAAGGAAACCGGCGCTCAGTTCCGGCCGGGCGGTTTCGACAATACGGCAGCCTTCCGCCGCAAGCTCATCAAGATACCCGGCATTTTCCGTTGCCAGAACGACAAGCGGATGGGCGGCGTCCGCCTGGCCGAGCGAA
>SMUY01334547.1_pt1 | contig 11396 bp, 10 predicted proteins | sample 2456441 | NCBI WGS metagenome assembly SMUY01 (sample SAMN11095931, study PRJNA526329) | marine sediment metagenome | biome: Marine sediment; feature: Surficial sediment; material: Deep marine sediment; isolation source: Hadal surficial sediment | place: Pacific Ocean | collected 2014-11 | depth...
ATGCATGGATAGTTGTTCATTTTTTGTTGCGTGCCCTGTCTGCACAAGAATTGCTGATCGGATCTTATGCCACTCATGCACTCACTGTAGGCGCAATTGGCGGATTAACTCTAGGTATGATGATTCGGACAGCACGGGGTCATACCGGGCGCCCTCTGGTAGCAGATCGCTTTGAAGTCACTATATTTCTACTGATACAATTCGCGGCAATTCTTCGCGTCTTTGGTGGGATCGTCTCGAATGCACTGTATATGACTAGCATTCAAATATCTGCGCTGTTTTGGGCTGCGGCATTTAGTCTTTACGTGTTACGGTATTGGTCAGTACTGACACGCCCCAGGCTAGATGGTAAGCCTATATAAAGTATTACCTAATATATCGTAAGAATATGGGTCAAGAAATTACAAATACTTCTTTTTCTAAGAAAGATTTCAGAATATTTCAATCTTGTCTCAAACAAGAAACAAAAATATTAAATGAATGGTTTGAACAAGGTGTTTTATCTAATGATGGGCTTGTTGGTGGATTCGAAATCGAAAGCTGGATATTGGATCGAGCACTTAGACCTGCACCCGTTAATAAAGAGTTCTTAGAACATTTTAATAGTTCACTAGCCTCGCCGGAGTTAGCGAGTTTTAGTCTCGAATTTAATAATTTACCTCGAGATTTAGTAAACGCTGTCTTTTCAGACTTCCATACAGAATTAGAAAACACATGGAAGCAGGCTCAAGATGTAGCTAAAAATCTCAGCATACCATCAACATTATTGTTAATTGGCACGCTTCCAACATTTCAGCTTTCATCTCTAAGCAAAGACACTATGTCAGATATGAATCGATACCGTGCGCTGAATGAGCAGATTATGGCAAGACGCAAAGAGAAGTTTTTGCATTTATATATTCAAGGAAATGAACTTCTAGAGCTTGATAGTGGCAATGTAATGCTCGAAGCAACTACAGCTTCATTCCAGATTCACACCCAAGTTCCTGCACAAGAGGCGCACCACTATTATAATGCTGCGCTAATGATAACAGCACCTTTAGTGGTTATAGCAGCAAACTCGCCATATATATTTGGGAAAAATTTATGGAATGAAACAAGAATTCCATTATTTGAACAATCTATTGATACAGCTAATCCTGCTGCGCCTATAAAACGAGTAAGTTTTGGTAGTGGATATATAAAAGAATCGATTTTAGAATGTTTTGAAGAAAACCTTAAAGATTTTTATATTTTACTGCCCATAATCGAAAAAGATGATGGCACGCTTTCACATTTACGATTACACAATGGCACAATTTGGCGTTGGAATCGCCCCTTGCTAGGTTTTAATGAACAAGGCCAGCCCCACATAAGAATTGAACATCGCGCTATTCCGGCTGGGCCTACTTTTATTGACATGATTGCAAATGCAGCGTTTTTTTATGGTTTGCAACATTATTGGGCGCAACTGCTAAAAAATGGTCATTCTTTGCCTGAATTTAACGAAATAAAATCAAATTTTTATACAGCTGCTATACACAGTTTCGATCATTCAATCATTTGGTTTGGCGAGCATGTAGAATCTGTCGAGTTACTCCGTAATATCTTGCTTCCTCAAGCTGAAAAAGGTTTGAGTATGATGAATATTTCTTTTTCCGATATCCAAAAGTACTTGTCTATTATTGCTGCGCGTATTGAAAATCAACAAACTGGTGCAAGTTGGCAACGGAAATATGTTGCCTTACATAAATGTGATATGACTGAACTAACCCGTACTTATCAGCGCTTCCAAGAATCAGGTGCACCTGTTCATACTTGGGGTTATTAATTTTATTTTATGCATAGCGAGAATAATAATGGGCAACTTAGAACTAAATCAAATAGCTAGTTTCCCGAAGGAGCTATTAGAGATAAGCATTGAAAGGCTCTATACATTATTTCCAGAGCCTACTCTCTTGCATTTACAAGGCAAAAGGCCAGAACCTGTATTCGTTAGTGTTTTGCTACATGGCAACGAAAGTACTGGATTGCATGTAATTCAAAGACTGTTAAAGAAATATCAACATTCAGTTCTACCGCGCTCTTTATCAATTTTGTTGGCCAATACACAAGCGGCACGTTATGGGAAGCGAACCCTCGATGGCCAATCTGATTACAATCGGGTCTGGCCAGGTACGGTTGAACCCAATGCGCAAGAAGCCATAGTAATGCAAAAAGTTGTAAATGAAATGAAAAGAAGAAATGTATTTGCTAGTATAGATATTCATAACAATACAGGGCTGAATCCACATTATGCTTGTATCAATAAGCTTGAAAATGCCTTTTTACAACTCGCTGCTTTATTTAGTCCTACTGTAGTGTATTTCTTAAGACCAAAAGGCGTGCAATCGATGGCATTTAGTAAGCTTTGCCCTGCAGTAACATTAGAATGCGGTCAACCTGATTATCCTAGTGGTACAGACCATGCATTAGACTACATTAATGCAGTATTACATATGCAATCTATTTCAAATGATCCTATGTTGCCACAAGACATAAAATTATTTCATACAGTTGCACGAATACAGGTCCCGGAAGATGTAACATTTAGTTTTACCGATCTGAATGCAAATATTTTATTTAAAAGAGAATTATATAAAATGAATTTTTCTGAAATTCCTGCGGATACTTGTTTCGGGATAGTTCATTCCAACAACAATGCACGATTATTCGCCTTCAATGATAATGATGAAGAATTGGGTGAAAAGTTATTTTATATAAATAATCAACAGATCAAACTCAAGAAACCGATGATGCCCGCAATGTTAACTTTAGATGAAGCTGTCATACGTCAAGATTGCTTCTGCTATCTAATGGAACGACTACCTCATCCAGAAACACCTTATGCAAATTGAAGTCTTATATTTAGCCAGTTTTTAGTATCAGTTTAGCTGAACTTGGAATTACTCGTTTTTATGATACTACTAGCTGTTATAAACGCTAATAAGATGTCTGTGTTGTTACTTTCTACCAAAAATCGCAACCCATTTGTTACGTGAAGTTTAAGAGTTTAGGAAATAATTTCACCGCTCAAATTTTAATAAAATAACCTGCTTATTCATTGAAATTTGAGCGCAGTACGATTCGATAACGCGCTTTTTATGTTTTTAAATGTTCAAGCGCATCATTTATGTCGGTCATCATTATGAGTATTGCATTTATTTCTCACCCAGACTGTATGTTGCATGAAATGGAGACTGGTCATCCTGAGCGCCCGGAACGCCTGAAGGCGATTGAGGATCAGCTGTTATCAAGCGGACTTGATGTTGCGCTTCAGCGTTATGATGCCCCTGTGGCTACTCGTGAGCAATTGTACCGGGTGCATGATCCCGAGTACGTTGAACAAATCTTTAGTAGGGCGCCGCAAAAGGGGATAGTCAGGTTAGATCAAGATACCACGATGAATCCTCATTCTCTCGTAGCTGCACTACGGGCTGCTGGAGCGGTTGTGCTTGGAGTTAACTTGGTAATGTCAGACCAGAGCAAGCTAGTGTTTTGCAATGTAAGGCCACCAGGCCATCATGCCGAGCGGAAGCGGGCGATGGGGTTCTGTATTTTTAATAATATTGCCGTAGGTGCTGCCCATGCTCTACATGAGCATCATCTTAAAAAAGTTGCCATCATAGATTTTGATGTGCACCATGGAAATGGCACAGAAGATATTTTTCAGGACAACTCAAGTGTCTTGTACTGTTCAACATTTCAACATCCCTTCTACCCATATAGTGGTGCTGATGTCGAATCTGAACATATTATTAATGTTGCTTTGCCGGTGGGGGCCGAGGGATCACAGTTTCGTGCAGCCGTAACATCCTATTGGTTGCCAATACTTGAAGCATTTAAGCCCGAGCTTATTTTTATTTCTGCTGGCTTTGATGCGCATATTGAAGACAACATGGCTGGATTGAGGTTAGTTGAAACGGATTTCGCATGGGTAACGACAAAAATCAGAGAAATTGCGGAAAAACATGCATCAGGCAAAATTGTGTCTGTCTTGGAAGGAGGCTATGCACTGTCTGCGCTGGGACGTAGTGTCGCAACGCATATAGATGCCTTGTTGAGGTAAAGTAACTTATGATAGCTCTACATCATGTTCAATAACGTTCGGTCACAATAGGGGTGATATTGGGGCATTTCAAAGAAATTAGACTAGTTATTTTTTGTATAAATTTATGATTGGTAAACTATTACTAGTTATAGGTTCGATTTACGTCGCCAATTTCTAAAGTAATCGAATAAAGTACATTAAGTTTTCACGTATAAACGTATCTGGATTTTTTCTTGTTCATTAGAGTCCTATAATGTAGATATGAGGGATTATTTCGTATTAGGTGCATTCCTTTTTTTCTGCTGCTCGTTCTCTGTGCAAGCTGGGGAATATGACGTATTGCGTCATAAAATGGTTGAGGAGGTATTGGCCAATGTTGCAGCCGAGGTCTCATACAGTGGAGGCTCTACTCTCCATCCCGGTGTCGTGGCAGCGATGCAAAAAGTCGAACGCCATCTTTTCGTACCTGCTTCGCAAACTTCAAACGCTTATCTTAACCGCCCACTTCCCATCGGGTATGGACAAACAATTTCACAGCCTCTCATCGTAGCAATGATGACCGACCTGATGCAGGTCAAAGATGGCGATAAGATACTTGAAATTGGCACCGGTTCGGGCTACCAGGCGGCTATCTTGGCGGAAATAGCCAAATCGGTTTATAGCATAGAGATTATCCGCCCACTGGGAAAGCAGGCAGCCAAACGATTAAAATCACTTGGCTACAACAATGTGGAAGTAAGAGTAGGGGATGGATACTATGGCTGGCCGGAAGCGTCGCCATTTGACGCTATCATCGTGACAGCTGCCGCAAGCCATGTTCCCCCACCTCTGCTAAAACAGCTAAAACCGGGTGGACGCATGTTAATTCCACTCGGTATGCATTTCATGACCCAGTATTTGATGCTTGTAGAAAAACAGATGGACGGTTCAGTAATCAGCCGACAGATTTTACCAGTTCGTTTCGTTCCGTTTACTAGAGAACATTAAGCATGGTAGCGCCGCGCCCGCCATTTATCGCCATCGGGTTGCTCTCTGCTTGCATATTATCGTATGAGGTGCTACTAACACGCTTGTTTAGCATTGTATTGTGGCATCACTTTGCTTACATGATTATCAGTGCGGCAATGTTAGGTTATGGGGCGAGCGGTACGGTGTTAATTTTGCTGAAGGACAAAATTGCTTCGCACTTTAGCTTTGTGTATGTCATGGCTGCAATAGGGGTAGTTTTTCTGATGCCTTTATCATTTCTACTGGCGCAACAGGTTCCTTTCAATCCACTCGAATTACTTTGGGACAAATCCCAGTTAGTAAAACTACTGACGATTTATCTGCTCATGATGCTACCCTTTTTTTGCGGTGGTTTTAGCATCGGTCTAATTTTTTTCTGCTTTGGTACGCAAGCAGGGCGTATATATGCCACTGATATTTTAGGTGCGGGGATTGGGAGCATAAGTGTTATTGGCCTTCTTTTTTTACTGCCGCCCAGCAAGGTTCTGATCGCACTCACTGCATTGGCCCTCTTTGCTACAGCCATAGCTATTGTTGAACTAGGGATGCGAGCGAAATGGTTGATTGGAATACTCCTTGGCCTCACCTTAATAGTTACTGTTGTGCTGCCTGATTCTTGGTTACGTGTACAACCTTCGGCTTACAAAGATTTGAGTCAGGCTCTAAATATTACCGGTGCACAGATAATAGAGGAACGTTCGAGTCCACTGGGGCAGATCAAAGTGGTGAAAAATAGTTCAATTCCATTTCGTCATGCACCGGGGATGAGCCTTAACGCTACGGACGAACCGCCGGCCCAGTTAGGAATATACGTGGATGGGAATGGGCCTACTGTACTGACACGGTTTGATGGCAATCTTGCAACGCTAGCTTATCTCGACCAGCTTACCTCAGCTTTACCCTATCATGCGCTAAAACAACCAAGCGTCTTAGTGCTGGGTGCAGGAGCTGGTAGTGATGTACTACAGGCACTTTATCACGATGCCGTCACGATTGATGCGGTGGAGCTAAATCACAACATTATTGATTTGGTCCAGCAACGCTTCCGAGATTTTACCGGGAACCTTTACAAACAAAAAGGCGTACGTGTACACAAGGCTGAGGCACGAGGTTTCGTCAATTCTATCCACGATCGGCGCTATGACCTGATACAAGTGGCACTGCTTGATTCTTTTAGCGTCGCTTCAGCTGGGGTATATAGTCTGAGTGAAAGCTATCTCTACACTGTGGAAGCGCTCCAGACTTATCTAAGCCGCCTTACTTCGGGCGGTATGCTTGCAATCACTCGTTGGCTCACCTTGCCGCCGCGCGATTCACTAAAGCTTTTTGCTACGGCAGTTTCCGCTCTGGAACGAGAAGGCGTTTCTAATCCTGCAGCGCGGTTGGTGATGATACGGGGCTGGAAAACTGTCACATTGCTTGTAAAGAATAGCGACTTCACTACTAAAGAAATAACAGCGATGAAGGAGTTTAGTAGTAAGCGCTCATTCGACCTAGCTTATTATCCGGGAATGGGGGCTGACGAGGCAAACCGTTACAACTTGCTGGAGCATCCTTACTACTTCGAAGGAGCTATTGCATTACTAAGTTCTCAGAGACAGGCCTTTCTCGATCGGTATAAGTTCTACATCGAACCGGCGACTGATGATCGGCCTTATTTTTTCCATTTCTTTAAATGGAATGCAGCAGGGGAGTTGTTTAATTTACGTGAACAAGGTGGAATGCCGCTTCTCGATTGGAGCTATCCATTACTCGTGGTGGCATTGATCCAAGCAATTGTGGCAAGCATTCTTCTGATCTTGACACCACTAGCAGTATCACGTTTCCGGCGTAAGTTGCCCACTGTGTGGGTGGCCTTATATTTTTTATCTATTGGACTGGCATTTATGTTTATGGAAATCGCTTTCATTCAGAAATTCATACTTTTTTTGGCTCACCCTCTTTACGCCGTTGCAGTTGTTTTATGTTCATTTCTGGTGTTCGCAGCCATGGGTGGCTGGCTTGCAGGACGATGGCAAGAGAAGACGAAGAGTAGGTGGCATGTCCTGTTGGCAATAATTTTAATGGGTGTCTTATCACTACTCTATCTCATTATTCTGCCAGGCTTGTTCCAAGCACTCATGCATTATTCCGATGCAGTAAAAATAGTTATTTCCTTGGTGCTGATCGCACCACTTGCGCTGTGTATGGGCGTGCCCTTTCCTACTGGTATTATGCGATTAGCGAATTCGGCCCAGGGAGCCATCCCGTGGGCGTGGGCGATCAATGGGTGCGCTTCAGTGGTAGGGGCTGTTCTCGCCACGTTGTTAGCTATTCACCTAGGTTTTGCCATGGTGATCTTGATGGCTATCTTGCTCTATGGCTTGTCCTGCGCCTTTTTGAGTAAGTTAGTTTGACAGGGTTATTTTATTTATCATTGGAGCATTTTTTAAAATTTCTAATTCACAATTCCTTTAGAAATAATCAGTTTGTTTTTCTTTTCTTGTTTGATAGGTAGAAGTACGTAAGCTCATAAATAGTATTTTTTAATTTATTAGCGTACGCTATTAGATAAAAGGGGGTTATTTCTATGGGATTGGGAGCAGGAATTTTACTTTCGGCAATGGTTATTGGACTGGTACTTCTCTATGGCCAGACAAGAGATAGGTGGCACTGGAAAAAAGTCTTTCTAACCGCGCTAGTGGTTACAGTCATTATAGCTTGTGTCGCATGGGCTTATAGTGAATACGAAAACCGAATAACGGCACAATCAGAATTTCTCTCCATTTCACTTGGTAGCAAGGTCTCCGATGTTAGATTTATCAAAGGAAATCCAGACATGGCATCAATGGATGGAGGGGTTTGGATCTTCAATGATTCGAACAAAAAGGCTGAACTACTAGTTCTTTTCAGAGACACGGTAGTCAAGGCAGTTCTATATATCGGAGATTGTTTCTATTGTAATCAAATGTTTGGTCTTGGGATTGGAACAAGTTATGAAAAAGTGAAGAAGAAAGTAGGTGAACCTACTTTTGTTTCTATTTCTCCTGACCAACTAAAGCGTCTAGCTTCATTCGAAAAATGGAATGTTGTTTTCATTTTAAAGGAAAATAAAGTCATCAATTTTGGAATCTACGACCCAAAACTAGGTCCAGTAGTTTTTTCGGAGAGAGCATGGAACTTAGGATCTAACCCAGGACTACAAATTTAGACGTACCAAGTGGCTATATCAAGTCCAATAACGTCCAATCAAACTTGGAGAATTATTAAGCAATGGTATTTTAAAGAAATTAGTTTGGTTATTCTTCGTATAAAATTATGATTGGCAGGGTTTTAGAAGATATGCAACAGATTCTTGCCATTTTTCAGAAAATTAGATGTCAGTATTGTGCCAAAAGGGACACCCATGCTTATCTAAGTATCTTATAGGATGATATGGCTAAAGACTAATTTCACGTTGGTTAGCATTATTCGCAGTTCTTATAATTCATTGTTTCGCAGTCTCGCGCCATCCTCTGAGCATCGGCAATTTGAGAAGGTGTCATCTCCTTAGCCACACTTTCTAGACCTTTTTCCGCATTTCTGCCCCCATTGCTAGCAGCTAAGCTGAACCACATGTACGCGCGAGCATAGTCTTGAGATACGTCATTGCCCATAGCATACATAGCACCAATATTATATTGTGCGATCACATTTCCTTGTTCTGCAGAAAGGCGATACCACTTCACTGCCTCCTGATAGTCTTGATTTGCGCCTTCACCCTTGGTGTACATCCAACCAAGTTTAGCTTGCGATACTGCATTCCCTTGTTCTGCAGAAAGGCGATACCATTTCATTGCTTCCTGATAGTCCTGGGTTACACCTTTACCCGTGACATACATCCTACCCAGTAAAAATTGTGTAATTTCATTCCCTTGTTCTGCAGAAAGGCGATACCATTTTACTGCTTCCTGATAGTCTTGGGTTACACCTTTGCCCGTGATATACATCCTTCCAAGTAAAAATTGTGCAAATTCATCGCCCTGCTCAGCAGCAAGACGATACCACTTCACTGCTTCCTGATAGTCTTGGGCTACGCCTTTGCCCGCGGCATACATCCTACCGAGTGAATATTGCGCAGCCGCAACCCTTTGTTCTGCAGCAAGGCGATACCACCTCACTGCTTCCTGATAGTTTTGGACACTTCCAGTCTTGACAAAAATCCTTCCAAGGAAAAATTGTGCAGCTGCGTCCCCTTCTTGGGCTAAAGGGCGGAGTAACTCTAGGGCTTGAGCATCGTTACCTTTATAATGCGCCTCTATCCCATCTTCAAGATCACCTGCCCTGCCAACACTACAGCATAGCGATAATATGCTGGCTATAAATACAATCCATTTTTTCATTGCTTATACCCCTCTCGAACTAGTATATACACTAATACAAAAATGAATGTACGCTTTGGGTCAAAAATGGTTATTTAGTACTTGTAACAATGGCATATTAGAACACAGCTGTATCGAAGTCGAATACATCATCATGCAATAGCTTGATTGTCACAGAACAATATAGAAGAAATGATTTGACAATTTATAGTCAAATTGACAGCTATAATTTCAGTACCTATTCGCCGAATAACATACTGACAGCGTTCTAGTGGCAGTCAAATACGAATGTTGTTTTGTGTCATAAACAGACATTCAAACTTAAGCCAAAACATTATTGAGTTTTATAGGGTCGCTATCGCATTTCTGCTTGTTACATCTGGTAGTTGGTTAATGTGGTTTTTCTCCATATTTATTAACACCAGTATTTCCAGGTACAAAACCAAGATACAGAATGAATAGTAAGTTAATTAATGGAATTAACACTACCAGCGCGTACCAGCCAGACTTACCTAGATCATGCAGTCTTTTTATATAGGTCGCATATAGCACCCAGATGAGCGGAACACCCAAGATTAGTCCTGCTATAGACAGTAAAAGTCCCCGGGGGTTACCTTCTGCTTCGAATACAATTGAAAGCCCAAAGGAAATCAAAAATACAGGAATGGTAATTTTCCAGAATGTGCTGCGTTTTATACGGTTTTCAAATGAGAAAAATGAAGGTTTTTTATTGCTTAACTCTCTCTGAATGGGCTGCAATTGATCATTCATGTTGTCATGCCTTCTTATCTAACATGCTCATAAAAGGGCGTAAACAAAATCTACTATGTTCCAGATTATAAATGTAGATAAAACAATTCAATAGAACAAATTTTATTTTTGTATAAAACTTTAGCAAGAAAAATGCACGTATCTCGTCTCAACTATTTACTATATTAATTCCCTAGAAGCTGACCGAAGTCGAGCTCAGTATCCCTTGAGGAACTTGGTGGCGTAGCAGCTTGGGCAGGGCGGAACTCTGGAAGAATGTTTTAGATGGACCTTCTGGCCACATCCCGTGCAGGTTAACGTCCCGGCTGAAGTAATTTCCCCGGTGTGGTAGTTAGGGCATCTTCTGTCTTTTGCGAGATTGACTGTAGTGCCAAACCGGCAGCCTTAAGCAACTGCGCCATTGACGACAGGGCACCGGCGCCCAGCCGCGCTGGATGTAGGTGTTCCAGAGCCTCTTGTTTCAGCAATGCCATGTACCGCGCTATTTCCTGCATATCGCGGCGCATGAATTTTTTGAAAGCCTCACCCTGCACTTCTTTTTCTGAATTCTCACTTGATATATTCGGATTTTTTTGCATCATTACCTCCAAAATATTTGAGTAAACAAAAAGTTTTATGGTGTGTTATCAATTTCTGCTTCGGCTTCTAGCCAATCTTGTATTTCATCACCACTATTAAAGCCACGGTGTTCTGCTCGGTAATACGCAGCAGTAGCAATCCTTTGCTGACGATTTCCTCCACTTTCTATATTGTGTACAGCATGGGGTGGAGTGCTCCCACCAAGTTTCTCCATTGCCTTGCTGACGATGATACCGGACGGTGTAGTAGATTTACTTTTACTCTTTATACTAAGTTTGCTCGGCATTATTGCCTCCTAAGTTCTAGTTAAAATGGGAATATGGATAGTATACGAAAAATCCAGTTTTGCTTCATCATCCTGTAGCTAGTCATACTTTCTTAATGGGGTGTAAGATGAAAAAAACAACTTTAAGAATTAAAAACCAAATTAAACAAAGCAGTAAATCAATGAACATCGAGTGCTAAATGCCTGCCTAGTGTAAAATAAAGAACCTTTAGCTAATTTAACAGTTGAAAAAGAGAAAAATATGGATATCACATTAATAGTCGTGCTGGTTGTTGCTGCACTAATTGTATTTTATGTGATCGGAATATTTAATAAACTGGTTTCACTGAAAAATCGGTATAAA
>SMUY01001920.1_pt1 | contig 11388 bp, 6 predicted proteins | sample 2456441 | NCBI WGS metagenome assembly SMUY01 (sample SAMN11095931, study PRJNA526329) | marine sediment metagenome | biome: Marine sediment; feature: Surficial sediment; material: Deep marine sediment; isolation source: Hadal surficial sediment | place: Pacific Ocean | collected 2014-11 | depth 0-1...
CCGCGTCACCGAAGAGGTCACGCGCGGCATCGAGCCGTGGCCGGGCTCGTCCACCGCGGTTAGCCGCAGCCACCAGGGTACTTTCTGCGTGACCTCGACCTCGAAGACGACGGGCGTTGTGCTCGGAACCGTGTGATCGCCGGCCGCCAGGCTTTCCGGCACCGTGCCGGAACCCCCCTCGTTGAGGATCCAGCCGACGCCGGCGAAGATCTCGGGGCGGTTCTCCACCAGCCAGCCGGCGCCGAAGAAGCCGCCGGCCTCCTCGTCGGCGGTGGCCATGAAGATGACGTCGCGATTGAGTGGGAGGCCGGCGTCGTGCAGCGCCAGGAAGGCCTGCAGGTGGAGGATGCCGCTGGTCTTGGTATCGAGCGCGCCGCGCCCGTAGATGAAGCCGTCACGGATCTCGGCGCCCAGCGGATCGGCCGTCCAGTGCTCGCCGTCCGCGGGCACCACGTCCATGTGGTGCAACAGCAGGATGGCCGGCGCGTCGCCGCCCGAGAGCCGGGCCCAGATGTTGCCCCTGCCGGGTTCCGACTCGGCGATTTCGTAGGTGATGCCCTCGGCCGCGAAGATGCGGGCGAAAAACTCGGCGCCGCGGATTTCGTTGCCCGGCGGGTTGATGGTGTCGATGCGGATGTACTCGCGCAGGCGCTCAATCGCCTGGTCCTGGAGGGCGGTCAAGTCCGCCGGGGCTTGTGCCGTGGCGGGGGCCCCGAGAGCGAGTGCCGGGCGGGTGACCCCGACCAAGCCGGCCAGCACGACGGCCGCCGCCAGGGCCAGCGCTGCGGTGAGGGCCGGCGCGATTCTGGCGGCCGCGTGTACCTGAGAGCGCATAGTCGTCGAGAACATCGGGTCTGGCTCCTTCTCGGGGGCGCCGGCAGCGCGGCACGTTTTTCCTGAGACCATGATAGTCGCCTTGTGCTCTTGGTCGCGGCGCCTGGGGCAGCTCATCGAGCATTCGGCGGCGCAGCGGGCAATTCCGCCGCTGGCCCGAGACCACCGCGCGTAGATTTTAGCTGAAACCCTTTGGCCCGCTCAGGCGTCATATCTGTAACGATTTCTGACACCGACCACCGGGCCGCTCCGGAGCGAGGAAGAAGATGACCTGTCGAATCCTCGCCATCGTGCTGGTGGCCTGCTTGTTCAGCGCGGTGGCGATCGCGGCGCCGCCGGCGACCGTGGCGCAGAACGAGGCCACAAGCCCCTTTGCTTCGGATGCCGAGGCGATCGACTTCCTCCGTAACGCCGAGGTGGTCTCCATGGAGATCATCCCCGGAGGAGTGACCAAGCCGCGCAAGGTGCTCCTGGAGCTCGACGGCGTGAGCGCCCATGCGGTGTTCCGCGACGTCGAACTGTCGAAAGACAGAGTCTGGTTGAACGACGGTACGTTTCACATGCGCCTGCGTGACTCCGCCCTTTTCGAGGTCGCTGCTTACCGGCTCGCGGTGCTGCTGGGGCTCGACAGTGTGCCTCCGGTAGTGAGGCGGACGATCGACAACAGCAGGGGCTCGCTGCAGCTCTGGGTCGAGAACGCCCTACCCGAGCGCACCCGGCGAGAGCGCGGCATGCGCCCCCCCGACCGTTCGCGCTGGCTGGCGCAGATGCGGGTCATGGCGCTGTTCGATGTTCTCGTCGGGAACGTCGATCGCCACCTTGGCAACTACCTGCTGGACGCCAAGGGCAAGTTGTGGATGATCGACCACACGCGCGCCTTTCAAATGTTCGTGCGCAACTGGACGCCGCGCCGCATCGCCTTCGTCGACCGTGAGCTGTGGGAGCGCTTGCAGGCGCTCGACGCCGAAACGCTGGAGCGAACGCTGGGCGACGTGCTCACGCCGTTCGAGATCAACAAGTTGGTCAAACGACTCGACGGTGTGTTGAAGCACGTGCGCGATCAGATCGCCACGCGGGGCGAGCGCGACGTCATTACCTAGCCGGCTCGCTTCGCGACCCGTTGAGATATCCAGGCTAGCGGCACTACCCGGCGCGGTAGCGGGTCGCGTCCAAAAAAGGGGATTGATCGGGCCCTACGGACAGATTAGCGTCAGCATTGCTTTCCAATCGTCAGTCTGGAGTGTGCTCCGATCCGATCAGATACCCTTTTGGCGCGGCTTGCCGTCAAGCATGAATTCTTAAGCAAAGAACGTGCCCTCGAAGTTCTACGAACCTACCGATCCAACGGTGGCGGCGAGGATTTCGGTGCGTTTCTTTTGGGCGAAGGCCTGGTCTCGAAGGATGGCTTGGCGGAGTTGCTGCGCGCCCAAGCGGACTTCGAGAATAGAAGCGAACCCGGGGCCAAGCCGGATTCGGCTGAGCGCGGCCGGTCCACGCCCCCCGTTGCATCCAGGGCAGAGGCCCCGGCGGCCGGGGAGCAAGCACCGGAAATAGGTACCGGGCCGGGCTCGACAGACCAGGCTGAAGCGGCGGATACCGGCACCGGGCAGGCTTCGACGACGAGGCTCGACTACCGTCCGGGTGTCACACTCGAGGATCTTTTGCGTCAGGCGTGCGCTCTCGGTGTGCGCGATCTTCATGTGCACAGCGGTGCGCCCCTGAAGCTCCGGATCCACGGTCTGTTGCACGACGCCACAGAGATCATCGACGCGGCAACGACAGAGGGCTTGCTGTACGGCCTGCTGGCCGCCGAGCAACGTGCAATTCTCGAGAAAGACCTGCAGCTCGACTTCGCCTTTCAGATCCCCGGCGCCGGTCGATTTCGCGCCAACGCCTACCGCCAGCAGCGTGGAGTCGACGCCGTCTTCCGGGTCATCTCGCCCGAGCCGCCGACCCTAGAGGAACTCGGGCTGCCGGAGTCTCTCGGGGAGCTGGCCGACTTCCAACAAGGCATCGTGCTGTTCACCGGACCGGCCGGCTGCGGCAAATCCTCGACGATGGCGGCAATCGTGCGATTGGCCAACGAGCGCCGCCGTGACCACATCCTGACGATCGAGGACCCCATCGAGTTCCAACACGCGTCGGCACAATGTCTCGTTAACCAGCGGCAGGTCGGCCCCCACACCGAGTCCTTTGCACGGGCCCTGCGGGCGGCGCTGCGCGAAGACCCGGACGTGATCGTGATCGGCGAGCTGCGCGATCTCGAGACCGTCTCGCTGGCGTTGACCGCGGCTGAGACCGGGCACCTGGTGCTGGCCACACTGCACACCAACGGCGCTGTTCGCACTCTCAACCGCATCCTCGGCGTGTTCCCCCCCGATCAACAAGCGCAGATTCGTACCATGTTCTCCGAGTCGTTGCGGGCGGTTATCTCGCAACGCCTGGTGCGCAAAGCCGACGGCAGCGGTCGCGTGCCGGCGATCGAGATTTTGCCCAACACCAAAGCGATCGCCAACCTGATCCGCGACAACAAGACCTACCAGATCATTTCGTTGATGCAGACCGGGAGCACGCAGGGGATGCGGCTGCTGGACAACTCGCTGGCCGAACTGGTGAAGACCCGGGTCATTACCAGGGAAGAAGCGCGCCTGCATGCGGAAGATGCGAGGTTCGATTGATCTGAGCGGTCCGCCCGGCAAGGGCGCTCCGCCTGGTCACCCCATCGGACCGAGCTCATCGTAGAGGAGGTAATTGGTTTGGCAAGATTGCACGAGCTGTTCCGTTATCTGAAGGATCACGATGGGTCGGACCTGCACCTCGGGGCGACGCTGCAGCCGCGGATCAGGGTCCACGGCGAGCTCGAAGGCGTGGAAAACTGGACAGCCCTTTCGTCCGACGAGCTCGAGGCCATGCAGCGGGAGCTCGTTACCGAGGAACAGTGGCAGGAATACGAGTCTTGCGGAGATCTGGATTTTGCCTATGGGCTCGAGGGGGTGGCGCGGTTCCGCGCCAACTACCTACGCCAAGAGAACGGCGCCGGGGCTGTGTTTCGCATCATTCCCGAACGGATACTGACCGCCGACGACCTCGGCCTGCCCGACGCTGTCCGCAAGCTCGCCGACCTGCACCGGGGATTGGTGCTGGTGACCGGTCCCACGGGCTCGGGCAAATCGACCACGCTGGCGGCAATCATCGATAGCATCAACAACACCTACTCCAAGCACATTGTCACCATTGAGGATCCGGTGGAGTTCGTCCACCCGAACAAGAAGTGCGTCATTTCTCAGCGCGAGGTCGGCACCGATGCCACGAGTTTCGCCGCGGCGCTGCGCGTCGCCATCCGACAGGACGCCGACGTCGTGCTGGTCGGCGAGATGCGTGATCTCGAGACCATCGCGCTCGCCATCACCGCCGCCGAGATGGGCATGCTGGTGTTCGGCACATTGCACACCAACAGCGCCGCCAAGACCGTCGACCGTTTGATCGACGCCTTCCCCGCGAACCAACAGAATCAGATCCGTGCGACGCTGGCGGAGTCGGTGGTGGCGATCGTCGCGCAGCTTCTGCTGCGCACCGTGGACGGCGACGGCCGCTGCGCTGCGCACGAGATCTTGCTGAAAACCAGCGGCCTGCCCAACATCATCCGGGAAGGCAACACGCCGATGATCAAATCCATCATCCAGGGCGGTAGATCGGTCGGCATGCAGACCATGGATGATGCGCTCTTCGAGCTGGTCGAAGCGGGTCGGGTTACCGCCACCGCCGCCATGTCGAGGGCCACCGAGAAGGCGCACTTCGAGTCCCTGGCGAAGAAAGAAGCGCGCGCCGCCGTCTGCTAGCCTGCCCGTACGCTCTTTGACGAGCGCCTGTTTCATTGTGACAATCGAGCCGACTCTACTAGATCCATAGGAGGCTTGACCGTGAAACACTCTCACTGGTTGCGTTGTGTCGTGCTGGCCGGCTGCTTGGCTTTCGTGTTTGCGACGCTGGCCGCACCGCAGCAGGGCGGCCGCGGGGACAGGCGGGGCGGGGGCGCCGATTTGCCGCTCGAGGCGGCCTCGACGATCAGCTTCACCACCGACGAAGGTACGTGGATCTCCCTGGACGTCGATCCCGGCGGTGAAACCATCGTCTTCGAGCTGCTGGGTGACCTCTACGAGCTGCCCATCACCGGCGGCGAGGCAACGCGCATCACCTCGGGAATGGCCTACGACAGCCAGCCCAAAATCTCGCCCGACGGCGAGTGGATCGCCTTTGTCTCGGATCGCGACGGCAACACCAACCTGTGGATCGCGGCGCGCGACGGTACCGATCCGCGCAAGCTGTCGTCCGGGAAGCAGGGTGCGGTGATCTCGCCGTCGTGGACGCCCGACAGCAAATACGTGATAGTCACGCAAACCGGCGGCCGCGGCGCGCAGGTGCGCATGTACCACATCAACGGTGGCTCCGGGATCACCGTGGGCGGCGGTTCGGACAACACCGGCACCGGTGGTCCGGAGGCCCCCGGCAGGGGCGGCAGCTCGCCGACGCGGCTCGGTGTGCAGATGTCGCCCGACGGCAACTACCTGTACTTCGCGCAGGCAGCGGGTGGCCGGGGCGGCGGCGGCAGTATTGCCCGCTGGCAGATTGCCCGCATGGACATGCGCGACGGTGAGGTCGATGTGCTGACGCAGGCCGAGGGTGCCTCCATCCGGCCGGTGTTGTCGCCCGACGGCACTCGCCTGGTGTACGGCACGCGCCACGAAACCCAAACCGGCTTGCGGGTGCGCGACCTGGAGACCGGCGCCGACCGCTGGGTCATCTGGCCGGTGCAGCGCGACGAGATCGAGAGCGGCGGCAGCCCCAGCCGCGACACCCTGCCGGGCTACGCCTTCACCCCCGATGGCGAAGAGATCGTGGTTACCTTCGACGGCAAGATCCACCGTGTCAATGTCGATACCGGCGCCGTTACGCCGGTGCCTTTCACGGTGGATGTGGAGCTCGAAGTCGGCCCCGAGCTGGACTTTCCCTACCTTGTTCCGCAGGGCCCGGTGCGGGCGCGGTTGGTGCAGAGCCCGGTGCCGTCGCCTGATGGCGCGAGGTTGGCGTTCTCGGTGCTGACCAAGATCTATGTGATGGACGCCGCCGCGGCGCCCACGGAAGACGCCGGAGGTGGCCAGGAAGTCTCCGGGCCCCGCGTGCCTCCCGCCGCCGCCCAGCAGGGTGGACCCATCCGGCTCACCGGTGGCGACGCCTGGGAGTTCACCCCCACCTGGTCGCCCGACGGGCAATGGATCGCCTACGTCACCTGGTCGATGAACGACGGCGGCCACATCTGGAAGACGCGCGCCGATGGTACGGGCCAGCCGCAGCAACTCACCACCTATCCCGCCTTCTATACGGACATCGTCTTCTCGCCCGACGGCGAGCGCATCGTCGGGTTGCGTGGCAACGAATACATGCGGCATCAGACGTTCAGTGAGTTCGGCGGCCTGCGCATCCCGCTCGATCTGATCTGGGTGCCCGCCGACGGGGGTGATCCGACGCTCGTCGTGCCGGCACGGGGCATCGGCGCGCCGCACTTTGTCGGCGGCGACGATCGCATCTACGTATATTCGAACCAGGGCCTGATCTCGATGCGTTACGACGGCACCGATCGTCGCACCCATATTCGTGTCACCGGTCCCGGGCGCTCCGGTGCGACGCGCCAGCCGGCGGCCGAAACCGTGCTCATGCGCCCGGACGGCGATTGGGCACTGGCCAAGGTCAACAACCAGCTCTGGGTGGTTGCGGTGCCACCTGCCGTCGGCGATGCGCCCAGCGTCTCGGTGCGCAGCCCGTCGGTGCCGGTGAAGCGCATCACCGACATCGGCGCCGACTACTTCGGCTGGGCAGATGGCGGCGACACCGTTTTCTGGGCCGTCGGTTCCACCGTGTACCGGCGTCCGTTCGATTCCATCGACTTCACGCCGGAAGAGCGGGATGACGACGAGCAAGATGAGGGCGGCGAGGAAACCGAGCCGGCCGGGGTGGCCGAGCAGGGCGAACCCGGGGCCGAGGATGTCGAGCCGGAAGAGGGCGAGGACGCGGAGCAAGAGGAGGAAGAGGAGCCCGCTGAGCCGCTCGACTTCGACGACGCGGTGGAAGCCCTGGAGATCGTTCTCGAGTTCCCCCGCGCCAAGCCCGAGGGTGTGGTGGCACTGCGCGGCGCTACGGTCATCACCATGTCAGGCGGTGGCGACGGACCGGTGATCGAGAACGCCGACATCGTGGTGGTCGACAATCGCATCACCGCGGTGGGGCCGCGCGGCTCCGTGTCGATCCCGCCGGCGGCGCGCCAGATCGACGTGGCGGGCATGTTCATCGTGCCGGGCTTCATCGATACGCACGCGCACTGGGAGTTCCGTACCCATGACGTGCTGGAGCCGCACAACTGGACGTTGATCGCCAACCTGGCCTATGGCGTCACCGCCGGCCTCGACGTGCAGACTTCCACCAACGACTACTTCGCCTATCAGGACCTGGTGGAGACCGGGCAGTCGCTCGGCCAGCGCGCCTTCATGACCGGCCCCGGGGTGTTCTCCAACAACGACTTTCAATCGTACGAGGCGACGCTCGCCTACCTGAAGCGCTACAAGGAGCACTACCGCACCCCCAACATCAAGTCGTACATGGTGGGCAATCGGCAGCAGCGGCAGTGGGTGGTGAAAGCGGCCGCCGAGCTTCGCCTCATGCCGACCACCGAGGGTGGACGCGACCTGATGCTCGATATCACCCACGCCATCGACGGCATGCACGGCAACGAGCACACCCTGCCGGTGGTGCCGCTCTATAAGGACGTGGTGGAGCTGTTTGCGCAAACCCGCACCGCCTACACGCCCACTCTGCTGGTGCAGTACGGAGGTCCCAGCGCCAAGGAGTTCTTCTTCTCGCGTTTCGAAGTTCACGACGATGCCAAGCTCAATCGCTTCTACCCGCACAACCGCCTCGATGAGATGACGCAACGGCGGGGAAGCTGGGCGCGCGACGACGAGTTCAGCTTCGACGAGGCGGCGTCCGAGGCGGCCAAGATCCAGCGCGCCGGCGGCCTGGTCGGCGTCGGCGGCCACGGTGAGTTGCAAGGGCTCGGTTACCACTGGGAGATGTGGGCGCTGGGCATGGGCAGCATGACGCCGCGCGAGGTGCTGCAAGCGGCCACCATTGATGGCGCCAAGATTATCGGCTTCGACGAAGACCTGGGCAGCATCGAGGTGGGCAAGCTCGCCGACCTGGTGGTGCTGAATGCCAACCCGCTTGACGACATTCACAACACCAATACCATCCGCTACGTCATGAAGAACGGCGAGCTGTACGACGGCGACACCCTCGATCAGGTGTGGCCGGTGGAGCGTCCGCTGCCGCGGTTTTGGTGGTGGGATGCGCAGGTGCCGAAACGCTGAGGGGGCACGGGCGCCAACAGATCGCCCGAGCGGCTTGGGTTTTTGGCCACCATCAGCCAATCTAGGCGCATGGCGAATGTAGGCACCAACAAGAAAGGGGTTATCGGCATCCTCACCGGCGGCGGGGACGTGCCGGGGCTCAACCCCGCGATCCGCGCGGTTACCGTGCGCGCCATCGCCGAGGGCTTTGGTGTCGTCGGCATCCGGCGTGGCTGGTTGGGGCTGGCCGGCATCGAACGCGATGAGAGGGCCGATAACAGCCGCTGCTACATCCATCTCACGGGAGAGGTGGTGAGCCACGTGGGGCGCACCGGCGGCACCTTCCTGCACAGCTCACGCACGCGGCCGTCGCACCTCCAGCGCGAGGAAGTTCCGGTGCACCTGCGTGACACCTACAGCGAGGAGATCAACGACCTGACCCCCGAGGTGCTCGCCAATCTCGAATGGCTCGGCATCGACTACCTGATTCCGATCGGCGGCGACGACACCCTCAGCTACGCCATGCGTCTGCACCAGGAAGGCGTCAAGGTGGTGGCCATCCCCAAGACCATGGACAACGATGTGCCCGGCACCGACTACTGCCTCGGCTTTTCGACCTGCGTGACCCGCACCATCGACCTTGCCAACGCTCTGCGTACCTCGGCCGGTTCGCACGAGAGGGTCCTCATCATCGAGGTGTTCGGCCGCTACGCCGGATTCACCGCACTGGTGCCGACCATGGGCGGGGCCGCCGATCGCTGTGTGCTCCCCGAGTACGAGTTCGACATCGAATGGCTCACCGAGTTGCTCATCGACGACCGCAAGAACAACCCCAGCAACTACTCGGTAGTGCTGGTGTCGGAGGGCGCTACGTTCAGCGGTGGCGACATGGTTTTCCAAGGCGATGAACGCGATGCCTACGGGCACGCCAAGCTCGGCGGCATCGGGGACCGGGTCTCCGCCGAGTTCAAGCGACTGGCGCCGCGCTTCAACAGCGGCGTTCCGGTGGACACCATCAACCAGCGGCTCAGCTACCTGGTGCGTTGCGGCAATCCCGATGCGCTCGACTCCGTCGTGCCGATTGCCTATGCCAACCTCGCCCTCGATCTCATCATCGCCGGCACCACCGGCCGGCTGGTAGTGTTGCGCAACGGTCGCTACGACAATGTCCCCATCGACGTGGTCACCAGTAGAAAAAAGGTCGTCAACGTGGAGAGGAACTACAACACCGAGCGTTTGCGCCCCAGCTACCGGAAGCTCCAGGATCAGCCGATGTTTATCGTGCTCGACGAGTGAAGCTTGGCGCGAGCGCAAGGGACCGCGTTCGACGTACGAGTTTGTGCCGATGAGTCCGCGGCCAGGAGAGGACGACAGATGACCACTACGAATGAGACGATGCGGATGAGAAAACCCGTTCAGCTGATGCGGCCGCGCTCGCTGTCGCCGGCGGCCGCGAGCGTGCTGGCGCTGACCATCGCCATGGGCGGTTGCGCCCCCGCCGCCGACACCGGCGGCACCAGCCTGCGCTTCGCGATCTCGTTTCCCGCCTCGGTGAGCGAGGAGCCGCTCACCGGTCGCATGTTCCTCGCCATTGCTAGCAGCGACGAGCAGGAACCGCGCTTGCAGGTGGGCCGCTACGGCGTGCCGGTGTTCGGCGTCGACTTCGAGGACCTGGCCCCGGGCGAGACCGTCGAGATCACCGCCGACACCCTGGGTTGGCCGCTCGAATCGCTCAACGATTTTCCGCCGGGTGACTACTACGTGCAGGCGGTGCTCAACAAGTACACGCGCTTCGAGCGTGCCGACGGCAACGTGGTGTGGATGCACCACGACCAATGGGAGGGGCAGAACTGGCGCCGCTCGCCGGGCAATGTGGTCAGCGAGGTGCAGCGCATGCATATCGACCCGGCCGCGGCCGGGGTGGTGCACCGCTTCGAGGTCACCGAGGTATTGCCTCCAGTAGATATTCCGGAGGACACCGAGTGGGTCAAGCGCATCAAGATCCAGTCGGACCGGCTTACCGTCTTTTGGGGTCAGCCGATCTACATCGGTGCCACCGTCCTGCTGCCCAAGGGCTACGACGACAACCCCGGCGTTTCGTACCCGACGGTGTACCAGCAGGGCCACTTCTCGATGCGCAACCCGTTCGGCTTCGACGGGCAGAATGAGTTCACCGAGGCGTGGATGTCCGACGACTTCCCGCGCTTCATCGCCGTCACCCTGCAGCACCCGACGCAGTACTTCGACGACTCCTACGCCGTCAACTCGGTCAACAACGGCCCCTACGGCGATGCTATCCACCAGGAACTGATTCCCGAGCTCGAACGCCGCTTCCGCATGATTTCTCAGGGCTGGGCGCGGGTGCTCACCGGCGGCTCTACCGGCGGCTGGGAGTCATTCGCGTTGCAGGTGCTCTATCCGGATTTCTACGGGGGTACCTGGTCGTTTGCCCCCGACCCGCTCGATTTCCGTAACGTCGAGGGCATCAACATCTACGAGGATGAAAACGCCTTCTACAAGCAGCACGAGTGGTACCGCGTACCCACCGCGAACACCCGCTTCGCCCCCACCGGAGAGGTGCGCCTGACCTCACAGCAACGCAACACCATGGAGTTGGTCAACGGCACCAAAGGACGATCGGGTCAGCAGCTCGACATCTGGAGCGCGGTGTTCGGACCGCTCGGTGACGACGGCTATTTCAAGCCGCTGTTCGATAAGCGAAGCGGCGAGATCGACCCCGAGGTGGCGGAATACTGGCGCGACAACTACGACATGCGCCACATCCTCGAGACCAACTGGGACGAGCTCGGCCCACAGCTGGTGGGCAAGCTGCACGTGATTGCCGGCGATATGGACAACTTCTACCTCAACGTCGGCACCTACCACTTGCAGGAGTTTCTCGAGTCCACCACCGACCCCTACTACGACGGCTCGTTTACCTTCGGGCCCCGCGGAGGGCACGGCTGGCGACCCTATTCGAGCACCGAACTCCTACGCATTATGGCCGATCACATCGCCGCGAACGCGCCGCCGGGAACGAGCATGGCCGGCTGGCGGTAGCACCTTGTTCCGTCGGGTTGTCTGCACGGAGTAGAATGCTGGACCATGATCAAACGTACGATTCTCTCCGCGGCGCTGCTTCTCGCACCCGCTACCC
>SMUY01205117.1_pt1 | contig 11388 bp, 5 predicted proteins | sample 2456441 | NCBI WGS metagenome assembly SMUY01 (sample SAMN11095931, study PRJNA526329) | marine sediment metagenome | biome: Marine sediment; feature: Surficial sediment; material: Deep marine sediment; isolation source: Hadal surficial sediment | place: Pacific Ocean | collected 2014-11 | depth 0-1...
TCACGCAGCCCACCTGCTGTCGGCTCGGTCGAACGAATGCGAGCGTGTCCGCGTAGCTCGAGCCGTTCGAGCGCGGTCTCCTCCTCCCCGAAATGCGCCGTCGTGTCCTCCGACTCGAGCACCATCGGACCGGTGAGAATTTCGGTGCCTCCGGCAAAATGCATGTACCCATCTGCATGTGCGAGGGTCGCGCGAGCCGACCGAATGTCGACCGCCGCGCGGTCGTCGTCCCCAATCAGCAGGACCGTGGCCGCTTCACGCAGTATGACGATCGCCCGGTCGCGGTCGTAGACCACGTGTCGGCCAGACGCCTCCAGACCCGCTCGGGTGAGGGTCGTGGGCCCCGTGTCGTCGTGCATCGTCACCAGGCCCTGCCCGGTCGCATAGACGAGCATGCCGGTGCGCACACCCAACCCGTCGGACACCGTCAGCTGCACGTCGCCGCTGATGGTGACGTCGGTCTGGGCGGCGTCCACCCTCGCCTCCGTGCCGGTCACGACGAAGCTCTCACGGTCGGGCCGCTCCGTGACCGACAGTTCGACGCCGTCGACGAACCGCACCGACCCGTCCGCGTATGTCAGCTGGCGGGTCGCCTCCAGCGCGAAGTTCTCCTCGCCGCCGGCGGTCTGCACCAGCTCGTACCCGGTGATCTCCATGACCGCGTCCGGGTCGAGACGGTCGATGACCCGCGCGGCGACCGGCTCCACACGCTCCTGGACACTGAGAAAGACCACCGTGCCGAATCCAACCAGTCCGATCGCCAGCACGAGGCGGGCGACCGCTTGCCACCGTGGCCGCCAGTAGGGGCGTGTCGGGGGCCGTGCCGGTTCCCGCACCGCCGGTGCCCGTGGTGCCCGGACAGCCCGCGTCTGCGGCTCGATGGTGCGTCGCCGCCCGTCGCGCTGGTTGGGGTTCCGGTCCACTATTGCACTCTATCGGGCTTGCCGGATGTCGGCAACGGATAACTCGACAGTGTGTTCCCCGCGGTAGTGGTTTTCGGTCAGGTGGAACGCCACGTCCAGCGCGTCGCCGTGTCGTGTCACGAACTCCGCGTGGTCGGCCATCCGCCAGGCCACCGCGCGGAATACTCGCTTGTCTTGACGCACCGCCATCGACAGATGTCTGGATTTCATGACACGCGGTCCGCGTGCTAACTCGACCGGGCCGGTATGGAACATCGGACGCGGGTTTCCCGCGCCGAACGGTTCCATCGCTCGCAGCCCCTCCACCACGGCCGGCGTGATCGCCGCCAGGCGCAGGGCGCAGTCGATACGCAGCCGGGGTCTCAGATCGTCTGGGCCGAGCCGGTCGTCGGCGAATTCGGTGAGACGGGTCCGGAGCTCCTTGAGCCGTCCGGTGTCGATCGTCAGCCCGGCGGCGTGGCGATGTCCACCGAACCGCGTGAACAGATCGCCGCAGTGCTCCAGCGCACCCAGCAGATCGAATCCCGGAATACTCCGACCGGACCCGTAGGTCACATCCCCGTCGATCGCGAGCACGATGGCCGGCCGGTGAAACGCGTCGACGAGCTTCGAGGCGACGATGCCGATGACGCCGCGGTGCCAGTCTTCGCCCCAGACGACCAGCATCGCGTGCGCGCCGACGTCGGGGTCGGTCTCCACCCGACGCCGCGCCGCCGCCAGGATGTCCGCCTCCTCCTGCTGACGCCGGTGGTTCTCGGAGTCGAGCTGCTCGGCCAGGCGCTTCGCTTCGGCGGCGCGCCCCTCGTCGACCAGCAGCAGCAAGCGGGTGGCCACGTCTGGGGTGCTCATCCGGCCTGCGGCGTTGATGCGCGGCGCCAGACGGAACGCGATATCAAAGCTGGTCAGCGTCTGTCCCAGCAGGCCGGTGGAGTCCAGCAAGGCTCGGAGACCGGTCGTGTGCGGGCCGCGCGATAGCTGGTCGAGCCCCAGTTTCGCGATGACCCGGTTCTCGCCACGCAGTGGTACCACGTCGGCCACCGTGCCGAGCGCGGCCATCTTGATGAACCCCGGAAGCCAGCGGGTGTGGTCGGTCCGCTGGCACAGTGCTTGGACGAGCTTGAGGGCAACGCCGACACCGGCGAGGTCCTTGTCCGGGTATGGACAATCGGGACGTTTGGGATTGATGACCGCGAGGGCCGGCGGCAAGACAGCGCCCGGTTCGTGATGGTCCGTCACCACGAGGTCGAGCCCGAGCTCGCGCGCCCGGATGGCGGCGGCGTTGCTTCGGATGCCACAGTCGACCGAGACGACCACCCTGACCTGCTGAGCCGCGAGCCGGTCGATAGCGGCCGGTTCGAGCCCGTAGCCGTCCGTGATCCGGTCCGGAATGAAATGCACGACGTCTGCTCCGAGAAGATCGAGCAGACGTCGCAGCATGACCGTCGATGTCACCCCGTCGACGTCGTAGTCGCCGTGCACGGCGATGCGCTCTCCGCGGTCGATGGCGCGCAGCAGCCGGTCGACCGCCGGCGGGAGATCTGTGAGCTGGAACGGGTCGTGCAAGTGGTCGAGCGACGGATGCAGGAACCGCTCCGCCTCGTCGGGGGCCGCGATCCCTCTGAGCACGAGTAGATGCGCGATCACCGGGTCGATCCCCAGTGCGGACACCAGGGCGGATGCGTGGGTCTCGTCGCCGCGAAGATGGTCCCAAACGAGGGAGCGTGCCGAAGGTCGCAAGTCCATGCCGGGGCTACGCCGCGTGCGCGGGTGTTCGCGTAAGTGGACGGTGATCAGACCCCGTCGATGCCAACCAGGCCCAGTTGACGAAATCTGTCGTGCCGCTGTTGGAGCCGCAGGTCGGGTGGCGTCGTCGTCAGCGTTTGCATGGCCCGGGACAACGCCGGCGCCAGCAGGCGAATGGCTGCCGCGGGGTCGGTATGGGCGCCGCCTACGGGTTCCGGCACCACTTCGTCGATCACGCCGAGTCCCACGAGGTCCGAGGCCGTGACCTTGAGCGCATCCGCGGCCTCAACCTTGCGCGCCGTGTCTCGCCAGAGAATCGCGGCGCAGCCTTCGGGCGGAATCACGCCAAAGATCGCGTACTCCAGCATGAGGATCCGATCGCCTACCGCCAGCCCGAGCGCACCACCGCTGCCCCCCTCGCCGATCACGGCGACGACGATCGGCACCGACAGCATCGCCATCTCTCGCAGGTTATAGGCGATGGCTTCGGCCACACCGCGCTCCTCCGACTCGACTCCGGGATAGGCCGCCGGCGTATCGATGAAGGCGATGATCGGGCGGTCGAACTTTTCGGCCAGCTTCATCGCCCGCATCGCCTTGCGATAGCCCTCCGGGCGCGCGTACCCGAAGTTCCGATATACCTTCTGTTTCGTGTCCCGTCCCTTCTGGTGCCCGACGACGAGAATCGGCTCGCCATCGAACCGGGCGAAGCCCGCGACGATGGCATGGTCGTCACCGAAACGTCGGTCGCCGTGTAGCTCGGTGAAGTCGGTGAACAGTCGACCGATGTAGTCCAGGGTGTAGGGTCGCTTCGGGTGACGGGCGACCAGCACCCGTTGCCACGGCGTGAGGGTGCTGTAGATCTCCTGGCGTACCTGCAGCATCCGGTGACGGAGGGCGTCGATCTCCTGATGTCGGGCCGGAGTCCTGGGCATCAGGCACAACGCCTCGATCTCCGTGAGCAGTACGTTGATCGGTTCCTCGAACTCGAGGGTCGCGGTGCTCACGGCGATACCATACCTCGGCTGACGTATCCGGTGGCCCGCACGTGCCTGCAGGACGCAGCGACGTCCTCCTGCCGCCTGTTTCCCGGTGTCGCCAAGACTACGGCGGACAGGCCCGCCTCCTGCTGGCTCGACATATTTACGTCCACGACACCGTGCCGTCGCCGCAGATCTGCTCGACGGCCCGGACAAGAGGCTCGGACGGACGGATGCGGACATCGGTCAGCCGAGCTCGGACCCGTAGCGGCGGTGTGCGTTCGGTCAGGTCGAGTTGCAGGCGAATTCGGCTGGGTCCGCGGTGCGCCCGAAACAGATCTGCCAGGGCCTGTAGTGTCCGACGGTCGTGCCGTGGCGACGTGAGGTGGATCGACAAGGTCCGCCCCACCGACTCGGTGAGGGTCTCGATCGGACGCACCGCGTCGGCGAGCAGGCGTGCCGTCTCCTCGTCCTTCTCGAGCTTGCCGGTCACCAGCACCAGCCGGTCGGGTACCAGGAACGGCGCGCAGCGCTCGTAGGTCTTCGGGAAGACCACAACCTCCAGGCTGCCGCCCCGATCCTCGAGGGTGAGCACCGCCATCGGGGCGCCGCGGCGCGTCTTGAGCGGACGATACGCGCTGATGATGCCGCCCACCAGGACGTCCGGCTCGCTGGTCGTCAGCGCGGTGATGACCCGCGCGCCGACTGCCTCGAGTTGATCGCGATACCCGTCGATCGGATGACCGCTCAGATACAACCCGAGCGCCGCCTTCTCATGGGCGAGTTGCTCCGCCTCCGACCACGCGGCTACATCCGGCAGCGCCACGTCGCCATCGGGACCGTCGGCGGGCCCCATCGCGTCGAACAGCTGCGTCTGTCCTCGCTCCCGGTCGCGTTGGAGCCGCCCTCCGTGCTCCAGCGCCCGGTCCACCAGGGCGACAAGCTGCGCTCGGCGGGTGGCGGGCCGGCGTGACCCATGCGCCAGGCTGGAGTCGAAGGCCCCGGCCTTGATCAGATTCTCGAGCACGCGCTTGTTCACCAGCCGCAGGTCGATGTCCTCGCACAGCGTGAAGAGCGACCCGATACGTCCAGTCCGCGCGCGACTCTCGAGCATCGACGCGATGGCGCCCTCGCCGACGTTCTTCACGGCGGTGAGCCCGAAGCGCACCCCGTCCGGACCCACCGTGAACGCGATGTCGCTCGCGTTGACGTCCGGAGGCAGGACGGGCACCCCCATGTCGCGACACTCACCCATATACAGCGCCAGTTTGTCGGTGTTCTGAGCCTCGATCGTGAGCAACGACGCCATGAAGTGCCAGGGATGGTTCGCCTTGAGATACGCCGTCTGATACGCGAGCAGCGCGTAGGCGGTCGAGTGCGACTTGTTGAAGCCGTACCCGGCGAAGAACTCCATCAGGTCGAAGATCTTGATCGCCTGGGTCTTGGGTACGTGGCGCGCGACCGCCCCTTGGACGAACTGCTTGCGCTGTGCCTGCATCACCTTGGCGTTTTTCTTCCCCATCGCCTTGCGCAGCACGTCGGCGTCGCCCATGGAGAAGCCGGCCAGGTCGCTCGCGATCCGCATGACCTGCTCCTGGAACGCGATGACCCCGTAGGTGTCTTTCAAAATTGGTTCAAGGGCCGGCAGTTCGTATGTGATCTCGACCCTGCCGTGTTTCCGCGCGATGAAATCGTCGATGACGCCGCCCCGCAACGGGCCCGGCCGGTAGAGCGCGTTCAGCGCGATCAGATCCTCGAATCGCTCTGGCTTTGCCTTGCGCAAGGTGTCCCGCATGCCCGAGCTCTCGAACTGGAAGATCCCGAGCGTGCGCCCGTCGCTGAAGAGCTGGTATGTCTTCGCGTCGTCCAGCGGCAACGCATCCAGCGCGATGGTCTCGCCGGTCGTGTCCTGAATGTTTGCGACCGCATCGTGGAGCAGCGTCAGGGTGCTGAGCCCCAGGAAGTCCATCTTGAGCAGACCGATCCGTTCGATCTCCTTCATCGCCCATTGCGTGGTGATCTCGTCCTTCTGGCTCTTGTAGATCGGGGCGTACTCGGTGACCGGTTTCGGGGCAATGACGACCCCGGCGGCGTGCACCGACGCGTGCCGGGTGATCCCCTCGAGCCGCTTCGCGACCGTGAGCAGCTCGGCCACCTGCGGGTCCTGCTGCTCCAGGGTTTTGAGGGCTGGGTTCTCCTCGAGCGCTTTCTCGAGGGTCATGTCCAGCGTGGGCGGGATCTGCTTGGCGACTCGATCGACATCGGCGTATGACATGCCCAGGGTCCGACCGACGTCACGCACGACAGCCCGTGCCTTCATCGTGCCGAAGGTGATGATCTGCGCGACGTTGTCGCGGCCATATTTCCGCGTTACGTAGTCGATCACTTCGCCCCGGCGTCGCTCACAGAAGTCGATGTCGATATCGGGGAGCGAAACCCGCTCCGGGTTGAGGAAGCGTTCGAAGATCAGATCGAACTGCATCGGGTCGACATCGGTGATCCAAAGGCAATAGGCGACCAGGCTGCCGGCCGCCGACCCGCGTCCCGGGCCAACCGGGATGCCACGCTCGCGTGCATACCGGATAAAATCCCACACGATCAGGAAGTACCCGGGATAGCCCATCGTCACGATGATCTCGATCTCGTGCGCCAGCCGAGCTTCGTACGCCGTGATCGGGTGTGTCAACGTGCCGCGGTTGGCCGCTTCCTGCAGCGTGACCAGCCGACGTGCGAACCCTTGGCGCGTCACATGCTCGAAGTACGCGTCGAGCGTGAACGGTGCCGGCACGTCGAAGATCGGGAGGTGGTGCTCCGTCGTGGAGAGCTCGACGTCGCATCGTTCCGCGATCGCGACCGTGTTCGAGAGGGCTTGGGGCCAGTCCCCGAACACGGCGAGCATTTCGTCGGGGGACTTCAGATAGAACTGGTCGCCGTGGTAGCGCAGACGCCGATCGTCGCTGACGTTCTTGCCCGTCCCGATGCACAGCAGGACGTCGTGCGGGCGGTGGTCGGCTTGTTTGAGGTAGTGGACGTCGTTGGTGCACACGAGGGGCAAACCGAGGTCCCGGGCGATCGGCTGCAGCCCGGTGTTGACGGTCCGCTGTTCCTCGATGCCCTGATACTGCATCTCGAGAAAGAAGTTCCCCGGCCCGAGAATGTCCCGGAACGTCGCCGCCGCTTCGCGCGCCCTGCGGGGCTGTTCGGTGCGCAGGCCGGTGGCGACCTCCCCCTTCAAACAGCTGCTCAGACCGATCAGGCCCGGCGCATATTGGGACAGCAGCTCCTTGTCGATCCGTGGTTTGTAGTAGAAGCCTTCCGTGTAACCGGCCGACACCAGCTTGATCAGGTTGTGATAACCGGTCAGGTTCTCAGCGAGCAGGACCAGGTGGTTGTTGGTTGCTCCCGGGGTGCCGCTCCGGGCGTGGCGGCTCCCGGTCGCGACGTAGACCTCGCACCCGAGGATCGGCGTGATGCCACGTTTCCGTGCCTGGTCGTGAAAGATGACGCTCGAGAAGAGATTGCCGTGCTCGGTCACCGCGAGGGCGGGCACGCCGGTGTGCTGTGCGTGGTCGAGCAGCTCGCCGATCCGGCAGGCGCCATCCAGCAGCGAGTACTCCGTGTGCAGATGCAGATGCACGAACTCGGTGGACATGTGCGAAGACTCCAAGGAGTCAGACGTCAGAAGGTAGCAGGAGACTGGCGACTTCGCAGCGTCTGAATGACCGGCGTCGCCGCACCGGCTCGCTTCTCACTTCTGACGTCTGACGTCCGACGTCGTGATCACTCCCACTCGATCGTCGAGGGTGGTTTGCTGCTGATGTCGTAGACCACCCGATTGATGCCCCGCACTTCGTTCACGATACGGGACGAGATCACCGCGAGCAAGTCATGGGGTAGGCGTGCCCAGTCCGCGGTCATGCCGTCACGGCTCTCGACGGCGCGGACAGCGAGGACGTGCTCGTAAGTGCGTTCGTCTCCCATGACGCCGACGCTCTGGATCGGTAGCAGCACTCCGAACGACTGCCAGAGCCGTCGATACCACCCGAAACGGCGGACCTCGTCAGCGACGATGGCGTCCGCCTCGCGTAGCATCGCCAACCGCGGCTCGGTGATCTCCCCCAGGATCCGCACCGCCAGACCCGGACCGGGAAATGGCTGACGCCAGACGAACGTCTCGTCGAGCCCGAGCTCTTCGCCAAGCTGTCGAACTTCGTCCTTGAAGAGCGCCCGCAGCGGTTCCACCAAGGTGAACCGCAGCCGTTCGGGCAATCCCCCGACGTTGTGGTGGCTCTTGATTGGTGCCGCCGGTCCGACGACCGATACGCTCTCGATCACATCCGGATACAACGTGCCCTGGGCCAGGAACTCGAAGTCCCCCAGCCGGCGGGCCACCGCCTCGAACACGTCGATGAACGTCGCGCCGATGATCTTCCGCTTCTGCTCCGGGTCGACCACCCCGGCCAGGGCTGCGAGGAACCGGTCGCTCGCATCCTCGAACACGACGTGGAGCTCGAGCCGCTCCGTGTATCGACTCCGGATCTGCGTCGCCTCGTTCCGCCGCAGGAGACCGTTGTCGACGAAGATACAGGTCAGCCGATCGCCGATCGCGCGCCGGATCAGGAGTGCGGCCACCGTGGAATCGACTCCGCCGCTGAGCCCGCACACGACGCGTCCGTCACCGACCTGTTCGTGGATCCGGGTCGTCGCTTCGTCGAGAAACGACGCCATGGTCCAGTCGCCCGTGCACCCGCACACACTCGTGGCAAAGTGGCCCAGGATATCGACGCCCCGCTCGGTGTGCGCGACCTCGGGGTGAAAGAGCAGCGCGTAGAAGCGCCGTGCTGCGTCTTCCATGGCCGCGACCGGTGCGTTGGCGCTCGTGGCGACCACACGGAACCCCGGCGGCGTGCGCGCGACCAGATCACCGTGACTCGCCCACACGCGCATGTTCCGCGGGAGCGACTTGAAGAGCGCGCTGTCGCTCTCCACGGTGACCGAGGCGTGCCCGAATTCCCGCTCTGGGGACGGCTCGACACTCCCGCCGAGCATGTCCGCCATCAGCTGCATGCCGTAGCAGATGCCGAGCACCGGAAGACCGAGGTCGAAGACGCCCTCTTCGCACCGCGGGGCATCCTCGTCGCGGACGCTCGCCGGGCCGCCAGACAGAATCAAGCCGGCCGGCCGGCGGGCGGCCAGCTCGCTGATCGGCGTCTGGAACGGTACGACTTCGGTGTAGACCCTGAGCTCGCGCAGGCGCCTCGCGATGAGCTGCGTGTATTGGGATCCGAAATCGAGGACCAGAAGCGTTTGATGAGCCACGCGCGACCGATAAGCAGGGCAGAGGGTGCGAACACCCGGTCAGTTGCCGATAGTATAAACGGTGTGGGGTCCGGGCCGCACGACGATACTTTGTAGTCTCCAGATGACAGGTTCGATGCGATGTGGCGTCGTCGCCGTTGTGGCGGGTGTGGCCCTGCTGTCGGCCGGCGGCGCCCGGGCCCAGGCGAAGCTCGCGCCCTCGACGCTGCTCCCGATGGAGCCGCTCTGGACCACCGTGCTGTCGGCCTCTCCGGCCGCCGCGCCGGTCCATGACGCGGGGCGCATCTTTGTCGCGTTGCGCGACGGCCATGTCACGGCGGTGAACTTGGCGGACGGCGAGGTGGTCTGGGAGGTCGTGCAACACGTCGTCGGCCAGCCGGCGGTCGGGGGATCGCTGCTCTATGTCGCCAGCCGCGACGAGTTGCATGGGCTCGAGACCGCGACGGGACGAGTCCGTTGGTCGATACCGCTCGAGGCACCGCTGTCGGCTCCGCTGGTCTGGAATGCCGGTTGGGTGATCGCCGCACTCGAGACACAGACCTTGCTCGCGCTTCGAGCGGAGACCGGCGAGACGATTTGGCGCCGGACCATGGGCGGCGGTATCCACGTCTCTCCGTCCCTGGCCGCTGACCAGATGTATGTCTCGCTGGACACTGGCGATGTGGTGGCGCTGTCGCTCATGACCGGAGCTGCGGTGTGGGAGCAGCGTCTGCGCGGCACACCGAACCAGATTCTGCCGCTCGACGATCTCTTCGTCGGCGCAACCGACAACTACTTCTATCGTCTCTCGCGGCTCGACGGTTCGATCAAGTGGCGCTGGCGGACCGGAGGCGACATCGTCGGGTTGCCGGCGGTGGACGAGAAGCGTGTCTACTTCTCGTCCCTGGATAATATGTTGTGGGCGCTGAACCGCACCAACGGCGTGCAGCAGTGGCGCCAACCGCTCACGGTCCGGCCCACTGCGGGACCCACCCATGCGGGGAATCTGTTGGTTCTGGGGGGGATGAGCCAGCACCTCAGCTTCTTCGACCCGGTCACGGGGGTGTCCTATGGCCGCATCACGGCACCCTCAGAGCTGGCCTTTCCGCCGGTCAGTTTCTCGACTTCGGCCGACGGGCCGATGCTGATCACCGTCACGGGCGACGGGCAGCTCCGGGCGCTCGGTCGCGCGACCGGGCCGGTGCGACTCGACCTCGCGGTCACCGCGATCCTGGGTGAGGATGCCGACGACATCGACGACGACGCCACACCGGCCACCCCCTCGGACACCGCGGACAGCGAAGCTGACGTGGTGCTCGCGCGGCGGCCGTCGGTCGGCGGGGAATACGCGATCCAGGTGGCCGCATTCTCGACCGGCGACAGCGCGACCGAGCTCGTCGATCGCCTGCTCGCTCAGGGCTACCCAGCCTATATGGTCACGCCACGCCCAGATGACGAGCCGGTGCTCTATCGTGTCCGGATCGGAGACTATCCCAGCCGGTCCGCGGCCGAAGCGATCGGTCGTCAGGTCGAGGACGAACAGGCGCTCGACTGGTACGTGGTGCCGCTACCGTGATCGCTGGTGACGCTGCGCATCACCCCGCCCGAACGACGGTCGGGCAAGCATCGCCATGCGCCGTTGCTCAGTGGCCCCGGTCATAATTACGATAGCATTCGGCTGGCGATGCATCCCGCCTGGACGGCGTTGCTCCTCGGTCACAAATCCCCCAATGTGCTCCCTCGTCGCGCCTTGCCAGCCGGGCGCCTCGCCACCCTCGGTGCGTCACCGTAATGATGACCGGGACCACTTAGGGCCCACGCACGAATAACTTCCCATTGTCGGCCGCCGATGCATCCCGTCTGGCAGCGTTGCTCGTCGGTCGAATACCGCCCGTCTGCTCCCTCCGCGCGCCTGGCCAGCCAGGCGCCTCGATGCCCCAAAACGGGGGAACTCATTGTTGGGCGGACCCTTACCGTCCCGCTGTGCGGGGGCAGGCATCTCGGTCAGCGATGATACGTGGTCTGACACTCCGTGGTGACAGTCCCGCGTCGCACCGAGACCCGTCGTAAGAGCCGCCGCGTCTGGCCCGTACAAGGGACGACGAGGGAGAAGACCGGCAGGATGTGACCAAGAAGCAACGCCGTGAGGCGGCGGGGTGCGGCGCCGGTCGCCTGCACAGAGACTGTCATCACGGGTGGCCAAGCGGCGTCACGCAGCCTCGGTCCAATCAGGGTCGCGCTCCGGGTGTCACACGCACCTGATTTCGCCGCAATTCCAGCGGACGCTCTTCGGGCGCACGCCGTGCGTCGGCATAGGGGTCTCCGCCCCTCGAGCCCAGTCCATCCCCGGGGCCGCGCGGACGGCGCCCGGGACGGTTCCCCTGTTTTCTCGGCGGGGACGCCTATATCCTGGCCACTATGGAGAAGCGAGCCGGCATGCGAGA
>SMUY01164168.1_pt1 | contig 11385 bp, 5 predicted proteins | sample 2456441 | NCBI WGS metagenome assembly SMUY01 (sample SAMN11095931, study PRJNA526329) | marine sediment metagenome | biome: Marine sediment; feature: Surficial sediment; material: Deep marine sediment; isolation source: Hadal surficial sediment | place: Pacific Ocean | collected 2014-11 | depth 0-1...
CGATCTTGTCCTCGTCGCGCAGCACCTCGATCCAGGTGAAGCCGTCGGGATTGGTCCACGCCGGGTTGTAGACGCGGGTGAAGTACATGGCCAGCCGGCCGCGACCCTCCTTCAGGAAGTGTGGCAGCAGGAACGACATCTCGTGGTGCGACAGCGGGTACTCGCGCGGCCAGGCGAGCTCGTTCCACTTGTCCTGCGCCGGTGGCTGAGCGAACGGAGCAGGGACGAACTTGTCTTTGGCGGCCAGGTTGGTGCCACCCGGTGTGGCGACGCTGCCGGTCAAGACGACGAGCCACTCGAGGCAGCGGGCAACCTGCCAGCCGCCGAGGTTCCCGGAGGCCGCCGAGCGCCACACGTGGGTCGATAGCCCGCCGCGGGCGCGCCCGGCGGCGCGCGCCACCTCGATGATCTTGTCCGCCGGGACGCCGCTCTCGGTGGCAGCGAACTCGGGCGTGAACTCCTTGTAGAGCTCGCGTACGACCTCGAAGAAGACGTCAACGCCGTCGCTTCCCGAGGCCGAACCACCGAGGCTGCGGGCGCGCTCGTAGGCGTGCGGGTGCTCGATACGCAGGTACTCCTCCCAGTTGACCCAGCGGCGAACGAAGTCGCGATCGTGCAGGCCTTCGTCGATGATAACGTTGGCGATCGCCAGCAGCACCGCGGCCTCGGTGCCCGGCCAGGTCGGCAGCCAGTGGTCGGCCATCGAGGCGGTGTTCGATAGTCTCGGGTCGAAGACGGCGATCTGCGCACCGCCCGACTTGGCGTCGATGATGCGCTGGGCGTGGGGGTTGAAGTAGTGGCCCGATTCCAGGTGCGCGGAGAGCAGCAGGATGAACCTGGCGCGCTCGTGATCGGGCGAGGGGCGGTCGGCCTGGTGCCAAAGGGCATAGCCCAGCCGCGCTCCGGCCGAGCAGATGTTGGTGTGGGAGTTGTGAGCGTCGAGGCCCCAGGCCCGTATCACTCGATCCATCGTCCCGTCGTGCCCCGGTCTCCCGACGTGATACATGATCTCGTCGCCACGATCCTCGACGATCGCGGCGCGCATGCGCTCCGCAATGTCGTTGAGCGCGTTGTCCCAGCTCACCCGCTCCCAGCGTCCGGCGCCGCGCTCACCGACCCGCTTCATCGGATACAGGATGCGCTCATCGTCGTTGATCTGGTTGATCGTCGCCGGTCCCTTGGCGCAGGTACGCCCGCGGCTGCCGGGGTGTACCGGGTTGCCCTCGAAGCGCCGGATCTTGCCGGTGGACTTGTCGACGTAGGCCAGCAGCCCGCAGCCCGATTCGCAGTTGAAGCAAATCGTCGGCACCAGCGAGTAGCGACGCTCGACTTTGCGCGGCCAGGCGGCGGCGTCGAACTCGACCCAGTCGTCCCAGTGCTCGGGCCCGGGGGCGCTGCTCAGCGTCCAGCCCTCGTCTTCTTGCGGGTATCTGCCGGTGCGATCAGGCATCGATCATCAGCTCAAGGGTGGCGCCTGGCCCGCCAGGTTCCAGGCATGTTCGTAGCAGGCCAGACCGGCCAGGGAGGTGAGGCCGGCGACCATCGCGGTGGGGCCGACCGGTTGGCCCCAAACGGCACACGCCACCGCGACCCCGGCGAGTGCGATACCGGTCCAGAAAAACTTCGCGTAACGGCCGCGGACCATGGCCTGTGCCGCCAGGGCGCCGTCGCGGGTCGCGTGGGCGACGGTGACCTCGCCAAAAGCGATCAGCCCGAGGTGCGCCAGCAGCGCGACGGCGAGGAAGCGCGACAGCTCGTGGCTGTGGTCGGGCGAGTGCGACAACAGGAGCACCACGACGCCGGCCCCGGCGACAAGCGCCTGTACCGACAGATGCAACGGTAACAGCGGACTTTGCCAGAAATCGCGCCCCTTGGCCTGGGCGAACAGGTAGCCGCTGTAGCCGGCGGTCGCCAGCGCCGTGGCGACCAGCGGCCAGCGGATCAAGCGCAGCGCGATGGCGCCTTGCTCGTACCCCAGGCCGGCGGCGAGCGCGGCGCCGCTCCACGCCGCGGCGAGGGCGCCGAAACCGGCAATGATGAAGGCGCCACGAACCAGCCAGGAGCTCCAGTTCGGCCGCGTCATGATGGTCCAGAAACGCGATGGACGTTTGAGGTCGGCAACCAGAAGCGCCCCGGTGATGGCCAAGAAAACCAGGCCGATGAGCGGGACCGCGGCGGTCGCGAGTCCTCCCTGCACCCCCAGCCAGGGTGCCAGCGCGGCGACCAAAAAGGCCCCGGCGGCGATTGACTTCGTCCACAGGTAGGCCGACACCTTCCAGCCCCATGGCGCCTCCTCGTGGGCTACGTCGTACACGGTTCGAGCCGGTGCCAGCCCCGCCCAGGCGCCGCTGTAGAAGTCGGCGTCGCCTTTCATGGCGGCGGCGGCGAGCGCTTGTGCGGCGGCGGCCGGCGGCAGCTCCGAGGACAGCCAGTCGGCCGGTGGGATTCCCGGCGTCGAGGAGTTCTCCTCCGGCTCGCCGTTGCCACCGTTGTCGCCGGGGTCGCTTGTGCCGGCGGGCTCTCCGCTCGTACTCAATGTTGTGTTCGAAATAGTGTTCGAAATAGTGTTCGAAGTTGTCTTCGCTCCCCCCCCCGCCGAAGCGGTCGATGTCGCCAGCCGGTCGTCGGGCTCGAACCGCATCGTCGGGTAGGCGGGCGCCTCGCCGCCGCGCCGGTCGGCCCACATGTAGCCCCCGCTCGGGTCGGCGACCCCAGGCGTCAACGCACTCGGCTCTCCTTCGATATAGAAGACCTTCGGTTGGGTGCCCTTTTCCGGCTTGCGGACGCTCACCTGCTTGGTGGCGATCAGCTGTGACACCCGCGAGGCCGGGTCGTCCATGTCGCCGACGACGATCGATTCCGTCGGACACACCGTTGCGCAGGGCGGCTCCATCCCCTTTTCGACCCGGTGGGCGCAAAAGTTGCATTTCTCCACCGTGCCGTGGTCGGGATGGATGTGCAGCGCGTCGTAGGGGCAGGCCTGCAGGCAGGCCTTGCAGCCGATGCAGACGTCACGGTCGAAGTCGACGATGCCGTTGGAGCGTCGAAACAGCGCGGTCACCGGGCAAATCGTTATGCACGGGGCGTCGTCGCAGTGGTTGCAACGCAAGACGGTGAAAAACCGTCGCACGTCGGGGAAGGCTCCCTTTTCGACGTACTTCACCCATGTCCGGTGCGAGCCGAGGGGCACGTCGTGTTCTGCCTTGCAGGCCAGTGAGCAGGCGTGACAGCCGATGCAACGACTCTGGTCGATGACGAAGGCGTAGCGCATAGGCGGCGAACGATGGGGTCTAGCAGGGTGCTGACGGTCGGACGACACCGAAGGTTACCACCGCCGCGTTGCATCGGCACCGTGGCTGCGCAACCCTGTTGAGGCCATGCAAACTGTCACCCCTCATCCCGTCGACCTGTTCGCCACCGTCCTGGAGGCCACGGGCGGGAAGGTCGAACGGATCAGCGCTCCGCGCCAGGTGGCGAATGCTATCGCCAAGGTGGCGCACGGCCAGGGCGTCCGGGAGATTCTCTACGAGCCCACCGAGATGGCGGAGCACATGAACCTCAAGATCCTGCTCGCCGCCCACGGCATCGACCTGGTGGCGGTCGTTTCCGCCGGCGACAAAGCGCCCCACCTTCGCGTGGCGCTGACCGGCGCCGAGCTCGGTATCGCCGAGACCGGCACGGTGATTCTCGGTGGTCAGCCCGGCGGCTGGGGGCTGGCCAGCGTCTTGCCCTGGGTCCACGTCGTCTTGCTGCCCGCCGCGGCGATCGTCGCCGACCTGCCCACCGCCTTCGAGGCCTTCGAGGCCCGCCTGAGCTCCGGTGAGGGGGATTGGGTTTGGATCACCGGTCCGTCGCGGACAGCGGATATCGGCCACACGCTGGTGATGGGGGCGCACGGCCCCAATGCTCTGCACGTCGTGGTGGTCGGATGAGCCCCGCGGGTCAAAACCGAGACCTGGCGGCCGAGATCGAGGCGGCGGTCGGCGATCAGAATCTCAAGGGGGCGCTGTTCCACGCCGTCTCGAGCGTCAACGAGAAGCGCCGCCAGGTCATAGCTCGCTTTCCCGGCTACGAGCGAGCGCGTGACGCGGCGCGGCGCATCAAGGAAGAGGTGATCGCCGATCTGCCGGCCGTCATCGAGCGCTTCACCGAATCGGTGCAGCGCCAGGGTGGTCGCGTATACCGGGCCGAGGACGGTGAAGCGGCCTGCCGCATGATCACCGCGATCGCCAAGGACAACGGCGCCCGGCGGATCACCAAATCGAAGTCGATGACCAGCGAGGAGATCCACCTCAACGGGGCGCTGGAAGCGGCCGGCATCCACGTTCGCGAAACCGATCTGGGCGAGTACATCCTTCAGCTCGCCAACGACCGCCCGTCACACATTGTGGCGCCGATCATCCACATGTCTCTCGACGACGTGCGCCGCGTATTCCGCGAGAACCTCGGCATTGAAGATGTACCCGAGGAGCCTGCCGAGCTCACCCAGTTGGCGCGGCAGAAGCTGCGCGCCGACTTTCTTTCCGCCGACCTCGGGATCACCGGCGCCAACTTCCTGCTCGCCGATACCGGTACCGTGGTCATCGTCGAGAACGAGGGCAACGTGCGCATGACGACGCAGGTGCCGCCGGTGCACGTGGTCATCGCCGGGATCGAGAAGCTCCTGCCCCGCGCCGCCGACCTGTTGCCGTTCCTGCAGCTTCTGCCGCGTTCCGGGACAGGACAGCTACTGACCTCGTACCTGTCGTTCATTTCGGGCCCGGGTTGGGGAGCCTCGCCGCTGACCGGCGGCGCGACGCGCTCGTTTCACGTCGTCTTGCTCGACAATGGTCGCATGGCGATGCGCGACGACGAGCTGCTTCGCGAGGCGCTCTATTGCATCCGCTGCGGTGCGTGTATGACCGTCTGCCCGCCCTACCAGGTGGTCGGCGGGCACGTATACGGAGGCCCCACCTATCAGTCGGGGATCGGCGCCGCCTGGGAGGCCGGCGTCCGCGGCCTCGACACCGCCGCCGGCTTCATCGACTTGTGTACGACCTGCTCCCGCTGCCAGGACGTTTGCCCCGTGCGCATCGATATTCCATGGATGAACACGGTGCTCCGCGAGCGCATCGCGCAGCGTCGCCGCCGCCCGCGAGGCCTGATCGAGCGCCTCGTCTACGACCGTGTCCTGCCGACCCGGGAGAAAGGGTCGGTGAGTCTCTCGAAGCGTCTGTTCTCGGATCCGGCGCGGGTCTATCTCTTGAGCCGTCGGCGCCCGTGGAGCAGCTTCATGCGACTCAGGCCGGCGCGCGCGGCGCTGTCGCGTCTCGCCGGCCTTTCCACCGCCCGCCCGCTGCCTTCACCGAGCTCCGAGACCCTGTCCGAGTGGCACCGACGGCGCGGGGGTCGCCTGGTGACGACGCCGCATGAGGTACAGCGCAGCAGCAGCGATCGGCGCGGCTCGACGGTATTCCTGTTTTCCGATTGCCACACCGAGCACGTCGACACGGATGTCGGCAAGGCAGCCGTTTCATGCCTGGAGAAATGCGGCATCGGCGTGGTGCTCGTCGCCGGGCGGTGTTGCGGTCGTGGCGCCCTCTCGCAAGGCATGCTGCGAACGGCGAGCGCGCAGGCCAAGGAGCTACAGGAGCTGCTCGCTCCGGCGGTAAAGACGGGTCACGCGGTCGTCGGCATCGAGCCGTCGTGCCTGAGCGCCGTGGTGGACGATCATGCCAAGCTGTTGCCCGGAAGCGATGCCGTCGAGGTCGCGGCGGCAACTCGGGAGATCCTGGAGTTTCTGCACGCCAAGCTCAGTGGGGAGGGCGGCGCGGCGAACGAGGCCAAGGGCCCGACCTGGACCCCGGTGGCTGATGGCGCATCCACGCCCGTCGTGTTGCACGCTCATTGCCAGCAGAGAACGCTCGGGTGGCTTCCCGCGGCGGTCGAGTTGTTGGGCTCGATTCCCGGGGTGGAGGTTCGAGTGACGTCGAGCGAATGCTGCGGCATGGCCGGGTCGTTCGGCTACAAGAGCGACTACTATCCGATCAGCGCCGAGTTGGGGCGACGTTTGATGGTTGAGCTCGAGGAGCTCGCCGCCGCACCAGTTCAAGCGGAGGGCGTCAGCAGGACATGCGGCTACCTCGCCTGCGGCACCTCGTGCCGAGCCCAGATCGCCGATATCGGGGCCCGCAAAGCGCGTCATCCGGTTGAATTGATCGACGAGAGGCTAGTCGATAACCCTTCGGCGTGATCGCTTTAAGGGACAATATGGACGGAGAAAACCAAGTCAAGCATCCGCTGCGTGGGCTGCTCGTAGCCCAGTTCTTCGGCGCCTTCAACGACAACGCGTTGAAGGTTTTCGTCGCCCTGATGGCGATGCGCAACCTGGCGTTGGCGCCGGCAACCGCTGCCTTCGAGGCTGCTTCGCAGGCCGAGGCTACCAAGGCATTCGTTGCCCTGACATTGCCGCTCATGCTGGCGTCTCTGCCGGCAGCGATGATCGCCGACCGCCTCAGCAAGCGCACCGTTATCGTTGGCATGAAGTTCTTCGAGATCCTGCTGATGGGGGCGGTGGGCTTCAGCCTGTATCAGTACCCAAAGGATCCGCTGCTGCCGTTCGTGATCCTTGCCTTCATGGGGGCGCAGAGCGCCCTGTTCAGCCCGGCGAAGTACGGCATCCTGCCCGAGCTGTTGCCACACGACAAGCTGTCGGAAGGCAACGGGTTGCTGCAGATGTGGACGATGCTGGCAATCATCGGCGGAACAGCGGCCGCCGGCCCGTTTTCGGACGCCTTCGGCGACTCGAGCCCCTGGATGGTAGGGGGAATCCTTGCCGTCCTCGCGGTGATCGGCTTCGCGGCGGCGCTCACCGTGCCTCGCGTTCCGGCATCGCGCTCCAAGAGCGATACCGGCGGCACCTTCCGCGCCGCCGGTAAGGCGATTCGCGAGGATCGGGTACTGCGGCTCGCGATCATGGGCGCTGCCTACTTGTGGGCGATCGCCAGCCTGCTCGGGCAGAACATCCTGGTCTACTCCAAGGCGACGTTGGGACTCTCCGACACGGTGGCGAGCCTGCCGCTCGCCGTGCTCGGCATCGGCATCGCCGTGGGCAGCATACTGGCCGGGAAGCTATCCGCCGGCAAGGTCGAGTTCGGCTTGATCCCGGGAGGCGCCGTCGGCATGGCGCTGGTCACGTTGACGATGGGGGTGTGGGGGCCGGGAATCGTCGGCACGCTCATGTTGATGACTCTGCTCGGTGTTTCAGGCGGGCTGATCCTCGTCCCGATCCACTCCCTCATCCAGTGGCGGGCACCTGCGGAGCGCCGCGGCGCGGTCATCGCGGTGGCCAACATCGTGGTGACCGCCGGCATCCTGGCCGGGTCACTGACCGCCTACGGATTGGCGGTCGTCGGCACCTCTCCGCGCGGCATCATGCTGGCCGCGGGGGTCGCCGTCGTCGCCGGAACCTACTGGTCGCTGTACTTGTTGCCCGAGGCGTTCCTCCGGCTGGGGTTCGTGCTCGTCACCCACACCGTCTACAGACTGACGGTGATCCATCCCGAGCGCGTACCCGAGACCGGGCCCGCCCTGCTGATCCCGAACCACGTCTCGTTCATCGACGGGCTCATCATGCTGGCGAGCACCGACCGGCCGATCCGCTTCGTGATCGACGCCCACTACTACAAGATCCGGCTTCTGAGGCCGTTGTTGATCTCGTTGCGGGCGATTCCGATAGCGCTCGGGTCCGGCCCGAAGCCGTTGCTGCGGGCGCTACGCGACGCCGGCAAGCTGCTCGATGAAGGCGAGGTGGTGTGCATCTTTCCCGAGGGCCAGATCACACGCACCGGTATGCTCGGGCCCTTCCAGCGCGGTTTCCAGCGCATTGTCACCGGTCGCGACGTGCCCATCATCCCGGTGGCGCTCGATCGCGTCTGGGGCAGCATCTTCAGCCGCTCCGGCGGCCGCTTCGTGACCAAGATACCGCGTCAGCTGCCGTACCCGATCACCGTGGCATTCGGCAAGCCGCTCCCGGCCGGAACCGAGATCCACAAGGTGCGGGCGGCGGTGCGCGAGCTCGCCACCGAGGCATGGAAGCTCCGCAAGCCCGACTGTCGGCCGCTGTATGTACGTTTGATACGCGCGGCCCGTCGCCGTCCTTGGTATTTCTCGATGGCCGACGCCAGTCGGCCCAAGGTGTCGCGCTTGGCCACCGTGGTTGGCTCGATCGCCCTCGGGCGGGCCCTGAAGAGCCGTTGGGAAGGGCAGCAACGCGTCGGCATCCTGCTGCCACCCAGCGTCGGGGGCGCGCTGGTAAATTTTGCCGCCGCGATGGCCGGACGCACCAGCGTCAATCTCAACTACACCGCCGGCAAGGCAGGGCTCGAGTCGGCTTGCGAGCAGGCGGATCTGAAAACGGTGGTCACCAGCGGCATGTTCGTCGCCAAGGCCAACCTCGAGTTACCCGAGAACGTCGAGCCCATATGGATCGAAGACGTGGCCAAGGAGATCAGCGGCGGCGCCAAGATCGTCGCCACGTTGCTCGCCTTGTTCGGCCCGCTACGCGCCATCGAGAAGGCCTGCGGCAGCCTCGGCCGCCCCGCCCCCGACGATGTGGTCACGATCATCTTTTCTAGTGGTAGCACCGGGGAGCCCAAGGGCGTGGAGCTCACCCAATTCAATGTGGAGAGTAACGTCGAGGCCGCGGCGCAGGTGATGCAGAGCGGGCCGGGCGACGTAATGCTCGGTATCCTGCCGTTCTTCCACTCTTTCGGTTACATGGCGACGCTCTGGCTCATCGTCCACAACCGCCTGGCCGTCGTTTACCATGCGAACCCACTGGACGCGGCCGCCGTGGGTGGGCTGGTGCAGAGCTACAAGATCACCATCCTGATCGCTACGCCGACGTTCCTGCGGCTATATGCGCGCCGCTGCGCGCCGGGACAGTTCGGCTCGCTGCGCCTGGTCATCGCCGGGGCCGAGAAGCTGCCGCCGGCGCTTGCCCAGATGTTCGAAGATACCTTTGGCGTGCCGGCGTACGAGGGTTACGGCGCCACCGAAGCGTCGCCCGGCATCGCCCTCAACGCGCCCGACTACCGCGCCGCGGGCTACTACCAGCCCGGCTCACGTCGGGGCACGGTCGGGCAGCCGCTGCCGGGTGTGTCGGTGCGTATCGTCGACCCGGAGAGCGGTCGCCTCCTCGACCCCGGCGAGCCCGGGATGGTTCTGATCAACGGTCCCAACATCATGGCCGGCTACCTGAAGCGGCCCGATCTGACCGCCAAGGCGATGGATGGCGAGTGGTACGTGAGCGGTGACATCGGCATGGTCGACGAGGACGGTTTCCTATCGATCACCGATCGGTTGGCGCGGTTCTCGAAAATCGGCGGCGAGATGGTGCCGCACGGCCTCATCGAGGAAAAGCTCCACGAGGTCGCCGGCCAAGAGGATCAGGTCTTCGTCGTAACCTCGGTGAGTGACGAGCGGCGGGGCGAGCGCATCGCCGTCGTCCACACGATCGACCCGGAGGAGCTACCCCGTGTGCTCGAAGGAATGCACTCGTTGGGGTTGCCGAATCTGTTCATCCCGAAGAAAGATGATTTTGTAAAAGTCGACGCGCTGCCTATCCTGGGTACCGGAAAGACCGATCTGCGCGCCGTTAAGCAGACAGCGATGGACGCCTTGACGGAAAGCTGAAGAACTCCGGGCGTGCCGTGCTGGAGGTTGACGGCAATGTCGAACGCACCGGCCTATCGCCGGTGAGCGGAAAAACTGATGCCTAGTCTCGTTGTTTGCGATCCGTCCGGGCGGGAGAACCGAGTCGTTCTCGACGCCCGACAAGACACCGTGCTGGGACGGGATGCGTCGTGTGAGATCGTCTTGGCGCACCCGAGCATCTCTCGTCGCCACGCCCTGGTGGCGCTGCGCGAGGGTGCCTACGAGGTCGAGGACCTGTCGACCAACGGTCTGTTTGTCAACGGCACACCGGTCGACACCCACCGCCTCGTCAACGGCGACACCCTGGTGCTGGGCGCCGACACGGAGCATCCGATTCGTTTTTCGACCGAAGATTCGCGGCTCGAGATGACGATGACGCAGTTCCAGTACGACTTCACCACCGGTGCGCTCGGCGACGTCAAGAACCTCCGCAAGCTCATCGAGGTCAACAAGGCGATCACCACCTCGCTGGAGATGGAAGAGGTTTTCGAGCTGCTGCTCGAAGGAATCCTCGAGATCGCCTCGGGGGCGCGCGCCATGATCCTGCTGAAGCGGGACGACGGCGAGATGGAAACGGTGTACGAGAAAAACCTCGAGCGCCGCGGATCGTCGTTCGCCGGGCAGGGGATCAGCGGCAGTGTCGTGGCCCGCGTCGTCGAGAGCGGCGAGCCGCTGCTGATCAACGACGTCGCCGACAACCCGGACTTCGAAGCCCAGGCGAGCATCCAGGCGCTCGACCTGCGCAGCATCGTGGCGATCCCGCTGAGCTACTCGCAGGCCTACATGCGCACCGCGGCGACGACCGATACGCTGATGGGTGTTGTCTACGTCGACAGCCGCTCGGCCCGCCGCCGCTTCAAGGAGGAGGACCTCGACCTCATGCTGGCCTTCTCCACCCAGGGGGCGATTTCCCTGGAGAACGCCAAGCTTCACCGAGATCTGCAGGAGAGCTACCTGGAGCTCGTCATGTCGCTGGCGGGGGCGGTCGAAATCAAGGATCGATACACGCGCGGCCATTCCGAGCTGGTTTCGCGCTACGCGGTCGCCATCGCCAAGCGCTTCGACATGAGCGACCGCGAAATCGAGGTCATCAATCGTGGCGGTTTGCTCCACGACGTCGGCAAGATCGGCATCGACGAGGCCATCCTCAACAAGAACGGCGGCCTGACCACCGAGGAGTTCGAGGAGATCAAGAAGCATCCCATCTACGGGGCCGACATTCTCGAGCCGGTCAGTTTCCTTCGCGGCGAGCGCGACATCGTTCTGCAGCACCACGAGAAGATCGACGGCAGCGGCTACCCCTACGGCCTCGTCGGCGAGGAAATCTCCATCGCCGCCCGCGTCGTCGCGGTATGTGACGTCTTCGAAGGAGTTACCTCCAATCGGCCCTACCGCAAGCCGATGAAGCCCGAGAGGGTGGTAAAGCTCCTCCGCGAAGAAGCCGGCGACAAGCTTGACGCCGAGGTCGTCGAGATCTTCCTGAGCATCTACGAGGCGGCCGAGTTCAAGAAGGGCGAGGTGGCGCGGCACGACCCGGCTGTAACGGCGAAGCCCTCGAAGAAGAAGGCGAGAAAGAAAAAGGCGAAGAAGAAAAAGGTCACGAGAACGAAGAAGAGATCCAAGAAGACAGCCAAGAAGAAGGGCGCGGAAGGAGATGAAGAGGAGACGGTTCTCCTTAAACAACTGTAG
>SMUY01126492.1_pt1 | contig 11383 bp, 10 predicted proteins | sample 2456441 | NCBI WGS metagenome assembly SMUY01 (sample SAMN11095931, study PRJNA526329) | marine sediment metagenome | biome: Marine sediment; feature: Surficial sediment; material: Deep marine sediment; isolation source: Hadal surficial sediment | place: Pacific Ocean | collected 2014-11 | depth...
ATCGCGGCGGCGCCGGCGGGCGCGCTGCTGATCGACTGCTCGACCATCGATGTCGCCACCGCGCGCGCGGTCCACCAGGCCGCGGCGGCGGCCGGCCGGGCGATGCTGGACGCCCCGGTCTCGGGCGGGGTGGCGGGCGCCGCGGCCGGCACGCTGACCTTCATGGCCGGTGGCGCCGCGGCCGCCTTCGCGCGCGCCCGGCCGATCCTCGAGGCCATGGGGGCGACCATCGTCCACGCCGGCGGCCCCGGCAACGGCCAGGCCGCCAAGGTCTGCAACAACATGATCCTCGGCATCTCCATGATCGCGGTCGCCGAGGCCTTCGCGCTCGGCGAGAAGCTGGGTCTCGACGCCAAGACCTTCTTCGACATCAGCTCCCAGGCCTCGGGCTCCTGCTGGGCCATGCTCAACCACCTGCCGGTGCCGGGCATCGTCGAGAGTGCGGCGGCCAACCGGGATTTCAAACCGGGTTTCGCGGCCGCCATGATGGTCAAGGACATGGGCCTGTCCCAGGAGGCCGCCGGCCAGGTCGGGGCGGCGACGCCCCTGGGCGCGGTGGCGGCGGCGCTCTACGCCGAGTTCGTCGAATCCGGCCACGGGGAACTGGATTACTCGGCCATTATCCAGATGATCCGTAGGGATTAGGGCGGGGATCTGAAAACGGCGGGTTTCCGGCCGGTTTTCGGGGCATTAATCGATTAATCCATCTTTAACCGCAGCGCCATAAACTGAGCCTCGAAGTACCGTGATGCCCTCGTGGCTTCAACCTGCGATTTCAAGGCGAGGTTCCCCCGTGAAAGACGCATATCTCGAGATGATCTCCCTGGTCGAGCGCCTGCACCGGCAGTGCCTCGAGGTGGTCAAGGCCGACCTCGACCGCCGCGGCATCCGCGACCTCAACAACGTTCAGGCGCTGATCCTGTTCAACATCGGCGAGGCGGAGTTCTCGGTCGGCGAGTTGACCCAGCGCGGCTATTACCTCGGCTCGAACGTCTCCTACAACGTCAAGAAGATGGTCGAGAACGGCTACCTGATCCAGGAGCGCTCGCCCCACGACCGCCGCTCGTTCCACGTGCGCGCGGCCGACAAGGGAGTCGAGATCTTCCGCAACCTGAGCGCCATGTTCGATGGCCACGCGAATGAGCTGGCCAACAACCGCTTCGATAAAGAAGGCCTGGAGGCGGCCAACGCCACCTTGAGCCGCCTGCAGCAGTTCTGGTCGGCGCCCCAGCACAGCGGCACGCGCATGACCTCGGCGGCGTAGCCCCACGAGACGTAATGCCACGAGACACAGCGAGGGCCGGCGGAGACGCCGGCCTTACTCTTTAGGGCGGATGCGAGTCCGATCCAGACTTCACTTGGCTAACAGTGGAAAAGCTGGAAGGCGGCCAACTCAATAATTCGATGCGTGCTTTAACTGAACCGTCAAGTGACGTGCACTCGGTGAGCTTTCGGCTTCAGCGATTAGCTCACGGACGCCGTCGGCATGGCCCGCGCCCATCGCAGCACGCACAAACTGAATGAGATCCGATATGTTCAGCGCGTTTTCGGTAACATCGATTACCATCTTTCGAGCTAGTTGAAATGCCTCCTCCCACACGCCTTGCTCGGTTAAGATCATGGCGAGTGTATGAGTCGCATTCGGTTGATCCGGTTTACGGCGCAGCGCATCGCGCACCCAGGTCTCCGCAGTCGTATAACCAGCCTCCAGATGCGCCACGTAGATCGCCCACCCGAGGTTATTCAGACCGGATACAGTCGTTTCCCGGGTCATTAGAATTTTTTTGATTTTTTGGAGAGCTTTCTCGGGGCGGCTCTCGCGATCGAGGTACAGGTGAAGTAGTCCAGGCAACAAATCCCGGTCACAGCTGAGGGAATCCAATTTTTCTAGGTATATCTCTTCTGCTTCTTTTTCACGCTGAAGATTTTTGTGAAGCAGTCCACCCAGTCGCGCCCACGCCCAGGCATAGCCGTCGTCCAGTTCTACCGCCTTTCGATATACTCTCTCGGCCTCGTCGAACCTGCCTAGCTTGTCCGACAATAACTCACCTAGTTGAGCCCATGGCCACGCAAATCCAGGGTCAATGTCGATCGCCTTGCGGTAGGCTTCTTCGCTCTTCTCGTATCGCTTCCGCGCGAAATGCAGCAGTTTGCCGAGATTGGCCCAGGCGTATGTATAATCTGGCTCCGCTTCGATGGCTTTACGGTAAGCTTCTTCGGCCTCGTCAATCCGCTTGACCTTGTAATGCAACAACCTTCCGAGTTCATTCCATGTCCACGCAACATGCGGATCGATCTTCAGTGCTTTGCGAAATGCCTCTTCTGACTCCTCGTATCGCTTCCGCTCGAAATGCAGCAGTTTGCCGAGATTGGCCCAAGCGCTTGGATCATCCGGGTCAGCTTCGATGGCATTACGGTAAGCTTCTTCCGCCTCGTCAATTCGCTTGACCTTGTAGTGCAATAACCTTCCGAGTTCCGCCCAGGCCCACGCATAGTGTGGGTCTAGCTCCAGTGCTTTGCGAAATGCCTCTTCAGAATCGTCGTATCGCTTCCGCTCGATTTGCAGCAGCTTGCCGAGATTGGCCCAGGCCCATCGATAATTCGGGTCAGCTTCAATAGCATTACGGTAAGCTTCTTCCGCCTCGTCAATCCGCTTGACCTTGTAGTGCAATAACCTTCCGAGTTCCGCCCAGGCCCACGCATAGTGTGGGTCTATCTCCAGTGCTTTGCGAAAGGCCTCTTCAGACTCCTCGTATTGCTTCCGCTCGAGATTCAGCAGCTTCCCGAGATTGGCCCAGGCCCACTGATAATCCGGCTCAAATTCGATGGCCTTACGGTAAGCTTCCTCGGCCTCATCAATTTTCTTGACCCGATATTGCAATAACCTCCCAAGTTCATTCCATGTCCAGGAATAGTCCGGGTCGATTTCAATCGCTCTGCGATACGCTCGCTCAGCCTCGTCGTACCTTTCTAACCTTTTATGCAGCAAACAACCGAGAGTCGCCCAAGCCCAGGTGTAATCCGGGTCGATCTCGACCGCCTTGCGATAAGCATTTTCGGCCTCTGTAAATCTTTCTGGTATTTGTTCCAAAAGCTCGCCCATGGCGGCCCAGAACAGCGGGCTGGCAGGCGCGATTTTGATCGCTCTGTTGTAGGCTCGCTCGGCCTCGTCACAGCGATTCAATTCGTTGTACAGCAAGGAACCAAGATAATACCATGCTCGGGCAAATTCTGGATTTTGTTTGACTGCGGTACGATAAGCTGCCTCGGCCTCCTCGTAGCGGGCTAGCTGTCTATGCAGCAAAATGCCCAACTGAACCCAGGCCCAACTGTATTCTGGATTAAGTTCGATGGCTTTGCGATACGCCTCTTCAGCCTGATCGAATCTCTCCAAGTCCTCGTGCAAAAGCTCACCCAGGGAAGCCCAGGCCCAGGCATAGTCCGGGGCAATCTTGATCGCCATGCGGTAGGCGTGTTCGGCCTCATCCGATCGCTCGAACTTGTCATGAAGCAGAGAGCCGAAATGTGCCCACGGCCAACTCCAGTCTGGATCGAGATCGATCGTCTTTCGATAGGCTTTTTCGGCCTCAGGGAATCGTTCGAGTTTGTAGTGTAGGAGCTGGCTCAAACCAGCCCAGGCCCAAGAATAGTCCGGATCGATCTCGATCGCTTTGCGATAGGCATGCTCGGACTCATCATACCGATTAGAGTGCTCGTGAAGCAGATCGCCCATTTGCGACCAAGCCCATGCGTCATTTGGGTTCAGTTCAAGGGCTTTTCGATAGGCCTCTTCCGCTTCCTTGGGGCGATGAAGTGTTTCCAGTCTATGTTGACCAAGTTTCACCCAAGCCCAGGCATCGTCCGTGTTCTCCGCCTCTTCGAGTCCTCCCAACCACGGTGTTGGGCCTATCGGTTTCGGCGTCGTGGGAGTCTCCAGATCTTCACGATTGAGCAGGTCTAACCGGAATCGCACCCATTCAAATTCAGGGTCTATGGCAATTGCGTTTAGATACGCTTGCTCTGCATCCTCAAAACGGCTCATATGCTCGTGCAAGAGGCGGCCGAGCATTGCCCAAGTCCATTCGTCTTCAGGTTCCAATTCGACCGCCTGACGAAGCGCGCGTTCGGCTTCGTCAAAGCGTGCTTCCTGGCTCAGTGTCAACGCTTCGCGCACACACTTGGCCGCAGCTTCAGATTTGCTTTCCGCCGTCATCTCTAGGAAAGGCTTGTGCCAGGGAATTTCGTGCGAGATCGATTTAGCATTGTCCAATATCACAGTCCTGATACCGGGGCTCCCTATACCACTAAATGAATAAATATTCTTAATATTCTCCGAAAGATTGCCGTGCGGAAACGACGCTGGCTATTTTTGCCACTCCTGAATTGGGAGAAACGCATGGTCCATGCGATCACCATGGTTTGAGAGGAATTATGATGCTTGATGCCGCTTTGACCTGGCTCGGCGCGCCGTTCGCCATAGGCTGCCGAGGGGTTCGGGGGTTGGGGTTCGTCGACCTGAGCGACCTGCAGGCGGCGGTCGAGCGTTACGTGTTGCGCTACGACAGCGATTTCCCGCCGTTCTTTATCGAGCGCGCCCAGGGCCGAGACAGCCCGGCCGGCAAGCGCCGGCTCGCCCAGGCCGCCTAGTCGGGCTCGAAAGTAATCCGGACCTTGCCGCGGGCCTGGACCGGGTCCAACTCGATTTCCAGGCTGCCGTCGGCGCGGCGGACCACGCTCAGCCCGTGTTCGCGCAGGGCCGCGGCGCAGGTGTCGTCGCGATCCAGATTGCGCAGGGTTTCCGCGTTGGCGCCGGCCGCACTTAATAGATCCGCGAGCGTCGGACCGGCGGGCGGGTCGGACGCCTCCGGTGCGCCGCCGCGGAGCAGGTCGGCAAGCGTCGGGCCGGCAGGGGGCGGGGGCGTGGCCGGCGCCGGGGGATCGGCCGGGTCCGGAACCGGGACCTCGCCGGGACCGATGAAGTCTTCCGGCGCGACCGGGGTGAGCGACACCAAGAGCTCGTCCAGCACCGCGTCGAGATGGCAGGCCAGGGCGAATTCGGCCGCCGGCGCGCTGTCGTCTTCGCCGGCGAAATGCAGGCCCAACCCCTCCTGGGTGACCGGATCGTACCACAGCGCGCCGGAATCGCCGTGCCGCGTGAGTTCCAGATTTGCCGGGTTGGCGTGGTCCTGGGTGCGCAGCTTGAAGCCCTCGATCCATTGGTCGTGGAAACCGTATCTGACCTTGAACCGGCCGACGCCGTCGACCCGGCCGTCCGTGACCCCGGTCGTGCGGCCCGACTTGGCGGCCAGGTCGCCGAGCCGGGCGCGGCGGGTCCGTTGGATCTGGATATCGCTGCCATAGAGCGCGGTCCGCATCTGGCGGCCCTGGGTCAGCGCCGCGATCGCCGCGTCGCCCTTGATCCCCAGGTGCATGCGGCGCAGCCGCGCGATGACGTCGAGGTCGCGCCGGCCGCCGTCGATGCGGCCGGGCTGGAGGATCTGGTCGCCGGCCTCGGCGAGCGCCGCCTCGGCCAGGACGTGCTTGTTGCTCAGGATGCAAGGCGCGCCGTCGGTCCGGTCGTAGACGATCGCACCGATGGTGCCGGCGGTGCCCAGGTGGTGGGAAATGCTGAGCCCGGGTTGGACCGGATCGCGCCGGTGGCGCCGCGCGGCCAGCGCCAGCACGCCGTTGCCCGAGGGGGTATAGCTGCCCTGGATCACGTCGAGCGGCACGCCGTCGATTTCGGCGGGCAGGAGTTGGGCCGGGTCGACCAGGCCGGGCGCCAGCTTCTCGCGCAGATGGACGCGCAGCACCACCTGCTCGCCGCGCCGGCCGTCCTTGTACTTGTAGCCGATATCGACGCCGGTCACCTCGGCGCGGTGGCCGAAAGCGCGGAGCGCTTTCTCATAGGCACGTTGGACGGTCTCTGTCTCGGCCATGGCTCCCCTCCCGAAGCGGCCGTCTCGGCCCGCGCGGCGCGCTTACGAGAACGCCTGGATGCCGGTCTGGGCGCGGCCCAGGATGAGCGCGTGGATGTCGTGGGTGCCCTCGTAGGTGTTGACCGATTCGAGGTTCATGACGTGGCGGATCACGTGGTATTCGTCGGACACGCCGTTGGCGCCGTGCATGTCCCGCGCGGTGCGCGCGATGTCCAACGCCTTGCCCGCGGAGTTGCGCTTGGCGAGCGAGATCGCCTCGGGCGCGGCCTTGCCCTGGTCCATCAACCGGCCCAGGCGCAGGCAGGTCTGCAGCCCGATGGTGATCTCGGTCTGCATGTCGGCGAGCTTCTTCTGGACCAGCTGGGTGGCGGCCAGGGGCCGGCCGAACTGCTTGCGGTCGAGGGTGTACTGGCGCGCCGCGTGCCAGCAGAACTCGGCGGCGCCGAGCGCGCCCCAGGCGATGCCGTAGCGCGCCCGGTTGAGGCAGCCGAACGGCCCCGTCAGGCCCTCGGCGCCGGGCAGCAGGTTCGCTTCCGGGACCAAGACGTCGTCCATCACCACCTCGCCGGTGGTCGAGGCGCGGAGGCTGAACTTGCCCTCGATGCGTGGGGTCGAGAGTCCCTCCATGCCGCGCTCCAGCAGGAAGCCGCGGATCACGCCGTCCTCGGTCTTGGCCCAGATCACCATGACATCGGCGATCGGCGCGTTCGAGATCCAGGTCTTGCCGCCCTTGAGCAGGTAGCCGCCCGCGACTTTCTTGGCGGTGGTGCGCATCGAGCCCGGGTCGGAGCCGGAGTCGGGCTCGGTCAGCCCGAAGCAGCCGATCGTCTCCCCGGTCGCCAGCTTGGGCAGGTACTTGCGCCGCTGCGCCTCGGTGCCGTAGGCGTGGATCGGGTGCATGACCAGGCTCGACTGCACGCTGAGCGCGGATCGATAACTCGAGTCGACTCGCTCGACTTCGCGCGCGATCAGGCCGTAGCAGACGTAGTTCACCCCGGCACAGCCGTAGTCCTCGGGCAGGGTCGCACCCAGGAAGCCGAGCGCGCCCATCTCGTTCATGATCTCGCGGTCGAAATGCTCCTCGCGGTTGGCGAGCAGTATCCGCGGCATGAGCTTTTCCTGGCAGTAGTCGTGCGCCGCGTCGCGCACCATGCGCTCGTCTTCGCTCAATTGCTCGTCCAGCAGCAGCGGGTCGTCCCACTGGAACTGGGTCCGGGCGGTCGCCTCGACCGCCGTCGAAGCGGCGCGGTCGGTTTGGGCCATGGAAGTCGTCCCTTTGTTTCGATGTTCGGGCAAGCGGAGCCTCGACATAATCTAGCCGATCCACGCGGCCAGGAAAGGGCCGGGACTGGGGAAAACCAGCCCTCCGTTCCAGCGCTATTCGTTAACGCATTCTTTGCCAAGCCCGATCATGATCCGGCCATGTCCAGGCGCGGCGACGTCATCATCGAATTCTACCAGGTGGGCGCCTACGTCAAGGTCACGGCGGTGGATACCGCGACCTATACCGAGGTGTCGATCGTGGGCGATCCGACGCGCAGCGAGGACGCCCTCAAACGCGCCGCGATCCGCAAGCTCGAATATATCCTGGAGCGCGACCGGAAGGCGGGCGGTGCGCCGCGCGGCGGCCGCGCCTGAGGGAAACTAACTCTTTGAATTCAATGCGATTCAGCTTTCAAAGTTCACCACGTGACATGTGGCGAACTTTGGCGCCATCACACTAGGCCCGCTTGGCGCCCCGCTTGGCGCCGCGCTTGCGCCGCGGCTTCTGGCCCAGGCCGATTTGCTTGGCGAACTCCGAGCGCCGTTTGGCGTAGTTCGGCGCCACCATGGGGTAGTCCGGGCCGAGCTGCCACTTGGCCCGGTATTCGTCCGGCGTCAGGTTGAAGCTGGTGCGCAAGTGGCGCTTGAGCATTTTCAGCTTCTTGCCGTCCTCGAGGCAGACGATGTAGTCCGGCGTCACGGACCTGCGAATCGGCACTGCCGGCTGCAGCGGCGGCGCGGCCGTGCCGCCGCTGACGTCCGTCAAGGACGCGTGAACCGTGCTGATGACCCCCGGAAGGTCGTTGGCGGCCAGCGGATTGTTGCGGACGTAGGCGGCGACGACGTCGGCGGTCATGCGCAAGAGTTCGCTGGTCGGAAGTTGTTCGGATGTTTGATCGGCCATTTTAGTTTTCCGTATATTGTCCCCTGTGTGAAGCAATCAAATTGGCATGAGAAATAAATGCTGTCAATTTCCGAGTGCTCATAATAGCGACCCAAATAATTACTGCAAATCATTTGAGTTCGGTCAATTTACAACCTTGAGGACGCCTCGGCGAAGGTTTGTAGACGGTCCATAGAGCGCGGCGGCCGCCGCCGGCCCCGGCGTGCCTGCCGGCGCCCCCCGACGGCACTCGTGCCGAGACCTTGTGCCGGGTTTCCATGGGATGGCGACATATGGTAGTCTCCTTGCTCTGTTTTCCGCCGCCCGCGGCCGAAATCGGGATAGCCATGAAACCGATCGCTCTGGCCTCCGACCATGCCGGTTACGAACTCAAGACGGTGCTCGCCGGCGAGCTCGAGGCTGCGGGATATACGGTCCTGGACCTGGGTACCGACGGGCCCGAATCCGTGGACTATCCCGACTACGGACACGCGCTCGCGGCCGCCATCTCCGAGGGCCGGGTGGAGCGGGGCGTCGCGGTCTGCGGCACCGGGATCGGCATCTCGATCGCCCTGAACCGCCATCCGGGGGTGCGCGCGGCGCTGTGCCACGACGACACTTCCGCGCGGCTTGCGCGCGAGCATAATGACGCTAATGTGCTGGCCCTTGGCGCCCGGCTGATTGGCAGCGAGGTCGCCAAGGACTGTCTCAAGGTTTTTCTCGACACCGAGTTCGCCGAGGGGCGCCACGTTGGGCGCGTGGCCAAGTTGGGATGACGGTGTCGGGCGGTCCTTGGTGTTGGGGGAGGATGACAAGACATGAGCGTTGCTGACGCCGTGTCCCCGGCCACGGCCGTGGGGGGCTTTTTCACCAACGGCCTGGCCGCGGCCGACCCGGGCCTGGCGGCCGCGGTCCGCGGCGAGCTGCGACGCCAGCGGGACCAGATCGAGCTGATCGCCTCCGAGAACATCGTTTCGCTCGCGGTGCTCGAGGCGCAGGGGTCGGTGCTCACCAACAAGTATGCCGAGGGCTATCCCGGGCGCCGCTACTACGGCGGCTGCGAGTTCGTGGACCTGGCCGAGCGGCTCGCCATCGACCGCGCCAAGCAGCTGTTCGACTGCAGCTTCGCGAACGTGCAACCCCATTCGGGCGCCCAGGCCAACCAATGCGTGCTCTTGGCGTTGTGCCAACCGGGCGACACCATCCTGGGCCTGTCACTCTCGGCCGGCGGGCACCTGACCCATGGTGCGCCGCCCAACCTCTCGGGCAAGTGGTTCAACGCGGTGCAGTACGGCGTGCGCCCGGAGGATGGCCTGATCGACTTCGACGAGGTCGAACGCCTGGCCCGCGAGCACAAGCCCAGGCTGATCGTCGCCGGTGGCTCGGCCTATCCGCGGATCATCGATTTCGAGCGTTTCCGCGCCATCGCGGACCAGGTCGGGGCCATCTTCCATGTCGACATGGCCCACTTCGCCGGGCTGGTCGCGGCCGGCATCCATCCGAGCCCGCTGCCCCACGCCCAAGTGGTCACCACCACCACCCACAAGACCCTGCGCGGCGCGCGCGGTGGCATGATCCTGTCCAACGACGAGGCGCTGGGCAAGAAGATCAACTCGGCCGTCTTCCCGGGCCTGCAGGGCGGCCCGCTGATGCATGCCATCGCCGCCAAGGCGGTGGCGCTCGGCGAGGCGCTGCAGCCCGAGTTCAAGACCTATACCCGCGCCGTGGTCGACAACGCCCGAATCCTGGCCCAGACCCTGTTGAACAACGGTTTCGACATGGTCAGCGGCGGCACCGACACCCACCTCATGCTGGTCGATCTCCGGCCCAAGGGGTTGACCGGCAAGGCGGCCGAAGCGAGCCTCGATCGCGCCGGGATCACCTGCAACAAGAACGGCGTGCCTTTCGATCCGGAAAAGCCGGCTATCACCTCGGGCATCCGCCTGGGGACGCCGGCGGCGACCACGCGCGGCTTCGGGCAGGCGGAGTTCCGCCATGTCGGCGAGATGATCACCCGGGTACTCGATGGCCTGGTCGCCAATCCGGACGACAACGGCGCCAAGGAAGCGGAGTTGCGCGAGGAGGTACGCGCGCTCTGTGGCCGGTTCCCGATCTATCCGGAACTGACCGTCTAGGACAACTGGCCTCAGGAGGCCTGGAACAACTGGCCTCAGGGGGGCCGGGGAGTGAGGGGGGAATGCGCTGCCCGTTTTGTGGTAACGACGACACGCAAGTCAAGGACTCGCGTCCGACGGAGGACAACAACGCGATTCGCCGCCGGCGCCAGTGCGTCAACTGCGGCGCGCGCTTCACCACCTTCGAGCGGGTCCAGCTGCGCGAGCTGACCGTGGTCAAGAGCAGCGGCAAGCGCGAAACCTTCGACCGCGACAAGCTGCTGCGCTCCATGACCATCGCCCTGCGCAAGCGGCCGGTGGAGCAGGATCGGATCGAGCGGGTCGTCAACGGCATCGTACGGCGCCTGGAATCTTCCGGGGAAAGCGAATTTCCGACCACGCTGGTCGGCGAGTTGATCATGGATGCCCTCGCCAGCCTCGACCAGGTGGCCTACGTGCGCTTTGCCTCGGTCTACCGCAACTTCCGCGAAGCCCGCGACTTTGAAGAGTTCATCGAAAAGCTTGACCAAGAGTCCGAGTGATCGGGCCGATTCCGAACACATGGCTGCCGCCTTGGCCCTGGCCGCGCGCGGCTTGGGCCGGGTCGCGCCGAACCCCGCTGTCGGCTGCGTGATGGTCAAGGACGGCCGCGTCGTCGGGCGCGGCTGGACCCAGCCCGGCGGACGCCCCCACGCCGAAACCGAGGCGCTGACCCGGGCCGGGCCGGCGGCGCGCGGTGCCTGCGCCTACGTGACCCTGGAGCCCTGCGCCCACCACGGCCGGACCCCGCCCTGTGCCGAGGCGCTGATCGCGGCCGGCATCGCGCGCTGCGTGGTCGCCCTCGAGGACCCGGACCCGCGGGTCGCCGGCAGCGGCCTGGCGCGATTGCGCGGCGCCGGGGTCGAGGTCGCCGTCGGGCTGCGCGGCGAAGCGGCTGCGGACCTCAATGCCGGCTACCTCTCGAACCGCGGCCAAGGCCGGCCCCTGGTTACCCTGAAGCTGGCGACCACGCTGGATGGGCGGATCGCGACCAAGCGCGGCGACAGCCGTTGGATTACCGGCGCGGCGGCGCGCGCCCGGGCGCATCTGCTGCGCGCGCGCCACGACGCGGTGCTGATCGGCAGCGGCACCGCGGTCGCCGACAATCCGCGCCTCGACGTGCGCCTGGACGGGCTCGAGGCGGC